>Ga0181525_10003905_pt1 | contig 11629 bp, 9 predicted proteins | sample PEATcosm2014_Bin_48_FD_121100 | JGI IMG/M metagenome (GOLD analysis project Ga0181525, IMG submission 121100) | Peatland microbial communities from MTU Mesocosm Facility, Houghton, MI, USA - PEATcosm2014_Bin06_10_metaG | ecosystem: Environmental > Terrestrial > Soil > Wetlands > Peat | place... | reverse complement strand
TGCCCCAAATTCCCTTGCGCTGCCATTTTCACAACACGCGGAATACCGGTCTCGCGAATGCCTACGCCGCCGTGGAAGCCGGTGTGACGCGTCTGGACGCGAGCATCGGCGGCATCGGCGGATGTCCTTTCGCGCCCGCGGCGACCGGCAATATCGCGACCGAAGACCTCGTCTACATGCTCGAAAGATCGGGATATGCGACCGGATATGATTTGAACGCGCTGATCGGCGTTGGACCCTGGCTGGCGGAACGTCTGAGTCTGTCCGAGCTGCCCGCCATGGTGGGCCGCGCCTCTGTTTTCCCGCCCGATCCGGTGGCCGCGCGGGGCGCCGCGTAGTAGGACCGTCAATGTTCGACAGCGAAGCCATCAAATCGGTTGCGGACATGACGCGTGTTCAGGCGCGCGCTTCGGGCGACGCCATCGCGCTGCAATTCGCCGAGCGCCGCACGAGTTACAGAGAGCTCGACGATCGCGCATCGCAGATAGCCAACCGGCTGATCGCTCTGGGCGTTGCGCCGGGCGCGCGGGTGGGCTTTCTCGGCAAGAATTCCGATCTCTTCTTCGAAATCCTTTTGGGCGCGGCGAAGGCGCGGGCGGCGCTGGCGCCCGTCAATTGGCGGCTGGCGGAACCGGAGATCATCGAGATCCTCAACGACAGCGGCTGCAAGGTGCTGTTCGTCGACGCTTTGTTTCTCGGCCACGCGCGTGCCGTCGCCGCGCAGTGTCCGGCGATCCGCGACGTCATTGTGCTCGGCGGGCACGAAGAGGGCTTCGTGAACTACGGGACATGGCGCGACGGCGCATCTCGAAGCGACCCGCAGCTCTCCACTGAACCGGACGACGATGTTGTCCTCCTCTATACGTCCGGCACGACCGGGTTGCCCAAAGGCGTGCAGCTTACCAATGAGAATTTCCGTATCCAGCTCCGTCTCGCTTCAGAGATCGGCGCGTGCGACTACGCGCCCGGCGAGGCCTCGCTTGTGGTCATGCCGGTGTTTCATATCGCGGGCGTCAATATGGGACTGTTCGCGCTCAGCCAGGGCGCAAGGGCCATCGTGATGAGTGAAGTCGATCCGCAGGCGATTTTGCGCCTTATCGAAGAGGAGCGCATCGTCTATGCGTTCATCGTGCCCGCGGTCATTCTTTCGCTTCTCCAGCAGCCCAACGCCAAATCCACGCGCTACGAAAGCCTGAAACTCATCACTTACGGTGCGTCGCCGATCGCGGAGCATGTCCTTTCGGAAGCGCACAAGACATTCGGCTGCGGCTTCCTCCAGCTCTACGGGCTGACCGAGACGACGGGTGGCGTCTGCTATCTGCCGCCGCAGGACCATCAGGCCGGGAGCAAGCGGTTGCGCTCCTGCGGCATTCCCTATCCCGAAACGAAGATTCGCGTGGTCGATGCGTATGGCAAGAGCCTCGCGCCGGGTGAGGTCGGAGAGGTCGTGATCCGCTCGCCGGTGGTCATGAAAGGCTATTGGAACAAGCCACAGGAAATCGCTAAGGCGATCGAAGGCGGATGGTTCCGGACGGGCGACGCCGGCTATTTCGACGAAGACGGCTATCTCTATATCCACGATCGCGTGAAAGACATGATCGTATCGGGCGGGGAGAACGTCTATCCGGCCGAGGTGGAGAACGCGCTTTTTGGGCATCCCGCGATCGCCGATGTGGCAGTCATCGGCGTGCCGGATGAAAAATGGGGCGAAGCGGTCAAGGCGATCGTGGTGCTGAAGCCCGGCGCGACGGCGACCGCGGAAGAGCTATCGATCTTCGCGCGCAAATCCATCGCCGGATACAAGGTTCCCAAATCCTTCGATATGGTTGCGGCGTTGCCGCGGAATCCGTCGGGCAAGGTTCTCAGGCGCGACCTTCGCGCGCCCTATTGGCGCGGGCGCGATCGCCAGATCGCATAAGTGCAGACTTGTCCTGACAACGATGGGAAAATCGCGGCTATATTGGCTTCGCGAAATATTGGGAACAGGGCTTCATGAAAACGCGCATCCGGTCCGTGGCGGCCCGCCAGATTTGGGACTCGCGCGGCCGGCCCACGGTCGAAGCGGAAGTTGTCCTCGAGGGCGGAGCGAGCGGCCGCGGCATTGCGCCCGCCGGCGCGTCGCGCGGACGTTACGAGGCCATCGACCTTCGGGATGGCGGCATTCGTTTCGGCGGCTTTGGCGTTTCGAGGGCCGTGGCAAACGTGAACGGCGCAATCGCCCGCGCGCTGCAAGGTCAGGACGCGGCGGATCAGGCCAGCGTCGACGATCGTATCGTCGAACTCGACGGAACGGCGAATTTGTCCAAGCTCGGCGGCAACGCCTGCGTTGCCGTCTCGCTCGCTATTGCGCATGCAGCGGCCGGCGCCGAGGGCGTGCCGTTGTGGCGCTATCTGGCGAAGGGGACGAAGCCGCGCCTGCCCATGCCCGAGATTCAGATATTCGGCGGCGGCGCCCATGCCGGGCGACGCATCGACATCCAGGACCTCATGATCATGGTTCCGGCGGCGGAGAGCGCGCGCGAGGCGCTGGAAATCACCGGCGACGTCTACCGTGCCGCGGGTGAGATCATGAGTGCGGCCGGCAAGCTCGCGGGCACTGCCGACGAAGGCGGCTGGTGGCCCAATTTCGCGTCGAATGAAGAGGCGTTGGAAACGCTCACCCGCGCGATCGATGCCTCGCGCAAAAACCGCAGCAAGGACGTGTTCATTTCGCTCGATATTGCCGCCAGCGAATTCTTCGAAGACGGCCGCTATCGTCTCGCACGCGATGGCACCGAACTCGATTCCGCAGCCATGGTCGAACAGATCGCCTCCTGGGCGCGGCGCTTTCCCATTCTCTCGATCGAAGATCCCGTCGCGCAGGACGACGCGCCGGCGATGGCGGAGATCACGCAGATATTGCGCTCGCGCGTTCAGATCATTGGGGACGATTACCTCGTCACCGATGCAGCGCGGATCGCTGCGGCCGCGGAGGCTGGCGCCTGCAACGCGGCGCTTATCAAGATCAATCAGGCCGGCACGTTGAGCAGAGCGTTTCGGGCGCTCGCGGCCGCAAAGACGAGGGATTGGGCGACGATCGTGTCCGCAAGGTCCGGCGAAACGGAGGATGTCTCGATCGTACATCTGGCTGTCGGATGGGACGCAGGCCAACTCAAAGTCGGCTCCTTTGCACGCTCCGAGCGCATGGCGAAATGGAACGAATTGCTGCGCATCGAGGAAGCGATGGGCGCCGACGCCCGGTTTGCGGGCTGGAGCGCGTTGCCGCGCGGCGTCACGCACGGGACCGCGCCGTGAAGGCCGTCCTGCACTATCGCGCCAGCCCGGGCTTTCGACGTTCCCTCGAAGCCGCGAAGTTGCCGGACATGACGCTCGAGATCGTCGACGACGCGGACGATGCGGCCTTTGCGGTGGCCATGCGCGAGGCGGACGCGCTGCTGCACGTCCTCCGCCCCGTCAGCGCGGGCGATATCGCAGCGGCGCCGAAACTCAAGCTGATCCAGAAGATCGGCGTCGGCGTCAATACGATCGATCTCGAAGCCGCGAAAGCGCACGGCGTGGCGGTCTGCAACATGCCGGGCACCAACACCCAGGCCGTTGCCGAAATGACCTTGACGCTGATGCTGGCGGCGCTGCGCCGGGTGTCGGTGTTCGACCCGCAGACGCGAAAGGGCGAAGGCTGGCGCCTCGATCCGTTCGAAATCGACAGCGTCGGCGAGATTGCAGGCCGTGTGGTGGGCTTTGTCGGATACGGCGCCGTTCCACGCCGTCTTGCGCCGGCTCTGAAGGCCTTGGGTGCCGAAATCGTTTACACCGCGCAGACCAAAAAGGCAGATGCGGCGGGCGAATTCCTTGCGCTGGAGGACCTCCTGCCGCGCGCCGATATTCTCTCGCTTCATGTGCCCTCGACGCCGCAAACGCGAGGCATGATCGGCGGCCGGGCCATCGACCGGATGAAACCGGGAGCCGTTCTCATCAATACGGCGCGGGGAGATCTTGTCGACGAGGCGGCGCTGGTGGCGGCGTTGAAAACGGGTCGTATCGCGGCGGCGGGTCTCGATGTGTTCGCGCAGGAGCCGGTTGCGGCTCAGAATCCGCTGCTCGCGTTGCCCAATGTCGTCGTGATGCCGCACATTGCGTGGCTGACGCCGGAAACGCTCCGACGAAGCCTTTCGGTGGCGATGGAAAACTGCCGTCGCGTCATGGACAACGAAACGCTCCTTCATAGGGTGATCTGACGTGAACTCCGCCGGCGCACGCCCACCTGTTGTTCTGATTTGCGGCCAGTTGTGCACCGAGGCGCTGTGGCGCGATCAAAAGCCGGCACTCGAGAAATTGACGGATGTGCGCGTCAGCGTGCAGCGCGACCACGATAACGTCGGCGACATGGCGGCTGCAGTGCTGGCCGCGATGCCGCAACGTTTCTCCATCGTGGCACATGCCATGGGCGGATTTATCGCGTTCGAAATCCTGCGCCGGTCGCCCGCGCGCGTGGCAAGCGTGGCACTTCTGAGCACGCTCGCGCCCAACGATACGCCGGTGCAGACCGCGCGGCGCGAAGGCTATCTGCGGCTCGTGGAGCAGGGGCGGTTCGCCGAGGTTGTCGAAGAGCGGATTCCCATGCTGCTTCATCCGGCGCACCGCGACGACACGGCGCTGGTTTCCGTCGTGCGCAAGATGGCGGCGGACACCGGCGAAGCTGCGTTTCTCAATCAGCAGCGCGCCATCATGTCCCGGCCCGACAGCAGGCCCGGCCTGGCGGCGATTTCATGCCCGGCGCTGATCCTGTTCGCCCGGCAGGACGGGATCGTTACGCCCGCCCATCAGGATGAAATGCACCGTGGCATTCGCGGCTCGCAGCTTGAGATCATCGAAGACTGCGGGCATCTCATGACGCTCGAGAAGCCCGAAGCCGTCAACCAATTGCTCGTTGATTGGATAGCGGCGACCTGAACGGTCACCCGAGTTCGGCGCGAATGATTTTCGTTCCGTCCACCATCGCCTTCAGTTTGCCGAAGGCCGTTTCGCGCGAAAGATATTTCATCCCGCAGTCGGGCGTGATCATGAGCCGTTCCGCCGCGATATGCGGCAGGGCAGCGCGAATGCGGGTAGCGACCGTTTCCGGCGTTTCAACAGCGGGGTCGTTCAGGTCGATGACGCCGAGCATGACGGTTTTCGTCGGCAGATTCCGCAGCACGGCAAGATCGACTTTCGGCTGGGCGGCCTCGATCGAGATGATGTCGATCGCGGTGTCTTCCAGTTCTTCCAGATAGGAATAGCCGTTCGGCTTGGCGGCGCCCTTGTGGACGTGGGCGTAGCCGAAGCAGATGTGCAGCGCGGTTTTTCCCGAAACGCCGTCGACCGCACGATTCAAGGCTTTGACCGCGTAAGCGCGCGCCTTTTCCGACCGCGCCTGCAGATAGGGTTCGTCGAGCTGGACGATATCCACGCCGGCCGCGAAAAGCGCGCGGATTTCCGCGTTCACGGCATCGGCATAGTCGAGCGCGAGCGCCTCGTCGCTCGGATAGAAATCATTCTGTGCCTGCTGGGTCATCGTGAAGGGACCCGGGATGGTGATTTTGATCGGATGCGTCGTGTGTCGCTTGAGAAGCGCGATGTCCTGCGATTCGATGGCAGACATCCGCCGAATGGGGCCGGTGACGCGGGGCACGGGATTGGCGGCTCCCGTTCTGTCCATAGCGACGCCGGGATTGTCGATATCGATGCCGCTTAAGGACGTGGCGAGCCGGTTGGAATAGCTTTCGCGGCGCATCTCGCCGTCGCCAAGAATGTCGATCCCGGCCCGCTCCTGATCGCCCAGCGCGGTGATGGTCGCATCATCCTGCGCCTGCGCGAGCATCGCTGCCGGAACGCGCCACAAATCGGCCGCGCGGACGCGTGGCGGCAAGCGGCTCTTCAGTCGTTCGCGATCGATCAGCCAATCCGGCTGCGGATAGCTTCCGACGATCGTGGTGGGGAGTTTCGGGAGGTTCATGTCGCTCGATGAAGAATATGCGTTAACGCCAATCGGAGGGTGCCTGACTGATTAGAGTTCTAAGCTTTTCTCAGTCGTCGGCGCGTGTCAATCGCGGTTCGCATGGCTGGTTTGCGTTTTTATTTGATCCGCAATATCCATGGCCTGCCGCTGGATATTGAGTGCTTTGGGCAATGGCGAAGACCAACAAGAAGTTGGAGGTCGACTATTTCGACGACCCCCTGAATAGTTTTGGGTATTTACTGAGGATTTCGTTCCGTTCCTTTTCCCGCGCGCTCGAGAAGCGGACGCTTCCCTTGGGCGTGACGAGCGGGCAGTGGCGCTTTCTCCGCGTATTGTGGACGAAGGACGGCGTAACCCAGCGCGAATTGAGCCGCCGTGTCGGCATGCGGGAGCCGACGACGGTTGCCGCCGTCAATTCCCTGGAGCGGGCCGGCCTGGTCGTCCGGAAAAAAAGCGATCTCGACCGCCGAAAAGTCTACGTCCATCTCACGGCGCGCGCGAAACGTCTGAAGACGAAGCTGATGCCGTATGTCGCCGAGGTCAACGAGATCGGGCTCAACGGACTTTCGCCCGAGGAAGTCGTGCTCGTCCGCCGCACGCTTCTGAAGGTCATGGAAAATTTCAGCCGCGAAGACGGGGACTCCTATCAGAGCGCGGACATCCATTCTCGCGACCCGGACGGCGAAGGATAGAGATCTCAAATATGCGCATTGACCCAGTCGACCACGAGGTCGGCAACGCCTTCGCGGTGCGCCATCGAGTCCTCGAAATAATGGGCGCCCGGAATCAGCTTCAGCGTCTTGTCCTTTGAGCCGATCGCGTCGAATATTTTGTGCGCGTCGGACGGAAACACGCCCATGTCGCCCGTGCCCTGCACGACGAGCGCGGGCAGGTTGAACTTCGCGAGGTGATCGCGTCCCTGGCATTTTGAGGTCTTCAGGCTCCACATCGACAGCCAGGTCTTGAGCGTATTGGAGCGCCCGATTCCCGGCAGCAGGTTGGCCTGCGCGGGATGGCCGCGGTAGCAGCCCGGGCACGGCCGGTCCGACGGATCGATCGCAGGGTCCATAAATCGCAAATCGCCCCAGGTTCTGTAGAGCGGGAAAAGGATATCGGGAATGCCGGCGGCGTTGACGCGCGCCAGTTCTTTCAGCGCCCAATCGGTGATGCGATCGTTGCGCGCGCGCTGTGCGGCACGGTAGCGCGTGATGAACTCGGCGCTGTAGGGCGGACCGTTCTTCGGATTGAACGGGTTGAGGGATTCATCGGTCTTGGTCGGATCGGCTTCATCGACGACCGAGGCGTCCATCCAGTCGGTCAAGACTTCCGGCCGTCCCTGATGCGCATTCATCGACACGTACAAATCGGTGCCCGGAAGGCCTTGCAGCGCTTCCTGGGCAGCACCTTTGGCTTCGCGAACGAGCGTCGGTGAAATCACCTCCGATTGGTAGGCGCCCATCAGCGAGCCGCCGCCGGAGTTGCCGAAAATCACCACCGTGTCGACGCCGGCCTTCTCCTTGAGCCAGCGCACGCCCACGCCGATATCGATCAGCGCGTGCTCCAGCAGGAATTGATCTTCCGCGCCGCGATAGCGCGTATTCCACCCCAGGAAGCCCATGCCCCGTGCCGCGAAATAGGGCGCGATATAATGCTCGGTGAAATCGACATTGTAGTGCGTCGCGATGAGCGCAACGCGCGGCCGTTTGCCTTTCGGGGTCCAGTAGATTCCCTGGCAGGGGTGCCCACCGGCCTGGATGCGCGGCGCGGTCGGCGAGACCAGGCCCACGAATTGCGAATCCACTTTCCCAAGAAGGTCGGCTTCGGTCATGTGCGAAATTCCCCTGCGACTGGCTGTCGACGGATCCCGTCAACCCTGCCAAGTGTAGACACTTAGATATCGAATTAATAGTATGGGAACCGCTTCCAATGTCCAGATGGGGGGCGAACTTTGTGCCCGTTCCATTGGGCGTATCGAGAACCGGCAGGGCGGACGAATGCTAGGGTTGATGCAGAATTGGCCGTTGACCGTCGACAAAATTCTCGATCACGCCAAGACATGGCACGGCACGCGGGAAATCGTTGCGCGCACGCCTGAGGGGATCACGCGGACGAATTATGCGGACATTCACCGGCGCGCAAAGATGGTCTCGAACAGGCTGCTTGCCCAAGGCATTGCGCCCGGCGATCGCGTTGCAACGCTCGGCTGGAACAGCGCGCGCCATCTCGAAGCCTGGTACGGCATCATCGGCATAGGCGCCATTTGCCATACGCTCAATCCGCGGCTGTTCGCCGAGCACCTCATCTATATTGTGAATCATGCGTCGGATCGAATTATCCTGGCCGATGCCGCATGTGCTCCGCTCTTGGAGACGATTTTGCCGAATTGTCCGAGCGTGGAGCAGGTCGTCTTTCTCACCGATCCCCCGGCAGATACGAGCATCACAGCGCCGGGTTTCGAGGAATGGATTGGAGGCGCGTCCGACGAATGCGCCTGGGGCGGTTTCGACGAAAACACGGCTGCGGGGCTTTGCTACACGTCGGGCACAACCGGCAATCCGAAGGGCGTGCTCTATTCGCATCGGTCGAATTACCTGCACGCGCTGATGACGCTGCAAGCCGACGCGTTGCGATTGTCGGCGCGCGATACGGTCCTCTTGGTCGTGCCGATGTATCACGCCAATGCGTGGGGCGTCGTGTTCTCCGCGCCGGCGGTGGGCGCGAAGCTCGTATTGCCCGGTGCGAAAATGGACGGCGCCTCGATTTACGAGCTCCTGGAATCCGAAGGCGTTACTTATTCCGCCGCCGTCCCGACGGTCTGGCAGATGCTGCTGCAGCACCTCAAAACAACCAACAGCCGTCTCACGACGTTGAACCGGGTCACGATCGGCGGCTCGGCATGTCCGGAATCGCTCATCCGCGAATTTCACGACGACTACGGCGTCGACGTCATCCACGGTTGGGGCATGACGGAGACCTCGCCGCTCGCCACGGTTTCCGTTCCGACTGCCGAGATTGCAACACTCCCGTTCGAACGGCAGCTGTCCTACAAACTCAAACAGGGTCGGCTGCTGTGTGGTCTCGAGCTGAAGCTCGTGGATGATGCCGGAAGCCGCTTGCCCTATGACGGCAAGACCTTCGGCCGGCTGATGATCAAGGGGCCGACCATTGCGCGCGCATATTTCGGCGGCACGGGCGGCGACGTTCTCGACGCGGAAGGGTTCTTCGATACGGGCGATATCGCCACCATCGACGGCGACGGCTATGTGCAGATCACCGATCGCGCCAAAGACGTGATCAAGTCGGGCGGCGAATGGATCAGCTCGATCGAGATCGAAAACATCGCCACAGGCCAACCTGATGTCGCAATGGCGGCGGTCGTCGGGATTTCGCATCCCAAATGGGATGAGCGCCCGCTCTTGGTCGTGCAACTGCATCACGGCGGACGTGCGGCGAAGGACGACATTCTCCACTATCTGGACGGCAAGGTGGCCAAATGGTGGATGCCGGACGATGTGGTTTTTGTCCCGGAAATCCCGCTCGGTGCGACCGGCAAGATCGACAAGAGACGGATCCGCGAGACGTTGAAGGACTACCGGTTTCCGTTCTAGCGGCGCGCGATCAGATGATCGATCCGCCGCCATCGACGTGCAGGACCTGTCCGGTCGTGTAACCGCCGCGCATGAGATACAGATAGGCCTCGGCGACCTCTTGCGGTTCGCCGATCCGCTGCAATGGCTGGCGCTCGGTCATGCGCCGGAATTGCTCTTCGCGTCCAGCGGGTAGAAGGGTGTCCCAAACACCGGTCCTTATCAGTCCCGGACAGACCGCATTCACGCGAATGGGCGCGAAATCCACAGCGAGCCCGCGCGTCAGATGTTCGATCGAGCCGGCCATCGCGGTTCTGAGCGCCGAGTCCTTGCGCGGGCGATGGGCGATCAATCCGTTGGTCAGTGTGATCGAGCCGCCGGGATTGATGTTCTCGCGGGCATATTTGGCGACGTTGAGCGCCCCCCAGAAGCGAACGGAAAAACTGTCGCGCGCGCCCTGGAGATCCAACTCGGCGACCGAAACGCGGTTGGCCGTATTCCAATCTCCGGCCGTGTAGGCGAGGTGATCGAATTTTCCCAGACGGCCGAAGGTGGCCTGAACGGCATTCTCGTCGGTGGCATTCATGGTGGCGCCGGACGTGTCGCCGGCAAGGCGCTTGACCGCGGCCTCCACGTTGGCGGCGTTGCTCGAGATGACGACGACCGCAGCGCCGTCGTTCCTGGCTGCCTCGGCGATGGCAAAGCCTATGCCGGAGGTTCCACCGACAACCACTACCCGCTTGGAGCGCAAACTCATGATGAAGTCCCCAGAGTGAAAATTGGACGCGATTAGGGGCCAGTTTCGCGGAGTTCTCAAGGCCGGCTTAGACGGTCCCTGCGTACGCGCGCACAGGCTCACCCAAGCACGACCTGCACGCGATGGACCGCTCCGTCGTCGGTCAGGGGGATCAATGAGGATTTGGCGGGCAGCATATGGCCGTCCAGTTTGATCGCCAGAACGCCGCGGCAAACGCCCAGCGGGTTCTCGACGCTGATGTCGTAACGCGCGCCGCCATGCCGGAACGAAATCTCAAAACCCGACCATCCCTTCGGAATGCACGGGTCGAGCAGAAGATTGTCGCCGCGCAAACGGAAGCCGAGAACGCGCTCCAGCGCCACGCGATAGAACCACCCGGCGGAGCCCGTATACCAGGTCCAGCCGCCGCGGCCGACATGCGGCGGCATGGAATAGACATCGGCGCTGATGACGTAGGGCTCGACCTTGTATCGATGAATGCCCGTCTGGCTGTTGGCGTGGTTGATGGGATTGAGAAGCGACAGAAGTTCGAAAGCTCTATCCCCGTCGCCCAACTTGGCGAAGGCGAATGCGGACCACATGGCGCCGTGCGTGTATTGGCCGCCGTTTTCGCGAATGCCGTCGGGATAGCCCTTGATATAGCCGGGATCCGGTGAGGCGTTGCTTCCGAAAGGAGGCGTGAAGAGCAGCGCCAGCCTGTCGTCGCGGCGTATCAGATATTTGTCGACGGCCGCCATGGCGCGTTCCGCGCGCGCGGGTTCGGCGGCGCCGGAGATGACCGCCCAGGATTGTGCGATGGCGTCGATGCGGCATTCGCTGTTGGAAACCGATCCGAGCGGGGTGCCGTCGTCGAAATAGCCGCGGCGATACCAATCCCCGTCCCAGCCGTTTTGTTCGAGCGCGTCCTTGAGCGTCGCTGCGTGCTCGAGCCATTCCTGTGCGCGCTGGGATTCGCCGCGCTGGTCCGCGAGCCGAGCGAAATTGCCGAGCGTCGAATAGAGGAACCAGCCGAGCCAGATGCTCTCGCCTCTGCCGCCCGCGCCGACACGGTCCATCCCGTCGTTCCAGTCGCCCGTGCCCATGAGCGGCAAGCCGTGCGGCCCTGTGGCGAGGCTTTGCTCGAGGCCGAGCGCGCAATGCTCGAACAGGCTCGCCTTTGTTGTGGAAACGGTCGGCTGGAAAAAGGAATCGCGCTCGCCGTCGTGGAGGACTGGTCCTTCCAGGAACGGCACCATTTCGTCCAGCACCGAGACATCGCCGGTGCGTTCGACATAGTAGGCCACCACGTAG
>Ga0181525_10003903_pt1 | contig 11631 bp, 12 predicted proteins | sample PEATcosm2014_Bin_48_FD_121100 | JGI IMG/M metagenome (GOLD analysis project Ga0181525, IMG submission 121100) | Peatland microbial communities from MTU Mesocosm Facility, Houghton, MI, USA - PEATcosm2014_Bin06_10_metaG | ecosystem: Environmental > Terrestrial > Soil > Wetlands > Peat | place... | reverse complement strand
TGAGTAGAATTTTGCCAAACATGAGATATCGTGTCCTTTCTCGGGTGTCGTCCATGCTGTTATGGAGAACGCCGAGAAGCGCGCGCTCGTTGCCGCGCGACGCGAACCCTCATCCGCCCTTAAGAAACGCGGATTATTTCACCGTCATTTTTTCGGTGCCGTCCCACTCTTCGCCGCGATCTTGCAGCACCGAGCGCGAGCAACTATCGCGGTAGTATGCGGCGACGGTATCCAGCGGATTCTGCGACGCTACGCGCGTAAACGTCTTTTGCGCGCTGATCAACAAGCCTTTGCGAAACTCGCCGACCGCCTGCGCGAACAGTTCGTGGGTATTGATCTTGTGTTGAACGAGTTCGTGCGAATCGTTATTGAAGCATTCGTAGATTTCAACGTTTCGCGTCTTGCCTTTGGCGCGGACCGCACCCAAATGACGCAGATGAAAGCCGTGCCCCGCCGGCAGTTGATCAACGAGCGGCTTGCTCACCAAGAGCGAGACGCCGTAAACCTTCGTCAAACCTTCGATTCGCGACGCCACGTTGACCGCATCGGCAATAACCGTCGTTTGCATCCGCTCGTCTTCGCCGATCGTGCCGAGAATCAAATCGCCGTAGTGCAAACCGATACCGATACGGATCGGCTCGTAGCCGGCCTTGCGCCGCCCCGCGTTGTATCCAACCAGGGCCTTTTGCAACTCGACGCCGGCGCTGAGCGCATCTCCGGGAAGCCGCGTGAAGAGCGCCATGATGGCGTCGCCGATGTACTTGTCGATGAAGCCGTGGTTCGTCCGTATGATCGGCGTCGCTCGTTTGAGGTACGAGTTGAGAAAGTCGAAGTTCTGCTGCGGCGTCATCGTTTCGGAGAGCGTCGTGAAGTCGCGGATATCGCTGAAAAAGACCGCCATCTTCGACTGAACGTGGTCGCCGAGCCGGACGTCGGCCAACGTCTGGCGCTGCAGCTGCTGCAAGAACTCGCGCGGAACGAACCGGTTCGACGCGTTCGAATAGAGTTCGATCGTTGCGGTCTCGTTGCTGTCCTGTTGCTGCGTCCGCAGGCGAATGGTGAACTCACGCAGGTGCTTGCGGTGCAAGCACAGCTCCACCCGGCGCGTGAGGATGAGCGCGTTCGCGGGGTCGAAGGGCGTGTAGATATAGTCCTCCGCGCCGCGCTGCAAACACGCTTGGATGCGATCGTTCGCAGTTTCGGGAGCGGTCACGATGACGGGCACGCGGCTCGTCTTTCCGTTCTCCGGCTGCGCGGCGCGGAGCAACGCAAAGACGTCGCTGCTCGCCTGGATTAAATCGAGCAGAACCACGTCGATTTCACGCGCCGCGATCATTTCCATCGCCTGCGCCGCCGGCGCCATCAGAACGTCCGTCTGACCTGCGCCGCGCAACACCGTCTCAAGCGTGCGGTAGTCGCTGTCGCTGCCGCCCACACGCAGGATCCGTGCAGTTTGCACCCGCGTCCCTCCAGATTGTTGTTTCACCAGAAAGCAACAGGGATTCCCTCGTCCGTTCGGTTTACAGCCAAGCGTACCGGTCGAAAGGTTTACAGGACCTTTACATTATCATGCAGCAGGCTGCTTGATGAGGGTTCCGGTCTTTATTGCCTGGGTGTTTGTGCTGCTCGCCGGCTGTACGGCGCCGGCCCCGCGGCCGGCAGACTCGATTTCCGACTGGACGAGCTACAATCGCGACCTCGCCGGGCACCGCTTCTCCCCGCTCGCGCAGATAAGGGCCGCGAACGCCGGTAAGCTGCGCCGGCTCTGCGTTGCCCCGCTCGCCGAAACGGGCGCGCTGCAAGCCGGAATCTTGGAGATCGGAGGCGTGCTGTACGTCACGACGGCGCACGATACGTATGCAATCGATGCGGCAACCTGCGCCCTGCGCTGGACCAACGTCCACGCCATCGCGGGTCCCGAGCCAAATCCCGTCGATCGGGGCGTGGCATGGGATGGGGGCACGCGCCTCATACGCGGCACGCCGGATGCCCATCTGATCGCCATCGATTTACGCGACGGTCACACGCTCTGGGACGTCGCACCCGGCAACGGCGCGCACGGCGAATTTCTCAGTTCGGCGCCGATCGTTTGGAACGGATTTGTCTATATTGGGACAGCGGGCGGCTCGTGGGGTGCGAGCGGCCGCATGATGGCCTTCAATCTCACCGACGGAAGCTTGCGCTGGACGTTTCACACAATCGCACCGGGAAGCGGCCGCTTGGTCGGCGGTGGTTTATGGACGTCGTACGCGCTCGATGCGACGACGCGCGAACTCTTCATTTCCGTGGGCAATCCCGCTCCGGACTTCGCTCCGGCGTATCGGCCCGGCGATAATCTCTACACCGATTCGCTCGTCGCGCTCGATCCGCTCGACGGGCATCTGAAGTGGTATTACCAGGCCGTTCGAGCCGACGAACACGATTGGGATCTTGCGTCTCCGGCGGATCTCGTCACCCTTGGTGCGCTGCGGCTCGCGGTCGTCGCCGGAAAGGACGGCTACGTCTACGGCGTGGACCGCTCCACGCATCGTCTACGCTGGCGCACGCCGGAGGTGCGCATGCAAAACGTCGATCGCCCCGCAACGCCGCAGGGTACGCGGGTGTGTCCCGGTGCATTGGGCGGCGCCGAATGGAACGGCACGGCGTACGACGAGCGCAATCATCTTCTGCTCACGCCAATGGATGACTGGTGCGGAACGTTTAAGCTCGAGGCCGTCCGCCGCCAACCCGGAGGGTTGTTTCAGGGTGGAACGTTTATCCGCGATCCGTACGAACAGGCGCGCGGAGTCCTCACCGCCACCGATCCGCGTACCGGTGCCGTGGTATGGCAGTACCGCAGCGCAACGCCGATGGTGGCCGGCGTCACGCCGACCGCGGGCGACATCACGTTTACGGGCGACCTCGCCGGCAACGTTTTGGTCTTCGAGACGCGAACCGGGCGGGTGCTGTATCGCGACCTTACCCAAGGCGGCATCGCCGGCGGCGTCATCACCTACGCGCTCGACGGCAGGCAATACGTGGCGCTCACATCCGGAAATATCTCGCGATTCACCTGGGGCCCGCACGGCAGGCCCACGATCGTGATCTACTCGCTTTAATTCCCGCTTTCCGGGGGCTCCGGCGCCTCACTGAGGTGCTGCGCGTAATCGCGCGGATTGAAATACCAATCCGGGAGCGTTTGCGGAAAGTACGTATTTTTGAAATCGTAATCGACCGTCTGGCCGTCGCCGTCGTAGCCGCCGTAGACCACGCCGTGGATGTGCGTGACGATCGGTATCCCTTGCAACATGGAAAAATCGATCGTAAAAAGCACCGGATAGACGGGCCCATTTTCGATGAACAGTTTATCGGTCGCTACCACCCGGCGAATGTCGAGTGTTTGGCCGTCGACCCATAACTCACGCAGGCGGTTGCGATCCGGCTGTCGCCGTGGCGTCAGCGATACGTGAATCTCATCGCCTTCGCGCTGCACGTTGGTCACCCGATAGTCGAATTCTCCGCGCGCTCTTACGACCGCGATGGTCGGGGGCAATGAGGCCTCAGGCGTCGGAACGAAATCGGGAGCCAGCGTGTGCAGAGGCGCCGGCTCGAAAATATCCGCAGTGGGCGGCCCGGGATCGCGATCCTGGTTGAACAGCGGGCGTTGGAACTGCATCGGCCCGATGTCTCCGAGATTGCTGATTTGGCGTTCGAGCGCGGCGTGATCCGACGAACGGTACCACACCTGGTCCGTGTAGCTATTAACGTAATCGGGATAGCCGTAGTTGGTCGCCTGTTTGCGCACCAGCGTATAGACTTCGTAGGGCGGCGGCGGCCGGTGCGAGCGAAACTGGGCGCGGATGTCGACGAGGAGATCTTCGGGAGAGGGCAGGGGCGTTGCGGCGGCCGGGCGGGCGGCCGCCGGCGGCGCCGCGGCGGGCGTACGGGCGCCCAGGGCAGCACAAAAGGCGACCAGCACGAAGGCTGAAGGCAAAAGGCGCGATCGAAGCATCTTGTTCATCGTACGATTCCTAGCTTAAACGAACCCTGGAGGGCATCCGTTTCCGGACGCGCGGCGTTCTCGAAGATATGAAGTACCTTCGCACGCTGACCCTGACCCTCGTTTCGCTTCTTGCACTCACGCCCGCCATGGCCTCCGCAGCAACCGAGCAAGTCGTGCTCGCCGGCGGATGCTTTTGGGGCATGCAGGCGGTTTTTGAGTCTCTGCAGGGCGTGACGCACGTCGTCGCCGGCTTCTCCGGCGGAGCTGCGGCAACCGCCCATTACGATATCGTGAGCACCGGAGCGACGGGACACGCCGAATCGGTCCAGGTCACGTACGATCCCTCGAAGATCACCTTTACGCAGCTGCTCGACGTCTACTTCCTGGTCGCTCACGATCCCACCGAACTCAACTATCAAGGCCCCGACGAAGGCACGCAGTACCGTTCGGAAATCTTCTACACGACCCAAGAACAACGCGCCACGGCACAGCGCACCATCGCCGACCTCGAAAAGCATCACGTTTTCAATAAACCGATCGTGACGCAAGTTGCGGCGCTATCGGGATTCTATCCGGCGGAAGGCTACCACCAAGATTACCTCGTCCACAATCCCGATCAGCCCTACATCGTGTACAACGATATTCCGAAACTCAAGGCTCTGCGCGCGCGCTATCCGCAACTCGTTCGGATGGATTCCGCGCCCATGCGCGTCGTTGCCGATCAATAGTTAACGCGGCGCCAATCGGATTGCGCCGTCGAGCCGGATCGTCTCGCCGTTGAGCATTTGATTTTCGATGATGTGCCGGGCGAGCGACGCGTATTCGCGCGGCGCACCGAGCCTGGCCGGAAACGGGGTTTGTTTGCCGAGCGACTCCCGGGCCGCTTCAGGCAATCCAGCCAACATCGGCGTGTCGAAAATGCCCGGCGCGATGCTGCAGACGCGAATCTGTGCCTGCGCGAACTCGCGTGCGAGCGGCAACGTCATCCCGACCACACCGCCCTTTGACGCCGAGTAGGCAACTTGCCCGATTTGTCCATCGAACGCAGCGACCGACGCCGTGCAAACAATCACGCCGCGATCCTCGCCCGGGGCGACGTCGCGCCGCATCATTTCGGCAGCGGCTAAACGCACGACGTTGAACGTGCCGATGAGGTTTACGGAAATGACCTTTGCGAAGTGGGCGAGCGGCTGCGGCCCCTCTTTTCCGACCGCACGTTCCGCCGTTGCAATTCCCGCGCAGTTAATCGCCCCGTGAAGCGCGCCGAAATCCTTCGTCGCGATGGCGATGGCCGCGCCGACCTGCCCTTCATCGGTGACGTCGGTTTTTGCAAATCGCGCCTTCGCGCCGAGTTCGCTTGCAAGCGCAGCGCCGTGCTCGCCGATATCGAGAATGACGACGTTCGCGCCGGCCCCGTGCAGTTCGCGCACGCACGCCGCGCCGAGCCCCGAGCTTCCGCCCGTAACGAGGAAGGTCTTTCCGGAGATATCCATATCGAAATGCTTTCTTTAGCGAACGGCTGCGAGAGGGACGTCGTGGAGTTCCGCTTCGCGTTCCCACGTCAATGCGTCGCGCTCCATAAGCGCGGCGCCAATCGTTTCGCGCGACAGGTCGCGCACGCCTAGCAGGGTCGCTAGCCGCGCGATGAAATGCGGCTCGAGCGCCGCGATCGCGACGTAGCCCTCGCGCGCAGGGTACAAGGCGTAGGTCGGCAGCGCGCCGCCGAGCGGTCCGTCCGTTGCGGTCAACCCCTGACGAAACGGCTCCGCAAAATCGGTAGCGGCGTCGACGATGCTCACGTCGACGCGCGTCGCGCGGCCGGTTCGTTCGCGCAGTAGCAGGGCTCCGAGGGCGGCCGTCACCGCGCGTTCCGCGGCCGCCATGTCGCCGATCAAAACCCGCGGCATCGACGGAAAGACGATCGTTCCCGCACGCGCCTGATAGGTAAGATCGTGGCCGGCTCGCTCGTCGTTCGGCGGCGCGTCGCCGCACAGCGCAACGTGAGCGATGCGCGGGTGACGCGCGTGCAATGCGTTCCATTGAAGATGCAAGCGCTCGAGTACGCTTGGCCGCGTCGCGGTGAGAAAGAGATCCGCCGTCGCGAGTTGCGCCTCGAGCGTCGCTAACGCGCCCGGCTCGCGCAGATCCAGTTGCAGAATCTCCATGCCCGCGCAAAGCTCCGCATACCAGGTCGGAGCTGCCATTTTCAGCGCATCGCCCTGCGGCGGTTCGATCTTCAGCACCTGGGCGCCGAGCGATCGCAGCCGTGCCGCCGCGAGCGGTCCGGGGATATTGGTGACCAGGGCGACGGCTTTGATACCGGCGAGCGCATCGGCGAGTGCTTCGAGCATGGGCCCGCTCATTCGCTGCGAGGAAACGTCATTCGTTCTAGTAACTAGCAAACCGATATGTCTAAACGCCGGTCACGAAATCGCCGCGGCATGCCCGGTCCGCTCGTTGTCGCGCTCTTACTCGCCGTTGCCGCCCTCGCCGGCTGGTATCTGCTGCGCCCCATTCCGCATCGTGCGCCGCCGAGCGTCGCGCAGGCTCCGCAGCCTACCGCCGCATCGGAGACGCCGCCGCCGACCGAGGCGCCAAGCGCGAGTCCGACGGAAACCGCGACAACGGCCGAAACGCCGAGCGCGTTGCCCGCCAGCGCAGCGCCCGCGAGCCCGGCACCTGCCGGATCCGGTCCGAAACTCGCGCTGATCGTCGACGACTGTGGACAGTGGTTGGCAACGGAGCGTGGCTTCATTGCGCTGCCCATTGCGTTGACGATGTCGGTCTTACCGCACGTGCATGGGACGACCGAAATCGCACAAGAGGCGAATGCTGCGGGAAAAGGTGTGATGCTCCACCTTCCGATGGAGCCGCTTTCGGGCGCTTATCCGGGCCCAGGCGAAGTGAAGGTGTCGATGACCGACGCACAAGTGACGGCGCAAGTCGAGGACGATCTTGCGCAAGTTCCGCTCGCAACGGGCGTAAACAACCATGAGGGCAGTAAAGCCAGTGCCGACGCGCGCGTCATGGGCGACGTGATCGCGGTGCTAAAAACGCACGGTGGCCTCTTCTTCATCGATTCGCGCACCAACGCGGCCTCGGTCGGCGAAAGCCTTGCCTCCGCAGCCGGCATTCCAACCGCGGCGCGCGACGTGTTTCTCGACAACAAAGAAGATGTGGCGTATTCCGAGGAGCAATTACGCGCTGCGGCGGCCATCGCAAAGCGCAATGGAAGTGCGATCGCGATCGGGCATCCGCGCGTCACGACGCTTGAAGCCGTGCGCGCGCTCATCCCCGAATTTCAAAGCGAGGGAATCCAGTTCGTGCTGGCACAAAGCCTCACGCACTAAGCGTTCGCGCGGAGTCCAATCCATTTCTCGGCCCAGCGCCCGAGCGAATCCATCGGTTCCTTCAACTCCGCGCCGGCGCAGGTGAGTTCGTACGCGACGCGCACGGGCGATCCGGATTCCACGTGGCGCGCGATGAGTTTTTCGTTTTCAAGTTCGCGCAGGCGCTCGGTGAGCAGCCGATCCGAAATCCCTGGGATCGCACTCAGCAGTTCGTTAAAGCGACGGGGACCGCCGAGCAGCACGCTGATAATGGCGCCCGTCCAACGCTTTCCAACCAACTCGACCGCGCGGTGAAACCGAGGGCAGAGCTCGTGATCGGCATCCGGTGCGGCGGACTTAGATTTTGCAAGTGTTGACATTCGATTTTGACCTGTGCTACGGTTTTCGTGAGTAGCTTACCATAAGTTGGCTACCGACACAAGATAAGAGCAGGAGCATTATGGACCTCGCATTTGCAATTATTCGCCTCGCCCTTGGCCTAGCCATAGCGGCGCACGGCGCCCAAAAGCTGTTCGGCTGGTTCGGCGGCTACGGCCTGGCCGGCACCGGCGGCTTCTTTGAGAACCTTGGCTTCCGCCCGGGCAAGCTCTTTGCGTTCGCCGCCGGCATGGGCGAGTTCGGCGGCGGTCTCCTAACGGTGCTCGGCCTCGGCGGTGCGCTCGGACCGGCCATTATCGTCATGGTGATGATCGTCGCGATACTGAGCGTTCATCTGCCAAAGGGCTTCTTCATCACGGACGGCGGCTGGGAGCTCAACCTGATGTACATTCTGACGTCGGCCGCGGTCGCTTACGGCGGCAACGGCGCATACACGCTGGACGGCGCGCTCGGCCTCTCCGTGCTCAACACGCCCATGCAAGTGAGCATTGCCATGGCCGCTGCCCTGGTACTCGCACTGCTCAACATGGCGGTGCGCCGCCCCGTTGCGCAACAGCCGCCCGCCTAATGCGTCGATAGCCACCCTGCGAGAGCGTCGATAAGGCGCGGATCGAGCGTGAGCTGCGTAAAGTACTCGGCTCCCGTCGACGCCTGGCCGGTTGGAAGCCTCGCAAAGAGGTGATCGTCATCTCGTAACTCGACGTCGGTGAAGGTCAGTGGATGCGCGGCCTTTGCCGACGCGATGAACGGTGCGATGTCCTCGTTCGTCACGTTGGCGTCCTTCGAACCATGAACGAGTAACAGCGGAAGTGTGACTTCTCGAACCTCGGCAACCGGATCCACGCCGTCGAAGCTCGCGATATACGCTTGTTTCTCCTGTGCGCGATACTGAGCAACGCTCGCGGGCGGTGCGTGATTTCTTACCAGCTGCCGCTCGATCATGGCACTGTAGTTTAGTGGCAACGGAGAAAGCATGATCACGCCGCGCAACGGTGCCCCGGCGAGCGCGATGCCAAGAACGATCTCACCGCCTTCGCTGTGTCCCAAAAAGTAGATACGCTTCGGATCGATCTGCGAAGCGGCCGCTACGAACCTGGTTGCCGCGACGCCGTCTTGCACGGGATCGTTCCGGACAACATTCGCGAGCGGCACGGTGCTCGAACTCTCCCCGGTACCCCGTTTGTCATATCGCAGCACGGCGTACCCGCGTGCGTTGAGCGCGTTCGCTAATTCCGCAAAGACCGCATTGGGACCGACCGTTTCGTTCCGATCGCTTACGCCGCTGCCCTGAAGGAGGATCACGGCCGCAAAGGGCCCCGGCCCATCTGGAAACGAGAGCGTCCCCGCAAGCACGCTTCCGTCTTTGGAAACGAAGTGCACGTCACGCGAACGAAAGGGTGACACGAAGGGTGTCGGCGTCGGTGCGGGGGCGAACGTCGATACGTCGGCACTCCGCGAAACGAGGCGTACGCGCGTTTCCCCGTTCGGATCGAACTCATCGACAACATTGGTCGCGGGGTCAAACCATAGCGTTTGCTTCGCTCCCTCGATCGTCAGCGTTAGCGACGAATCGGCCGCGGGAACGCCGGCGGGTCGAACGGGGCGCGCGTCCGAATCGACCTCGACATCGAGCGTTCGTGGATGGAGCGTCGCGAACCCCGTGAAGGCCGCGGCGTGGTGCGCCGCGATGAACGCCGGCAGTATCGCGGCGGGGGCGAAAAGCCCGTCAAGGACCAAGGCCGGCGCGCCCGCCGGGAGTGCGTACTCCTGCGAAGCACCTTGATACGTCAGCGTCGCCTTGCCCGGCACCAGGGTTATGCGGATTTCTGCGGTTGGAGTCCGCCCCGAATAATCGAGTTCGCGCAGCGCGGAATCGAAGGTGCGCGCCGTTGAAATGCCGCCCTGAATGTCGCTATGTTCGCGCTCTTCCACTCCGGCGGGGCCGCGAGCGAACACGACTTGCGAGGTAAGAACCCGCGTTCCACCTTGCTCCATCGCGTATGTATAGGTACCGTCGGGCGGGAGTGCGACGGTCGAGGCGAGCAAAACTGCAATCACGGGTGCATCTATCTCCTACGTTTGGGAATTGTTACAAAACATGGAAACTGTAGCCTTCTACGGAGCCGGCATGCTCGGCTCGGGATTCGTCCGCTCGTTGCGTCGCAACGGGTACGCCGTTCACGTTTGGAATCGCTCGCCTGAAAAAGCTCGCGCACTCGAAGACTCCGGTGCGACGGCATTCGACGATGCCGCCGATGCGGCGCGCGGCGCGAACCGCGTGCACCTGTGCGTTCGCGACGATGCAGCCGTCGATTCAATTCTTACGGCCGCCCTGCCCGGCATCGATCGTGCGGCGCCGATCGTCGATCACACCACCGTTTTGCCCGAGGGCGTCGTTGCGCGCGCACAACGATTGAACGCGAGCGGACACGCGTTCTTGCACGCGCCGGTGTTCATGGGTCCGCCGCAAAGCGCGACCGCAACCGGAACGATGCTCGCGTCGGGGCCACGCGGGCTCTTCGAAGAACTCCAGCCTAAACTCGCGCAAATGACGGGCACGGTCCGCTATTTTGGCGAGCGCGCCGATCTCGCTGCGATCTATAAGCTCATGGGTAATGCCATGATCCTCACCGTGCTCGGCGGCATCGCCGACGTGTTCCGCATCGGCGAGCAAAACGGTCTGACGCGTGAACAGGCCTACGAACTGTTTTCGTTCTACGACGTCACGGGTCAGATCACGGGACGCGGGAAGCGGATGGCCTCGGGAGACTACGATCCGACGTGGACGCTCGACATGGCGCTCAAGGACGCGCGTCTGATGCAAGCCACGGCGCATGGCGCGCCGCTCGCCGTCATCGATGCCGTCGCCGCGGCGCTAGCGGCGGCAGACGCACGCGGTCTTGGCGCGAAAGACGTCGGCGCGCTTGCTGCGGGGTGATCCCGGCTGCGGGGAGGCGTAGGGCAGCGGTGTCCTGCGCGGTAGCGCGGGGCCGCTCCAAACCGGCCGTGGGGTCGGGATCGGGGACGCCGTGAACGTCGCTCGCGGCGAGATCAGCTCGGCCGCCGGCACCGGCGTCGGCGCCGACACGGCCGGTCGTGGCGCGGTGCGGATGTCGAGTTCGCCCGGCCGATAATCGACGCGCGCCCCCAATTCACGCGCCACGGCAGCCAGCGGCACGTAGGCGCCGCTCGGCGCATCGGCAGCGCCCGTACCTATAACCACGTACACAACGTGCCCGTCGCGCGCGATCGCGAGGCGGTTGCCTTCGTACCAGGAGCGGTCGGACATCGCCGTCACGTAGGGGCGAACCGGCGCGATGACGCGCCCCGCACGCACGTACGCCTGGTTATACGACGAGATTGGGCGCCCGTCGAGCACCACGACGATCGCCGCAGCGAGTGGGAATACAGGCACAGCATAGCGATATACCGCAAGCGATGGGACGAGTCATCTCTGCGCTTCGCGAGGCCGGGCTGCGCTTCTCGCGCGACGGATGCGCGTTTCTCGCACAGGCGATCGCGTTTAACGCGATCTTCGCGCTCTTTCCGCTCGTCGTGTTGATTCTGAGCGCCGCCTCGTACGTGTATCCGTATGCCGAGCGTCGCCTGCTCGCCTTTTTCGACAACTTTAGCCCCACGCTGCATCAGTTCGTCGCAGCCAATTTGCAGTCGTACATTTTCGGTCGCGGCATCTCGAGTGTCATCGCGCTCGTCGTGCTCGTGTGGTCGGGCAAAAATCTGTTTATGGGCCTGGCTTACGCTCTCGACCGCGCACTCGGCGTTCCCAAAGGCCGGCCGCTCGTTCACAACATCGCGCTCTCGATCGTCATGCTTCCGGCGATGGCGCTCTTTTTGACCGTTGCGATGGCGCTGCCCGTCGTGCTCTCGCTCGCGATGAAAATCGCTAACGTACCTGACCGC
>Ga0181525_10003902_pt1 | contig 11632 bp, 10 predicted proteins | sample PEATcosm2014_Bin_48_FD_121100 | JGI IMG/M metagenome (GOLD analysis project Ga0181525, IMG submission 121100) | Peatland microbial communities from MTU Mesocosm Facility, Houghton, MI, USA - PEATcosm2014_Bin06_10_metaG | ecosystem: Environmental > Terrestrial > Soil > Wetlands > Peat | place... | reverse complement strand
GCGGCGTCGTGACGTCGACGTTCGACTCGAGCTGGACAGTGAAGGGCTTGTGCGCGCCGAGGCCCTTATCCATGCCGTCCGCCAGCGTCGATCTTTGGTAAGCGTGATCGCTACGAACAATGAGACAGGCGTGGAGCAAGATATTGATATGCTCTCGTGCGTTACCAATGAAGCGGGGTCCCTACTCCATCTGGACGCCACGCAGGCAGTCGGCACCAGGCCGATTGACATGCGACGTCGGGAGATTGGGGCTTGCTCAATATCAGCGCATAAAATCTACGGGCCCAAGGGTATTGGGTCGCTCGTTGTTTCCAATGCTATGCGCCGAGAATTGCATCCCATCATCCATGGTGGGGGGCACGAGCGCGGATTGCGCTCGGGGACCCTAAACGTTCCAGGCATCGTTGGATTTGGTGTTGCAGCGCAACTGGCGGCAAAGCATCGTGCGGATCGTCGAAGGCAACTGGATAAGCTTCAGCAGCATTTTTTGCAGGCGCTCAACACGGCAACAAATGATGGCGTAACCAGAACGATTAGTGAGGCGCCTACGAGCCCGCACATACTCTCGATTAGGCTAGCTGGGACAAATGCGCGTGCCCTAATACGTCAGGTCCGTGATGAGGTTGCGTTCAGTCTCGGATCCGCGTGCGCTACAAATAAAGCGGAGCCGTCTCATGTATTGACGGCTCTTGGGCTGGACAAACGTGCTATTGCTGAAACTATTCGCTGCAGCTTCTCGCACGAGCAGAGCATTCAGGAAGTGGAAAGGGCCGCTGAGGTTATCGCAGCTGCGGCCAAGACGCTCTCGGCGTATTCCGCCTCAGCCTAGGAGGCGTTGCCGCGAAGCTTTTTCGCACGCTCCCGTCGCGCGGCTAAGCAGTCTTTGCAAAAATACTTGCTTGCGAGCGGCTTCTCCGCGCATTTTGAGCAGAGGCCACGCTTGAGGCGCTCTTCGATGCTGGGCTTTGGACTAGGCACTATTTCCTCCGATGGCCGACAACGGGCTCGCTGAGTGGACTTTCAGCAGGGTTTCGCCCGATCTGCCCGGTTGCTCCTGGGTTACTCTAACAGCCGCGTGATTTCTGCTCGGGATAAGGGCTGACGTGTAAGGCCATATCCGCGAGGGTGGCGTGGCCGCTTGGGCGTGGTATCAGAACATGAAGAGGATCCGAGCCCGCCGACGAGATTCTTCGCGGTATGCGCGCTATTGCTATGCTGGAAGATTCACTTGGATCGGAACAACGTTCGGGAACCGCTCTCCGACTAGCGGATCAAGCTTGTCGGCAAGATAGTTCTCGACGCCATTTAACAGACCCTGAGGTACGGCTGCCCATGTAACCCACAAACCAAAGGGCGCGTATCGAGTGATATCAGGGTCCGAACGGTGCTTGGCAATGCGCTCCTTGACATCCCCTTGGCCGATCCTAACGTATCGCGCGGGAACGCCCGCCATCGCATTCGCGGCGTGCCAAATTGCATAAACTCCTACGGCTTGAACTTTGCTCAGGTCAACCGTTTGGAAGGGGCACCACTCGGTGCCGCACTTTATCCATTCGACGTTCATAGGAGCATCGTACGCCTGCTAGGTGTCCGGCGAAATGAGCCAGACGGCACGGGCCGATGTCCCATAAAGCGCCCTCTTCGGCGGCTCCGTCGTTTCCGGTGAAATCCTAGAACATTCTCGCTAAGTCACTGCAAGGGAAACTCCGTCGCTAGCGCGCCCTTGCAGCGACGCTCCTATGTCCATTCTCGGCTTCCACAACGACGCGGCCCCGCCGCAGATGGGAGCAACAGATGGACGATCAAATTTTCTCAGCGCTGATTCCCGACGCGAGCACCACGACTCGGACGCAGATCGCTAAGGCGCTCCGAGCCTTCGGCGAGCCGGCCCTTCGGTTCGCTGCGGAGCGGGGAACCCAGGTCAGGCCCCTCGGGCGAGGCGAGCGTTACGCGCAGGCGTCGCCGGCACTGGTACGGCTCGGGATCAACGTCGACGCCTGGCCCGCCCCGCCAGCCGGACTCTTCGTGGTTGAGGAGCGCACGGTCTACGTCCGCAGCCGTTCGGCTATGACGATTAGCCACGAGTTCGGGCATGCTCTTGACCGCGCCCTCGGGAACGGCGTGTACCTCTCGGGGATCGACCCGGCAATCCGAGCAGCCTTCGGCTCGGCGCGGCAGTTCGTCACGCCCTACGCGGCAAGTGGGATCGATGAATACTTCGCCGAGTGTGTACGGGCTTGGGTCGGGGCTAACGATCCGGCCTCCACCTGGCCTGCGGTGAGTCGCGAGCGCCTGGAGCGGCTGGACCCGGCAATGCACGGGATCGTTAAGGGCATCTTCGACGGCTTTGCGTGAGACCGGCTGTGCGCCGGTAAGAGCGGGATTGGGCGCGCGCAAATGCGCGCCCAATCCCCGTATGATTTGACACCCTATTGACACCCTATGCGGCGAATTCTGGCGTACTTTCGCGGACTCTCGCGAACGATCGCTTAGCGAATTCTGCTTATTCTACCGCACTTTTTCCATACTTCACGAATAGCGTCCGGCGGCCTTAGTCTGTTTCGCATGTAAGGGGTCAGGAGTTCGAGTCTCCTCATCTCCACCAATTGAAAATCCGCGTCGTTATTGCGATTGCGGATTTTTTCTTTGCGCGGCCTCCGAAGCGAACCAAACGGAGGTCCGGCGGGTTAAAGCCGATGTGAGTGCACTTTACGATATTCCGGTCGAGAAGATCGACGGCTTGCCCAGCACGCTGGCTGAGTTCGCCGGCAAGGTTCTGCTCGTCGTCAACGTTGCCTCGAAATGCGGCTACACACCACAATACGAGAGCCTCGAACGTCTTTACCGTGAGAAGCGCGAGCGTGGCTTCGTCGTACTCGGTTTTCCCACCAACGATTTCGGCGGCCAAGAGCCGGGTTCAAATGCGGAGATTGCGGAGTTCTGTTCGACATCGTTCGGCGTAGATTTTCCGCTCTTCTCGAAAATTTCGGTGCAGGGTGAGAGTCGCCACCCGCTGTACCGCGCGCTGATCGGAGCGCAGCCACGCGCGACGGAAAAGGCCGACGGTTCGTTCGGTAAGCGGATGGCGTCGTACGGGATCTCGCGCAAAGACCCGAGCGATGTCTTCTGGAATTTCGAGAAGTTTCTCATCGCGCGCAATGGAACGGTCGTCGGGCGCTTCACCTCCGATATTTCGCCCGACGATCCGTTACTCGCCGACGCGATCGAGAAGGAGCTCGGAAGACCCTAGCCGTCATTGGTCGAGGTTGTCTCGATGGTAATCGTTTCCGAGCGTGTGCCGTCGCTTACGGTCACCGTTCCGGTACTTACCACCGGGTTGCTGACGGCAACTCCCTGCCCGACAACGTAGAATGTTGGGCCGGAGAACGACCCGGTTGGACATGTTAGTTGGCCCGTGCACGTTGCGGTGTACGTGGCGCCTGCCGCGCCACCCGCCATGGTGATGAGCGATGATACGGTACCGTCGGCAGTCGCATTCGGATTGTAGAATAGATTCCACGCGCTCGTAATCACGAGTTTGTCCATGAACGCTTGACCGTTCACGCCGCAAAACACCCAGAGGTTCCCGGTTGCGTCGTAGGAAATGCCGCTGCAGTCGCCCGGCTCGGTGACGTATTGGAACGTCCCCGCGGGATTCGTTGCATTATAGAGACCGATCACGGTCCCGTTCTGGCTAGTAAAGGCAACCTTTTCGTTTGCCGCACTCGTTCCGTATGCGGCAACTTCGGTGGGAACCAAGTTGCTCGTCACCGCCGACGGCACCGTCGGCACGAACCACGCGTTGTTCGGGATGGTCGTGCCGCCGGATGGGATTTCCCCAACCGTGCCGCCGCTCGTATCTCCATCGATCGTCGTAAAGGTGTTGCCGAGTCCATCGGTCGCGAACGCAAAAGCGCCATACACGTTTTGTGCTTGGCCGACGACGCTAGCCTGCGGCACGCCCGAGAATGGAACGTGAATTAACACATTTTGGTACGGTGACGAGCTACTCTGGTAGGCCATCACCCACGCGGCTCCGGCAGGTGACGCCGGATCGCCGACCACGGGTCCGACGGTGTTAGCGCTGTCGTAGGGCGTCACGCTCGTAATCGTCGGCGTGGTGATGCCCGAGCAACCCGCTCCCGCCGAAAAGACGCCGGCATCTTGGTTATAGTAGTCGGTGAACCAGACGTGGCCGGCGAGATCTCCGGCGACACCTTGAATGTCGACGTACGTTGAGACGGGCGTCGGGAGCGCCACCGGCACGCCGGCCGCAGTCGGCGAGGTGAAACAGTTGAGGGTGTCAACGCCGCTCGAGGCGTTGTTGCTAACCCAGATGTTGCCGTTCGAATCCACGGCAAGCATCCCCGGGTAGAAGCCGATCCCCGACGCTGAGGTTTCTGTAATCGCAGCCGTCGACGGATTGAACGAACCGATCACGCCATTCGACGTGTAAGGATTCTGGACGTCGAAATCGAGCGAACCGTTGGGCGCGAGCGCCATGTTCGAGTAATTCACATAATCCGTCGGCAACGTGACCGGAAAGATCAGTTGCGTGCTGGTTGGAGTTATGGTCGCGGATGACGTCGAGGTCGCAGTGGACGCAGTGACTTGCACGGGCGTCGTCGGCGCGGAGTCGTACGTCGGCGCACCGGTGAACGCCACGGCGAACGTTCCGGCGCTCGAATTCGCGATCGTCGTCACGCCCGACGGTGTGAGCACCAGTCCGGCTCCCGGCGCTAACGAAATGGGCTGCGTGTACACGCCGACGATTGCCGCCCCCGATGCATCGAGCCCGGCAACCGTCATGTTCACCGTCCCGTTGAGCGGGATGTCGGGCGAGCCGCCAAAGGTGATGGCGATCGATGAGAGCACGCCATCGAGCGTGAAGGCGATCGGACTCACGCCGCTCCCGGTCGAATTCAACGTCACATTTTGCGTCGCGGTGGAAAGAACGGCGTCGCTGCTGCTGAGCGCACTCACCGTAAATGCATTCGTGGTCCCCAAGATCGCGGGCACGCCGATGCTGCACGTAATCGTCGTGGTCCCCGAGCAATCGGAGCTCAGGGTCGGCTGAATCTCCACGTTGACGGCCGGCAGCGCCGCCGAACCCGACGGCACGACCACGATTGAGATCGAGGCGGTGTTCGGAGAAATCCATTCCCGATGGCGTGCTGCGTCCGCAGCCGAAGGCGCCGGGAAGCTGAGCGAGACCGTCACCTTGCCGGTCTTCTTCTGGGCGGGTTGCGTAGGGGCGCCCGCCGACGGAGGCAGCGAGGCGGAATGGCTGCCGCCACCACAGGCGGCAATCGTCGCGGCCAACGCGATGGCGAGCAACGCTACTACTCTCTTGCTCATAGTAACTAGGGTTATTCGCCCCGCTTGCCCCGCTGCCCTGACCTGGGCAACGTCGGCGTCTTCGAGGGCCGCTTGTGTAACCAAGCCGACAGCGACCGATTCTACGCGAAGCAACCCGTTTGTGCGCGGCATGGGCGATGCATAGCGGATAAGCTCGCAGTATGACGACAATGAAATTGCTGGCTCTCGCCCTTGCCGCCGTGCTCTGCGGCGCCGGCGCGACGTGCTGCCCCATTGTTGAGCTGCGCCAATACACGACCCTGCCCAGCCAGCGTGATGCCCTCATCCGGTTGTATGAAGACCAGTTTATCGAAAGTCAGGAAGCGGCGGGCATCGCCTTGCCCGGTCAGTTCCGCGTGGTTGGATTTCCCAACCGGTTCGATTGGCTGCAGGGATTCAGTAGCATGGCGGCGCGCAAATCGGACTTCGAAACCTTCTACTACGGAGCCGTTTGGAAGGCGCATCGGAAAGCCGTTAACTCGCTGCTGCTCGAGAACGGCAACGTGATCTTATTGCATCCTGCGCACGACGGTTCGGGTTTCCCCGAGCCGCCAACCCGCCCGCCTCTCGGCAGCACATCGGTACCGCCGGGCCTGGTAGTTGCCACCATCTACGACCTCGGCTCGACGGCAGCGGAGCCGTTCGACAAGACGTTCGAAACCACGATACGGCCGGTTGTAACGGCGCGCGGCGCGCGTATTATCGCGTCGTTCGTCACCGATCATAGCCCCAACAACTTCCCCATCTTGCCGGTGCGCGCGGACGTCAACTTCTTCGTTTGGTTTGCTTGTTACGCCGACGAACAAGCCTACGACCGTTACGCAGTCGCGCTCTCGAACGATCCAAGGTGGTGGACGGTCGAGGGCAATTTTGCCATCGCCGGGATGTACGAACCACCGGAAGTCGACCTCCTGCAGCCCACGCCGCGGTCGGCGCTGTCGTGCCCGCGCTCGTAATCGATCAGCGGTAGAGGTCGCGCCGAAGAGCGCTGGGCGTCGTGCCGATGACCCGGCGCATGAATCGCGCCATATGGCTTTGGTCCGAAAAGCCGGCTTGCTGCGCGACGTCGCAGACGCGCGCACCGCGTTGTGAGAGCAGCCGTACGGCGAAGTCGACGCGTCGCCGGATGACGTACTGGTGAACGGAGACGCCTAACGATCGCTTGAATAACGCTTTTAGGTGCGAAGGGCTAATACCGGCAACCGCGGCGAGATCGGCGTAGGAAAGACGCGTCGTAAGATTGGCATCGATATAGTCAACCACGCGCGCGAGTTGCCGGCGAGATAATCCAGGCGCGCGCTCATTCGAGCGCTCGCCTGCGTACCGCCGCACGAGATGCGCGGCGAGTGCCGTTGCGCAGCTCTCCGCGAAGAGCGGCTCGCCTCCACCGCCTTCGAGCTCCGCGACGAGCGCCAGCATGAGATGTTGCAAAACCGGATCGCTCAAGCTCAGGAGCGCGGGGAACGAGATGCCGCTAGCATTACGGCAACCCATCGAGCTCGCCGTTTGACTTACCAGCTCGGGGCTCAGATTGACGCGCGCGACTCGTCCAGGTCCTCGGTCGTGCCACGTGGCCGCGTGCCCAAGCGGAACAAAATCAATATCGCCAGGCTGGATGAGGCGTTGGACAAAATGGCCCTCACAGCGACAGGTCCCCTCAACCGGTGCGCTGAGGTGGAGCACCATAGCGTGCGAGGCATTTGCTGGCCGTTCTGAGATTCCGGCCGAGATGTTGTAAAGTGCGGCCTCGAAGCCTCCCCAATTCAGACTCGCACTCGATGCGATAATCGAAAACTGCATCTGCACGTACGCCGCCCTTCGCGAAAGGTAACGAAAAATACCCGTTCGTTCTAACTCTCCCGCAAAACGCCACGTATCCTTATCGTGTGACACACCTCGCGTTCCCTAGCCGCATTCGGACGCAAGCCTTACGATAGCCCGCAGACTGCGATCGACGTCCTCCTCGCTCGTTGCCCAAGACGAAACGCTGATGCGCACGACCCGTCTTCCGTTCCACTCCGTGGTACCGAACCAGCAGGTCCCCTCGTTCTGGACCTCGGTGACAACGCGTCGGTTTGCTTCGGAGTCACCGAAGCTCACCAGGATTTGATTGAGCTCGACACGGTTCACAATCTCATATCCGGCTCGCGATAACCCTTCGGCGAATCGAGTAGCAAGGCGGCAGTTTCTTTCGATCATCTCTGCAAGCCCCGAACGCCCGAGGGATTTCAGCGCCGCCCAAACCTCAACTCCTCGGGCGCGACGGCTCATTTCAGGCGTGTAGTGTGAGGGCTCCCGCGTTTCGCCGGGACTGAAGTATCCCGCGCTAACGGCCATGGCACGGCGCAGATGTTCGGCTTCACGAACGAAAGCGAGACCCGAATCATAAGGGACGTTCAGCCACTTATGACAGTCCGTGGCCCAGGAATCGGCCTCGGATACACCCTCGAGAAGGCGTGCGCGCGCAGGAGACGCAGCGGCCCAAAGTCCGAACGCTCCATCAACATGCACCCAAGCGCCCGCCTCGCGTGCAGCCGCGCATATCTGCGTTGCGGGATCGAAGGCTCCGGTGTTTACGTTGCCGGCTTGAATACAGACGATCGTGCGGTCATCGAGGACGGGCAGCGCATTCGAAAGCATGCGACCACGATCGTCGTTTGGAACGACGCTAACCCGAGAGCGCCCCAAACCAAGAAGTGACAGGGCCTTACGCAGGGAGACGTGCGCCTCTGCACCGACGACAACCGTGAGTTCGGGGGCACCGAACAGACCCCGCTCTTCAACATCCCAGCCGGCACGTCGTAGCAATTCACCACGTGCGGCGGCGAGGCAGCTGAAATTCGACATCGTGGCGCCAGTCGTAAATCCCGCGCCACACGCCCTAGGTAAATCAAAGATATCGCGCAGCCAAACGAGAGCGGCATCCTCGAGTGCGGCTGCCACGGGAGACATGACGCAAAGCGCGGCATTTTGATCCCAGGTCGCGGCAAGCCAACTTGCGCCGAGCGCCGCGGGGAGAATGCCACCGGTGACAAAGCCAAAGTAACGTCCCCCCGTTGAAGCGACGGTGGCAGGCGAACCGATCTCGTCCAAAAGCCCCACCACGGCCGACGCTGTGAGCGGCCCGTCGGGGAACGGGCCTCCTAACGCGAGCAGTTCCGCGAGTTCCTCTGGTCTCGGGACAACATCGCGTACCGCGAGACCGGCTATGTATCGGGCGGCACGCCGCGCGACCTCCGCAAGCAATTGATCCATCTCCGTGTCCACGTTCATCCCCGCAACTCTCCTACATCCAAGCCCGTGACGAATTCGATCCTTTGTACCGTGAATTGCCCGATCGTACTAACGCGACGGCTCCGTGCACCGGCGTTTTCTTCGCTAACGTCGTGAGTGCGCGAATGCCACGTACCAATCGAGGGCCTTCGGATCCATCATGGCGTCGCGGCTTGCGACGCGTTCGGGCTCGGCGCCGGCGAGGTCCGGCGGACAGCCACTTCCATCTTCTTGCCCGTGAGCGTATAGGGAATCGAACTCACCGCATGCATCTCGTCGGGAACGTGGCGGGCTGCAATCCGATCGCAACTTCTCCGCGATGCGCGATCGCAGCGCGTCATCGAGTTCCACGCCCGGGGCCAATAAGGGACCATACTGGCGATCGTGTCACTTGGCGCAATAACGCTCGAGACTGCTTAGCGCTGCTTCGTCTTCTGCGGTGGGTAAGACACGTTGGTAGGACAGCACAACAGAGTGAAGGGCGGTATTCTGCACTACTGCAACGTTAGAGGCCGTAAAGGTCCCGGCCGGACCTAACCATTGATACCAAATGATCCACCCGCTGCGCACTCCGCCGCAGTGCCGTAAGGCGGTCAAGCGGTCGATTTGCAGAGTCACGGTCGGAGGCTTCGTCGATTGGAGCCATTTCCTTACACCAGACGCACTCGCAAGAGACGGTTTGGCGGGACTATACTTCAGGAAATCAATCGTAGCCTTGTCTTTTTCCCACTTGGCATTGTGAGAGCCCAACTGTCGCCAGCCACTCGGAGCGACATAATCATTGATGACTTCGGCGGCTAAGCTAACTGCGTTTCCTTTTTCCGCGAATTCCGGCAGCGCAGGCTGCATGCATAGCTGGCGGAAGAAGGCGCTGATATCATCGGCAAAAGCATTTGAGCCCAGAACGGTGTAGGTGAGGATGAATGCGCCAGACTCATTTTCAAATCGCAAATCGTGGACGTATGCGCCTCGGATTGGCATCGAAAAAGTATAGTTGGCAAGGACGGCCTTCTCATGAAAGCAGCCACCGAATTTCGCAGCTGCTAAGAAGTGGTAAGGAAGGCTACTGAACTGCACGCTAAGGGGCGCGGTCGGCAAGCGGTCCAGGCGGGCTAAGCGAATCGTCTCCCTTCCATTGGACCGCTGCCATTGGGTGACAACTACGCTTTCAGTAGATGACGCGTTGGACAACAGAAATCCGTTAGGTGGATGAATTTGAGACTGAGCTCCGCACAAAACGGGCTGGCACAAAGCGAGAGTGCACAACAACAAGCCAAAGAGGCCCCGATTCCGTTGAACCACCCTCGCTGCTTAGCTACCCCGATTGCGAAAACAGCTTGCGGGAGATGGCCGATTGCGCTAAAAAACGCCGGGGATGAGCCGCCAGCGCGTTTGCGCCTGGTACTCTGCATACCCGCTAAGGTTCTTTGCAAGAAGCGCCTCTTCGTCGAGCAGCCTCCACATGACAAGCGCAACCAGCGGCACGATGAAAATCAGTCCCCAATACGATTCGAGCGCCAGCGGGATGCCGACCGCCAGGGTAAGCAACGCGACGTACAGTGGATGGCGCACGATGCCATACGGTCCGCTCGAAATGACACACTGATCTTCCGCGATCTCGACCGTCGACGCGGCAAACCGGTTCTCGCGATAAACCGCAAAGTAGAGATACATGCCTGCGACAACGAGCAGATTCCCGACGAACACGAGCGCCGGAACGTTTCCCGTCCAGCCAAAGCGGTGATCAAAAGCAGAAAGTACGATGCTTAAGAAAAAGCAGAGATACGTAGCGGTAGCGATGAATTTCTGGGCTCCGCGCGCCTCCTCCATTGGGCCGCGCAGACGGCGCTCTAACAATCCCCGATCGTTCCTCGCGAGATACAGAAATGTCAGGCCGCTGCAAATGCCGCAAACGCCGAGGAAAAGCCATCCCTGCCAGTATGCGAGCGTCCCCGCCGGCAGAAAAATTGACGCCAGTACTAAAGCATTGGAGACCACAGCGGTTATCGCAATCCTTGCGACCATCACAACTCCTTAACGCTGCATCGACGATCACCTTCGGCGTCCCCGGTTGACGGGATGCTAGCCGAGCAAGCCTTCGCCTAGACCATGGCCAAGATACCCAATTTCGCGCGCCTGCATTGTCGAGCAGTACGACTATGATATCATCCGTAAATGCTGCGTACTGCCCGTCATGTCTGCGCCCTGTTGTGCAGCGTGGCCGTTCTCTTGCCGCTATTGAGCGGGTGCGGTAAGAGCACCCCGGTCGATACGGCGATATCGACGCTCGCGGATGGCGGCGTCGCTACCTTTGAGACCTATGCTTCCACTGCTCCCATACGACCGATCTCGGGTACTCCGTCGGCGATGCGTTTGACGCGCTGGCAGCTATCGAACATGCTCGACCAGGCGAGCGCTCACATGGGGATGCTTGGCGCCGATATCGACGCGATGGAAGGTGCGAAGGCCCCGAAGAACGCGCCCACGTTTTCGTATTTTATTGCCGCGTGGTTGCAACGCGGAGAGGGACCACTCGCGCAATACGCGCAAGGTCTCATGGGCGCGCAGGATTGGAAAAAGGCGCCAACCATCACGTTCCCCATGCTCGTCGTCACATTGTTTATCGCGGATGCCGCGCGAATGCCGGCGCACGCGATGGCCGGCCCGCAGCCGAATCTCGCGTGGGAGCGGTTTGTCGCGGCACCCGCGGAGGCGGCCGGCATTTGTAGCGCCGTGTCGGGATTCGTCTCGCAAGTCGTGAACGACGTGGAGAGTGCGCTAAGCGTACAATCGAACGGGTTCTTTGCCACGCTCTGGAACGTTGCCGTGAAACTCGTCGCGGGCCTTGCCGAAGTGGTTATCGGCGGCATACTGACGCCATTGCTCAGTATTCTGAATGCGGTCGCCGGTGGACTTGCCGCCATCAGCGCTGTCGCAAGCACGCTCAAGCCTTGGACGATAACCGTCGAGGCGCAGCCCGCGCAAGTGACCGTTGGAGAAG
>Ga0181525_10003899_pt1 | contig 11636 bp, 4 predicted proteins | sample PEATcosm2014_Bin_48_FD_121100 | JGI IMG/M metagenome (GOLD analysis project Ga0181525, IMG submission 121100) | Peatland microbial communities from MTU Mesocosm Facility, Houghton, MI, USA - PEATcosm2014_Bin06_10_metaG | ecosystem: Environmental > Terrestrial > Soil > Wetlands > Peat | place... | reverse complement strand
TCAGAATTTTGGCGCCAACAACGGCCTCGGGTGGGGTCTGGTAACTGAATTCGATACGACATCGGGCGGCGGCAACGTGGTCCCGGAGCCGGGAACGCTATCTCTCGTTGGTTTCGGGATGATGGCTGTCCTGTTTGTGAAACGGCTTCGCCGCAGCTAGTAAGCGATTTTATCAACCAGGCGCCGCCCTCCCGGTGGCGCCACTTCTTCTTTCCCTCCTCGCTGAAGAACCGCTGGCACCTGAGATCACTTGCTCTGGGCCGGGCGACAACGCCGCCAGCACCGCTCCCCATCGATCTGTGTCCCGGCGGCCAGTTGAATCCGTTGCTCCACCAGCAGCTTGGTATGCGCGGCTGCTCTGGAGAGCAGCTTCCTTATTGCGTCGGGCCTGCTTTACACGCTGCCGATATCGATGCAGCGCTGGTTTGTAACGCCAAACACTGGCTCTGGGCGGGGTGAAACGCGGCCAACCCCACCCCCCATGGATCTGTGCCAGAGAGCTTGGCGCTGGCCGCGGCAGATCCGGCGGTGGGTTGAATCCGCTGCTCCACCAGTAGCTTGGTATTCGGTTCTCCCGGTATTACCGCTTCGGCCGTGTAGGCCGGTCCTGGCGTAAAGATCTCCGGATCCACCGAGATGATTGCAGCCAGCAACAGGTCCCCATCGGTGGTGGTGGTCAACGCTTTGCTAGTGGGCGTAGCGCTGGTGCCTTGCGTGGAGACTACGGTATCCAGCGCGTTGGATGTCGCCACGCCGGAATACTCCAGGATTGCGAAGCGCAAGGTGTCCGAAGTGGTATCGGAAACCGTCACCGTATTCGGGCCACCTGCGATGTTCTGGGCGTAAAAGATCGCCAGTGTCTCTCCACCGGGAGCGCCGGACACAGCCCGTTGGATTGCTGTGAGGTAAGTGTTGCGTAAAGAATCGTGAATGGTGAGAGTTTCGTTCGCCAACCCCACCCGCACCACAACTGCAATGAAATTCCCCGCCGTGTTGGGAGAATTGAAGGCCAGAGAGCCATAGTTGTTTATTCCCGCATCCAAGCTGGCGTCTTGAACCAGCGTGATGGGAGTGTTTACCGTCAACGTGGCTGTGTTGCTGGTTGCGCCCATGCCGCCTGGCGTGGATCGGATGGTACCGGTAGTGTTGTTCAGTTGCCCAGCCGCAGTTGCCAGGACTTTTACCGACAGGCTGCAGGAGCCGCCGGCGGGAAGGCTGCCGCCGCTCAGCCGGATGGTGGTGGCGTGGACCGCGGTGGTGAAGGTTCCTCCGCAAGTGTTGGTGGCCCCCGGCGCACCGAAGACTTCCATGCCGGCTGGGAACATATCGGTGAACGCGATCGCCGACAGGCTCACGGACGCATTGGGATTAGTGATGGTGAAACTAAGCGTGGAGGTTCCGCCCTCCACGATGGTGGTGGGCGAGAACGATTTTGCGATAGTGGGCGGCATCCCGGGAGCGGCGATATCCAGCGCGGCTGTGCCGCTGATGCTTACCCCTTCAAAAATGTTGAGCGAAGCCAACAGTGTATAATCGCCTCCCGGCCTGACTTTGAGAGCGTTAAATGTCGATCCGGTACCGGCGGTTGTCGTGATTGGTCCCAGCCCGCTGGAGGAGCTGGGCTGCTTTCCCATGAAGCTGAGTGTCAGAGGCACGCTCCCGATATTCTGCCCGTTCTCGGTGACGGAAACTACGGGATATGCCGGGGTGCTGACGGCCACGCCCGGGGCGCCGCTGTAGCTGGACTTGGCGAACTGTATGGATTGGTAATTGGTCTGGACCGCGCCTAAGTCCAGGCAGGGGCTGCCGGCGCTAAAGCCGGTATAGCTGGTGTTCAGGCGCGGGAAGCCGCGCTCATCGGTGGTGAGGCCGGCGGGATCCAGCGTGGCGGAGCCCGCGCAGATGGCCGGACTGCCGGGCAGCGGCAGCATGGTCTGGAAGGGGCCGCCGTACGAATTCAGCCCTGCCAGCTGTGGAGCGCCCCCGATCAGGTTATAGGGGCTCTGCTTGCCGCAACTATCGCAGTCGTCCGCGCCCAACACACCATTGGTGGAGTTGCCGGCCACGATGCTGTTGGTCAGCGTCACCAAGCCACTGCCCATGCTGACGGTCCCATTGAATCGGGCCACTGTGTGCGCGGGGACCCCACTGTAAATGCCGCCGCCCGCGGTGATTGCGTCATTGGCGGAGATGGTGCTGTTGTTTACGATCAGCGTGCCACCGCTGTTGTAGATGCCGCCGCCGCTGTTGTTGGCCTCGTTATTGGACAACGTGCTGTTGTCCACCGTCAATATGCCTGCGAGATTATATAGGGCGCCGCCGTTCCCCGCCACTCCGCCGTCTATGGTGGTGTTATTCACCAATAGTGTGCCGCTGTTGAAGATGCCGCCCCCGAAGGTTGCCTGGTTGTTAACTAATATGGAGTTGCTGACCGTCAGCGCAGCGCCGTTGTATATTCCGCCGCCCTCGCCGCTACCGGTTGAGCTGTCGATGCTGATCCCGGAAATAGCCGCATTCGCGCCGGGGTTCACTGTAAATATGGTGCCCACCATGGACGAGCTGTCGCCTGAGACGGTGAGAACATCGGCCCCGGGGCCGAACAGGTCCAGATTGCCGTTGATGGCCGGCAGAGGCGTGTTGACGTTGTTCAGGCCGATTGTCCCGGTGACGCCCGCGTTGAAGGCGACGTCCGCTCCCAGGGGGTTGGCCGCGGTGAGCGCGTCGCGCAGGGAGCAGGGGCCGTCGCCGGCGGCGTCGCAGGCAGCCGGTGGCATGGTGTCTACTTCGTCGTTGGCCGTGGTTACGATCAAGTAGTTGGTCTGCACCGCGCCTGCGTCCAGGCAGCCGCTGGCAAGATTGGTCCGCGCGAAGCCGCGCTGATCGGTGCTGAGGCCGGCGGGATCGAGAGATACCACCCCCGCGCAGACGCCCTCGCTCGCGGGCAGCGGAAGCATGGTCTGGGTGGGACCGCCATTCCAGCCGAGCGGCGACAGGATGGGCTGCGCCGGAGTGGGGTCCACCACGTTGCCGTTGACGCCGTCGCTGGGGCATCCGCCGGTTCCGCCGCACTCTGCGCTGGTGTCGGCCGTCAGGATGCTATTGTTCACTGTCAGCGTGCCGGCGCTGTTGAAGATGCCGCCGACGCCATTCTTGAGAGCGGTGTTGCCGGAGAAGGTGCTGTTGTTCACCGCCAAAGTGCCGCCGGCAGTGAATATTCCGCCCCCGCCGAAGCCGCCCGCGTTGCCGGAGAAGGTGCTATTGGTCACAATCAACGTGCCGCCATTGTTGAAAATCCCGCCTCCTTCCGTCCCCGCGCTGTTTCCAGAGAAAGTGCTGTTGTATACCAGCAACGTGCCGACGCTGGCGATGCCGCCGCCGAGGTTGGCGGCGTTGTGTAAGAAGGCGGAGTTGCTCACCGTCAGCGTGGCGCTGCTCTCAATGCCACCACCGCCGCTGGCGCTGCTGCTATTCCCATTGGAGATGGTGATGCCGGAGATGGCCGCATTCGCGTTGGAATTCACCGTAAATACGCTGCCCACGGCTGTGGAGCCGCCGCCGGAGACGGTCAGCACGTTGGCGCCCGGACCCACCAGGTCCAGATTGCCGCCGATAGCCGGCAGCGGGCTGTCCAGCAGGGTGATGATGCCGGCCAGGCTCGATAATGAAGGGAATACGGAAGTCACGAAAGCGATGTCCGTTCCGCCCGGGACAGCCAGTGTGAGAGCGTCGCGCAGCGAGCAGGGGGAGTCGCCGAAAGCGTTGCAGGCAGGGGTCATGTCCAGCAAATCCTGCGTAGTGGTCACCAGCAAGTAGTTGGTCTGCACCGCGCCCAGGTCTATTGTGCCGCTGGTGGGACGCGCAAAACCACGTTGGTCCATGTTGGTGGCGTTCATCATAGGAGCCGTGCCACCGCCGATGGCCAGACTGTCCGGCAGCGGAAGCATGGTCTGGGTGGAACCACCGTACCAACCGAGCGAGGACAGTTGCGGAGAGATATTAATCAGATTATTGGGGTCCTGCGGGGGGCAACCGTTGCAGTCGCCGTTCGTGTTGCCGGCCACGATGCTGTTGTTCAAATTCACCGTGCCACCGTTGTTTACGATGCCGCCGCCGTTGGGAGAGGAGTTTCCGGAGATGGTGCTGTTGTTCACCGTCACGTTGCCCTGATAGTTGAAGATGGCGCCGCCCGAGATACTGGCGCTGTTGCCGTAGAAGGTGCTGTTGGTCACCACCACCGTGCCAGCGGAGACATTAATGCCGCCGCCCTCGTAAGCGGGGTTGTTGTAAAACGTGCTGTTAGTCACCGTCAGGCTGGCGGCGCTGGTGGCGATGGCCCCCGCGTTGTTACCGGTGAAGGTGACGCTATTCACCGTAAGGGGGGATTGGCTCAGGATGGCGGCGCCCGGATTGCCAGCGGAGTTGCCATTGGCCAGGGTTAGCCCAGAGATGGTTACCGTGGCAGCCCCGCTCTCAACGTCGAATATGAACGTATTATTGCCGCCGGAGACGGTGAGCAGGTTGGGGCCAAGGCCGCTGATCGTCATGCCCGCGGTGATCGTTAGCGGCGTACCCACGGTGATGGTTCCCCCAATCAAAGCGGGGCTAAAAGTGATGGTCTGGGGGGTGTTGGCGGTGTTGGCAGCCGCGATGCAGGCGCGCAGCGAGCCCGAGTTCTGCGCCGGCGAGTCGCCGAGATTGGTGACGCAGGGCGCATTTGCCGCCAGCCGGGCGGCGAACGTGGTTAGCGCCAGCGCTGCCAGAACGGTTCCCCTCCAACGCGCGATATCGTTAGAGCGATCGGCTCGATTGCCGCTCATATAATTGGAACCCCCATTGTCAGAACCCTCCCCAAGGTCTGCCGCCAATGGTTGGCGGGATAAGATCCGGTGCTTTTTAGCCTTCGGATTTTATCACAAAAGGCAATAGTTATTTTGGCGAAAAAGTACTAGCGGTCACATATGTTTTAGCCACGCCGGAGCGATTATTTGCCGCGCCGGAGCGATTATTTAGTGACGGCGGGCGGAGGCCGGGTGGAACGCGGCCAACACCGCCCCCCACGGATCTGCGCCGCCCAGCGTGGCGCCGGCCTCGGCAGGTCCGGCGGATGGTTGAATCCGTTGCTCCACCAGCAGCTTGGTATTCGGCTCGGCCGGTACTTCCTCTTCCGCTGTGTATCCAGTTCCAGCCGTGTAAATCTCCGGATCGACGGAGAGGATTCCAGCCAGCAGCAGATCCCCATTGGTGGTGGTGGTCAGGACTCCGCTGGCGGGCGTAGCGCTGCTGCCTTGCGCGGAGACTACGCGATCCAGCGAGCTGGAAGCCGCCACGCCGGAATACTCCAGAATCGCAAAGCGCAAGGTGGTATCGGACACCGAGCCGGAAACCGTCACCGTATTCGCGCCTCCGGCGATGCTCTCGGCATAAAAGATTGCCAGGCTCTCTCCACCGGGCGATCCGGTCACATTCCGTTGGATTGCTTTGCGGTACATGTTTCCTGCCGAATCCCGGACCGTGAAAACCTCGTTCGACTCTCCCGCGCGCACCACCACTCCAATCCAATTCCCCGCCGTGTTAGGAGAAGTGAAAGCCAGAGAGCCATAGCTGTTTATTCCCACATCCAAACTGGCGTCTTGAACCAGCGTGATGGGAGTGTTTACCGTCAACGTCGCCGTGTTGCTGGTTGCGCCCGTTCCACCTGGGGTGGATCGGATCGCACCGGTAGTATTGTTCAGTTGCCCAGCCGCAGTTGCCAGGACTTTTACCGACAGGCTGCAGGAGCCGCCGGCGGGAAGGCTGCCGCCGCTTAGCCGGATGGTGGTGGCGTGGACCGCGGTGGTGAAGGTTCCTCCGCAAGTGTTGGTGGCGCCCGGCGCACCGAAGACTTCCATGCCGGCGGGGAACATATCGGTGAACGCGATCGCCGACAGGCTTTGGGATGCGTTGGGATTAGTGATGGTGAAGCTTAGCGTGGAGTTTCCGCCCTCCACGATGGTGGTGGGCGAGAACGATTTGGCGATAGTGGGCGGCATCGCCGTGCTTCCGATATCCAGCCCTGCCGTGTTGCTGATGCTAATCGCTGGCGTGATTTCGAGCGTCGCCAGCAGCGTATAGTCGCCTGCGGGTCGGACCTTGAGAGCGGGAAATGTCGCGCCGGTGCCGGCGACGGTCGTTTCCGGCCCCAGCCCACTGGAGGAACCAGGTTGCGTCCCCATGAAGCTGAGCGTCAGAGGCACGCCCCCGATGCTCTGGCCATTATCAATGAGAGAGACCACCGGAGCAGCCGGAGTGCTGACGGCCACGCCCGGTGTGCCGCTGTAGCTGGGCTTGGCGAACTGCAATTGGTAGTCGGTCTGGTCCGCGCCTAAGTCCAGGCAGGGAGCAGTGGCGCTGAAGCCGGTATAGCTGGTATTGAGTCGCGGAAAACCGCGCTGATCGGTAGTGAGGCCGGCGGGATCGAGCGCCGGGGAGCCCGCGCAGATGGCCGCGCTGCCGGGCAGCGGGAGCATGGTCTGGGTGGGACCGCCGTAGGAACCCAGCACGGCCAGTTGCGGAGCGCCGCCAATCAGGTTAAAGCTGCTTTGCGTGCCGCAACTGTCGCAGTCGTCCGAGCCCAACGAACCACTGGTGGTGTTGCCGGCCACGATGCTGTTGGTGAGCGTCAGCGTGTCGTTGTTGTAGATTCCGCCGCCAAGTGTGCTTCCGTTGTTGTTGGACACGGTGCTGTTGGCCGCAATCGCCGTTGTCACATTATAGAGGCCAGCTCCAACACCGGCCAGGTTGCCGGAGACGGTGCTGTTGGTCAAAATCAGAAGGCCGCCGGCGTCGTTGTCGATGCCGCCGCCGTCGCTGCCCGCGGAGTTGCCGTAGACGGTGCTGTTGTTCACCAGCATGCCGTCTTTGTTGTCGATGCCGCCGCCGTTGCTGCCCGCGCGGTTGCTGGACACGGCGGAGTTGCTCACTGTCAGCGTGCCGTTGTTAAAGATGCCGCCGCCGGAGCCGCCGTTTCCAAAGGCGATGGTGAGGCCGGAGATGGCTGCATTCGAGGAATCCACCGTAAGAATGGTGCCCACGCTCGACGAGTTGCCGCCCGAGACGGTGAGATTATTGGCGCCGGGACCGACCAGGTCCAGATAGGCGGTGATCGCCGGCAGCGGCATGTTGACGGTGCCCAGGTTGATGGTGCCGGTGACGTTCGGGGCGAAGGCGATGTCGGCTGAAAAGAAGGTCGTAAGCGCGTCGCGCAGCGAGCAGGGGCCGTCGCCCGCGGCGTCGCAGGCGGCCGGCATGTCTACTACATCGCTCGTGGTGGTCACGATCCGGTAATTCGTCTGCACCGCGCCCGCGTCCAGGCAGTTGCTGGCAAGATTGGTCGCCGAGAAGCCGCGCTGATCGGTGCTGAGGCCTGCGGGATTGAGCAATAGGGAGCCCGCGCAGATGCCCGGGCTGCCGGGCAGGGGGAGCATGGTTTGGGTGGTGCCGCCGTACCAGCCGGGCGGCGACAGGATGGAGTGCGCCGGAGTGGCATCCACCACGTTGCCGTTGACGCCGTTGCTGGGGCACCCGGTTCCAATGCACTCGCCGCCGGTGTCGGCCGTCAGGATGCTGTTGTTCGCCGTCAGCGTACCCTCGAAGTTATCAATGCCGCCGCCATTGTTTGGTCCCGAGGCGTTGCCGGAAAATGTGCTGTTGTTCACCGCCGAAATTCCGGAGCTGTAGATGCCGCCGCCTGCTCCGTGTGCGGAGTTGCCAGTGAAAGTGCTGTAGTTTACGATCGCGATGCCGTCACTGTCGATGCCGCCGCCATCGCTGCCCGCGTAGTTGCCGGAGAACGTGCTGTTGTACACAGTCAGCGTGCCGCCGTTGTAAATGCCGCCGCCAATTACGCGGGCTACGTTGCCGGAAAGCGCGCTGTTGCTCAGCGTCAGCGTGCCAGCATTGGATATGCCGCCGCCCCTGGCGCCGTTATTTCCATTCGCGATGGTGATGCCGGATAAAGCCGCATTCGAGGAACTCAAATTGAATATGGCGCCCACGGCAGACGAGCCGCCGCCCGAGATCGTGAGCAAATTAGCGCCGGGACCCACCAGGTCCAGATTGCCGGTGATGGCCGGCAGCGGAGTGGTCAAGGTGATGACGCCGATCACGCCCGGGGCGAATGCGATGTCCGTTCCGCCAGAGGCAGCCAGACCCAGCGCGTCGCGCAGCGAGCAGGGAGCACCGCCGGTACTACTGCAGCCTGAGGGTGAGTCGGATACATCGGCCGTGGTGGTCACGAGCAGGTAATTGGTCTGGACCGCGCCCACGTCTACTGTGCTACCGGTCATGCTGGGACGCGCAAAGCCGCGTTGATCCGTGGTGGGGGCGTCGGTGGCGGTGGCCATGCCTGCGCCGATGGCCGGACTGCCCGGCAGCGGGAGCATGGTCTGCGTGGCGCCGCCGTACCAGCCGAGCGGCGACAGTTGCGGGTTGCCTCCGATGAGGTTATTGGCCTGCGTGCCGCAATTACCGTCGCAGTCGACCCCCGGATTTTGTGTCGAGGTGTTGCCGGCCACGATGTCGTTGCTCAGAATCACATCCCCGTAGATGAAGATGCCGCCGCCATATTCTGCGGTGTTGCCGGAGAGGGTAGTGTTGCTGATGGTCGACGAAGGCGGTAGGTCGGCGAGAATGCCGCCGCCAAGCGTGCTTGCGGTGTTGCCGAAGAAGGTGCTGTTGCTTAAGGTCAGGGTGCCGAGGGTGAAAATGCCGCCCCCCTCGCCAGCGGAGTTCCCGGAGAAGGTGCTATTGCTAACCGAAACATGATTGTAATTAAATATGCCGCCGCCATTGCTGGCGGAGTAGTTGCCGGAAAAGGTGCAGTTGCTCACCGTCAACGTGCCGTCGTTAAGAATGCCGCCGCCGGGGCCGCTGCTGTTTCCATTGGCGATAGTTAGACCGGAAATGCTCACCCCCGCCCCGATGATGTCGAATATCCGCACCGCGTTGCCGCCGGAGACGGTGAGCAGGTTGGGGCCCGGGCCGCCGATCACCGTGCCCCCGATGAGGGTAGGCAGGGGTGTGAGCACCGTGATGGTTCCCCCAACCAGGGAAGGGTCAAAAGTGATGGTCTGGCCGTTGTTGGCCGTAATGCATGCGCGCAGCGAGCCAGTCCCGGTGTCGGCGAGTGTGGTGACGGTACACTGCGCCCGGGCCCCAAGCGGCGCCAACATCGTCAGCACGAGCGCCGCCAGAACCGTTCCTCGGTGGTTACTCATGGTCACAACTCTCCTGTTGGTCTGCGCATGCCCTGTGCAGACTGCTGTTACTGGCGCTTTTAGCCTACGGAGTGTACCACAAATTACAACGGATCTTTTGGCGAAAAGTACCAGTTACCCTGTTTATCGCTGTCCTGAACTGCGTCTTGACATCCGAGCCTAATTTTGTATATATTGTCTATCGACTTTATATACAACAAATGAACAGAACAACTTGCTTCCTCATCTCCTCCCTTGCCTTGTCCTCGTTGGTTTTCATCCAAAGCTGCTCTTCTAAAACCCAAGCCACCAGCGGACCAGCCACCATCCATCTGCTGAACGTCTCCTACGATCCCACTCGGGAGCTTTACCAGGAACTGAACAAATCATTTGCTGACGATTGGAAACAAAAGACCGGCCAAATCGTGACCATCGAGCAGTCCCACGGCGGCTCGGGCAAACAGGCTCGCTCGGTGATAGACGGCCTGCAGGCGGACGTGGTGACCCTGGGAGTGGCTTCTGACATCGACGCTATCGCCGAAAAGGCCCAGGCCATCAACCCGGGTTGGGAAGCGCGCCTGCCCAATAATGCTACACCTTACACGTCGACTGTTGTATTCCTGGTTCGCAAAGGCAACCCTAAAGGCATTCACGACTGGCCGGATGTCATCAGGAAAGGCGTCAGCGTCATTACACCGAATCCAAAGACCTCCAGCGGCGCCCGCTGGAACTACCTGGCAGCCTGGGGTTACGCCTGGAACCATAACGGTCACGATGAAAAAAAGACGCGCGAGTTTATTGCCGCGCTCTACCGCAACGTACCCGTGCTGGATTCGGGCGCTCGCGGCTCCACAACCACTTTCGTCGAGCGAGGTCTAGGCGACGTTCTGCTTTCCTGGGAGAACGAAGCGTACCTGGCGCTCAAGGAATTCGGCGCGGACAAGTTCGAAATCGTGAACCCTTCCTCCAGCATTCTCGCCGAGCCCCCGGTGGCGGTGGTTGATAAATATGTGGACGCGCATGGCACCCGCGCGGTGGCCGAAGCGTATTTGAAATACCTGTACACCGATGCCGGCCAGGAAATCGCCGCCAGGAATTTCTACCGGCCGCGCAACGCCGCCGCGCTGGCCAAATACAAGAGCCAGTTCCCGGATATCCAGCTTTTCACCATCACCGATGTGGCGGGTACCTGGAAGGAAGTCCAGCCCAAGCACTTCGCCGATCACGGCATCTTCGATCAGCTCTATAAGCCGCAAAGCTAGGCGCGCCGGAAACCTCATTATGATCAGGCTACGCCAGCACAGCGTGATTCCGGGCTTTGGCCTGACGTTGGGGTATACGTTGTCCTATCTCAGCCTGATCGTGCTCATCCCGCTTTCGGCTCTGGCCTTCAAGGGCGCCGCGCAGCCTTGGGCGCAATTCGCCGAGGCGGTGTTCGATCCGCGCACGCTGGCCGCCTGGCGGCTCACCTTTGGGACAGCCTTGGCCGCTTCGCTGGTGAACGCGTTGTTCGGCCTGATTGTCGCCTGGACGCTGGTGCGCTACGATTTTCCGGGCCATCGTATTCTCGACGCGCTGATCGATGTGCCGTTCGCGCTCCCCACCGCCGTTTCCGGCATCGCCCTCACCGCTATCTATTCGCCCAACGGCTGGATGGGCCGCTGGCTCCAGCCGCTCGGCATCAAAGCCGCTTTCTCGCCGCTCGGCATCGTGATCGCGCTCACCTTCATCGGACTTCCTTTCATCGTCCGGACCGTTCAGCCCGCGGTGGAGGATCTCGATCCGGCGGTGGAGGAAGCCGCGTCGCTGCTCGGCGCCAGCCGTCTTACCGCACTGCGCAAGGTGATTCTGCCGGCTCTTCAACCGGCGCTGCTGGCCGGCTTTATCACCGCGTTCGCGCGGTCGGTGGGCGAATACGGATCCGTGATTTTTATCTCGGGCAACATGCCGATGAAAACCGAAATCGCTTCGCTGCTCATCGTCACCAAACTCGAACAGTTCGATTACCCGGGCGCGGCCGCCATCGCTTTGCTGATGCTGGTCAGCTCGTTCCTGCTGCTGTTCCTGGCCAACGTGGCGCAATGGTGGTCCACGCGGCATTTAAGGCGGGTGGCGTAAGATGACACCCAAGATGGCGGCCGCGCGTCACGCTCAGACGGAACCGGTCTGGATGCGCGGCGTCTTTATAGGGGCGTCGGTGGGTTTCGTCGGTCTTCTGATTCTGCTGCCCGTGATTTCGGTTTTCGCCGAAGCCTTTCGCAAGGGCTTTTCTTTTTATCTGAACGCTATTTCCGATCCGCTGGCGATGTCGGCGCTGCGTCTCACGCTGCTCACCGCGGCAGTGACGCTGGCGGCGAACCTGGTGTTCGGGCTGGCCGCCTCCTGGTTGATTGCCAAGTTCAG
>Ga0181525_10003898_pt1 | contig 11637 bp, 9 predicted proteins | sample PEATcosm2014_Bin_48_FD_121100 | JGI IMG/M metagenome (GOLD analysis project Ga0181525, IMG submission 121100) | Peatland microbial communities from MTU Mesocosm Facility, Houghton, MI, USA - PEATcosm2014_Bin06_10_metaG | ecosystem: Environmental > Terrestrial > Soil > Wetlands > Peat | place... | reverse complement strand
GTCGTGTTGTCGTTTATCTGCATCTGCGGAAGGATGGAATAGAACGTCCCAGCGATGGCGGGTGGAAGGACTGCGGGCGTGAACATCAATAGCCTTCCCACGATGTTCGATGGGCCGGTAGGGATGTTCGACAGAGAGACAAGCTTGTTGCCTGCCGCGTTGTAGTAAATCGGCGGAGTTGGCGGGGTGATATAGCCTTGCCGGGTAATGAAAGAGACCGAGACACCGTGAAGGCCCGGAGTGATGCTGCCGATAATCGTGGCTGTAGCCCCGGAGTTTCCCTGTACCGCGTTCGGCCCAATCTGAAAGTAAGTGAATGAAGTCGTGGTCGGAACGGTTGCGATTTGGAACGTGCCGTCGAAAGTCGTGCTAATCGTTGCACTGGTAATCGTCGCGGTTCCGGTTAGGGCATCGAAGGTAAACACCGTCGCGCTGACAATCGTAGCGACCTGAAACGTGCCGTTCATGGTCGTGTCAGACGACCCTGTAATCGTGATGCTCGTACCGACCGCGAGGCCGTGAGCTTGGCTCATCGTCACGGTGACGACGCCATTGAGCGGAGCCATCGAAGTCAGCGAGCCGGGAAGATTATTCACATTGAGGCCCGCAATCTGGACGAACCAACCGGGCTGGAAACCGTGTGCCGCGCTAGTCGTTATGGTGACGATTCCCGCCGAGCGGATAGCACTGTAACCGGAGGTCAGTTCTTGTACCGTTCCGCCGCCGCTGGCTGCGAGAGGCGCGAGGATGTTTATAGCGACGGTAAAGACGGTAGAGATTCCGACCGACACGACCGTATAGTTTCCGTTGTAGATGGAATTCGAGGCACCCGCGATGGTAACGAGGTTCCCTGCCACAAGTCCGTGGGCGCTGCTGGTCGTGACTTGAAGCGTCGTGTACGTCGTTTCGTTGACGTAGATGATTATAGGAGAGCCGCTTCTGCCCTCAAGAATCTGCTGACCGCCGTTGATGATAACGGGAACCCTCGTGATGATAGGGGTTCCGGGCACAAGGCCCGTGGGAGAAGCGGCGATGGCGACTGTACCGCCAGCAGAAGGGTTTGCAATCGTAGCGGCGGGGGGCAGGAAATCAACGGCAGTCGGGCCTTGTCCCGGCCCTACTTGGCTGACTCTATCGAAGTTCGTGCCGTCAAACTGGCGTGGAATATCTACCCCGCCCCAGAGATTGTTATTGAATCCTGTTCCGATGTCGGGGATGTTGACGCCAAAAGCCATGTACTTCCGGCCAAAAATAGACGTTCCGTTGAACGTTGCAAAAGCCGAGCCGCCAGCGAAGACCTTTGAAAGCACTCCGTCAGAGACTTCCTCGTAGAGATTACCGAGCGTGTCCCAGACTAGAAGCGTTTGGTCGCGCTGGACTGTAGCGTAGTTCGTGAGGCCGTTTACGGAAGGCGGAAATCCGAATTGCAGACCGGGCAAGACACCATACTTCGAGAACAGGCCGGGGCGAGTTTTTACGCCCCCCTCGATGTAGATGATGTCCTGATTGAGCGGCGAGGCACCGGAAGGAAGCTGCGAGGGAGGCATCGACGAGCAATAGCCTCCCCATATCGGTACGCCAACATCAACCAGCGGAAGAACTGGAGCCTGAGCAGCCATCTAAGGTTAGCTCTGAGAATCAAACACAGCTTCAAACTGGATGTTATCTCCGGTGAAACCCGCTGCATAAGCTCCCGCCGCCAGTTCGGATGATGAACCCGCAGCGTAAATCTTCACGGGAACTTGCAGCGGAGTTGTGGGCAGACCCAATGCTATGCCCGTTCCGTAGGCGTTGCCGCTATAGCCCCACATATCGAAGGAAGTTGGGCCTTTGAATGCGGGCAGCATGTTTGCGAAGTTTCCTACCGGGCCGCCCTGAAAGACTGGGGCGGCGAAATTCAATACTTCTCCGCCCGCGCCGCTCGCATACTGGGCATAGTTGCCTGAAAGAACTACGCTGCCCCGCACGCGAATCGAGCTTCCGGTAAAATCTATTCTGTTGATTGTCAGTACATTAGCCATGACTTACCATCCTCCGTATCCGCTGCGCCTTCTCCTGCTGAAAGGCTGCTTGCGGTGTCTGATTCTTTGTTTTGCTCTCTGCGCGCGGTTGGCGAGCAGGTCAAGTTCGATTTGCCCCTCTTGCCCGAAGCTGTCGGCCATCTCCGCGCCCCGTGCCTTAGAGAATGCGTAGGCCACGCGGTAGGCTGCGGCATTATCTACGCCGCGTATCGGCACGGTGTCGGTCACTTGCTCCAAGATGGGCAGATGCTTTTCGTACATCAGTTCGATGTCGATATTCTGCGTGGCCCCGTAGAACCACAGGGAATCGTCGCGCCAGTCCCAATGTCTTAGGAATTGAAAAGGCTGGCGGTAAGGTCTCAGACCGTCGTTCGGCCTATGCATCGGGATTGCTACGCCCGTGCTGCCGTTCGCTCTCTCTCTGAGCCTCAGAGGAGCTACCAAGTCATCTGGCAAGAGAGGCTCCGCTGCGCTTAACTCGTTTGCCCCGCTCGGCGTAATGACTTCTGTCCCTGAATCGGAAATAAGCACACGAGATTCCGGGTCGCCCGTCGTGTTTGCAGGGATGTTCAAGAGCCACAGGAAAGTCGAGTAAGTCTCTACACCGTACTGGGCTAGATAGGACTGAATTCTACGGTAGGCTTGATTGACGAACTGCATTGAAAAAGGGGCGTCGTCGGTGAGAACGTCGCCCCCAGAGATTGCCATATCGAGGCATATTGCGCGCGCATCAAGTAAAATATTTTCTACTTGATTATACGCAGTTGTCGCCACCACAGTCATTGACTTATGTCTCCAACATAGCTATACTGTAGCTATGAGAAAGAATGGACGTTTCATATCCTGCGGCACGTGCAAGAAACCGTTTTACATTCGCCCCTCCGAGGAAAAGAGGAAGCATTTTTGCTCTAAAAAGTGCGCGTACGAAAGTTTCGCGGTTGACCCTATCATAAGTTTTTGGTCTAGAGTTAATCGCACTGAAACATGCTGGCTGTGGACAGGTGCCAAAGGAACGAATGGATACGGGTATGTCGGTAAGGAACAGATTCTGGCGCACAGGTTCGGATGGCCCTTGCAAACCGGAGAATCCTTGACGGGCGAAGAAGAGTTCCATCACGTATGCCCAAATAAGCTGTGCGTCAGGAATCACCCTGAACACGTTGTCCGCGTAAAACGCCAACACAATCCTGATTCTCCTAGCCACATCAACCGTCTTAAGACGCATTGCAATAACGGCCATCCTCTCTTTGGCGACAACCTGAAGATGGACTCCGGTCATCGCGTTTGCCGCACTTGTCGCCGTGCTGCTAGCCTCAGAAGATATGCTGCAAATCCTGAAAAATATCGCAAGGCGCGCAGGGAACGTTATCGTAAGCATTAGGCTACTTAGTTGCAGCCTCCGGCACCCAGCGGTGTCCTTGAATCCAAGGCAGGCCGCCAGGGAACACTTGTTTTGCTTTTTTCTCATCGAGCACAGCGTGACAGGACGGGCAGGTAGCTACATCCGTCCTCACCATGCTCCCGCAACCGACGCAAGGCTGTTTCGGTGTCGGGTCGGAGCACCACGGCGCGGAGTGTCCGGCGTGAGCGGCGGCCCACTGGTGGGGCACGTTGATGTCCTTGCGGGTGCTCTCCATCGAATAGAGCCTGTCGCCTTCCTTGCAAAGCTCCAGGGCGTAGTCCATCAGGTTCTTCTTGGCCTCGGCTACCTCTTTCGGCGTCACCATCTCGCGGCAGGCAGCCTCGAACTTCGCGCGCTCTTCGGAGACTTTCTTTGAGAGCTTAATCATCTCCGCTTTGACCTCCGGCTCGTACACCGTGGTCATCTCGTGCATCTTGCGGTTCTGATTCAGCTTGCTGCGTACTTCTCCGCGATTCTCAAAGAGAAACTCCCGCTCCGCTTGTTCTGCTTTCTCAAGCGACTTCGGAACGTCCGGGTTAGCCTTACAGACAAGCAAGCCCATCTGCTTGCCCTTCTCGCCCATGATGTCGGTACAGAGTTTTAGAGCAGGGATAGGTTCGTTCCTGCGAGATTGCATCGAGCCAATGTCCTGAATCTCGCCCATCGGCCTGACAACGAGCATTCCGAAACCGTGCTCATCGGCTGCGGGTACGGTAAAGATTCCGAGCGGGCCTTTCAAATACACATGCGGCTGGTTCTTCACGTTGATGATGATTGCTGCTTCGGACATGTTTTCCTCTCTCTCGGCCTGTGGCCGGTGTTAGTTGATGCGGTGAATCTTAGGGCCTGTGCTGAAAGACGTAGGCTGGTCGTAGAACGCTGGCCGCGCATCGAGAAGCTCAATAGCCGTCTCGGTCACACGCTGCCTGCTTTCCCGGTAGAGCCTTTGCCTGATTGCCGACTGCCGTTGCTGCATCGAAACCGTTTCTTTGCGGCTGGCCTTAATCATGTTGACGATAAGCTCCGCCGTGGTGACATCGAGCGGAACGAATACACCGTCCGGCCCTAGGTTAGACGACAGCGTGTAGCAAAGCTCGTACTCGCCCCGCGAGGGAAACGGCCCTGCGGTATCTACCGTCATGTTCCCGATAACTTCCTCTCCCAGCTTGCCCCAAGTTTCCGGCGTCCCGTAGGTCTCCGGGGCGCACCAGGCTTCGAGGTGCCACATGTTGCCGGGTAGGTATTTCGGAACCTCGCGCGTCTCAACCGGCCCACCGCCCCACTGCCCGGTCATCTTGACGATTCTATCGAAGCCCCAGACGACCCTGAAGTTAGGCTCACCGAACGGATTCAGACCGCCCGCAAGCTCAAGCCGCTTGGCTATGAACTCCGGGCAGTCCTTGTGCTCGATGTGCTCGTTCACGCTACCGGTCCTTTTGCCTTGCCGTACACGAACGGCAGCAACCGGCGGTCGGGGTGTCCGTAAGCAATCTGAGCGACGCGCCGTTCCGCGCCCGAATACAACTGCGGCTTGTAGGAGTACGGAATCTTGCGATTCTCCGGCTGGTCTGGACGCGGCACCTGCTTCATGCGGCGGTCGATTCCCGCGTACTTCACGCCACGCCGTTCCTTCATACCGATAGGCGGTGCGCCGGATGCCGAGCGCCTTCCCGGTACGGCTGAGATGGCGAACTCGTACTCGATTCCCCCGCCCGCGTTGCGCTTGAGGCTTACGACCTTGGCATCGAGGGGCGAGTTTTCGCGCGAAAGCTCTTGCGTCGAGGAAGATTCAATCACGCCCTTCACGTGAAAGTCGCCTTCCTTCAAAACCGGATGGCCCTGCACCACAAGTCTGCGCTCTGCCGCTGTCGGTGAAACGCCGGCTACTTTCCTTCTGTCCTCGCCCTTGTAAAGCACGGGCGCAAACTGCGATACGTTCTGCTGAGTGCTCAGTCCCATCTAAGTTTCTCCTTGTGAGGAAGGGCGACGCATATGAAAGCCATCGCCCCTTCCCTGTGTGTAAAAGCAAAAGCGTTACGTCTAGTAACTAGTACCCACTGAGAATTTGTAGCCCATCCGCGAATGCTCCATAGCGCGGCTGGTCCATCCATAAACCAAAGACAACATCCCAATAGTTTATGTAACCTGCTGCAAGACCACCACTTAGCGCGTAAATCGGGAACGTAGTCTGACCGCCTTCGGTGTATGGACCAAATTCCTTGGTTACGCCTTTGCCCCAGTGTGCGGGAAGAATCAAGTCAACGCGGCCTTTGACCGCATGAAGTGAAGTCTTCGTCGGGATGCCGCCAAAGCTCTGCGGTGTGCGCCTCTTCAGCATGTCCGGCTGCTCATCTCCCTTGATTTGCTGGAAGATGTTTTCAGTTACGGTGATGCCGTTTGCTTCCCAGGCCGATTCCTGGTCAACGCCCCAGTAGGCGACCATTGCTTCGGTCTCGAATCGGGACATCAACACGCGCCGCATCTTCTGCGTCATCAAGCGGCGAATACCGGGAGTCAAGGAAGCGCCCGCAGCGGCAACGTGAGGCGTCTTGAGTTCGGACGGATACGTTGAGCGTGCCAGGTTGTTCCAGGTTCCGGTCTGCGAATCAACGTGGTTGTAGAGCAAGCCTTCGAGAGAAATCGGGTTTGCACCAGCCGAGCCGGTGTTGATGTTGATGACGAGAGCATCGCCAACAATCGTTCCCGGAGGCAGAGCGTTTAGCCCAATCTGCTGAAGCGCGGGGTCAACGTAAACTACCGTCGCCACGCCGCGAGGAGCGGAAGCGAGACCCGTGGGATAGACCATGATGTTCTCGCTCGTCTGGAACATATCCGCGTTCGCAACGGTGAGGATGTTTCCGCTGATGGCCGAGATAGTGTCCTTCTGGCCTGTCCCGTTCGTGTTGTAGATAGAATCGAGATAGGATTTGAAGTTCTCAACCGCCTCGGAGGCTTCGATGGCAGGCGTGCTCTCGATGGCCTTGTCCTTTCCGTCTGTGGCGTATTCCGCGAGTTTGGAAACTTCAATCGCCCACGTGAAGCCGAGCGTTGAGAGCGTGCCAACCTCGAAGACTGACCCGGAGCCACGGCCAAGGTCGGTAAAGTCCATCGTGTTCTGCCCGCCGACACCGCCCGGACGAATCAACTGCGGAAGGCGAATGTTGCGGGTCGAAGCGTCAAGCGAATCGCCGCGTGACTTGATTAAATCGAGCAGCGTTGTTTCACGGCCATACGCAAAGATAAGCTTTTTGCGCACAGCTTCTAGCTGTAGCGGAACTGACTGCTGGTTTGGTGAGTTAGAGGCTGACATCGTTCACGTTTCAGTTATCTCCGGCCACGATTTGCGATGTATGCGTCCATGATGTGCTCCGGGACTTTCCCCGACATGATTTCTTCCATCGTGAAGTCGCTCGGCCTGGAACGCTTGTCCTGTTTCCCAGCGGGCGTTTGCTGTTTCGCAGGCGCGCGGTTGGAGATTCCTGTCCTTGCAGCCGCTTGCCGTTTCTTGGCGTTGGCTGCGTTGGTGCCCTCGATAAGTCCGGGCGTTTCCTCGGCCAATACTTTTCTGACGTACATGTTCACAATCCAGGGCTGCCAGCCTTGCGGACCTTTCTGAATCTCTAGGGCCTTGGCAAGATTCATGGAGTTGTAGGCGGGCGTAAGCTGGTTCATAAACGCACGGCTGCGCTGCAAGTGGGCGGTTATCTGAGAGCGGATTAAATCCACCATGCGCGCTTTCTTGGCTTCCGAAACACCTTGAGGGAGCTTCTTGAATATCGGGTTCTGGCTTATCGCCTCACGCTGAAACTTCGAGGACTCTGCTATAAACGTGGCGTTGAAGCTCTCCGCCGACCTCTTGGCGGACTCCTGCGTTGTGCGGTTGAACGCTTCTTCCTTCTCCCGCAAACGCTTCGCAGCCGGTGACTCATCTTCCGCTTTCTTGCCGAACGATTGCAGGTAGTTGTACAGGTCGGCGGCGTCGTCCTGCCCCGCCTGGTCTCCCGCCTGCTTTGCTCGGTTGTAAGCTCGCAAGGCGACATCCGCGATGCGGTCTTTTGAAAGCGTCGATGCGATGATGGCCGAGAACGCTTCGTTGTAGCTGTCCGGGTCCAGTCGCGCCCACAGTTGAGGCACGGCCTTGAGCGTCTTGATAGTCGCCTGCGGGTCGGCACTCCACATGTGGTTGATAAGCTCGCCTCCGTTTCCCTGATAGAAGGCGTTGTCAATCGTCCCTAGTTCTCCAAGCTCCTGCTCGATAGTATTCAAGTCCTGAAGGCCGTTCGGAAGGCGTTCGCGGTATTCCTTCAGCTCTGCGACGGTCAGGTTTTGGTCCCTGAGCGCGGCATCGCGTCTTGCCAGCACGCCGAGTTGGTCGCGCACCTTCGGGTACTTATCGACAAGCTCCTTGAGACCTGGAGCCTGCTTGTACATCTCCCTTAGGCGTGCTCCGGCGCTGCCTCGGAACTCCGCTAACTCTTCCTCCGTTAAAGCGGGTTCTTCAGGCGATTCTTCCTCGGATTCCGTCTGTTCGGTTGCCGAATCTTGCTCCTCGGCAGGAGTTTCCTCAGCGACCTCTTGAGTCGCGTCGGTTTCCGTTGCAGTCGTTTCAACGTCGGCGGATGCTGTGTCCGCTCCCGTCTCTACCGGAGTTGCTGTTACCTGTTCCTCAGCCATTGCTTGCTCCTAAGCCCCCTGCATCCGAATTCCCGTTCTTAGGCGGCAGGCTCGGAGGTGCCTGAGTGGGGCTTTTGGACGTGCTTGCGTTCTTCAAAGCTGCTTGCGCTACGAAATCTTCCGGGGAGGTGTCGATCCCCCATGCTTTCAAAACCTGCGACTGAACCTCAGGCGGCATCTTATCGAGCGCCATCGTCATTGAAGGCGAAAGAGGCTTCTCTGGGGGCGGGGGCGGCGGCACCATCGCCAGTTCTGCTGTGGCGTAGGCGTGGACGTTGGCAAAGCCCTGCGGATTCTCTTTCTCGCACTTCACGCCCGCATCATCGAATAGCCAATCCTTCGCGGCTTGCCCTACCGCTCCGTGGTCTTCGAGCGGGTCAATCAAGGTCTGAACTTGTGAGGACATATCGGGCGACATGTCGGGCATCTTCGGGTCAACACTAGGCACCTTGGCAGTCAACTTCTGGATTATCCGTAGTGCTTTCTTCTGCCACTGCGCTCCCGGAAGAACAACCCCGGTGATACCGATAAGCTTTACCGCTAACTCCGCGTTCTTGGGAGATTGCATCAGGGCCGCGCCTTGCGGAGAGTCCATAATCTGCATGAAGGTGTTGCGTTGCTGCGTCCACAGTTCGGGATAGTTCTCGTCGCCCTCGGCATAAGCCTTTGCATCGCCTTCGAGAGCCGTAATATCCACAGTTTCAGACTCGAAATCTCCGCTCGGCCCGAGCACTGACATCGAAGCCTTTCCCGTTGCGTGGGCGCAGTAGTCTTTACAGGCAAGCGTCTGAATATCGGCGTGAAATTGCTTCAGGCGAACGTAGGTGACGCCGCAGCGTCCGAGAGCTTGCTCCATCTGCATCTTGTAGCCCGAAGCGGTATCACCAGCCGCACCCTGGGCCGCGCCAGCTCCAAGCAATGCAGGAAAAGCCCCGGTTAGGAACTGTGCTACCGGCCCCATCAGATCGGCCATGCCCGCAATCATGTCGGGTGAGGCGGAATCCGTCCTGGTAGTCAGAATCTTGGTGTTGATGTCTGCACCTGCGGCAAGCACCACGTCCACAGTTGAGCCGGGTTCTGAGCTAATCTCCTGGTCAGCCTCGGAATCAAGAAGGGCAGCGTCCCGATACGTCACCGGCAGGCCGTATTCGTAGGTCTCGGCCTGAATGTTCGACCAGGTGTTGTAGCGGTCTTGCACCGAGATAAGCGTTGAACCAAGGGCAGGCCGGTGCTGGCCGTCGCCGGGGATGGCGTGCGTTACCGTCCAGCAATCGTCCATCGACTGTTCTTCGGATTCACAGAACGTAGAGCCTGCGAAGTTTACTCGGCAGCCTCGCGGGAATATGTCCAGCAGTTCTTCGCGGTCTTTCTCTTTGACGCAATCGTTCCAGAAGGCAGTAGGACGGAACCAGACACGAGCGTAGGTGGTGAGAACGGACTGCGCTTCACCAGTTTGCTGAATGAGATTAGTCCCTTGCATGACTCCGAGTCGCGCATTACGTTCAAAACCGTTGTCTTCGCCGATTCCTTGACCGGGCTTGATTTTCTTAGCAATGTCGGGGTGCGCTGCCCTGAGTTTGGCATAGTGAATCTCCTCCTCGAACGCAAAATAGTGCCACTCCGATTGATCGCGTGAGTACTGGGGTCTCTTGAGGTTCAATGCTCCGACTATCGTGACAGTCTCGCGTCCTTTGGGTACATCTTCCTCTCCCTGTCCAGCCGGGACGCTTGCTGCCTGTGCTGGTGCGAGATTATCCTCTGTAAGTGGAGCGCCGCACTGTGGGCAAGCGCCAGGAAGCTGAACCTCATCGGCTGAAGCCGTGAATCCGCATTTGGCGCACCTGATTTCGTCATCCGCGTCTTCGTCCGGCTCCTCTTTGATGTCTTCGACCGACTCGAAGCCATATTTATCTCCGTCCGCGATGTAGCGCGTCCACGCCCCTACGACTGCGCCCGTCCAAAGCTCGTACACCTCGTCCTGAAGCTGCACATGCACGGGATTCCAGCGTTCGATTATCTTCGCCAGCTTGGTAAAGCCTTCCGCAGTCTCAACGTCCTTCGGCTCGTCGGCATCTTCAGGGAAGAACCTCGTGCGTGGCGGAGATTGAGCGATCGCGGCGATAAGTGACAACCCGAACGCCTGATAGATATTCGTGACGAACTCGAAGCGCGGCATGTCGTCTAGCTGGCTGGGCACGACTTGTAAGCCGTTGTTCTGGTTCGGCAGGTTCCAACTCTCTTCGCGGTTGTTCCACCAGCAGTATTGCAGGTTCCGCCAGTAGAGTTTGCCTTGCTGCGCGTCCATCACTTCGCACAGCCTGGGATAGCGGTCTTCCTCGCAGCATTTGAGATACAGGCGCTTGAGTGCTTCCTGCAAGTGCTCTTTGCCTTCAAGCGGGTCACCGGGTTCTGAGTCTTCGTCGCCTTCCTCTACGTCCGGCGCAGACTCGTCCTGCTCGATGTCGTCTTCGTCATCGAGTGGCCTGAGAGCTTCGGTAGCCATTATTTAAGCAACCACCACGTTGCGACCGCGCAGCCGAGGATTACCAGAATAAACAGCACGCATACCGTCTTCCAGAACGCCTCGTTCACTGTCGTTTACGCGGAGCTATGTGCTTTCGCCGCATGTGCCCCATCGCGGGATTGGCATGTAGCTCCGCCTTGTCTTTCTCTTTCTGCTCGTCCGTCAGCGGTGAGCCGGAACTAAGCAGGAAGCGAACCTGCTTCGGTGTCCACGGCACAACTAATTGATGACCTTGACGCTCACGTCTTGCAGCGTTACGGCCGTGCCGTCTGTGCCGGTTTGATGCAGGTAGATGATGTTCAGCCTTGCATCGTCGGCCAGGTTTAGCGAGCCGGTTGCCGCAATCGTCGGGTCGGTGCCTGCCGCCTGCCCTGCCGCAGCTAGAGCAACGCCTGAGGTATTCAGGTATCCGCCCGTCGCTTGAATCGAGCCGCCCGTTGCGGAAGCCGATTGCACGGTAGTCGTGAAGTCCTCGCAGAACGTGCCTACGAGAGTCGTCGCAAAAGCCGTTGCAGGGAGGACGCCGAGGTTGCCTATCTGCACGCCCTTGCCAGCGGTGTTTTGCCCGAAAGCATCCCACTGGAACTGCACGCTGACTGTGGTGGCGGCAGAAGCCGGAGTGCTCAGCTTTCCGCATACCTCAATCGTGCGGCCTACGGCATTCATAAACTGCGGGGGAATGTTGATTGTACCGATGACCGAAGGCGTAGTGGTTGTGTCCGCCGCCGAAATCGAGAACGGCAGGGAGTAGGCAGGTATGCCAGGCGTTCCACCGTGCATTCCGGGAGCGTAGGAGTAAGTCGTGCGGCCTCCTGCGTTCGGAACGTAAACCGACGTCGTTGATACGGTCGTAATCTGCGGGTCGATAGGCGAGGTGTTGACCGTTAGAGCGGTGACGACCGCGTTAGCCGCCGACTGCCCGTAGGTCGTATTCGCAACCGCGCAAGCCGGTGTCGTAGTCTCAACCGTGGTCAGCGTGCAAACACCATTCGCTACCGGATAAGCTCCAACCACCG
>Ga0181525_10003897_pt1 | contig 11638 bp, 9 predicted proteins | sample PEATcosm2014_Bin_48_FD_121100 | JGI IMG/M metagenome (GOLD analysis project Ga0181525, IMG submission 121100) | Peatland microbial communities from MTU Mesocosm Facility, Houghton, MI, USA - PEATcosm2014_Bin06_10_metaG | ecosystem: Environmental > Terrestrial > Soil > Wetlands > Peat | place... | reverse complement strand
GGCCGGGGAATCGCCTACGAACAGGCAATCCGCAGGCTGTGCGCCAAGCGCGGCCAGCGCGACCAGCACCACGTCGGGCGCGGGTTTGCAGGGAAAGCCATCGGTGCCTTGCACATGGTCGAAGTATTGGATCAGCCCGAATTGCTCCAGCACCGCGCGGGTGGTGGGCGACCCCTTGGTGGTGGCCGTGCCCTTGCGTCCGCCCAATGCGGCCAGCCCTTCGGCGACGCCTGGATACAACCGGGTTTGCAGATGGCCGCGCGCCAGATACGTCGTCCGGTATTGCTGGATCAGGCCGTCGATCTGCGCCGCGGAATAATCCGGATACACGTCGGCGAATAGATCGATCAGGTGCAGGCCGATGAAGCTCTTCAGGTACTCGAAAGGAAGGTCTTTCGGGCTGGGCGCGGAAGCCAGCACGTGCTGCACGGCGCCGCAGATATCCTCGGCGCTATCGAGCAACGTGCCGTCGATATCGAACAAATAAACGGGGAAGCGGGGGATCACGCCGGCTGCGGGCGCTCGCCTTCGGAAAGCCCCGGCAAGCGGCGGCTGGGTTCGGGGCGCAGCACCTGCTGCGTGCCATCGCCGGTATCCTTGGGCGGTTTAGCCGCGATCTGCGGCAGCGTGTCTCCCCTGATGATCTGCATCACTTCGTTGCCATCCAGGATTTCGCGTTCCAGCAGCGCTTCGGCGATACGCACCAGCGCGTCGGAATGCTGTTCGATGATTCTCAGAGCCGTATCGTAGCCGGCCTGCACCAGCTTCTTCACCTGCTCGTCGATGCGGATGGCGGTCTCTTCGCTGTAGTCGCGGTGTTGCGCGATCTCCCGGCCCAGGAAGATCTGCTCTTCCTTCTTGCCGAAGCTCAGCGGGCCGAGTTCGCTCATGCCCCACTCACACACCATTTTGCGCGCCATGTCGGTGGCGCGTTCAATGTCGTTGCCCGCGCCGGTGGTCATGTGGTGCATATACCGCTGTTCGGCGATGCGGCCCGCCATCAGGATGGCGAGGCGCGCTTCCAGGTATTCCTTGTTGTAGGAATGCTTGTCGTCGATGGGCAACTGCATGGTCACGCCCAGCGCCATGCCGCGCGGAATGATGGTGACCTTGTGCAACGGATCGGCATCCGGAATGGTAGCCGCTACCAACGCGTGGCCTGCCTCGTGGTACGCCGTATTGCGCTTCTCGGCGTCGCTCAAGATCATGGACTTGCGTTCCGCGCCCATCAGGATTTTGTCTTTAGCCAACTCAAAGTCGATCATCATGACGACTTTGCGGTTCTGGCGGGCGGCGTTCAAGGCGGCCTCGTTCACCAGATTGGCGAGGTCCGCACCAGCCAGGCCCGGCGTGCCGCGGCCCAGCACCGAAAGGTCCACGTTATCGCCCAAGGGGATCTTCTTGGTGTGCACGCGCAGGATGGCTTCGCGGCCACCCACGTCGGGAAGGCCCACCACCACGCGGCGATCGAAGCGGCCGGGACGGAGCAGAGCGGGATCAAGCACATCGGGCCGGTTCGTGGCGGCCACCAGGATCACGCCTTCATTGGATTCAAAGCCGTCCATCTCGACTAGCAACTGGTTCAGGGTCTGCTCACGCTCGTCGTGTCCGCCACCCAGGCCCGCGCCGCGATGGCGGCCGACGGCGTCGATCTCGTCGATGAAGATGATGCACGGGGCGTTCTTCTTGCCCTGCTCGAACAGATCGCGCACGCGGCTGGCGCCCACGCCCACGAACATTTCCACGAAGTCCGAACCGGAGATGGAGAAGAACGGCACGCTGGCTTCGCCCGCGATGGCCCGCGCCAGGAGGGTCTTGCCGGTGCCTGGAGGGCCGATCAGCAGCACGCCCTTGGGAATGCGCCCGCCCAGCTTCTGGAACTTCTGCGGCTCGCGCAGGAACTCGATGATTTCCTGCAACTCCTCCTTGGCCTCTTCCACGCCCGCCACGTCCTTAAAGGTGACCTTCTTCTGCTGCGTGGAATGCAGGCGCGCACGGCTCTTGCCGAAGCTGAGCGCTTTGTTGCCGCCGCTCTGCATCTGCCGCATCATGAAGATCCAGAAAGCCAGCAGCAGGATGAAGGGCGACGCCTGAACCAGCAACGAGAACCATGGATTGGAGTTGGTGTCCTTGATCTCGACCTTGACGCCGTTCTGCTGCAGCAGGTCGTAAATGGCCGGATAGTTCGTCGGAATGAGCGTGCGCAGAGCTCTGTCGCCGCCGCCCACGAACGTACCGTGGACTTCGTTGCCGGCAATGTTAACGTCCTTAATCTTCTTGTCTTTGACCTGGTCGACAAAGTCGGTGAAGGCGATCTGCTCCTCCGCCGGATGTTTGCCCTGACGGACGATCGTGTACAAAAGCACGATCAAGCAAATCACAACTACCCAAAAAATTGCTGTCTTGATGTTAGAATTCACGAAAACCTCCCACCGCACACGCCCATGGGTCAAGCGTCACTAGCATAGACGTTCGAAACATCGCAGTCGATTCCAAATACGTTACGCCCCGGCTTCCCGGATACCCAAGACCGGCCTCGAAGCCGGGCTGGCGGCGAAACCGGCCGCCGGACCAAAGCGGCGCGCCCACAGGATCGCGTCGCCCAGAGTGACAACAGGCCAATGCCGGCGCTCCCACAACGGAACCCGGGCCTGATGGAACAGGACTTTGATCTTCTCCGGCTCTGAATGTCCGACTGGTTGGTACCGGTCACCCGGCCGCCAGTTCCGAACTTCCAGCGAACCGGAGATCCGATTCCAGTCCAAACACCCCACGCAACCATTATATACGCCATCCGGCCCTTCCGTTACGTTCGCATTTTCAAACAGTTCCGTTAGTAGTACGGTTTGCTGCCCGGGCAACGGGACAGCGCCGGGAACCGGCAAAGGCAGGCGATAGTTGCGGTTGTCCAGATTATCGAGGCCCGGAGGGGCAATTCGCAGCCAGTTGAAGGAGCGAAAAACGTCGAGTCCCGGGATCTGGAGGCGGCCGTGGCCTTCGGCCGAAGCGGCCAATTCCAGGACGCCCGCCAGGTGTTCAAAGCCGATGCCGCGCAGATCGCCTTTGGCCCATTCGACGGCGCGGCGGACGAGGCGGCGCCCAACGGCCAGAGGGAGCGCGGCAAGCGAATCGACCCGCAGCAGAACGGCCGGAGGCTCGAAGGTCAGATGGGCCGGTACGAGGCGGGTCAGTTCCTGCTCCCAATAAGCTTCCTCGGCTTGAGCCCAGGCGGCGGTGTGCGCTAGGGTTTCGGCCATCGCGGGATTCCAGTCGCGCGTTAGTTGCGGCAAGAGTTCGTGGCGGATGCGATTGCGGGCGAAGGCGGTCGAGGCGTTCGTGGAATCGGTGCGCCAGGCGATGCCGCGCTCGCGCAGATACCGCTCGATCTCCGGGCGATCCACGCCGAGCAGCGGCCGGACGATGCCCTCGCGGGTGACCGGGCGGATGCCGGCCAGTCCGGCGGTCGCAGCGCCGCGCAGGAAACGGAAGAGCACGGTTTCGGCCTGATCGGCGCGGGTGTGGCCGGTGGCCACCCGATCGACGGCGCCGGTTCGGATGAGGCGCCGGAAGAAGTCCAGGCGCGCGGCACGCGCCGCTTGTTCCAGATTCCCGCCCGATTCGCGGCAGAGCGCCGCCACGTCGGTCTCCTGCAATTCGAAGGGCAGATCCAGCAAGCCGGCTAGGGCGCGGACGAAGGCGGCATCCTGGCGCGACTCTTCGCCGCGGAACTGGTGATCCAGGTGCAGCACGGCGAGACGCAGATTCCAGCGCGGCGCCAGCGCGCGCAAGACATACAGCAGACAGACGGAATCCGCGCCGCCGGAGACCGCCACGCCCACGCGTTGGTCCGGCTGAAACATGCTATAACGGGCTATAGTTTCCGCGATTTCCTCGATCATTGCCGGCCGATACTTCTATCTTAGGCCTCAGCGAAAGGGCATCTGGCAAAGTGACAACTCAAGCGATCCAACTGGCTGCCAAAGTCCGTCTGTTATTGATGGATGTGGATGGAGTGCTGACCGATGGCAAGCTGATTAACGTGCCGGATGCGGCGGGCAACATGGTGGAGACCAAGGGCTTCGATTCGCAGGATGGCATCGCCCTGCAGTGGATGAGTTGGAAGGGAATCGCGACCGGGCTGATCAGCGGGCGCGTTTCGCCCGCCACCGCGGAGCGCGCGAAGCAATGCAAATTCCGCTATGTCTACCAGGGGCACATCGAGAAGATCCCGATCCTGGAGGAAATCCTGGCCGACGCGGGCGTGGCCAAGGAGCAGGTGGCGTACATCGGCGACGATCTGACGGACGTGGTGGTGATGCACCGTGTGGGGCTGTCCATCGCCACCGCCAATGCGCGCCCGGAGGTGAAGGCACAGGCCCGTTACGTCACGGAGGCGCCCGGCGGCAGCGGCGCGGTGCGCGAGGTAGTGGAGCTGATCCTTAAGGCACAGGGATATTGGGACGAGATTCTGCGCAAGTACGAGGCTTGATCCGGCATGCTGCGCGCACGAAAGCAAATGGTCTGGCTGTTCGCGGCGCTGGCGGCCACGGTCTATACGGCGGTCTTTTTTATCGCGCGGGCGCACGCCGCCGCAGCGAACGCCGGCGCGATTGGATTGGGCGCGGCGTGCGACCTGACCATCACAGTGCCGGTGCTGTACTGGTTGCTGCTGGTGCGGCCCGGGTATTCTTCGTGGATGGCGCTGGTGGCCGTGGCTATGGCTGGCGCACGTGCGGCAGGGTTCCTGCTATCCGGCACGGAGCAGGCGTATTTGCCCGCGCTGCGGTGGCTGGGCGTGCCGCTGGAGATCTGGGTAGTGGTCAACGTGGCGCGGGGCCGGCGGCGCGGATGGGCATCCGATCTTTTGGCCACGGAAGCGGCAGTCTTCTACTTCGCTCTATTTTCGTGGGGCGCACGGCCGCAATCGGCTGCCGGCGCGCGATCGTTCGCCTTGGCACAGGCGAGCGGATACGGGATGCTTTCGGTAATGCTCATGACGGCTGTGGTGGTGGAGGGCCTGCCGCTGCACCTTCTGCTTCAGCGCTGGAGCCACACGGCGGCCTGGGTCTTTAGCGGCATCGGCATCTACAGTTTTGTTTGGATGGTGGCACTCTACCGGTCGCTGGCGTTGCGGCCGGTTCTAATCGCCAGCGAGACCGTAGTGATGCAGGTTGGCTTCTTGTGGCGCGCGGAATTCCGCCGCGACCAGGTGCGCAGTGTCAGTCGCTTTTCGGCTGGAGATTCAACTTGCCTGTCTATGGTCGTGATCAACGATCCGCAATGGATCGTCGAGCTGACTGAGCCGGTCGTTGTTTGCGGGCCCTTCGGGCGGCGGAAGACGGTCACACGGATTGGCGTGGCGGCGGACGATGGCGATACGTTTGGCGCGGCGCTTGGCGCGGCAGTCTGAGTGGGTCACTCACCCGCGTTGTGACGGAAATGAGTGTCATTATCCACAAAAACCAACGCGGGGAATTGGGTAAGAGCTCACCCCTGGACCATCCTGGTGGACAAATGACACACAATGCAGGTGTTCCAAACCGGCGTCTGTACCTTTTCAGTTAAACCCTGCAGGCCAGTCTGCGGCAGCGTTCGCTACTGTTCCTTCGAATCGGCGGGTACAGCTGCGAAACGCCAATTCACGATGTAATGGTTCTCATAACCAGCGCCAGTACCCCCAGTAAACCCGACAAAGGCTGAATTCTGCCCAAGAAGAGCTGGGATGTCGATCGGGTAGTTAATGATGTTCGTCGGGCGGGTGGTGGAATCATCGGCGACAGCCACCTTAAGATTGGTGCCGTCGTAGTCAATCCAAACCGACCAGATGTCGCCGTTGGACATGCAACCAAACGCACCCGTGGGTTGGCAGTTGGTAACCCCATACGGCGTTTGCGGGTCAATCTCGATAAATTGGCCGCCCGTTAGTATCCCCACATGGTTATCATTGAAGTCCACCCCAACGTTGTGCCATGTATCGAACTCCACAGCAACGCTGGGCATGATACCTGTAGAGGGCGGCGTACAGGAGCCGCCGGGAGAGCCCGAGTAGCCCAAGCACCCACCGCCTGCGCCCAGCGCACTGGCGCTCTCCGTTTGCAGTACAAAGGTCATCCCGTCAGACGCACCATCTGCGCCCGGGTCCGTCATCTGGAACTGGAAGAAGGTGGCGAATGCGCAGTTGGGATTAAATGCCACGCTGTCCGTTGTGAAGACTGAGCCCGTCTGTCCGCCCTCCGCGGGTGTAAGCCAGAGCGCAGAGCCGCCCTCAGGCCCGGTAAAGGCCTTCGCAGACCCATTAAACGTCAGCGCTGCCCTACTCATTGCAGTTTGCGCAGCGGCCGTTTTGGCGAACAACAGCATCACTGCGAGAGCAGGAACCGTTTTGAACTGCGTTCTCAGAGACGTCTGTTTCCTCCGTTTCCGATTATCACATATGTGCGTGACGCCCGATGCAATTGGAAAAAACTGCCTTCGAAGCCGCACCAGACCGGGAGATGCAGCATTATTAGTAGGGTCGCCTCCTCACCCCGAATAGTATACACCCAGCCACCAGGACGCGAAGGGGTGGTAGCGGACGTTCGAACGTGGCTGCGGGCGGTGCTTACCTAAAGCCCCGCGCCGGCTAAGGCCCGCCCGCCAGCTTCGGCGGACTGACCCTCCAGGCAGCAATCGCCTTCCGGAATCGGACTGCCATGCGGACACGTCCGGGGATGACCGAGAAATGTGCAGATGCGGTCGGTGACTTCCGGGCTTAGGATGTGCTCGAAGGTGCAGGCGTTCTTCTCGATGGATCTCTCGTCGCGGATCGCCAGCACGTCCGTGAACAGGCGCTCCGCCAGGCGGTGGCGGCGGATAACGCTGCGGGCGCGCGCCTCGCCGCGCGGGGTGAAGGCGACGTCGCCGCCGCGTAATTCCACCAGGCCGATGCGCGCCATCATGGCGACGACTTTGCGCTGCTGCGCGGCGGTGAAGTGCTCCGGTTCCTCGTGGAAGGTGCTTTCGCGGGCCGCCCATAACTGCTCCAGCACTTCGTCGAAGTCCTGGTTCACTTCCATGCTGAAGTGCGTGGTTTCGACGATGCGGCCGTGTTCCAGGTCGAGGCGGATATCGGCGCAACGGCCCACCTGCTCGTCGTGAGTCACCATCAGGATGGTGCGGCCCTGCTGGTGCAGGTCGGCCAGCAGGTCCAGAACGATTTGCTCGTTGGTGGCGTCCAGGTTGCCGGTGGGTTCGTCGGCGAGGATAATCTTGGGATCGTTCACCAGCGCGCGCGCGATGGCCACGCGCTGCTGCTCGCCGCCGGAAAGCTGGGAGGGCAGATGTCGCGCGCGGTCGCTTAGGCCCACGCGATCGAGTGCGCGGCGGGCTTCGGCTTCGTCGGTCATACTGTGGAAGTATTGCGCCAGCATTACATTTTCGAGCGCGGTCAGGTGCGGGATGAGGTGGAATTGCTGGAAGACGAAGCCCACGGTTTCGGCGCGAAAGCGAGCCAATTCGGAGCGGGTCAGGGTGGAAGTATCCACCGCGTCGATGCGCACCACGCCCTCGGTGGCCTGATCGAGGCAGCCCAGGATATTCAGCAGGGTGGTTTTGCCCGATCCCGAAGGTCCCATAATGGCGATCCACTGTCCCGCCTCGGCGGTCAGGCTGACGTTGTCGAGCGCCTTCACCGGCGCGGACCAGCCGCCATCGTATGCCTTGGTGACGTTCTCCAGTTCGACGAATGCCATGCTTCTATTCTCCGCGCAAAATCACGGCCGGGCGGATACGCCAGATGCGCGCCGCCGCGGCCAGCGTGGCGGCCGCCGCCATCGCCAGCGTGACCCCGGTTACGGGCAGGAACACGCCATAGTTTACCCCAACGCCCGCGGCCGCGGATTCGGGGAAGATCTGGCGGCCGATCCACCAGGCGACCAGCAGCCCAGCGCCGTAACCCGCTACGCTCGAAGCGACGCCCAAAATCAGTGACTCGGACAGGAACAGCGCGGCGATCTTTTTCTCCGCCGCGCCGATGGCTTTCAGGATCCCGATCTCCTGGCTACGCTCCAGCACCAGCGCGCTGAAGTTGGTGCTGACGCACAACGTAGTGATGGCCAGGATGAGGGCCGTTAACAGGAACAGGGTCGACCGGATCTTGAGTACCACGTTGGCTTCGGTTTCCGCAACGGCGTGGAGCAGGCGCACGTCCGCGCCGGGGAGTTGGCTGGCCAGCGCGGCCTGGACGGACGCCAACCGCTCGCCATCGGCGCGCACCTGCACCAGGCTGGCTACGCCTTGAAGGCCGGCCAATTTCGCCGCGATATCAAAGGGTAGGATCACCTGCGCATCTTCGGCGCCGCCGCTCGAAACGATGCCGCGGATGACGCAAGGCGCGCCCTCTACTTCAAGGCTATGCGCGAGTTTGAGGCGGAAGTGCGCGGCTACATTGCTGCCCACCAGGCATTCGCCAGTCGCGGCGGCACGCGCACCGTCGACGCGCCAGTAATTGGTGAGCGGACCGGCGCGGCGGAAATCGACACCGGCCACTACTACGGGTTCGCCCTCGACGCGGCCCACGGTGTAGATGAAAGGCGCGGCCACCGCGCCTTGTTGTTCGGCCAGCGCCACGGCGGCCAGCGGGACGGTCTGCGCGCCGCCCGCAGGAGCGATGACGATATTCGCGCCGAAGCCGCGGAACTGCACGCGCATTTTGCGTTCGATGTCGGAGTAAACGGAGAACAGCGCCGTGGCCAGGGTGGCGGCGACAGCCAGGGCGGCGAAGGCCAGGGCGAGGCGGCGCTTGCGGAATTGGACGGCGCGGAGGACAAAGGTCCAGAACATCATTCGCCTCCCCGCAGGGTGACGGCCGGCTCCAGCATCAGCGCGCGCCGCAAAGGCTGCGCCGCGCCGGCGATCGAGGCCAGCACGGCCGCTCCCACCACTACCGGGCCGAGCATGGCCGGGGTCTCGAGCGAAGTCTGAAATACGGCGCGGCCCACCCATTCGGCCATCAGCAGCCCCACCCACGATCCGATCAGGCCGCCGGCCGCGCCCTCCAGCGCCACCTCGGTCGAGAACAGCGCCGCCACCAGCCCATTCGCCGCGCCGGTCGCCTGCATGATGGCGATTTCCGCACGGCGTTCGAGCACCGTGGTTGCCATCACGCTCCACACCGTCAGGCCCGCCGAAGCCAGCGCGGCCAGCGTGATCAGCAGCATCAGGCCGCGAATCTTGCCCAGCACCTTACCTTCGTTATCGGCCACGCGCCAGATGGGCTTGGCGACAGCCATGGGCAGCACTTCTTCGATCTGGTGCGCGATGGAACTGATATACGGCGTGCAATACCAGCGATCATACTCCTTGGGCGTCATCTTGGCGGGGTCTTTGCGCGCGAATTCGTCCTCTGGCTTGGTGAGCGCGCCGACCTGCACCGCATCCACCTGTCCGGGACGGTTGACCAGGCGCTGGAGGACTTCCAGCCGCACGAAGATGCGGTCCTCTTCCTCGCCGCCCGTGGAGACGATGCCCGCGACGGTGAAGGGCTGGCCGAACAGTTGCAGTGTATCGCCGGGTTTCGCGCCGATGCGCCGCGCCACCGCGCCCCCCAGCATGGCCTCAAACGGGGCTTCCCGCAAGCCCGCGCTGCGGTCGCGGTCGTCGATCCAGCGGCCATCTACTTTCCATGCGCCGTTCACGGTGCGCAGCCCGGCTTCAAGCGGCGCGCCGTCCGCGCCGCGAAATCTGCGCCGGAACCACACACCTTCCACCGGCACGTTGCGGCCGTCTAGCGGGGCCGAAGCACTGATAGATGGCGAGAAGCCGGTGATATTCAGTTGCCAGAACGTGGACTTGATTTTTTGTACTTGATCTTCGGGGATGTAGTCCTGGACGGATACGGGACGGTAGCTGATGCCGCCGATTTCTACCGGCAGCGACCGCGCTTTGGGCGTGACCATCAGATTGGCGCCCAGGCTGCGCAGCTCGCGATTCACGCGGTCGCCAATATCCAGCATGACGCCGAGCATGGCCGTGGCTACCGCCGTGCCCATGGCCACCGCAGCCACGGTCATGGCCTTGCGGCGCGGCGACCGGCGGATGGATTGGCTGACGAAGCGGAGGAACATGCGGCTAACTTGGATCGTGAAAGATTTTCTCGCCGGGAATGAGCTTGTCGCCGGAGATCACCAACTGGTCGCCTTCGACCGCGGAGGCGATGGGGATGGGATTGCATCCGCCGTGCACGCCGATGCTGGGAATGAAGATGGCGGAAGCGCAATTCTTGCAGATCACGTTGGGACCCTTTTGATAATAGCCCTGATTGCCGCAAATCTGACAGGCATCGAACGCGGCCACCAGCGATTGGTCGGGGCGGCGGATGACAATGAAGCGCACGTGAACCCCGGATTCTTCGATGGCGAAGCGGTGCAGATTACCATCGCTGACAGTTGCCACCGGGATGCGGACCTGGCCATTAACCAGCGAAACCGGAACGGCGGCGGACAGCTCGGTGGTGGATTTCGCGTAGATGAATTCGGCGGTGATGCTAAGAATGAAGAGGCCGGTGGCCAGGCAGGACGCGATCATCCAGGCGCGCTCGCGCTGCACGCTCCAGCGCGCTTTGCGGAGGGCGGCGCCCGCGAGTCCGTCGAGCGCGGGAGCGCGGCGCTTGCGGTATTCCAGCAGCAGCATGGCGCCCGCCAACGCCAGGATGGCCACGAAGAAGAACACTTCGTTGCTGACGATGGGCCCGATCAGGGCCATTTCCTGGCGGCTGCTGGGCAGCACCTGGCTTTCCGAGAGCTCATGCAGTCCGGTGATAGCCAGTTGCACCACGATGACCATAAGAATGACGGTGGTCATGCGGAAAAAGCTGCGCAAATCGATGCGGATGGTGCCGCGCACGAAGCTCACGCCGAACAGGACGGCCAGGCCCAGACCGAGCGCAACCCCCGCAATATCGAGGACTCCGGAGGTATCGAACTTGACGGCGGTGAGCAGCAGGACGGTCTCGACGCCCTCGCGGAAGACCATGAGGAACACGAAGAGAAAGACGCCCCAGCGGCTCCCGGCGCCGCTTCGTTGTTGCAACTGAGTTTCAATTTCGCCTTTCATGCCGCGCGCATGGCGGTTCATCCAGAGCACCATGGAGAACACGAAAACAGCGCTGACGAGCAGGGTCCAGCCCTCATAGGCGTCTTCGCCCAGGCCCAGGCGGGAAAGCAGCCAGGCGAAGCCAAAGCTAGCAATCACGGCGCTTCCGAAGGCACGGTGGACGGCGGGCAGAAGGTCGCGGCGGCCGATTTTGCGCAGGTAGGCGACGGCGATGGCGACCACCAGGGCGGCCTCGACGCCTTCGCGGAGGGTGATGATCAGTGTCTGCAACATAGTTGCAAGTGGCCTATGGAGTTATTGTAATGCATTTCGGATCGTTTGAACTGTCGTGCCCAAAATCTTCAAGAGTCCGCCGGACTGCGGCGCCGGGCGGTTGCCTGTCGATAGCGACGAGTTCTTTGATACGACGTGGCGCAGGCACTCATGCCAAATGCCACATAGTTTTTGCGATTATTGCTTAGGGTCGGCGCGTAGCTTCTGACGAGCAGCTTGGACCAACGGGTAAACGTAGATATCTTTGATGGCTTGACCATGTTTTTTGTGGTCG
>Ga0181525_10003895_pt1 | contig 11640 bp, 8 predicted proteins | sample PEATcosm2014_Bin_48_FD_121100 | JGI IMG/M metagenome (GOLD analysis project Ga0181525, IMG submission 121100) | Peatland microbial communities from MTU Mesocosm Facility, Houghton, MI, USA - PEATcosm2014_Bin06_10_metaG | ecosystem: Environmental > Terrestrial > Soil > Wetlands > Peat | place... | reverse complement strand
GCGCATACAGTGCGCGACCGGCTGGTGGAGCGTTGGATTCAGACGGTGAAGAACTACCAGGCGCAGGATTCGCGGGTGGTTTGCTACCTGTCTGCGGAGTTCCTGACCGGACCGCATTTGGCTAACAACCTGATCAATCTGGGCATCTACGACGAGGCCGAGCAGGCGATGCGGCAGTTGGACATCGACCTGAATGTGCTCATTGAACAAGAGGAAGAGCCGGGCCTTGGCAACGGCGGCCTGGGCCGGTTGGCCTCGTGCTTCATGGATTCGCTGGCCACGCTGGATATTCCAGCGATCGGCTACGGCATCCGTTATGAGTACGGCATCTTCAACCAGCAGATTCGCGACGGCTGGCAGGTGGAGTCGACCGACAAGTGGCTGCGCCTGGGGAATCCCTGGGCACTGGAGCGGCCCGAGGACGTTTTTGAAGTAAAGATGGGCGGACGCACGGAGAGGCGCACCGACGCCAAGGGACGCCAGATTGTCGAGTGGATTCCGCAAAGGGTTGTGCGCGGAGTGCCGCACGATACGCCGATCCTGGGCTACCGCACCAACACGGCCAACACCATGCGCCTGTGGGCGGCGCAGGCTGTCGAGAGCTTCGACTTTGAGACCTTCAATCACGGTGACTTCTTTGGCGCGGTGGCCAACAAAGTTTCGAGCGAGAATATTTCGAAGATTCTCTATCCCAACGATGAAGGCATGGAGGGCAAGCAGCTAAGGCTGGCGCAGCAGTTCTTCTTCGTCTCGTGCAGCTTGCAACACATCGTGAAGATTCAGGTCTCGCAGCATCGTCCGCTGACCGAGCTGCACCGCAAATTCGCGATCCAGATGAACGATACGCACCCGGCTATCGCGGTTGCTGAGCTGATGCGGCTGCTGGTCGACGAGCATGGAATGGAGTGGAATGCGGCCTGGAATGTGACGCAGAATACGCTGTCCTACACCAATCACACGTTGATGCCAGAGGCGCTGGAACAGTGGCCGCAGGATCTCTTCGGCTCGCTGCTTCCCAGGCATCTGGAGATCATCGACGAGATCAACCAGAGGCATCTTGAGAATGTGCGGGCAAAGTTCCCCGGCGACGAAGATCGCGTGCGGCGGCTCTCACTGATCAACGAGGATGGCGGGAAGTATGTGCGCATGGCGCACCTGGCCTCGCTGGGCAGCCATGCCATCAACGGCGTGGCCGCGCTGCACACTGAGCTGCTGAAGACTCACGTGCTGAGCGACTTCTATGCACTGACGCCGGAGAAGTTTTCCAACAAGACCAATGGCGTGACGCCGCGGCGCTGGATGGTGCTGAGCAATCCCAGGCTGGCCCAGTTGCTGACGGCGCGGCTGGGCGCGGGCTGGATACACGATCTGGAAAAGCTGCGCCGGCTGGAGCCGCTCGTAGACGACCAGGAGTTCCGCGAGGAGTGGAGCGCGATCAAGAAGCACAACAAGCTCCAGCTCTCTGCGTACATTCAGGAGCGGTTGGGGATCGAGACCGATCCGGAGTCGATCTTTGACGTTCTGGTCAAGCGGCTGCATGAGTACAAGCGCCAGCACTTGCAGGTGCTGCACATTCTCACTTTGTTTAAGCGTATCCAGCACAACCCGGATGTGGAGGTTGTGCCACGGACCTTTGTCTTTGGCGGAAAGGCCGCGCCGGGCTATCGCATGGCCAAGCTGATCATCAAGTTAATTCATTCTGTGGGTGAGCGCGTTAACTCCGATCCGCTGGTGCGCGACAGGCTTAGGGTTGTCTTTCTGCCTAACTACAGCGTGAAACTCGGGCAACGAGTTTATCCGGCGGCCGACCTGAGCGAGCAGATTTCGCTGGCCGGCAAGGAGGCCTCGGGTACGGGCAACATGAAGTTCGCCATGAACGGCGCGGTGACGATCGGCACGCTGGACGGGGCGAATATTGAAATCAGAGAGGAAGTGGGCGAGGAGAACTTCTTCCTCTTCGGGCTGACGACTCCCGAGGTCGAGAAGCGCAAGCAGGAGGGCTACAGGCCGCGGGCGATCTACGAGTCGAACGCGATGCTGCGCGAGGTGCTTGACTCGCTGATGAGCGGCGAGTTCTCACACGGCGACAAGAGCTTGTTTGAGCCGCTGGTGAGTTCTCTGCTCAACAGCGACGAGTACATGCTGCTGGCAGATTATCAATCGTATGTCGATTGCCAGGACCGGGTCAGCGCTGCCTACAAGGATCAGGACGCTTGGACGCGCATGTCGATTTTGAATGTGGCGCGAATCGGTAAGTTTTCATCGGACCGGTCGATCCGCGACTACTCGGCGGAGATCTGGAAGACCTGGCCGGTGAAGATACAGATGTAGGTTGCTCGGAGTTAAGTGGGGTCCTATGACAATCAACCGCTTAGCCGTTGGAGCAACGTTTCTTGCCATTGCAGCGATTCGGTGCGCAGGTCAAGGAACAGGTTCGTTGAAGATAACGGTCACGGATGAGACGGATGCTTCAATTCCTCGCGCTCAGGTTCAGGTGACGAGTGGAAAAACGATCAACGTCGTGGCCGATGAGTATGGGAATGTTCTCGTTGAGGGTCTGCCACCGGAGACCTATTCGGTCACGGCGAAATTTCGAGGGTTTGTAGACGGACGGGTCTCTGGGATCGTTGTCTCTGCCGGAATGAAGCGAGAGGTGGTGCTCAAGTTGGAGCTGACACCGCCGATTTTCTACGAAATACAAAGCTACGCAACGCTGGATCTGCACTCGTATGACAAGCTTCTTGGGGTATTTAAGGAAGCAAGTCTTTGCCAGGATCAAGTTAAAGGGAGGGGGCAGTCCTATCGATTCCTCTGGCTGCCGACTTTTGATCATCCAGTCCTCATGAGGGTTGACTTTGGAGAGGACGGCCACGGCATTCTGCGCACCAAGATACTGACCGGTAAAGGCGGTTACGGATTGGGGAAAGTAGCGACAGACACAACCAGACGCCTCTCCCATGACCAAGAATACGAATTGGTCGCCACTCTTGCCGATGTCGGGTTTTGGACCTTGCCGGCGAAAGTGGAGATCCCAGACCACTATCTCGTCGATGGGACTCTTTGGTTTATTGAAGGTGTTCGCAACGGCGAGTGTCATGTTGTCGAGCGAGTTTCCTCGCCCCTCACAGATGTGTTTCGCGACCATTTTCTTGGAAAAGTCGGGGAGGTTCGGCCATATTATCAGTTGGACAACAGTGATTCGGAACAAGGCCCCGGTCCAAGTGTGACCACCCCAAAATGAGTGGGTGTAGATCCTTCCCGCTGCCGGCGGAAACTGGGTTAGCCATTTGTGGTATTGTTCCCGCATGGAACGCAGACAGGTTTTCTTCGCCGCTCTTCTCTTTCTCGCCTCCACGATGTTCATCTCCGCACAGAACCCCGCACCTACGCCGCCGATGGGGTGGAACAGTTGGGATGCCTACGGGTTGACCATCGGCGAGGCTGACTTTAAGGCCAACACCACCGTGCTGGCGGGGCTCAAGCAGTTTGGATGGACTTATGCGGTGATCGACGAGGGATGGTACATGGAGAATCCCGATGGCGCGCATCTGGCCGACAAGAAGTATCTGCTGGACGGGAATGGGATTCTGATTCCCGTCGAGAGCCGCTTCCCTTCGTCGGCGGGCGGGGCGGGATTCAAGCCGCTGGCCGACTGGGTTCATGCGCAAGGGCTGAAGTTTGGCATTCATATTGTGCGCGGGATTCCGAAGCAGGCGGTGGAGAAGAACTCGCCGATCGCGGGAACGAGCTTTCACGCCAAGGATGCCGCAGACATCAACTCGCCCTGCGGCTGGGATGAGGGCAACTGGGGCGTGGCCGATAACGAGGCGGGGCAGGCCTACTACGACTCCATGCTGAAGCTCTATGCGGGCTGGGGCCTCGACTACCTCAAGGTCGATTGCATCTCGGACCATCCGTACCGGCCCACCGAGATTCGCCAGATTGCCGAGGCGATCAAGAAGACAGGACGACCGATCGTGCTGAGCCTTTCGCCGGGACCGACGCAGATCGAGCACGCGGCCGAGGTGGCGAAGTATGCGCAGATGTGGCGCATCACCAACGATCACTGGGATGGATGGACGCTGCCCTCCAAGCCGGAATGGGGCGAGTTTCCCTTCGGCCTGGCCGGCGAGTTCGACCGCATCGCCAAATGGTCTAGCTACGTCAAGCCCGGCAATTGGCCAGACGCCGATATGCTGCCCTGGGGTTCTCTGACGCCGCATCCGGGATGGGGCGAGCCACGCCAGTCGCGCCTGACGCAGGAAGAAGAGAAGACCGAACTCAACCTGTGGTCGATCTCGCGCTCGCCGCTGATCTTTGGCGGGAATCTGACCAAGCTGGATGATTTCACGCGGTTGCTGATGTCGAACAAGGAAGTGCTGGATATCGATCAGAAGGCATGGGCGAGCCATCCGGTTGCCAATCTGCCGGCGGGTTTTGAGAATGTGCGGGTGTGGGAGGCGTCTGAAGAGGCATTTGCAGACCCGCCCGAGTTTGTTGCGCTCTTCAATCTTGACGACAAGCCGGTCACATTGCATTTCACGTGGAAGCAGGTTTGCCAGAGCTGCGCTACGAACGGGGCGCGCAATCTCTATGACGGCAGCAAATGGAAGGGCGCCGATGCAGTCGACGTGAAGTTGCCAGCCCACGGGAGCACGATCTTCGCTAGTCTGAACAGACTTACGGGACACGCAAAGTAAGGGTCCATGCGGGAATTGGTTGCGTTGACCTCCGGGTCGGCTTTACTGGCGACGTCTGGCGGCGTGGACGCCGCCAGTTCAGCCGGTCTGGAGACCGGCACTACATTTCTTTCTCAATTTGCGGAGAGACTCTAAGAGTCCATGCAGAGAAGAACGTTTGTCGGCGGATTGACCGCGGTCTGGATCACGGCGGGCAGGCTTGCGCTCGCGACGCCGACTAACGGCCAGAAGCTGGCCGATGCGGCGCGGGCGCAGTTGGGGGTGACCACGGGCTACGATCCGACGTGGACGCAGATCGGATATCCGGGCGGCGATGTGCCGCGCTCGACGGGCGTCTGCGCCGATGTTGTGATTCGCGCGGCGCGCGATGGGCTGGGCCTGGACCTGCAAAAGCTGGTGCATGAAGACATGGTGAAGCACTTCGACGACTACCCTGCGCACAAGGCGTGGGGATCGAAGCATCCCGATGCGAATATCGATCACCGTCGAGTTCTGAACCTGGAGACTTATTGGACGCGAGTAGGCGCGCGGTTATGGGCCGCCGAGACACCGACGGCGGGCGATGCGTTTCCCAAGCCTGTCGAAGCCGGCGACATTGTCACTTGGCTGCTCGATGCGCGGCTGCCACATGTGGGCATCATAGTAAGTGCACGCCCGCAGAGGCGGGTGGTTCATAACATCGGCCGCGGAGTAGAAGAGAGCACACTTGAAGACTTCCATGCGGAGCGGGCGGTGGGGCATTATCGCTGGCCGGTGGGCTCTTGATCTGAGAGGGTACAGGTTGAGGCTCTTTGTTTCCCATCTCCTAAAGTCGGGACCTGGAAGACCTGGCTGTTTATTGCGCGGAACTTTTTCCGGTCGTAAAGGAATTGGATCACACCGATTCGACGGCGTTGATCTTCTTAGAGATTTCAAAGGCGAGCGGCTCAACGGCGGAATGGAAGAGCCTGCGCTCGCGTGTGGGCAGTTCGTCGAGCAGATCGGAAAACGGCGTTACTTCACAGCCCGGAAAAGCAGCGAAGCCGACTGTGTCGGCCATGCGGCAGCTCAGGTTAATCAAGCTGGCCATCTCCCATGGGTCATCCCTCTCGCGCGGCGCATGGTGGTCGCCGACGATGGCTTCAAACTCGGGCGGCAGCTTCCAGTCCACAATCAGTTGGCGGCCAGCCTCGCAATGATCCCAGCCGAAGAGCTCCCGCTCAGCCTTGAGGATGCTTGCAGGAGAGCCGCTATGCGCTCCGAGCGGCACGCTGTACTCTTTAGGGCGAATTACCGCCAGCGCCAATCGCCCGATGTCGTGGATCACGCCCGAGGTGTAGGCTACGTCCCTGTTCATGAAGCCGACCGAGGCCAGTTGATCGGCGATCAGGGCGCAGGCAAGGTTGTGTCGCCAAATCGTCCGCATGGCCGGCTGATTCAGCGCCTTGCCCATGTATCCGCGCACACCGACGGTGAGGCACAGGCCTTGCAGGTTATTGGCGCCCATCACTGCGATGGCCTGCAAGATGCTGCTGGCGGGAAAGCGCGGCGCGTACAAGAGCGAGTTTGCAATGGTGAGAACTTCGCTGGCAAAGGCCGGATCGGCGGAGATCAGCTCGCTCAACTTGTGCAGTTGCACATTCTCATTGTTGGCCAGTTGCAGTACGCGGAGAGCGACTTGGGGAAAGGGGGGAAGACGCAGATGGGCCCAGGATGGAGCGATCGGCGCTTCCCGTCGTCTCTCGCTTTGCAACATCGAAGTCTCCCTTCGCAACGGAGGTCCGCCAGGCCCGGCAAAGATTCCGCCGTTGCCGCGAATGGTTGCTGATTGTCCCTTCGGCAAGCGGAGGGATTCCTTCAGAGATAGTTGCTGAATGAGCGAGATCTAATGACTGAATCGGTTGTGCAAGAAAAAGCAGCGCAGGTTATGCGAGAAGATCATGAAGATCAGAAGTCAGTCCTGGCAAGTCGCGCGCCGCGGAGAGGTGCATAAGTGCGCCAAATCCAGCAGGCGCTGGTAGAGGCGGGCTGGATACTCCTAAGGATAGAAGAGTTTTTGATCGGCGCACAGAATCAAGACTCGCAGTTTATGTGAGAGTGTTTTCGAATCTACTGCTCGTCCTGCACAACCGAATGACAGGCCTCGTATGGTTCGTATCTGTCATACTTGGCCGATCGAGCAACGATCTTTCAGAGGTCTTCTCCGCGATAGTATCCACATTGTCTGAAGCTTGCTGAGGCGACGGATCGTCGCACCACCAGAAATAAAAGGAAGGTGAGCACGAAGAGTCCCGCAAATCAAAAAATATGCCCAGTGTCCTTGAAGACATTCCCCAACCCTCCACCTCCGCGTTGCCACCCCGGAGGTTCAACGAATCTACTCTGTCGTGCTCAAGAACATTTCTCGTGCAGTTGAAACTTAAGGTCTCAATTCCGCAGTTGTATGTGAGCCGAATCACACTTTGAGAGAATGGAGACCACTCTCCGTGTGATTGCACTCCCTAATTCCGTTGATTGAAGGGTGCGACCTCACGTTGAAGCGCAAAGCGATACGATGATCTTTGGAGCGAAAGATGGCGAGAGTTCTCGATGGAGTGGCGATTGCCGCGGCAATCAAGCAGGAAGTGGCCGAGGAGGTCCGCGTGCTGGCGGCGCGGGGCATAAGGCCTGGACTGGCGGCTGTGCTGGTGGGCAATGTGGCCGCGTCGGAGATCTATGTGCGCAGCAAGGTGCAGTCCTGCGCCGAGCTTGGAATCTATAGCGACCTGATTACGCCGCCCGAGACCGTGACCACCGAAGAGATGCTGGAACTGGTGGCCCGGCTCAATGCGCGCGACGAAATCGACGGCATTCTGATCCAGTTGCCGCTGCCCGCGCAGGTGGACGCGAAGGCGCTGCTCGACGCCGTTGCGCCTGACAAGGATGTGGACGGGTTTCACCCCGTGAATGCGGGCCGGTTGCAAGCGGGTCGTCCGGCTCTCGCGCCCTGCACTCCGGCTGGGATTATCGAGATTCTCAAACGAAGCGAAGTTCCCATAGCCGGCCAACACGCCGTCGTGGTCGGCCGAAGCGATCTGGTAGGCAAGCCGGCGGCGATGCTGCTGCTGCATCAGAACGCGACGGTGACCATCTGCCACTCGAAAACGCACGACCTGGGCGCAATTACTCGCCAGGCCGATATTCTGGTGGCCGCTATCGGTCGCGCGGGGTTCATCACGCCGGAGATGGTCAAGCCCGGCGCGACGATGGTCGATGTGGGCATCAACCGGATCAATGACCGGGCCGAGTTTGACCGCTTCTTCGCGGGCAACGCCAAGCGCGAAGCCGCCTTTCAAAAAAATGGATCTGTGATTGTGGGTGATATTGATCCGAAGGCCTTCGAACTGGCCGGGGCGTATACGCCGGTGCCGGGGGGTGTCGGCAAATTGACCGTGGCCATGCTGATGGCTAATACGGTGCGCGCCGCCAAAATGAGGCGGGGGCTGTAGCAAAATCTATTCGGCTACTGTCTTGAAAGGAACGAATTCATGATAACGTCTGGTACGGCTCTCGCTATTTTGACACCTTGGTACAGTCCACAGACTGGACTGCTTCTTGCAGTATTGGCGGTCGTTGGAGCCAGGGTTATCTACTTCCGGAATATGGGGCATTGTCCGCCAGAACTCAGGCTTCGCAGAAAGGGTTTGGATTATCTCCTGGCAGGGAAAGCCGATAAGGCGGAGGAGTGTTTTCGCACTTGCTTGGCGACGTGCGAAACACCTGATAGAGTTCGTCCATTGGTTTGCCTGGCTGACGCTCTTATAGATCAGGGCCGTTATGAGGAATCTCAGGAGTACCTAAGACGCGCATTAGAATTGGGAGATCCAACTGGAAGCGGTCAAGGCAGTATGGCAGATTTGCTCTTGAAGACAGCAGTCGATCCGGAAAAAGCGCTCGATATGGCCGAGCAGTCTATGGAACTGACCATTGGGATGCCGAGGAATGTTGTCTACTTCGGGGGTGGAGTATACGACGATCTGAAGCGCGCAAAATGCTGGGCGCGAAAGGCACAGGCATTGGTTCAACTCAATCGGCAAACAGAAGCTCATCAAGCAATCGATAGAGCAGTGCGGTTGGTTGAGAATGCTCATAAGGAAGAGCGACAAGTCAGACCTCGCAACTCACTCCTCGTTATGCTCGTTATTGGTAGTCGTCGTCTCTCTAGCCACCGAGAATTGGCATTGGCCGTAGTCCACTGGCAGCTTGGGCTGGCATTCCTCGCGACAGATGATTCAACCAAGGCTATCGAGCATTTTCGCATTACACGCGACACAGACCATAGAGGCAAATATCGCCGGCTAGCGCAGCAGAAGATCCAGCAACTCGAATCGCGACGTTAGTCATTTTCTTTCAAATCACCTGATAGCGTGGAGGATTTTGTGCTGAGAGTTGGTCTCACTGGCGGGCTGGGCAGCGGCAAGAGCACCGTGGCGGCGATGCTGCGCGAGCTTGGCGCAGAGGTGATCGAGGCCGACGAGCTGGGCCGTGCGCTGATGGAGCCGGGGCAGGCGGTCTTCGCTCAAATTGTCCGCGTCTTTGGGCTGGAGGTGGTCGGCTCCGATGGCCGCCTGAATCGTGCGCGGCTGGCCGAGCTGGCCTTTCAGGGCGGGCGGATCAATGAGTTGAACGCGATCGTGCATCCCGCGGTGATTGCCGAGCAGCGGCGTTGGATGGACCAGGTCTTTGTTCGCAATCCTGCGGCGGTGGCTATTCTCGAATCGGCTCTAATCTTTGAAGTGGAACGCGACGCCCGCGCCCGCGGCGAGTTGGAGAGCATACTGGCCGACTGGCGGCGACGCATTGACCGTATCGTTGTGGTCATAGCTCCCGATGAACTGAAGATCGCCCGCTATGCAGCCCGCGTAAGCCCGGTTGGCGTGGGCCGCAATGCTGCCGAGGCCGATGCGCGCCGCCGGTTAGAGTACCAGATTTCCGACTCGGTAAAGGCCGCTCGATCCGACTATGTGATTGATAATGCTGGAGATGTTTCGTATCTTCGCAGCCAGGTGGAGAGGCTGTGGCAGCGTCTCCGCGAGGAAAGCAACAAATCTCTGCAAGATGAGTCCTTAGAATAGTAGTCGAGGGACAGTGAAGTTTTGCCGGGTTCGCAACGGCGCGGCTAAAGGCGTCCCGAAAAAGAAAGCGCCTTCCGCGCGGGTTGCGAGTTGTCAATTGTGTTGAAACGTGTTCCGTGTAGTGATTTCGCACCGTCCCTACAGGACGGGGACTTTTGTTGATCTCTAACCCAGGACTGCGCTGCGCTTGTGCTGGGCTATTATCGACTCTCCCTCCGGGAGAAGAACGTGAGCGGTTTAATCTTCCCGTGGGTCGGCGAAGCCTGTGGACGGCTGATGCAAAGCGGGTTGGTGAAACGCGCTTTATTCACTGTTCATTGGCTTCGAGTGAATGACTACTTTAGAGGTTGAAAAGCGATGAAATTGCGCCAGTTGCTTTTGGTTGTTCTGATCGTGGGCGGGTTCTGGTACATCACCGCGCATCTCCCTAGCGGTTTGGGCCATCTGCCGGTGTTGCATCAATTCGACGCCACCAGCGTTTCCAGCTCCGGCTCCGGGCTGCAGCTCACCGAGGCGCAGGCCGCGCCCGCATACGACGCCGAAGAGCAGAACAACATTGCCGTCTACAGGCGAGTGTTGCCTTCGGTGGTGAATATCACCTCGAAATCGTTGGTTTACAACTTCTTCTTTGAGCCGGTGCCGCAACAGGGGCAGGGCTCGGGATTCATTCTCGACAGGGCCGGCCATGTACTGACCAACTTCCACGTGGTCCAGGGCGCCAACCGCGGCGTCAAGGTGCAGTTGAGCAACAAGCGTAGCTACGACGCCAAGGTAGTGGGCACAGACAAGACGCATGACCTGGCGCTGTTGCAGATCAACGCGCCCAACCTGGAGCCGGTCACGCTGGCCGACTCGCGCGACCTGGCCGTAGGCCAGAAGGTTTATGCGATCGGCAATCCCTTCGGCTTCAACGGAACGATGACGCGCGGCATCATCAGCTCCATTCGTACGATTGGCGGCTCTGAAGGCGCGCCGATCGAGGACGCCATCCAGACCGATGCGGCCATCAATCCCGGCAACTCTGGCGGCCCGCTGCTGAATTCGCGCGGCGAGGTGATCGGGATCAACACCATGATCGCCTCCAACGGGGCTAACCAGAGTTCGGGCATCGGCTTTGCCATTCCGATCAATACGGCCAAAGCGGTGTTGAGCGACCTGACCCGCTACGGGCGCGTGAAGCGGCCTTCTCTAGGAATCGAGTCCTATCCAATTGGTCCCGATCTGGCCTCGCAGATTGGACTGGCGGTCGACTCCGGCGTGCTGGTGCAAAGGGTCATCCCCGGCGGCGCCGCCGAACGGGCCGGAATGCGCGGCGGCAACCAACAGGCCTACGTGGGCAACACTCCCATCATGCTCGGCGGCGACTTTATCGTGGCCATCGACGGCAAGGAAGTCACCGATCCCCAGGAGATCACCGCTCTGATGGAAAAGCACCAGCCCGGCGATACCGTCACCGTGACCTTCTATCGCGGCAAAAAGCAGATCACTCTCAAACTGATCGCGGGTGAGGCGCTGGAGGCAAATCCATAACGACTGGCGACTCGTGCGGTGGTGCAGTTTCCGAGTAGGCTCTCTCGGCAGCTGAAGATCGACGATACGACCCAAATCAGAGATCTCCGGCTGGCCGATCAATATCACATGACAGAACTTGCCGATTGAAACCGGGCCGCATGGGCATCGCGCACTTCTCCCGAGAGCACACCGATAGTCGGCCGCGATTTCATCGAGAGTTTCTATTTCAGCACGCTTTCGGTGTCGACGAGCATTGCATCGTGAATCAGGTTGAGGTAGGCATCGTAATAGGGCTTATGGCTTGCGCCGACGATATTGAGAACCAGGCAACCGGG
>Ga0181525_10003892_pt1 | contig 11646 bp, 8 predicted proteins | sample PEATcosm2014_Bin_48_FD_121100 | JGI IMG/M metagenome (GOLD analysis project Ga0181525, IMG submission 121100) | Peatland microbial communities from MTU Mesocosm Facility, Houghton, MI, USA - PEATcosm2014_Bin06_10_metaG | ecosystem: Environmental > Terrestrial > Soil > Wetlands > Peat | place... | reverse complement strand
GGGGTGGAAAAAAATACTTTTTATTTTGGGGGGGAACTTTTCTTGGGGCACTACAATTAAAAAATTTTTTTCTTTCCCCCCCCCCCCCCCCCCCGCCAGGGATTATGTTGGGAGTGCTTGAAAAAATAGGACATCTCGGGCTCCCCCCTTCCCGACAGTCGATGCCATCACCATTCCATATCCCAGGGAGAACTGCGCATGACACGAAAATGCTTCTCGCGATCTATGTACTCGATTTGCCTCGCCCTATGTATGGCTGTGGCCGTTCCGTCTTTCGCGCAAACTTTCACGACGCTGCACGCCTTCATCGGTCCCGAAGGGAAAAACTCATACGCGACTTTAGTTCAGGGAAGGGACGGCGCGCTCTATGGGACAACAAGGGAAGGTGGACCCAACGGCATGGGCGTCGTCTTCCGTATTGACACGGCCGGAAACTACAGCATACTGCACGCCTTTACAGGCCCGGATGGGCAATTGCCGGATGGCGGCCTTACTCTCGGCACCGACGGAAATTTCTACGGCGCAACCCAAAACGGAGGATCCCTAGGCGGGGGGGTAGTTTACAAAATGACGCCCACAGGCCACGTCACTGTTCTCTATAACTTTGGTGGGAATCAAGCGGCCCACCCGTACCAGCCTCCCATCATCGGCACGGATGGAAATTTCTACGGTATCGAGTATGGAAATCCGGGTGCAGGCGGACAGCTTTACAAGCTCGACCGATCTGGCAACCTGACGACCCTCATATATGGTGACGGAAACATGTACGGGCCGGTGCAGACGGCGGATGGGTTGCTCTACGTTGCAACTGACGGCTTCGACCCCGATTGGGGCCAGGTATCGCGAATTTCCACAACTGGCACGGAGTACGAGGTTTTTAACTTCGACGCTACTGACGGCGCTGAGCCCATTGGTGTTTCGCTGGGGTTCGACGGTAACGTGTATGGCGCATGCATCGAGGGAGGTAACAGTGGCATTTCGTACGGAGACCTGTTCAGTTTCGACAGCGCATTCAATTTTACACAACTGTTCACCTTCACTGCCGAGTTCGGGCCCCGGACGCCGCTGGGAGCACCCCTGCCAGCCAACGACGGCCAACTCTATGGCACGACGCAATACGGCGGCACCGCCGAGGATGGAGCCATCTACAGCTACGCCACCGATGGTACGGTAACGACTCTCTACAGTTTCTTGAACGGGACGTATGGGTCGGTCGATCCGATCGGGCAGCCGTTTCAGCACACCAATGGAGTTTTCTATGGAACGACTGAGTTTGGAGGGCCGCGCGCGCTGAATGGCCAAGTCTACAGCTTCAACAATGGCCTTCCTCCGTTTGTAAGCTTCGTAGTTCCGAGCGGTGGGGTGGGACAGACGATACAGATTTTGGGCCAGGGTCTGACCGGGACAACGAAAGTCACTTTCAACGGGGTTGCCGCCAGCAGCTTCACGGTGGTAAGCGACACCTACATGACGGCAGTGGTGCCCAGCGGCGCTATCACAGGCACAGTTGTGGTGACCACGCCGGGAGGGGTGCTCAAAAGCAACCAGCGTTTCCGGGTGTTGTAGTAGGGGCCGGCGTCGGCGAAGCAGGGCCTTAAGGCGTATTGATAACGCGGCACTTACGGCAGGCATGAATGCGTGCCCTGATACGAAGCGTACTCGCGCCCGGGAGAATGCCTTGTAAGGTCCGTGGCCACGGAGCACTGTAGGGATCCTTCGACTCCGTGAGTACCTCGCTTCGCGAGGTACTCACTACGCTCAGGATGACATCAGGCGCGGGAGAGGTAGACGCCTTCGGCGGTGTCTACTTTGATCTTCTCGCCTTCGTTGATGAAGGGCGGGACTTGCACGACGAGGCCAGTTTCAGTCCGGGCGGCTTTGGTAACGCTGGAGGCGGTTGCGCTCTTCAGGCCGGGCTCGGTTTCGACTACGGTGAGTTCCACCGTTTGCGGGAGTTCGATGCCTACGGCTTTGCCGTCGAAGAATTCTACTTTGATCTCTAGATTAGCGATCAGGTAATCGACCGCGCCGCCCAGGATCTCTTTGGTCAGGTGGGTCTGCTCGTAGTTCGCTGTGTCCATGAAGTAGTAGTTGTCGCCGTCGGCATAGAGGAACTGCATGTCGACTTCGTCGACGTTGACCTTTTCGATGGGGTCGGGCGAGCGGAAGCGGTGCTCGAACATGGCTCCGGTACGAAGGTTGCGCAGCTTGGCCTGGATGAAGGCACGCAGGTTGCCGGGGGTGCGGTGTTCGACGGCGAATACAGAGTGCAGATCATTGTTGTGCTTGATGATCATGCCGGGACGCATTTGGGTGGCAGGGATCGACATTGCGGGAACTAATCTCCTTCAAAATAAGTGCGATGAGTTGAGCTGGCGGAAGGGCGGGCAGGCCACATTTTCCGCCGCACGTTTTTCGTCTTATCAAGGCCGAAAAAGCTATCTTACACTCACCTTGTGGGAAAGGAAACCTAGCCCGCCAAAAAGCAGATTCCTCACCGGCAAACGACGCCGGTTCGGAATGACAAAATTCCCAAAACAACGCCAGTTCCGGAATGACAACCTTCCCAGAGCTGCATTCATCGTAATGGGACCACATTGGTTGCGCGTGGGTCGCGTCGCCGCAAGCCCTGGCAGAGGACTAGAATTGCAGTTGGCGGTTTTCGCAGCCGGGACGAAGGCATCCGGCAAATCCCCGCCACTTGGAAATGAGGTCACAATCATGCGCTTTGGACGTTATGAATCTTCTGAAGGAAACACGATAGGAACCGCCGTCACTTTCTTTCTTATCGGACTCGGTGCGGGAGCCCTGACTGCGCTTGCGCTTGCGCCGAAGACTGGCAAGCAATTCCGCCGCGACCTGAAACGCGGTTACGACGATGCCAAGGACACGCTACAGGATTGGGCGGAGGAAGCAAAAGACCGGGTCCACGACGCGAAAGAACGCGTGCGCGACGTGGCCGAACGCGGCGCCGACCTGGCAGAAGACCTGCGCGAAAAAGTGGAGCCACTGCGCCGCGTCATCAATCGCGGCTAACGCATTCATGCTCTAGCGGAAGATTGCCGAGAAGAACCTTCCGATGCGGTGCAGCACGCCACGGTGTTCGGGCTTCGGCTGGGTGGTCGCGGCTGGCGGCGGCGGCGGTTGCACTTGTGCTTCGGGTTGGACCGGCGGGGTTGGCGATTCCTTCACGGGCTGCGCTGCCGCCTCGCTCGCTGGCGCGGGCGCTGCTGCGGAGTTCGTTTTGCCCCGGAACACGATGGGGGCTTCCACCTGGATGTGAACGTCATCGGGCTGCGAAGGTGGGACGGGCCGGGTTTCAGGTCCGTGAGAGAGTAGCTGCGGCGCAGCGGCCTCGGGCTTGGCAATGGTGCCCGCACTTTCCTGAGCCAGCGTCGGGTTGGCCGGCGCTTCAGAATCCGGGCTCGGCGTGGCCGGAGACGCATCCGCTCGCATCACGGGAGCGGGCGGCGAACAGCCGCATTCGAGCGGAACATTAGTGTCAACCTTATCGATCCGGCCGGAGTGAAACACGGCTTGCTCGTTGGGTTTTACCTGGTAAACGCGGTCGCCCATCAACTCCGAAACAATCGCCGAAGAGGTGTTCCCCTGCAATCCCCGCACGCAGGTTGTGCCGTGCGAGTCGGTGCTGATGGCGTAGTCGAACTCTCCTGGCCCGGCGAACAGGATGCGGAAATCTGGCGTGAGCACGGTATCGGCGGAGGAGGCGAGAGCGTAATGAGTCTCCATTGCGCCGGTGCTCATGCCCATCATCAGGTCTTTCGTGTTCTTCGCTGGCGTTACCGAGAGCGTGGTCCCGGGACAAATTCGCACTTCGCCGCCTCTGGTCAGGCGCAGCACGGCGGTATCGCTTCCTGCGGTCAGAGTGGAGCCCGCGGCGAACTGTTTACCCGCTAACACCACGTCACCCACTCCGCTGGTAACTGGCACAAACGCCGGAGCGGCCGAGGGCGGCGCAGACAGCGCTTGCGGCGGCTGGTGCGGCGACTTCCGATTGGCTGCGTTGGGATCGCTGGCGGGCTTAAGGCGCACCGTCAAAGTGTCGCCGGAAACGTCCCAGGTGTAGGCGTATGTAACCAGCAGATCGAGCACAATTCTCGTGATGGGAGGATCGTTCTGATATTGCTCGGCCCGCAGGGTGAGCATGTCTTCCTGCAACACGGGAGTTCGCTTATGGGTGAGCCCGATGCGCGCGTTGTCCAGGTCGATGACCAACCGCGGCGGCGAATCCAGCATTTGAATCGTGGGGAGTACGGGATGGCTGGTGACAATTTCCACCGCCGGGGCACCCTTATCCTGGATTACGCGCACGCTGGTGACGATCGCGGGCTCGCGCTTGGGGATGGGCGCCTGTGCCGCATCCTGCGCACGGGCTCTCGTGGCCAGCGCCGACAACAGCGCCACGCACGTAAATAATTTCATACCAGGTCGCAGCAAACGTACTCCCTCGAAGACGAAGACAGGCTAAGCCTCTGAGTAAAACCTTATCACTTGTGAGGAAGGTAAAACAGTGGCGGGAAAGCGGGCGGACCGAAAAACTTAAGGCGCTCCGCGCGGCAGTTCAGCTTTCGGGCAGGAATTCGTATTCTTCAATCACCGCGGCCACGGCCATTTTGCCGTCAGCAGCGCCATCCTCGATCCGCACCACGCGGCCCTTGCATTGTACGCGGATGCTCTCGGTCAGCGTGATCTCGGGCGGAAGCGTGAGCGTGAAGCCGATGGGCGACCCCTGTGCGATGGGTGCATCCAGATAAAGGCTGATGCCGCGCGCGCTAACGTCACGGATCTGAGCAGATTCGCTAAACTTTGCATGATCTTCGCGGGCGACGGCTACCGGGATCCGCAGCGGGAAACGCCGTGCGGCCCGTTTTTCCTGCTGGACTTCGGCCATTCTGTTACCCCAAGCTAATGAAGTGGCGTTGAGCTATGCCATAGAACTATGCTTAAGAATGACGGTTCAGGTAGGTTCCGTCAATACCACCCTTGGGGACCGGCGTGGCACGTTTCGGCGGGGTCATCGGTGGCTCGAGAGAAAATCTGGATTCATTCAAGCCGTTGCCTCGGCGTGTAAACTGGGCGCAGGACGGTTCCTCGTGGTCTTTGTTCTCGACAATTACGATTCCTTTACCTACAACCTGGTTCAGTATCTCGGGGAACTCGGCGCTGAGGTCGAGGTACGCCGCAACGACCAGGTCAGCATCGCCGACGTGGAAGCGATGCAGCCGGAGCGCATCGTGATCTCGCCTGGGCCATGCACGCCGCAGGATGCGGGCATCAGCATCGACCTGATCAGACACTTCGCCGGCAAAGTTCCCCTACTCGGCGTTTGCCTTGGTCACCAGGCCATTGGCGCGGCTTTTGGAGGACGGGTGGTGCGCGCTCCTCACTTGATGCACGGCAAGACCAGCGCGGTCACGCACGATAACAAAACCATCTTCCAAGGCTTGCCCACGCCGATGACGGCCACGCGCTATCACTCGCTGATCGTCGAGGAAAAAAATCTGCCCCGCGAACTGGAAGTCAGCGCCTGGACCACGGAGAAAGACGGAACCCGCACCATCATGGGCCTGCGTCACAGGAAGTTCGCGGTCGAGGGGGTGCAGTTTCATCCGGAGAGCGTGCTGACGGATGCGGGGAAGAAGCTGGTGGGAAATTTCTTAGCTGTGGCCAGCGGTCGATAAACCGGGCATCCTGCGCGGGCATTATTTCAGGGCTGCGCCGTATTCTGATGAGTGGTATGCGGCGTCAACTTCCGGATCACAAATTCCTGCAGCAGATTACCGATGGCGTTGGAGGCGAGGCCGATAGCGGCGTTGTCGAAAGTCAGAGCGGCGCTGTTGCGATCGGCGGCCGGATAGTAAAGATTTGCAATGCCGCCGGAGGCCAGGCTTCCGAGAATGGTCGAGTAGCCGGGCTGCCAGTGTCCGTTGTCGCCCTTGCAAACTACCGCCATGCTGATGGCATATAGAAATCGAGACTCGAAGCTTCCCGTTCCCTTGTAGAAATAGCGCGGGTCTTGTTTCAGCAGCGCGGGCAGGATGGCGCCGCCGATGAACGTGCCGTTGACAGTGTCGGCGTAATTGACGCCGAAGCGCTTGGCATAACCTTGCACGCCTTGCCCATATTCGTAGAAGTGGTTTTGCGCCTGCTCGATTCCGGCCGTGCCTGCCACCACCAGAAACGTAAAGGGATCGACCACCGTACGCGCGGCCAACTTGAATTTCTGTTTTGAGGTCAGGGGAACGGCATGGGGATCGTAGGTGACATAGAAATTCGGGACGATGCCGATCACGCGCTGCTTCTCTTCGTCCTTAAGCTGTGCTTCGGCTATTTCGATGCGGGAGAGAGAAACGTCGACATCGGTGACGTTTTCGGCGACGGCTAATGCGATCTGCGGGACGGTGTGGATCTCGCCCGGCAGCAGAATTCCAGAAGACGTTTGCGGTGCGAAACCCGAGGCGGAGATGGCGAGCTCGAAAGCGCCGGGAGGGACGTTGGCAAAGGAGAATTCGCCATTGTCGCCGGTGACCGCCTCCTGCTTTGGAGACTGATCTTTAGCGCCAACATTGGCATTGCCAGTAGGAAGAGCAAGTACCACTCGCGCTCCCACAACGACGGCTCCACTTTGATCGACGACGGTTCCGCTGACAGTTCCCGATGCCGCGGCGGGCACAGGCGTTGGCGAAGAGGTCTGCCCGGCGCAAAGGCAGGTCGCACCCACTGCGAGCAACACACAAAGCATGGGCGCGGATTTAGATGGAAAGACCATGAATAGAAATCCCTGCTCCTCTCGGTTTCTCTAAGTTGGATGCGTGGTAAGCGCCAAGCAGTGGGAGACCCATGCACTGAGACTACAACAACTGTTCTCTCTGAATTGCCGGATGCCGAACCATTTCTTCGATAGCTTAACCAGCCTTCTGGCATTTTCACCCGTTACGAAGGTTTCAAAACGATCTTGAGTTTGTTGGGACGCTTGGCAAACTGGTAGAGTTGCATCCAGTAGGTTATGAATTCAAGAATTCTGCTCAGCGGCGCATCGGGGCTGATTGGCGCGGCGCTTCTGCCTTCACTGCGAACGGGTGGATGGTCGGTAGCGCGGCTAGTGCGGGGCACGGCTGCAGGAGCGGGCCAGGTCGCATGGGATCCGGAAAAGGCGATTGAGCCGGAGTCGGTCTCCGGGTTCGACGCCGTGATTCATCTTGCGGGAGAAAGCATTTTCGGGCGCTGGACCGCGGCCAAGAAGCGGAAGATTCTCGACAGCCGCGTCAACGGCACGCTGAATCTGGCTACAGCTCTGGCGAGGGCGGAAGAGAAGCCGAAGGTTTTGATTAGCGGCTCGGCGATTGGCTACTACGGCAATCGCGGCGATGAGGCGTTGTCCGAGGAAAGCGCGGCGGGCACGGGATTTCTGGCCGAAGTTGCCGAGAAGTGGGAAGAAGCGACCACGCCGGCGGTGCAAGCCGACATTCGCACCGCGCACCTGCGGACAGGAATCGTGCTCAGCGCGAAAGGCGGGGCGCTGGGAGCGATGCTCGTGCCATTCAAGCTGGGCTTGGGCGGGCGCACCGGAGATGGGCAGCAGTGGATGAGCTGGATCGACATTCAGGACATGGTGGGCGCGATCCACCATATTCTGAAGAATGACCTGATCCAGGGGCCCGTGAACATGGTCGCTCCGAAACCGGTGCGGAACGCGGAGTTCGCCGCGACGCTGGCCAGCGTGCTTTTGCGTCCAGCAATCTTCCCCATGCCCGCGTTCGTGGCGAAGACGGTCTTCGGTGAAATGGGCGAAGCGTTGCTGCTGGGCAGCCAGAAAGTGGAACCGGGGAAGCTGATCTCGAGCGGGTATCCATTTCGCTATCGGGAGCTGCGGGGGTCGCTGGAAGCGCAGTTGAAGAAGTGATGAGAGGCTCGGGTGGTGGCTCAGTTTGAAAATTGCGGCTAGAAAACCCTGAACCACGAAGGACACGAAGGTGCACTAAGGACAAACCACGAAACATCCTTCCTGTTACTTCGTGCCCTTCGTGGTTTTCGGCTTGTGAGGTTTCAATTTTCAAACTGAGGCACTTACCAGTTAAGTTTCAAGGCAAACTGGAACTGCCGCGGATCGTAGGCCGCAGTGGCCTGTCCGGCGTTGCTGACGAGTTGATTGACGGCGGCCACGTTAAACCGATTGGCGATGTTGAACGTGTCGGCGATCAGTTCCATGTTGTAGCGTTCGCCGAAATAGATGCGCTTGGCCACTCGAATGTCGTTGAAGATCGTCCAGGGCTGTATCCCGGCGTTGCGGCCGAGGTTGCCATCGAGAGACAGCAGGGTACCGTTGTAGAGCGCGGGACATGGCTCCTGGAAAACTCCTGTCGGCGAATATTTCGAGTTGTAGACGGGATATCCCAGTGCCGTACAAGCGGGGCTGACCGTGGTGTTGGGGCGGCCAGTATCGGGAGAGAACTGAAAATTGTCCGAGTTGCCGGTAAGAATGTTGAAGGGCCGTCCGGAAGAGAACTCGACGATGGGGGCGAAGGTCCAGTCGCTGAAGAATTTCCGCGCGAATCCGTCTCCGCCCAGCTTACCCGACTGGTAGACGCCGCTGAAGACGAAGCGGTGGCGCTGATCGAACAAAGAATTGGAGCGCTCTGCCGCGGGATCGTAACTGTCCTGGGGAGCGAGCGGCGCCTGCAGGTCGGTGGAGTCGTCGATGGCGTGCGACCAGGTGTAAGAAGCGAGGAATTCGTAGTGATTGTTGAAGCGCTTGCGCAGGTTGGTGGTGAAGCCGTGATAGACCGAGCTGCCGTTGGAGTAATTGGCGTCCATGTCGCTGAAGGGAATGCAGCCGGCGAGCGTAGTGTAGTTGCAAGTGTTGGTGAGTCCATCTTCCGCCAACACTGCGGGCAACACCGCCGTAACGCAGGGAGCAGATAGCGGGCTCGATAACAGGGCCAGAGCGATGGCGGGATTCACCGCCGAGGGCCGGAAAAAATTCGTCAGCGACGCGGCCACCCAGGGCTGCCCGCTCGGGTTCGTCCCGCAAGGCGCGAACCCTGCGGAGGAAGGCCCGGCGCCCACGCCCAGCGGTCCGCCTTGCGTGGCATAAGACGTGGGATCGCTCAGCGCTACAAGGTAGTTGTTCATAGCCAAGTCGCCGCGCGTCGTGTTTGCGTTGATCGGGCGGTTCAGATGGCGGCCACCATTGAAGTTATAGGCGACGTTTAAGGCAAAGCCCTTTCCCAGGTCGCGCTCAATGCTCAAATTCGCTTGCTGGGCGTAGGCGTAGACAAAGTTCTTGGCTTGGGGATAACCAAATGGCTGGAACGCGAGGGGGAAGAAAGTCGATGGCTGCAAGTAGTTCTGGTCGACAAACAGGCCGGGGAACTGTGGGTCGCCCGCTTGTGCTGGAGTAAAAGGCTGGGTGTTAAAGCGCTGCTGGCCCGCGATGTAGCCGGGGACCGTGGGCAAGCAGTTCGTCGTGCTCAAGATGCCCTGGAAGGTGTTAATCGCGTTTAGACTGCCCGGCCCCGCGCTCCCAGGCGTGCTGCTGCAGGGAGAGCCCGGGCCGAACACCAACTGGCCGCTCTGCGAGCCGTCAGAGGCATCGCCCAGGAAATAGAGGGCAAGCAGCGGGTGGTCGAAGAAAATGCCGTAAGAGGCACGCACCACCGTCTTGCCGTCGCCGTTTGGGTCCCAAGCCACGCCTAAGCGCGGCTGAAAATTGTTGGTATCGGTGTTGATACCTTTTTGCAAACCTAGCTGGTTATAGGCGGATTTGGCCAGCGCATTGAGTGGGCTGAGGTGAGGCGGGAACTCGATGTCGTAGCGGAGGCCGTAGTTCAGGGTCAGCTTCGGGGATACGCGGAAAGAGTCCTGCCAGAAAAGTCCCAGGGGTTTGTTCGAGAAGCTATCGGTGGGATTTCCATAGCCCTGTACCAGTTCATTGGGAAAGCCAAGTCCGTAACTTTGGATCGCCGTAAACGCCGGGAAAGTGGGGCACAGCGCAGCGATGGCTGAGGGGCAGGGGTTGGTGAAACCCAGAGTGGAAGCCGTAGTCCCGCCGAAGTCATAGAGGCCACCGTAGTTGACGGTAAAAGTAGCGGTCAGCGGGATGTAGCTGAAATCCACGCCGAACTTGGTGTTGTGGCGTCCGAGGGTCCAGGAGAAATTATCGGTGAACTGGTAGCGTTTCTCGACGCGTTGAACGTAAGAATAGGGCTCGCGTCCGAAATAGGCATAGCCGGGAATGTTCTCGGCTACATCTGCACCCGCGGGCGTGGATGTGTTGTAGTCGTAAGACAGGCCGCGGCGCGCAAACTGAAAGCGGAATTCATTCACCCGATTGTTGCCAATCGTCCAGGTGTCCTGCAAGGTGCCGGCAAAGTCGCGATAGGTTTGTTCCGAGGTGCGGGAGTAGGCGTTCTGTCCAAAGACCTGATTTTCGCCGTTGACCTCGATGCCATTGATCGTGCTGGGGCTCACGTTGGCGCGCAACATCAAGCGGTTGGTGTTGCTGAAATTGTGATCGATCCGCAGAGAGTACAAGCTGGTGCCTTCAAAGACAGGGAAGTTGCCGGTCTGCGAGTTCAAGCTCAGGAAGTTGGTGGGCAAGGCGTTGCACAATACATTTCCCGCCATGTTACAGGAGGTGGGAAACTGGGTGAGCGGGCTCGAACCGTTCGGCGGTAGAGGAATGGCTGTACCCGCGAGGGCGGCAAAAATCGCGGGATAACTCCCGTTGAGCGCAACTCCTGAAGAGCCGCCCACGAACGAGGCGTAAAGAGCGGCCTCCTGGCCATAGCCTGCGGCGAGAGCAGGGCTAATTCCCGCGAGAGTGGCCTCGACAGAGGGAAGGTCAGCGAAGAAGGCCTGCTGCTCACTGGTCGCGTTTACACCTTGCTGGATGGTTCCAGGCGGTAATCCGTAGGCATTGGAGAGATCGACGTTATTGCACAAGCCGAAGGTTCCGGGGCCGTTGGAACTAGGGCAAGTGCCGGCGGGATTGGCCTCACCGATGGAGGAGAATCCGGTTTCGTGCCTGCGGGTTATTTCGTAGGAGAAATAAAAGTAAGTCTTGTCCTTCTTGATCGGGCCGCCGAAAGCCGCGCCGGCTTGCACGCGGGTGTAGTCCGGCTTGGAACATGGAGGGCTGGGGCAGAAAGCGAACGGGTTCACCGCCTGGAAATTGCGGTTGCGCAGGTAGCCGAACACGTCGCCGTGGAAGTCGTTCGATCCCGAGCGCGTGATGATGTTGACCACGCCGCCGGCGGCGCGGCCGTATTCCGCGGTGTAGTTGTTGGTGATGATCTGAAATTCCTGCACTGCCTCCTGGGACACGGTCGAGCGCACGCCGTTGGTGGAATTGTCAGTGGCATCGGCGCCATCCACGTTCACCAGGTTGGAGCGGCCGCGCTGTCCGCTCATGTTCAGGCCCGAGGTGGGTGCAGCGCCGGTGTTGGGCGCGTTGTCGCGGACTACCTGAGAATCGGTCAGCGTGAAATTAATGTAGTTGCGGCCGTTGATGGGCAGATTGTCGATCCGGCGCTGCCCGATGGTGTCGGTCGTCGAGGTGCGCGAGGTCTCCACCAATTCCGCCTGAGAACTGACCTCCACGACTTCTCTGCCGGTCGCGACCGC
>Ga0181525_10003891_pt1 | contig 11646 bp, 7 predicted proteins | sample PEATcosm2014_Bin_48_FD_121100 | JGI IMG/M metagenome (GOLD analysis project Ga0181525, IMG submission 121100) | Peatland microbial communities from MTU Mesocosm Facility, Houghton, MI, USA - PEATcosm2014_Bin06_10_metaG | ecosystem: Environmental > Terrestrial > Soil > Wetlands > Peat | place... | reverse complement strand
TACCCAGATGACGGTGAAGCGCCCGGAGCCGGTGACCGCGACCACCGTGCCCTCGCGCCGGGAGCCGCCGTTAGTCCGCACCCGCTGGCCCCTGCGGAACCTGGCCACGGCGCATCACCCGGCCCAGTAGGTTACGACCGGATCGGCGACGATGATGATCTTCGCCTCGGTCGGCGTGCCGTTCGCGCTCCGCGACATGCTGCGCGTCATGTTGCTCACCCGGTAGGTGCCGACTGTCTGGGGCTGGCCGAACACCAGGTCGGTTACCTGGATCAGGTCCGTCACGTTCAGCGCGGCCCATAGCCCGAATGCCGCCGGGTGGCTGGCCGCGTCGATCGCTATGGCCTGGGCCCGCCTTTGCAGGGTGCCGAAATTCTCCTGCAGCCAGTTGGCCTGTGCCTGCTGGGCGGTCGTGCTCTGCAGGTAACTCGAAATCGAATTGGGCCTAGGGCCATATTGCCGGATCGCCGCCTGCACTGCCGTGTAATTCGCGGGCGTCTGGTCTGGCAGGGAAGCGCCGTCAGGTGAGTACGGCTGGACGGTGATCAGGTTCCATAGCCGCTGCGTGTCCGAAGTCCACTGGATATCGGGAAGAAACGGGATCATCCCCGCGATGACGTCGATGCCGATCTGCCACGCCACGGTATCCGCGTTCAGGTGAGGCCTGGACCGGTAGCACCAGTTGCCGGCCAGGCTGACGAACATCGCGCCATTGTCGCTGCTCACGATATTCTGCGCGTTCGCCCCGAGGACCTGGCCGCCCACGTCGAGCGCTGCCTGGCACGGCTCGTCGGCGGTGTAGTCAATGCACCTGCCGGGATAGGTCATCAGGCCGTAGCCCGCGATCCGCTCCAGGCGGGCGGCCACGCTGTCCCCGAGCGACGACGGCGCCGAAGGGGGAGAGGCCCCGGACCCGGCCCCGGTCTGGCACACGCCCGCCCCGGTGGCCCCCGACCCGTAGCCCCCGGTGAACGTGTCACCGGACCCGAGGCAGGTAGCCGCCTCCGTCTCCGTCGCCGCCTGGGCGGAGGTGTAGACGTTCACCTGGGGCGCCACGGCGGTCCACCCGGTCCACACGGCAGAGGAATAGTCACTCGGGGTCTGGATCCCGGCGCCGGCCACGACTCCCCGCGCGCTCGGCCCCGACGTGTACGAGCCGATGACTGCGGCGGCGACGGCGGACAGGGCGTAGGCGGCCCCTCCCGAGCCGTAGGAGCCCTGGTACTTCGTGCCATCGGGCGTGAAGCCGGTGGGGCTGAGGTTCTCCGTCTGGGCCGCCGAGACGCTCGTGGGCGCCGGGATGAGCCCGAACCCGGTCCATGCCGCGCAGCAGTGCGCGGTCTCCCGGTACTTCGGCAGCAGGCCGGGATAGACGATCCAGTGGGACATCTCGACGTTGCCGCCGTGGGCGCTGGCGCCGCTGGAGTTCCCGCCGCCGCCGGAGAAGTCGCCGTTGAGGAGGAACCAGCTGAACGAGCTGCCGAACGAGCCCGTTCCCGACGCCGACGCCGTGATCCCGCCGTTGACGAGCACTTCCCACGTGGTGCTCGTGAGCCAGATCGTGTACCGGACCCACGCGCCGTTCCGCAGGTCGCTGCCGCCGTAGACCGTCCCGCCCCCGGTCAGGGACAGGTGGCCGCTGGTGTCGAGCTGGAGCTCGCACACGGTGGTGCTGTTCGTCGCCAGGGTGCAGACGGTCAGCGGGCAGTAGGGCTGGGCGGCCAGCTGGTAGTAGGTGCCCTCGTCATCGAAGGACTGCGCGGAGCCCAGGAAGGCGTAGTTCGCCCAGCCCATGATCGTCACGCCGTCAGCGAGGCTGGGGAAAGTCGGGTCGTTGACGACGAGGGACCACCCGTAGCCGCCCGTGTTCCCGAGCGCCCCGGTCTGCTGCCACGCCGCCGCGCCCGGCTGGGCGGTGACCGGTCCCCCGGCCGATGCCTGGACGGCGGGGCTCGAGGCCGGGTCGCCGTACATCCACCCGCTGTCGCTGCCGACGCTGTAGACCGCGATCGACGGCGGGGCATTGCTCGGCATCAGGGCGGTGAGGTCCGTGCCCCCGGTGCCGTAGATGCCCGATGAGTACTGGTGCTGGGCGATCACCCCGCCGGACGACGGGACGATGTTCAGGACGGCGCTGCTCTTGCCCGGCCCCGCGTTCCGCAGCGTCACGGGCAGGACCCCGCCCGCGCCGGGCTGGTCGTCCATCGGCCACCACCAGCCGGACCCGGCCGCGGTGAGATCCTGGTACACCTCGCCCCGGTACGGGCTCGGGCACGGGGCCGAGGCGGCTCCCCACACGTCCGTCTTCCCCATCGGGACGTAGCCCCGCAGGCTCTTGCTGGTCCGCATCTCGGGCCACTTCAGCGCGTTCCGCTGGTGGACGTACCACCGGTCGTGGACGATGCTGCCCTCGGGCGTGACGATGGTCCCGATGGCCATCCTCAGCCTGACCGGGTTGCCGGTGTTGATCAGGCCGTACCAGGGGCCGGCGCTGTTCCAGGGACTCAGGGCCGCATCGGAATTGTCGAGCATGTCATCGCCGCTGCTGCTCTGGTACTGGCCGAGCATGTAGGGCACGCCGGTCCGGTCGGCGTAGGCCCAGAAGCGCTTGAGCGTCTCCGGTGACGTGGACGGCTGCCAGGTCCCGGCCCATTCCGAGTCGTGGATCTTCGTCCACGTGCACTCATCGGGGGGAGTTTCCAGGCCGGCATTGAGCGCCACCTCGTAGATGACCCGCTGCGGCCAGTTCTTCGGCGCCCCCGAGGCCGGGAACGGCGCCGGGGCGGTGGTCAGCACCCCGATGATGACCCCGGACAGGTCGGTATCGGACGAGGCCGACGCGCTGACGGACACCGAGCCCGAGGTGAGCGTCCACGCGGAGGTCAGCACGGCGTCGGCCACGTGGTCGCTGCCGTCATCGGCCGTGACGGTGGGCAGCGCGTTCCAGCCGGACGGCGCGAAGCTCTGCCCCGCGCTCGTGCTGTCCCCGCAGACCGCGGCGATGAGGAAGGCCTGCGACGACGGGGCGGCCAGCGAGAGGCTGAGCGACATCGCCGCGTTGGCGTAGTTCGTGTCGATGCCCGTCACGGTGTCCCACGGCCCGAGCCCCTGGACCTCGAGCACCAGGCAGGACAGCCCGGCCATGCTCCCGCTGGGGCTCACGTAGATGACGGTGGGCTGCCTCAGCAGGTTGGCCGTGTACCACGCCGCCGTCCTGGTAGTGCCGCTGGAGGACGACACGGCCCAGTTGCTGGCCGTGACATCGCCGGGCCGCCAGAAGCTGTGGATGTCGTCCCAGCACCCCACCGTGACCGGGCTGGACGCCCCCGGCTGCGGCTGGAAGCCGACTACGCAGAACAGCCAGTTCCCGGCCGAGGCGTAGCCCGTGCCGCCGCCCACCGAGTTCGCCGGGGTGAGGGCGACGTTGACGCTCTGGAGCATCGGCGGGGTGGTCTGGAACGACGCCGGCTGGGCGAAGGTGCCGGACCAGGCATTGCAGACGGTGACGCGCGGCGGCGATCCGGCCAGGGCCAGGTAGCCCTTGAACGCCGTGACCGTGTGCGCGGCGGTCTGCATGACCCCGGCCGCCGCGAGGTAGCCGTAGGGGCTGGAGACGATGACGGACCAGGTGATGGTGACCTGGCCGCCGCCCCCGGCCGCGCCCGCGCCCGAGCCCGAGCCGCCGGACGAGCCGCCGCCGCCACCGCCGCCCGGCAGGGTGCCCGCCCCGCCGGCCCCTGTCGGCCCGGTACCGCCGGCCCCTCCCGCCCCGCCGGTCCCGGTCCCGGACGGGCCCGCCCCGGCACCTCCCGCGCCGCCGTTGCGGGTGCCTGTCCCGTTGATCCCGGCAGAGCCGGCGGTGCCCGCGTAGGCGATCGTGTTGGAGCTCGCCGCGCCACCGGAACCAGGCGAGTTGTAGCTTGACCCGTTCCCGCCGTTGTTGGCCTGGACGGTGACGCTTCCCCCGGTCACCGTCACGGGCGACCCGCTGGTGATCGTGATCGTCAGCGTGGTCGAGCCGGGCGTGATGCCGCCGAGCGCCGGCTCCTCGCCGTAGCTGCCCCCGCCGCCACCCGAGCCGCTGTGGCTGTTGGTCGCCCCGTTCGCGCCAGCGCCGCCGAAGCCCCATGTCTGCACCCGGACCGAGCCGGGCAGCAGGTTGGAGGGGGCTGGCCAGGTGGTGCTGGAGTTCCAGGTGGTGCTCGGCACGGCCTAGACCGCCGTAACCGTGCCGCCGGACAGGGACGTGGTGCTCTGCGAGACGAACGACTGGGACGCGATCTGCTGGACCAGGCCTGATCCATCGGCGGTCAGGTTAATCGCCGACCCGCCCAGGGTGGTGCTGAGCTCGAACGAGTCCGACGATGCCGAGATGACGTAGTAGATGGTGCCCTCGGCGAGCCCCGTCGGGAGCACCGAGCCCGCAGTGGGCAGCACGACCACCGTGGTCCCGTTCGAGTACGCCGAGCCGGGGGCGAACAGCGTGTCCGTCGAGGACGGGGCGGTGAACGTGAACGCCGTGAAGTTCCCGGCCGGGAACATGCCGGCGAACGTCCCGCTGGTCACCGCCGACCAGTAGCCGACCCATGCCACCGTGGAGGAGGCGGGGCAGTTGAACGTGTACGGCGCGCCGGACAGGCTCATCGCCCCGCCCGCCGGGCTGCCCCAGGTCACGGCCTGCCGGGCGTAGGCGGGCGATCCGCCGGTCAGCTCGTTCGCGCCCGTCGCCGACCACGCGGAGTGCAGCGAGGCATACGGGGCCGTCGCGGCCCAGTCGGTCAGCAGGGCGTTCTGGTTGGCGAGCGGCATCCGGCCCCCTTCAGGTGCGGGAGGATGGGGGCGTGAGCGGTCTGGCGGTCTGGGCGGTGGCCGGCTTCTGCAGCGGCCTCGTGCTCAATGCCGCCGTCTTCGTGACCTGCCGGAAACGGGAGAAGCGCCGGCGCCGGGAGGAGATCCTGCGCGAGTTCGCTCCCCCGGCACCGTGGCGCGAGCGGTGATCAGTACCCCTGCCGGACCGGCTGCGCGACCTGCCAGTTGTTGGCCGACTTCTCGATCAGGTGCTCGGATACCGCGTCGGCGAGGTCCCGCTCGGTGGAGACGTTGCCCTGCACCGTGACCGTCACCGTGTACTGGTTGATGATCGTCGTGCCGCCGCCGTGGCCGCCCGCCGCAGCGCCGCCGTGCTGGGCCGGGGCGAACAGGGCCGCGATCCTCCCGAGCCCCGACGCCGCCGAGCCGGCCGCGGAGGCGACGCTGCCCAGCCCCGACGCCGCCGAGCCGGCCGCGGAGTCCAGGTGCCCGAGCCCGGACAGGTCGGCACCCGCCTTGCTCGAGCCGCCCGACGCGCCCGAGGCAAGAGCAGCCAGCGACGAGGACGAGGACCCGGCCGGGGCTGCGGACGAGGACGAGCTTCCGGCGTGCCCCGAGACTGCCTTGATGACCGCGTTGGCTTCCTTCGTCATCTCGGCGTCGAGCTTCGCGAGCTGGGTCTTGAGGCTGGTGGCCAGCCCGTCCGTGACCGCGATCCCGGCCTGGTACATGGCCTGCCCGCCCACGGTGCCGATCTGCTGGGAGGACTTGATGATCTGCGACTCGGCCGCGTTCAGCTGCTTGATGATGCCCGCGCCGCCCTGCGTCAGCCCCGCCGCGATCGGGAGTCCTGTGGCGGTGCCCGCCTGGGCAAGCTGGCTGATGCTGGTGGCGTTGAGCCCTTCCTTCTGCAGCTGGGCCAGCTGCGCGGCGAACTGCTTCGTGTCCGCGGCCTGCTGCTGCATCCCGGTCAGGGTCTCCTGGGCTGACTGCGGCCCGTAGGACGCCGACAGTGCCGGGGAGTAGCCTGCCGCGGACGTGATGGAGGCACCCGAGATGGCCGACGTGGCGAGCTGCTGCGCGTCGGTGATCTCCGTCGTGAGCTGGCCCTGCCGGTTGGCCAGCGCGTCGAGCTTGGCCTCCTGCCCGCCGAGCCACTTCACCAGGCCGCTGTCACCCGAGACGTCGGACTGGAGGGTCTGGATCGTCTGCTGGATGGTGGACACGGCGTCAGGGTTGGCCAGCTGCCCGAGGATCGCCGTCGTCGCGTCCTGGATGTTGGACTGGCCGCCGAGAAGGCCCTGGACGAGGCTGGACACCGTGCTGGACCCGATGTTCCCTGCTGCCGTCACGACCCCGCCGCTGTTGGCGGTGATGCCGTCGCCGAACCCGGTGTCGAAGTCGGCGCCGGTCTTCTTCGTGACCTCGGACGGGGAGTGGGACTGCAGCCGGGAGGTCAGGGCAGCCACCGCATCAGACGCAAGGGCGCCCGCCGCAGCGGAGACGGCCCCGGCACCGGAGGCGATCCCGGCAGCGAACCCGGACGCCACCGCCGACCCGTCAGCGGTCGCAGGCCCCTTGGCCGCTGCCAGGAGCGACAGGTCAGGACCCGGCACCTTGGCGGGCTTGCCCATGGCCGCCGCGATGGCCGCGGTGATCCCCGCGAGGTCGGAGGTGACCTTGCCCTTGGCGCTGTCCAGGCCGGACGTGTCCGCCTTGATGGTGACCGTCCCCGGATGCCCGGCACCGCCGAGCAGGTCGCCGGCGGAGGCGGCGGGAGCGATCCGCGCGGGGGCTGCCTGCGCGGCCGCGGCCATCGCCGGGGTGATGCCGAGCCGCGACAGCATGGAGCCGCTGCCGGCGATGGCGCCAAGAGGGTCCGTCACCATCTGGGAGGCCTGGGACAGGCCCCGCTGGATGACCTTCCCGGCCTCCTCGCCGAACGAGCCCATCATCTTGCCCTCGAAGCCGCCGAGGATGTACGGCATCAGGCCGCTGGTGTCCAGGCCCTTCGTGGACTGGAGCATCTGGTTGTACTTGCCGGCCTGCGTGCCCGCCGGGGCGATCTGGTCCCCGATGCCCTTGGCGATCAGCCCGAGGGTGAGGCCCTGCAGGAGCGGCCCGAACGCCTCCGACAGCCCGGCCGTCGCGCCGCCCTTGCCGGCGAGCTTCGTGAACCAGCCCGCCGCGGCCGCCTCGGTAGCGTCCTGCTCGGCGAGTTCCTCCGTCTCGCGTTCCGCGGTCCCCCCCGGTCCGCCTCCCGGCACGCCGCCCGACTCGCCGAGCTTCCCCGCCGCCGCGCTCAGGTCTCCCGCCGCCGCGCTGAGCCGGCCGGCCGACCCGGACAGGTCCCCGGCCGCGCCGTTCAGGCCCGTGTTCTGGCCGATGTTCGCGAGCTTGTCCAGGCCCGGTATGTGCAGCGTCTCCGCGACCTTGCCGACACCCGACAGCCCCGTCGCGATGGGGGAGGCGACCTTGGCCAGCAGCGCCGGGATTGCCAGCGCCCCGCCGCCGATCATCAGGTCTTTCGCCAGCGCCGGGTTGGAGGCCAGGAACCCGGTCGCGTCCGACGCGCCGTGCAGCAGCCCCGTCAGGGCCGGGAGCGCGACCTGGCCGGCCTCGGTGGCGACGGCCTGCGCTTCCTTCCCGAACGACCCGAGCTGGAAGTTGAGCGTCGACTGGACTTTCGCCCAGCCGGTCACGTTGTCCCCGGCGTGCTGCGCCGAGGCGGCGATCGCGTCGGTGTTGGCCTTCATCACGGGCATGTGCTGCCCGGTCAGCTCCATCGCCACGTTCAGCCCGGTCTGGCCGCCGAGGAGCTTGTCCATCGCCGCCGCGTACGTCTGGACGTCGGGAGCGCCGGTCTTCAGCAGGTCGTTGAAGCCCTTGGCCTGGTTCTCGACGGTGGCGAACTGCTGGAGCATGTTCTTCTGCTGGGCCGACTCCGACCCCTTGAACATCTCCTGGTTCCACTGGGCGGCGGAGACGGTGCCGTCCGCGTAGGCCTGCGCGACGCCGCGGATCGAGGACGGCATCGCGGAGATCATCGTCTGCGCGTCCGCGGCAGCCGACTTGCTCTGGTTGAACGTCTTGAACAGGACGTCCCCGGCCGGCCCCATGTTCTTCATCACCGTGTCGGACAATTCGGTGAGCGTCCCGGTGAGGCCCTGCTTTCCCAGGTCGTTCTGGATCTGGACCGGGTTGAGCCCGAGCTGCTGCTGCTCCTTGGTCTGGGTGGCGTTCGGGTTCATGATCGACGTGATGACGTGGGAGAGGTTCATCGCGGCCCGGTCCGGGGACACGCCCATCGCCGTCATCGTGGACAGCGCCCCGCCCACGTCGGCGAACGACAGGTGCGCGGCCGACGCGGCGGGCAGCACGTTGGGGAGCGCGGACACGGCGGAGGCCATCGTCATCTTGCCGCGGGAGACCATCGCGATGATCTGGTCCATGTCCGACATCGCGGCCTGCGACGCCGACTGGCCCTTCGGCACCCCGTAGGCGTTCATGAGGCTTGTCAGCGCGTTCGCGGTGTCGCCGAGCGGCGCCCCCTCAGCCTGCGCCCCTTCGGCCGCCGCCTTCAGGACCCCGAGCGCGTTCTGCCCGTGGTACCCGGCCGACTCGATCATGTAGGCGCCCTGGCCGAGCTGGGCCTGCGAGGTGTTCGTCTGCCCGCTCAGCGCCAGGATGCCCGCCGTCATCATCGGCAGGTTGGCCGCGCTCTCCCCCGCCGTGGTGTACAGCCGCGTGACGCTGGTCTGCAGCTTTGCCGCCAGGTCGATGCCGTACCCCAGTGCAGCGGCCCCGCCGAGCAGCAGCATCTCGTGGGACTTCTGCTCAGCCTGCGCCGCCGCCGCGGAATCGGCTGACGCCTCGGCCTGCAGCCGCGAGGCCTTCACCGCCGCCGCGTCGTCCTCGACGCTGGAGGTCCCCAGGTAGCCGGACGCGGCCACCTTCTCGTTCAGGCTGGCGGCGGATGCGGCAGTGACCGGGGCGCGCAGCGACAGGGCGTCGGACTTGGCGAGCATCTTGTCGGTCTCGGCGTTCAGGGAGGCCATCTCGGCCCGCCACGCCGCCACCTGGGCGGCCATGCCGTCCCCGGTGTCCCCGAGCCCCTTCAGCCCCGCCCCGAGCTTGTCGGCCCCGGCCCCGGCCCCGGCCAGGGTCTCGTCCAGCCCCTTGGCCGAGTCGGCGGCCTTGCCCAGCCCGGCTGCTGCTGCCGTGTCCGCGGTGTCCCCGAGGGCCTTCAGGGAGTCGTCGGCCTTGCCCACTGAGGCGGTCACGGCGTCGGCCTGCTCCTGGACGCCCTTCAGGCTGTCGTCGAGCTTGCCGAGGGACGCCGCGCCGGCGTCGGCCCCGCCGCCGATGTCCCCCACCTTGGCGAGGGATTCGGCGACCTTGTCGGCGCCGGCCTGGATCTTGCCGAACGCCGCCTCGTAGGACGCGGCGAGCTTGTCGGCCCCGGCGCCCGCGGCCCCGAAGTCCAGGCCCTTCCCCGCCAGCTCATCGATCCGGGCCAGGGACTCCGCGGCCTGGTCCAGGGCGCTGGCCAGCGCGTCGACCTCGCCGATGCCCGTGACGCTGATATCGATGGTGTCGGAGATCGCCACGGTTCACCGCCTGCCAGGGAAAGAGCGCGGCGAGGACGAGGGGCCGGATCAGGCGCAGCCGAGCGCTAGCTGCTTCCCGTCGTCGCGGTAGCCGATGATGCTCGCCTCGATGCGCTCTCGGGCTACGCGCTGGTAGTGCCCTGTCAGTTCCGCGCCGATGAAGTTCCGGCCCTCGATCACGGCGGCAACGCCGGTCGTGCCTGCGCCCATGAACGGGTCGAGGACTGCGCCGCCTTCCGGCGCGATCTTCACGAGGTCGCGCACGACGCTGAGCGGCTTCTGGGTCATGTGCTCACGGTTCGTCGGTGCCGTGGCCTGAAAGAACCCGGGGAGCGTCCATCCGAATCCAGAGTTAGCTCGCGGGCCAGCGGTCCCCCATACGACGTATTCACAGGAGTTCGAGAACCGGCCGGCCACGGGTCGGCCGTTCGGCTTGTGCCACGGGACGATGCCGCGCCAGATCCAGCCGCCGCCCTGTAGCGCGTCGGTTGTCGTCGGAAGCTGCCGCCAGTCTGTGAAGACTGCGCAGACACCGCCCGGTCGCGTCACCCGCAGGCACTCGCCGAGCCAGAGCGCGCACCAGTAGCCGTAGGCGCGCTGGTCCCGGTTGCCGCCCGATGAGTACGGCGGGTCGGTGATCACCGCGTCCACGCTGGCATCGGGCAGCGCGGCCAGCGCATCCCCGCCGTAGAGCGTGGCCCGGTCATCGGACCAATAGGGCTGCGTGCCGCTCATCTCCTCACTGCGATCTTCCCGGACCCGTCAGAGGGTCAGGTACCGCTCCAGGACCGCCGCGCACGCTGCGGCGACGGCAGGCTTCGCCGCTGCCTCGCCGCGCTCCATGTAGTGGCTGCCGCGCTGCGTCACCGAGTGGCCGAACCACCCGGCCTCGGGGGTGCCCAGCGATCCGGGCGAGTGCTTGGTGATCGTCCCGCCGTAGTTGCGGAAATGGTCGTAGATCTTGTGCGGCCCGTAGTTCGCGGTCGCGTGCTCCCCGCCGCCCTCCACGAAGTTGACGATCTCGGAGTCCGCCAGCGCCCCGGTCCGTTTCGGCGTCACGATCCGCAGGATGGCCACCGCGTCCCTGGCCGCTTCCTCGCAGGCGTCCCGCGCGAGGCCCGTCTCGCAGCGGTCGGCTACCTCCCGCATCTTCGCCGCGAACTCCCCGAGAGCGCTCACGGGCTGCCTCCCCTCAGCGCCGGGCGCCGTCCAGGTCGTGCAGGATCTCCGCCACCGGGCCCCGGAAGCTGGCCACCAGCAGCGGCACGTCGGCCGGGGTGCGGGGATGGAGAGAGCCCCGCGCGAGCTGGACGCAGTGCCTTATGGTTCCTGCCCCGGGGGGGCTGGGGGCACAGCGGCATCCCCCGGCGAGGTAGGCGTAGAGGTGGAGTCCCCATCCTGACTCTCTTTTGGGACCACGACGCCGTTGAGCGCCGAGTACACCGGCCGCAGCGACTGGCGCAGCACGTTCACGGCGAGGAGCGGCAGCGGGCGGGCCAGCGGGACGCCGTAGGAGGAGCCCGTCAGGACCCAGCTTTCCACCAGCTCCCGGACGGGCCGCTCCTCCGCGCGGCTCAGCGTGACCGGCGTCTCGTCATCCGGTGCCGCCAGCGGGTGGGCGGCGGGGGCGAGCGCGGCGAGGGCCTGGCGCTTGTCGTCCTTCAGCTTGTCGAGCAGGTCGAGGTACTGGTTCTGGTGGTCCTCGGTGAGGGCATCCGGCCCCAGCAGGTCGAACCAGCCGCCGCCGGGGACGTCATGACGGGTCATCGCGCTCGCTTTCCGTATTCGCAGATGAGAGAAGGGGTGCCTAATATCCGGCTGTGCCATTCTGCAAGATCACCTGACACAGCGTGTTACCGCCCGAGTTGCCCGCGTACGTGCTGGAGGCCACCAGCTCGCCTGAGATGTCGTAGCCCCAGAACTGGTTCACCGCCGTCAGGTCGGCCCCCTCGTACCCGGCCAGCTCGGCGTTGATGGTCAGTGACTGCAGGCTGGACCCGGACAGGCCGTTGCTCGCCGCCCAGGAGAGCGTCGGCTGCGTGTTCGAGAGCATATCCGTGAGCTGGCTCTCGTCCACGGCCGGGTTCACCGTGAGCTTGAACTTGGCCGACATCTGCCCGAGGCCGAGGAAGTAGGGCGCCTGCTGCCCGTCCGCGGTGGGGATCACGTCGACCTTGCGGGAGAAGTCGATGGACCACTTGGCGATGTCGTTGACGGCAGTGCTCGC
>Ga0181525_10003889_pt1 | contig 11647 bp, 13 predicted proteins | sample PEATcosm2014_Bin_48_FD_121100 | JGI IMG/M metagenome (GOLD analysis project Ga0181525, IMG submission 121100) | Peatland microbial communities from MTU Mesocosm Facility, Houghton, MI, USA - PEATcosm2014_Bin06_10_metaG | ecosystem: Environmental > Terrestrial > Soil > Wetlands > Peat | place... | reverse complement strand
TTCGTGCTGTCGGCGACGCTCGCGGGCCTCGCCGGATCGTTGAAGGCATTGGTCTTTCAGCTCGCTTCGCTCACCGACGTGCATTGGAACATGTCGGGCGAGGTCGTCCTGATCACGCTGGTGGGCGGGCTCGGCACGATATTCGGGCCGGTCGTCGGCGCCTTTTTTATCATCGCGCTGGAAAACTATTTGGCGCCGTTCGGCCAATGGGTGCTGGTGATCCAGGGCGCGATTTTCGTAGTCTGCGTTCTGGTGTTCCGGCGCGGCATCGTCGGCGAATTAGCCAACCGGCTGCGCGTGCAGCTATGAGCCAAGCGGCGCTGAATTCGATCCAAGACGAGAGGACATCATGAGTGCGGAAGCGCGATTGAAGGAACTCGGAATAGTGCTGCCGGAGGTGCCGAAACCGGTCGCCAATTATCTGCCCTACCGCTTAGCCGGAAACGTGCTCTACCTGTCCGGCCAAGGTCCGCGTGAGAACGGCCGGCATCTGACCGGCAAGCTCGGCGCCGAGATCGGCATCGAGGAAGGCTACCGGCGCGCCAGGATCGTGGGTCTTGGTCTGCTTGCCGCCATGCGCGACGCGCTCGGCTCGCTCGACCGCGTCGACTTCGTCGTCAAGCTCTTAGGCATGGTCAATGCGGTGCCGAACTTCAACGACTCGCCGAAAGTCATCAACGGCTGTTCCGATCTGTTCGTCGAAGTATTTGGCGACGCCGGCCGGCACGCCCGCTCGGCCGTCGGCAATGTCATGTTGCCCAACCAGATCTCGGTCGAGATCGAGGGCATCGTTGCCGTGAAGACGTAACTGCGCGCGTTCAAACAAAGCGGCCGCCGAATCATTTTTGCACGTTGTTATCCACAAACAAAAAGTCAAGAATCGCGTCAGCTTGGCGTCACATTCATTTTGATTGCCGAATCAACAAATACGCGTGTTTATCCAGAAGCACCGATTTCACCGGCACTTTTGGCTATTCTCCATGTCGGAACGGGAAGCAGGTCCGTACGACAGCGTCGCGCGCAGATGGCTCGCACTGATTGAGCGTCGGCAGGAGAATTTCATCGATCTCTGCAATACCGGCCGCTGGCGGCATTATTACACGCGCGCCGAATTCCTCGACGAAATGCGCAAGGTGCTACGGCTTCGGGATCAGTGGGCGATCAATGCCGGATTGCCGCCGAGCGGTGAGGACGAGCGAGCCGATGCACGACGAGGTCTTATCGCTCGACGAAATCCATGACGAGCCGCGGTTGATGGAGCTGTCGGCCGGCATATCTGCCGCGTCGTGGCCGGACTAGACTTAGCTCCTCCTGAACGTTATCCACAGTCGTGAACCGTACGCAACGGGCCTGCCGATTGCGCGGCTTCCCTGGCCTATTCCTGCCCTCAAACACCATGTGACCATCGATGCCGAGCGCGTTGTTCTCGCCCATAAAACTTGCCGATCTCACGCTGCCAAATCGCATCGTGGTGGCGCCAATGTGCCAATACAGCGCCGATGACGGCGCCGGTAATGACTGGCACATGACGCATCTTGGCATGCTGGCCAATTCCGGCGCTGCACTGCTGGTCGTCGAAGCCACCCATGTCGAGCGGCGCGGCCGCATCACCCATGGCTGTCTTGGGCTTTACTCCGACGCCTGCGAGGCGGCGCTCGAGCGGATCGTTTATCACTGTCATCACATCGGCAAAGCCAAGCTCGGTATTCAACTCGCGCATGCCGGGCGCAAAGCGTCTTCGCAGCGCCCCTGGGAAGGCGCCAAGGCGCTCTCTGACGCCGAAGACGCTTGGCCGACCATCGGGCCTTCGGCGCTGCCGTTCGGCCCGGGCTGGCACACCCCGCGCGCCATGAACGAGGACGACATGGCGCATGTCACTGCGTGCTTCACCGAGGCCGCCAAGCGCGCGCTACGGGTCGGCTTCGACGCCGTCGAATTGCACTTCGCCCACGGTTATCTGCTGCACAGTTTCGTGTCGCCGCTGTCGAATAAGCGCAATGACGCCTACGGCGGCTCGTTCGACGGCCGCATGAAGTTTCCGCTCGAAGTGGTGCGGTCGGTGCGTGCCGCGGTGCCGCGCGGCATTCCGCTCGGCGCACGCATGACCGGAACCGACTGGGTGGAGGGCGGCCTGACCGTTGATGATGCGGTGGCGATGGGCAAAGCGCTCAAAGCGGCCGGACTCGATTACGTCGACGTGTCGTCCGCGAACATCACGCCCGATAGCCGCTGGCCGAGCGAGCCCGGCTTCAATGTGCCGGCCGCGGAACGGGTGCGCCGGGAATGCGATATCCCGGTGCGCGCGGTCGGGATGATCACCAGCGCCCGGCAGGCGGAAGAGATTGTCGCCAGCGGCAAGGCGGACATGATTGCCATGGCGCGCGCTTTCCTCGACGACCCGCATTGGGGCTGGCATGCCGCGCAGACGCTCGATGCCGAGGTGGCTCGACCGGTCCAATATGCGCGCACCGCGCCGAAGCTATGGCCCGGCGCGGCCTTGCGTGGCTGACGTCGGAACGTGGCCGTAGCGCAGCGCGAGGCGCGCCGGCTCTGCGCCAAGGTAATAAGCAAGCCGCAACCGCCACATCAGCACGATGGTGCGCAGCACGCCGTGGTGCTCCCAACGCCGGCCCGAAGTAATCGCGGGCGTCGAGATACAGAACGGCCGGCATCGCCGTTTTAGCTTTCGCGACAGCGCGATGTCCTCCATCAACGGCAGATCGGGAAAGCCGCCGACCGCGAGAAACGCTTCGCGGCTGACAAAGATCGCCTGATCGCCGGTCGCAACGCCGGTCAGGCGCGACCGCCAATTGATCAGGCGCGCGACGACGGCGAGGAGCGGATGCCGTCCGGCGATACGCAGGTCGAAGCGGCCCCAGGCGCGGCGCGCGAGCGCCGCGGCGATCAAGCGGTCGGCGTCGTCCGGCAGTATCGTATCGGCATGCAGGAAGAGGAGCGCGTCGCCGGCGGCGAGGGCCGCGCCGGCATTCATGGTCGCGCCGCGTCCGTGAGGTGCAGCGATGACGCGGTCGGCCAGCGGTTGCGCCAATTGCGGCGTGCCGTCGCCGGAGCCGCCGTCGGCCACAATCACTTCGGTGCCGCGGGCCCGCAGCGGCGCCAGCGCGCGCAACGCGGCGACGATGATCGCTGCCTCGTCGAGCACCGGCAGGACGATGGTGAGCGACCGCATGGCGCGGGTCCTGAATGGTAGACTCCAAATTATTACAGTCTAGAAACGCGCAGCGGAACCCTAAATCCGGACCGATACCGGCCAAGGCCCCATGACGAACCCGATTCTTGTCGAAGTGACGCGCGGTCCGCTGATCGAGAGCCGGCACCGCGGCGCCGTCGCGGTGGCCGACGCCGATGGCGCCACGGTGCTGGCCATCGGCGATGTGACGATGCCGGTGTTCCCGCGTTCGGCGATCAAGGCGCTGCAGGCCCTGGCGCTTGTGGAAGAGGGCGCGGCCGACCGTTACGGCTTCGGCGATGAGGAGCTTGCGCTCGCCTGCGCCTCGCATAGCGGCGAGCCGGAGCACGTCGCGGGCGTCGAGCGTATGTTGGCGCGCGCGGGTCTCGATTCGTCGGCGTTGCGTTGTGGCGCGCATTACCCGATCTCGCAAGCCGCGGCGGCGGCGCTGGCGCGTGCCGGTGCGCCGTCGGCGCTCCACAACAATTGCTCCGGCAAGCACGCGGGCTTCCTGTGTCTTGCTTGCGCGACGGGCGTCGGCCACGCCGGCTATTTCCGGCCGGAGCATCCGGTGCAACGCAAGGTGCGCGCTATCCTCGAAGACTTTACCGGTGCCGTCTTGGGCGAGGAATGTTGCGCCGTCGACGGTTGTTCAGTGCCGACCTGGGCGATGCCGCTTGAAAACCTCGCCCGCGGCTTTGCCAGGTTCGGCACCGGCCGGGGCCTTTCGCCCGCGCGCGCCAAGGCCGCCGCCCGGCTGCGCCAGGCTTGCGCGAACAAACCGTGGCACGTCGCCGGCACCGGACGGTTCTGTACCGAAATCATGGAGCTGTTCGGCGCGCGCGTTTTCGTGAAAACCGGCGCCGAGGGTGTCTATTGCGGCGCGCTGCCGCAGCAGGGGCTCGGCATCGCCGTCAAATGCGACGACGGCGCTGGCCGCGCGGCGCAGGCGATCATGGCGGGCCTGATCGCGCGCTTTTTGCCGATTGATGCGGCCGAGCAGGCGGCTCTGAAGCCGTTCACGCGGCTGGTGCTGCGCAATTGGAACGGCACCGAAGTCGGCGCGGTGCGGGTGACGGAAGCACTCTAGGCGCCGTCGTCGAGGGTGCGCGCAGGGAAACGGCGGCTCCCGCGAAACGGGTTAGCCGCCGAGCAATTCCGCAATCTTTTCGACCGCCGTGGCCGGCGCCAGATGGCCGGCCGCGACATCGGCCTCGATGCGGGGTAAGGCCGCTTTCAACGTGCGATCGGTTCGCAACGGCGCGAACAAGCGTTCTTCGAGCATGGTCCACATCCATTTGACCTGCTGCTGCCCGCGGTGGGCGGCAAGCTCGCCCGATGCCGTGAGCCGCTGGCGGTGGTCGAGGATGTGCGCCCACAGCGCCGCCATGCCGTCGCCTTTGAGCGCGGAGCAGGTGACGACCGGCGGCGACCAATTCGGCGACTGCGGCGACAGGATATGCAGAGCCGCGCCATATTCTGCCGCCGCAAGCTTGGCCCGCTGCAGGTTGTCGCCATCGGCCTTGTTGACCGCGATCATGTCGGCGAGTTCGACGACCCCTTTCTTGAGCGCCTGGAGTTCATCGCCCGCGCCGGGCAGCGCCAGCACCAGGAAAAAATCGGTCATGTCGGAAACCGCGATCTCCGACTGGCCGACGCCCACGGTCTCGACCAGCACCACGTCGTAGCCGGCGGCCTCGCACAGCAGCATGGTCTCGCGGGTCCTGGCCGCCACCCCGCCAAGTGTGCCCGAGGACGGCGAAGGGCGGATAAAGGCATTGTCGTCGTTCGCCAGGTTCGCCATGCGCGTCTTGTCGGCCAAGATCGAGCCGCCGGTGCGGCGCGACGACGGATCGACCGCCAGCACCGCGACTTTGCGGCCTTGCCGGGTGAGCATGCTGCCGAGTGCGTCGATCATGGTCGATTTGCCGACGCCCGGCGCGCCGGTGATGCCGACGCGAACCGCCTTGCCGGTGTCGGGCAACAGCGCCTGAGTCAGCGCAGCCGCGGTACGGCGGTGGTCGGCGCGCTTGCTTTCGATCAGCGTAATGGCACGCGACAGCACGGTGCGCTCGCCGGCGCGGATGTCGTGAGCGAGGCGTTCGACATCAAAAGGCTGGGAAGGCGAGGGCATGCGGTGTCATCGGCAAGAGGACTCGATCCGTCAATCTAGAGCATGATCCCGCGCGCCGAAGTAGGCGTGCCCGATCATGACGCTTGTATTTCGTTTTGGTAATTTAGCGAATTGCAACCACGCCGGCGGGAAGAATTCCGCGCAAGCCGGAATATTGGCTTTACGAATTGACAATCCGCATCGGCCAGACCACCGCCAAGATTGATCCCGGAAAGACCCTGCTACCGTCGCATTGAGGCCGCATCCCGCCGCTGTCATCGGCGCGTGCCAGAATGACGCGGCAGATAGCACAGTCTGTAGCGTCGTTTGTCCATCCTCGGGTCAGGAGACAATCGATGAACTGGGATCAGATTCAAGTCAATTGGGTGGTGTTCAAGGGCAAGGTCCACAACAATTGGGTCAAGCTCACCGATGAGGATCTGACGCGGATCGGCGGCCGCCGCAAGGAGTTGATCGGGCGCTTGCAGGCGCGTTACGGTTTTGCGAGGGCCGAAGCCGAGCGCGAGATCGAAGCCTGGATGAAGTCGCAGCGCCGCGCGGCGTGAGGGGGAAGCACGAGTCCCGGACGCGTGTTTGCGCGCGTCCGGGAAACGGCGTTACGGCAACACCGCGAAAGCGCGGGCCGGAAAGCCGAGGCCGTTTTCCACTTTCGGCCAGGTCACCACGATCAGCGCGCCGGTCGCGGGGACCTTGTCGAGATTGGCCATCACCTCGATCTGGTAATGGCCGTGCTGCAAAATGTAGGTTTCAGAATCCATCTTGTCGGTCGTGTCGGTGTCCATCGCTTCATGGCCGGTCGCCGTTACGCCGCGCTTCTCGTAGAGATATTTGATCGTCTCGAACGCCCAGGCCGGAAACGGCTGGCGCTTGAACCGCTCTGGATTTGAATCCCAATCTTTGTACATGTCGGTGCGCAATGCGGCGAAGGCGCCCCGCGGCACGCGGCCGTGCCGGCTTTCCCAGGCTTTGAGATCGGCGATCGAGAAGGCGTGGTTCGGATCCTTGGCGAGATAGGGCGTATCGTCGAGCACGACGAGCCGCAAAATCATCTCCTTGAGCGGGATTTTGTCCATGGTGATGCCGTCTTGCGCAAAATGAGCCGGCGGATCGACATGGGTGCCGTATTGTCCGACCATCTGGTAGAAGGTGGCGCGGAACTCGTCCTTCGGGATCGTGTAAGTTTCGCCGGTTTTCGGATCGGCGGCGGGCGAGAATTTCGCCTGGCCAAAGCCCGCCCAGACCGGCGTCTCGGGACCGAACGCGTGAGTGAGGTCGACGAAGTTTTTTGCCGCAATGATGCGGTAGGCGTGTTCGAGGTCGGACCCGGCGCGTGCCGGCGCAGCCGCGCAAATAACGCCGATTAGCAACGTTACACGAACGAAGCGGATCATCGGGTGTCTCCTGCTTGGCAGAACGCGCCTTCTAGTTTACGGCGGCGCGGCTGGCTGCGGAACCTCGATGTTCGCCGATTGTCAGATCGCTATTTCTTCTTCTTGGCGGCTTTCGCCACCAGATCGGCGATGAAGCGCGGCTGCGCGAAGGCGGCGACGTGGACTTCGGGCGTCCAATACTTGGTCTTGAAACTGCCTGCCTTGCGGTAGCGCTGGGCGATGGTTTTTACCGGATGCCGGCGCAACCGCTTATTATCGGTCGCTATCCCCATCGCCATGTGGCCTCCGACATAAACCGGGATGGCGGCGACGTAGCAGCTCGCATCGGCAAACAGCCGCCGGAATTTCGACATGGTCGCCGCCAGTTCGTTCTTTTGAAAGAACGGCACCCCATTCTGCGTCACCAGCACGCCGCCCTTCTTTATGCATCGCCTGCAGCCTGAATAGAATTTCTCGCCGAACAGGATTTTTCCCGGTCCCTGAGGATCGGTCGAATCGACAATGATGACGTCGAACCGGCGATCGGTCTTGGCGACATATTTTGCGCCGTCGTCAATCACGGATTCGAAGCGCTTATCGGCGAAAACCGGCGTGGTGAATTCGGGGAAATGTTCCTTGGCGAATTCGACCACTTTGGCGTCGATCTCGACCTGGGTGAGGCGCTTGACCGTTTTGTGCTTGAGCACTTCCTCGGCGATGCCGCAGTCGCCGCCGCCGACGATGAGCACATCCTGCGCGGCGCCGTGCGCGAACAGCGGCACATGCGACATCATCTCCTGGTAGATGAACTCGTCTCTCTTGGAGATCTGGGTGGCGCCGTCGAGCATCAGCATTTTGCCGAAATAAGCCTGCTCGAACAGGATGAGGTGCTGGTGATCGGTCTGCAGTTCGTAAAGCACCCGGTCGACCTGGAAGCTCATCCGGAAACCGAGATCGTCGAACAGCGTTTCGGGAATCCAGCGCTTCTCCGGCAATTTTTCAGCCATGACATCCCCGGGTGCTAGAGCGAATCCAAAAAGGAAACGGCCGGGACTCGGCCCGGCCGTTCAAGCTTTGTCAATCGGCAATCGGCCCGGGCGGCGGGTCGAGTGCCCGGTTGAGCGTCCTGCTAAACGTCCTGGCCGCGCAGGATCTCGTTGACGCCGACCCGCTCTGCGGAAAAGGCCTCGCGGAGCACCGGGATGCACTGGTCGGGATCGGCCGAGCCGCACATGAAGACGTCGAGCGCGGCGTAGCCGGCTTCCGGCCATGTGTGGATGGAGATGTGACTTTCGGCCAGCACCGCCACGCCGGACACCCCGTTCGGCTGGAAATGATGCAAATGAATGTGCAGCAGCGTCGCGCGGGCCGCCGTGACGCAACGCCGTAGCGTCGCCTCGATGTGCTCGATGTCGTCGAGCCGCTTGGCACCGTGCAGATCGACAATCAAGTGTATGCCGGCGCAGCGGACGCCGTTGCGCGTCGCAAAATGATCGTGACGATCGTGCCCAGGCACCGGCGCCGGAGCCGCCACTTTCAGTTTGGTCTTCCTGTCTTCCTTTCGGGCGGTACCTGGGATCCCCAAGCCCTTCACCGATCGCAAGAGGGCGTGTTGGCTCATGCCGTCCTCCCCAACCAGAGATCAGAACTCGAGATGCCGACAAGCCGGCGCCTCGAAAGCGAAAGCCGCCAGATCAGTCCACTCGAACCGACCAACAGCGGCTAATTCCCCACTTAAATGCAAACAGCACGGAGTCAAGAAGATTCTGCAAGAAAACCTTTAATGCTTCGTCACGATCGCGCTTATTTACGACTCAAAACAACGAGCGCGGCGCCGCGCGGCGCGCGGAGTTGATGGTGACGGCGCGCCGACGCAATCACGCGCCGCAAGGATCTCGGCCGGGACGCGCCGCGAAACAACGAACGACATCGATGAGCGCGGACACTTGCGGCGCCGCCGATTTGAAGAAATCCCCGCGGCATGCGGTTTTTCGCGGTTCTCGGCGCGCCCTATCACCGCCACCTCGGCGGCGCTCAGTCGCCGCGCGGCTCGAATTTTCGCTTCGGATGTTCTATGATCCGTGAGATTCCGGCCACTGGCGTTGTCTTCGGGCCGGCCCCAGTCGGTGAAACGGGAAAGCAGAGGATCACGATGCGCGGTTTGGCTGCTGGGATATTTTTGGCGCTCGCAGCTTCGCTGCCGGCGCAACAGGCGGCGGCTCAGGACCCGCTCGCCGGCGCAATCGTCGGCGGCGCGGTCGGCGGCATCATCGGCGGCGCAGTCGGTCGTGGTGCCGGTGCCGCGGTCGCGGGCGCCGTGATCGGCGCGGCCGCCGGCGCGACGATTGCCGCGGAGGCGCAGCAGCGGGCCGGCGGCTATTATTGGTGGCGCGGCGGTTGTTACTACCGCTATCCGAACGGCTCGTGGCTGCAAGTGCAGCCGGGCTATTGCTCTTAAGTCGAGAGATCCGCGTGACGGCGACGGCGCCGGCGTCGGCGTCGGTTAATCCGATCAGCCGTTGACGGCGACAGCCGGTGGCGCGACCGGTTCCGCCGGCTTCTTCGCGCGGGTGCGGAAGAAGCTGAGCACCCGGCGCGCGGTGTCGGGCTGCAGCCGGTTGAAGCTCGTCAGCGCCTGTTCGAGGTCCCTGGCCGACATGCCCCGGTCGGCGGCGCGCAACAGCAGGATGGCCTTGGTCGTTGTCGATGACAGCCCTGCGACCTTGGCGAGAATGAGTACGATTTCGGCGCCGGGATCGAGCAGCGCACGCTCCACCACATCGATCGGGGTATCGCACATGAGCGACAGCGCGATCGCCGTCTCCTCGAATTTGCGGTCCCGCGCATATTGGTAGATTTCGGTCTCACCGATCCGGCGGATACGGTTTTGCCGCTCCACGGCGGTCTGCGCCGCGGCGAAGTCGGGTGAGGCGTTGCGCGCCTGGGCGCGGATACCGCCGACGACCTCGGCCACGACGCCTTCGATAGCGAGGCCGGCTTGCGGGTTCTCCGCCGATAGCCGCGCGCGCACTTCGTTCGACGCTTTCTCAAGCAGCACCAGGAAGTGCGGCCGCGGGATGTCGGTCCGCGAGCCCACCTCAGTCGCCAGCACGTCGTCGCCGGTCGACCGTTTGACCAGCATTCGGAATCCGGCATCGGAAAAGCGCGCCCCGATATTCTTGACCACCGAATGGACGACGTCGCGGTCGCCGCGTTCGACCAGCACGTCGGTCACCGCCTCGCTCAGCGTCCGGCGCTGCGCAATGGCAAACAGGTGCTGTTGGCTCTTGGTGCCGGCGCTGACCATAAGGTCGCGGTCATCCAGCCGTTCCGACTGGGCAAGAACCGGGCGCGCCACGTCGATGTCGTCATCGAAGGCGAGCATACGGATCACGTTCACCGGCGCGTTGGGGATCGGCGCCAGCCGATGCGCCAGTTTGGCGCGCGCCTTGGACTCGATCGCATTGACGAGGCGGGCCATCACGTCGTCGAACACGCCGACCTGATCCTCGGAATAATGTTCCGCGCCGTGGAGGAAGAGATCGGTAAGGCGGGTGAGGATGTCGATCCGGCGCGCGATGCTGCCGGACGCCAGGGCGGCCTCGAGCTCGTCAAGAAGGGGTAGGGTACGCATCAATACTCCGGCCGCCGCCACGCCGTTGAATCGGTGATAACAATGCATTGAGAACGGTGAATAAAGCCTTGCCGGCGGCGCCAGGCAGCGGCCCGGAACGGTAAATGAACCCATAACAGCGCCGGCGGACCGGAAACTGGCGCAAATCCGCGATGCCCAGGCCCGAAAAGCTTATGTCGACGCACGGCGCCGGCCGCCGAAGACTCCCATACGGTTCTGCACCTCGACCGGCACCCGGTACTCGCGCATGACCGGCCGCGGGTCGCGCAGTCCGATCGCTTCCCGTTGTACGATGAAGCACCACAACGCGTCGCCGGCGTCCTCGACCAGTTTGGCACGCGCAACGCGGTGCTCGGCGTCCGCTCTGTGTTCGGCCCGGTCGTAGTCCGCAACCGCCGCGAGCGCCGCCTCCAGCGCGCGTCCCGCTCTGCCGAGCGCCGATGCCTGCTCCTGCGCGATCTCGTAATCGAGCGCGACAACGCCGCTTGAACCGATCCGGGCGGAGCGTAGAGTCATGACAAGATCATAATAAACCGTCTGGAGGGAATCATGCGTCGTTTGGTCATCGTCGTTCTCGGCATTTTGGCGCTCGGAGGATGGAATCGCGGCGCCCTTGCCGACGACACGCTCAAGGTCGCCATCCCGCAAAAAGGCGCGTGGGACGCCGGCATTGCCGAACTCGGCCAGCGCGGCGGCATTTTCAAGAAACACGGCCTCGATCTCGACATTCTCTACACTGCCGCCGGTCCGGAATCGATCCAGGCCGTTATTGGCGGCAGCATCGATATCGCTACCGCGTCCGGCGTGTCCGCCGCTATCGGCACCTTCGCCAAGGGCGCGCCGATCCGCATATTTTCGAGCGAGATGACCGGAGCGCCGGACCTTTACTGGTACGTGCCGGCGGATTCGCCGATCAAGACTGTCCAGGATTTCAACGGCAAGACGGTGGCGTTCTCGGCCGTCGGGTCGTCCAGTCACGGCTCGTTGTTGGCGCTGATCGCACAAGAGCATTTGACCGCGAGGCCGACTCAGACCGGCAATATCGCGGCGACGATCACCCAAACCATGACCGGCCAGGTGGATGTCGGCTTTGGCGCCGCTCCGTTCGGGCTAGACCTTGTCGAGGCCGGCAAGACGCGCATCATCGCCACCGGCAACGACGTCACGGCGCTGCGCACGCGGGCCGTCCGCGTCAACCTCATCGGGGCGCAGACCCTGCAGACCAAGCATGGCGCGATCGTGCGCTTCATGCAGGCCTACAAGGAAACCGTCGATTGGATGTATTCGAGCCCGGACGCGCTGAAAATCTACGGCGAATA
>Ga0181525_10003888_pt1 | contig 11647 bp, 9 predicted proteins | sample PEATcosm2014_Bin_48_FD_121100 | JGI IMG/M metagenome (GOLD analysis project Ga0181525, IMG submission 121100) | Peatland microbial communities from MTU Mesocosm Facility, Houghton, MI, USA - PEATcosm2014_Bin06_10_metaG | ecosystem: Environmental > Terrestrial > Soil > Wetlands > Peat | place... | reverse complement strand
CGACCATCCAAAATACGCGCGGCTCATGGACGGCTACAAAAAAATGATGGGCGCGCTGAAAACCTATCAGTCGCCGTCCGGCCTCTGGCGGCAGCTCGTGGACAATCCGCAGGCGTGGGACGAAACGAGCTGCACAGGAATGTTCACTTATGCGCTGATAACCGGCGTGCAACATGGCTGGCTCGACGCGGATGATTACGGACCGGTCGCGCGGCGCGGTTGGATCGGCCTGTGCAGTTATATCAATCCAGACGGGAACGTCCGCGAAGTCTGCGTCGGCACGAATCAAAAGGACGACACACAGTATTATCTGGATCGACCGCGCGCCGTCGGCGATCCGCACGGCGAAGCGCCGATTCTCTGGTGCTCGTGGGCGTTGTTGGAAAAATAAATAGCGGCTTTTAATGCAGTTCAATAAAGTATTTTGCAATAAAAACTTATTTCCATTTCCGCCATCCACTCGTTGGAATACTCACGCTGTTTGCAGCAACGTCGCTTCACGCCGCACCGGCCACAGATTTCAAATTTCAATTCGGCATCGCAAATACCGCTCCCGGTTGCACGCTGGTTTCGCCGACACAAATGTATTCCAAAGACACCGGCTACGGTTTTGAGCCGGGCGCGATTGTAACTGCCGTCAACGGCGCGATCACAGCCGCGCAGCCGTTTTTATTTTCAGTCGCTGTTCCCGAAGGCAATTATCGCGTTACCGTCACGTTGGGCGATCCGATGGCGGACGCCGTCACCACGGTCAAAGCAGAATCGCGCCGACTCATGCTCGAACGCATCCGCACGGCGGCGGGAAAATCTATAACACGCAAGTTCACCGTCAATGTCCGCACTCCGAAAATTTCCAACGGCGACGAAGTCAATCTCGACAGCCGCGAAATGAACCTCGCCACGCACGAGGCGATTTCGCGCGATTGGGACGACAAGCTCACGTTGCAGTTCAGCGATTCGCATCCGGCGGTTTCGGCCATTGAAATTCAAAAAGTGGACGACGCCGTCACCGTGTTCATCACCGGCGATTCCACAGTTACGGATCAGCCCGGAGGCGCGATCACCACTTGGGGTCAGAACATCACGCGCTGGTTCAATTCTGATGTGGCCGTCGCCAATCACGCCGAGTCCGGCGAGACGCTCAAGGGATTTCTCAAGGAGCGGCGCTGGGAAAAGTTGCTGGATTCCGTCAAGGCCGGCGACTATGTCATCATCGAGTTTGGCTGCAACGATTCCAAGAAAAGCGGCCCGCAAAATATTTATCCCAACCAGGATTTTTCCGAAACGTATGTTGACGCCGGCACGACTTACAAGGAATTGCTCAAACAATTCGCATCGGACGTGCAGAAAATGAACGCATTTCCAATCATCGCGTCATGCTCCGCACGTCGGCAAGATTCGAAGAAGCCGGGTTCGCTCCAAGCCTATGCGGATGCCGCCGCCGCCGCCGCGAAGGAAATTGGCGTGCCGTTCATTGATTTGAACTCCATGGGCCTGGAAATGAATGCCGCGCTCGGCGCAGATGTTGCCGAAGCATACAACGACCAGACGCATCCTTCCGAGTATGGCGGCTACCTCCAGTCAAAATGCGTCGCGCTCGGAATCAAGCAGAACAATCTGCCGTTGGCGAAATACATCGTGGATGACTTCGGCGATTTCGACCCGCAGCATCCCGTGCCATCGCTGGCCAATTTCAATCTTCCGCCAGACGCGGCTGGCCGTGGCGGTCGCGGTGCGCGGCGTGGCGGCGGTGCAGCAGCGGCTCCGGCGACGGTTCCAACCGACGCGGGCGCTGCACCGAAGGCACCCTGACAGCCCGATTATCCCATGCGTTCCAAGCGTATCGCAGCGTTGCACTCCGCCGTATAGCCGATTTTTAATCGGCAATTTGTTCTGACAACGAAAATGTGTGAAGTGATCACGCACCGCAGAATTTAATTCTGCGATACGGCAGATAAAAAACCTGTGCCGAATCCATCGCGCTTCTCTCCAAATTTAGACGCAGCATTTTCCGCTGACAATTTCCTCAAATTGTTTTACAGTTCCGCGCGATGGCCAGACAGCCTTTGATCCTCATCACGCCGAGCACCGAGAAAAGCGGAGTAGAGTTCCACGATTTGTCGGCCAGCCTTTCCATCAAATACGAAAACGCCGTGCTTCAGGCTGGTGGCATTCCGCTCACGGTTCCAATTTCATCTGACCGTAAAATTCTCGCGGAAATTGTCCGGCGCGCGGACGGCGTCCTGCTGACCGGCGGCGACGACATCAATCCCGATCTTTATGAAAAAAATCTGCCAAAAAATATCCGCGCGACAATCGAGCCGTCCCCCGACGGCGGCAAACGCGACCTGCTCGAATTGATTTTGATTGACGAAATTTTCCGCCAGCGCAAGCCGTTGCTGGCGATCTGCCGCGGCCATCAACTGTTGAACGTCGCGTTCGGCGGAAAATTGATCGCGGACATCCGGGTGCAGATTCCCGGCGCGTTGAACCATCAGCGTCTGGACAAGGCGAACGAACCGGCGCATGAAGCGGCGTTGACAGCGGGTTCGCTACTCGCCAAGATTACGGGCAGGCAGGTGCTGGGCGTGAACAGTTCGCATCATCAGGCGGTTTTGGAACCGGCCGGGCCGCTGCAGGCGACGGCGCGCAGCAGCGACGGAATCGTGGAAGCGATGGAATTGAAACCGGGCGTGCCGGATAAGATGCCGTTTTTGCTGGGCGTGCAGTTCCATCCCGAGCGGCTGGCGGAAAATTTCGCGGAACACCGCGCGATTTTTTCCTACTTTGTGAAGGCCTGCATCAGCAATCGCGATTTATGAACAAGCAGATGAACAAGCAGATTTTAATTGTCGAAGACGACGCTGAAATCCGCGGCGTCCTGAATGCGGTTCTGACCGGCTCCTATCGCGTCAGCGAAGTCGCCAGCGGGACTGCCCTCCGGCGCTCATTTTCCGGCGACGCGCCAGACGTGATTTTGCTCGACCTTCATCTCGGCGACGCCAACGGCCTGGAATTGCTTCCGCAGATCAAAAAAACCTGGCCGGAGACGGAAGTCATCGTGTTGACCGGAAACGCCACCGTTGAGGCCGCGCTAGAAGCCACCAAACACGGCGCGTTCCATTTCTTGAGCAAGCCGTTTGAATTCGCCAATCTTCAGGTGACGGTCGAGCGCGCACTGGACCACAAAAGCCTGCGCGAGGAGACCAAGTCGTTGCGCGAGGCGCTGACGAGCGGCGGCGGCATTTCCCCGATTTTTCACAACCAGACCATGCGCGGAGTTCTCCGCACCGTCGAACGCATTTCGCCAAGCGATGTCACGGTGCTCATCACCGGCGAAAGCGGCACGGGCAAGGAAGTCGTCGCCGACCTCATCCACACGTTGAGTCCGCGCTCAAAAAACAAACTCATCAAGATCAACTGCGCCGCCCTGCCCCGCGAGCTAATCGAAAGCGAGCTGTTCGGCTACGTCAAAGGCGCGTTCACCGGCGCGAACGCGGATCGCGACGGCCTTTTCCGCGTGGCCGAGGACGGCACGTTGTTTCTCGACGAAATTTCCGAGATGCCCGTCGAAACACAAAGCAAGCTGCTCCGCATCCTTCAGGACCAGGAAGTGCGCCCCGTCGGCGGCAAGACAAGCTACAAAACCAGATGCCGCATCATCGCCGCGACCAACCGCAACCCGGAGGTCGCCATCAAGGATGGAAAATTGCGCGACGATTTGTTTTACCGGATCAGCGCCATCACCGTTCATCTGCCGCCGCTGCGCGACCGGCGCGACGACATCATGCCGCTGGCGAATTCATTCTTGAAGCGATTCGCCGCGCAGGCCAACAGCTCCGTCCGAGAATTTTCCCTGGACGCCAAGGAGCGCCTCACCTCGTATGACTGGCCGGGCAACATCCGGCAGTTGCAGAACGAAATCCAGCGCGCCGTCCTCCTGTGCGAGGGCGACGAAGTGCGGGCCAGCGATTTTTCGGTCACAAACATCACCATCAGCTCCACGGCATCCGGGGAATTCGACTCCAGCTTCACGCTGCTCGAAGGCGTAGAGCGCAACGCCATCAAGCAGATGCTCAAGGAAACCAACGGCAACAAACTCGAAACCGCCAAAAAACTCGGCATCGGCAGACAGACGCTCTACAACAAAATCAAGGCGTATGGGATTGAAACTTAGTTTTAAGTTTTTAATTTTTAGTCGAGCAAACGATGCTGCAGCTGACTAAAAACTTAAAATTAAAAGTTCATAACTTTTTCAGTTCATTAACCGCCAAATCAATCAGCGGCCTGATCGTCGCGGCGTCGAATTGAAATTTGCAGCCCGCCGCCGCAAACAATTCCGGCAGCGGACGCGAGCCGCCGAGCGCCAAGGATTTTTTGTAATCGTTCAACGCCTTCGCCTTGTCGCGCCGTGAATTCGCCCAGACCTGCAACGCGCCAAGCTGCGCGATCCCGTATTCGACATAATAAAACGGATGCAGGAAAATATGGAGCTGCCGGTGCCACGAAAACGCGCGGGCTTCTTCGTAGCCTGAAAAATCCACGTCGCCGCCGAAGCGGTCCATCAATTGCAGATACGCCGCCTTGCGCTCCGCGCGCGTGTGGCTGGCGTGCGTGTAAATCCAGTGCTGGAACGCATCGACCGTCGCCATCCACGGAAAAAATCCGATGATGCCCTCCAAATGTGTCTTGCGCGCGCGGTTCGCCTCCGCAGTCGGATAAAATTCTTCCAGAAATTCGTTGCCGAGCAGCTCCATCGCCATCGAGGCGACTTCGCAGAATTCAATCGGCGCGCCGCGATACGCATACAAATCCTCGTCGCGTGTCGCCTGCGCGTGGAATGCGTGGCCGGCCTCGTGCAAAATCGTTTCCACGTCGCGCTGCAAACCGATGGCGTTCATGAAAATGAACGGCACGCGCGACTCGTTGAGCGTGGACTGGTAGCCGCCCGGCGCTTTTCCTTTGCGATTGTCCAAATCGAGCAATTTCAATTCGTCCATCTGCTTGAAGCCGCTAGCCAGTTCGCCGTCGAGCAAATCAAAAATTTTCCGAGTGCGCGCGACCATTTCTCCAACCTGCGCGAACGGTTTCAGCGGCGGACGATTCTGCGGGTCAACGGCCAGATCCCACGGGCGCAATTTTTCCAGCTTCAACCGGCGCCTGCGTTCGTTCTGGATTTCGCGGACGGAGGGAACAATTGCTTTTTCAATCGCCTCGTGAAATTTCGCGCAATCTTCCGGCGTGTAATCGAAGCGCCCCATTTTGCGAAACATAAAATCGCGGTAATTCTCAAAGCCCGCGTTCCTGGCGACCTGCGCGCGCAATTTGACAAGGTCGTCAAATATCTCCTCGCATTTTTCCGCGTCCTGCAAACGGCGTTTGGCGACAAGCTCCCAGGCCTCCTGCCGCAGCGCGCGATCCGGCTCTTCGAGGAACCGTCCCATTTGCACGAGCGTTTTTTCCGCGCCGCGAAAATTCACCGTCTGCGCGCCGGTCAATTTTTGATACTGCTGGCACAATTTCGCCTCCTCGGTTTCCAGCGCGACGTTTTCCGGGCGGAACAGTTCGACGTGGTTTTTCACGTCGCGGTCAAAAATCTGAAAGCGCGGCTGCGTCAATTTTTTCCTTTGCGGATGAGCGGCGTAAATTTTTTCCAGTGCGAACTGCCGGGGCTTGAGTTGCGGCTCGACGTGCTCGACGAAATGCAAATACGCCTTTTCTGCGTCCGCGTTGTCCGTGTGGCACGTCATGGCGATGTATCGGCGCGACGCCTCCTCGTCGAGCGCGGCGGAAAGCTCGCTCCAGTCGAGCAGCCAGTTTTCCAATTCGTTTGCGGTTGCGGCTTGCGCGGCTTTTTTTTCCAACGCATCAAACAGCGGCGCGATTTGCGGCCAGTCGCCGAGGTCAATGATTTGCGGGACAAATTTGCGCGGCCGGTAGGACGGCAATTTTCCGAACGGCAGTAAATTCATGCTCGGAAGGATATGGAAAGTTTGCGTTAGGGAAATGAATTTATCAAACGCGGCTCACTTCCAGTAATTCCAGTCCGCGTCCGGGAAAATGTTGTCGCGCGACTCGATTTCAGCCAGCCATGTTTCGTCCACTCCGGTGGCGGTCAACTGGTCATGCAGCGCGATGAAGCGGAGCAGATGATCTTTCACGCGGCGGCGCGCATAGTCGGGGCTGGTGCCGGCGCGCAGGATGAACGGCCAGTCGCTGGCCTGCGCCAGCAGCAGTTCGCGGGCGGCCTGTTTGAGGGCGCGCTTCTGCAACACGGTTGATTTCTTCGCAAATTTTTTCGCCAGCTTGCTCATGCGCTCCTGCGCGACTTGCAGGTGCGGATAAATCCATTCGTTCGTCTCGTTGAGCCACGCGCGCAGGTAGCCTTCCTCGCCCCAGCTCGACGCGCTGGGCGTGGCAACCTGGTTGGTGGGATGCCGCGCGAGATATTCGCCGGGCGTGATGAGCGAAATGTTTTTCTGGTCGTTGAACGCCTTGCGCGCGAAGAAGTCGAGAAATTCCGGTCCTTCATACCACCAATGGCCGAACAGTTCGGCGTCATACGGCGCGACGACGAGCGGCGGGCGGTCCAAAAGCCCGGTGAGCTTGCCGATTTGCGCGGCACGTTCATTCAGAAAATGCGCGGCGTGTTCGCTGGCGGCCTGAAGCGCGACGTCGCGCTGGTAAATTTCCTTCGGCCCCACGCCGCCGGTGATGCGGTAATATTTCATGCCGGTGAAGCCGCGGTTTTGCGGCGATGGCAAATGCGGCCTGACGTAATCGAAATCAAGGTCGAATCCCACGTCGCGGTAAAAGTCGCGGTAACGCGGATCGCCGGGATAGCCTTCGTGCTTGCTCCAGACCTGGCGCGAGGAATCAAAATCGCGCCCGAAGGCGGCGATGCCATTCGGCGTAAAAACCGGCGCGAAAGTCCCGTAACGCGGTCGCGGCGCGGCGTGTAAAATTCCGTGCGTGTCGAGAATGAACCAGCGGATGTTCGCCTCCTGCAAAAATTCCTCGACACCGGAAACGTAGGCGCATTCTGGCAGCCAGATGCCGCGCGGATCGCGCCCGAAGCTAGAGCGATAATGGTCGCGCGCGGTGAGAATTTGCGCGCGGATGGACGGCGGATGTCCGGCGAGCAGCGGCAGCAAGCCGTGCGTGGCGCCGGTGGTGATGATTTCGACGCGGCCTTCGTCCTGAAACCTCTTGAAACAATTGACGAGGTTGCCTTCATAATAGCGCCAGGTTTCGCGCGCCAGGGAAAATTTGTGATGATACATCCACGCCAGCTCGCGAAAGGCGCGATCCCAGTGAGTGCGGTGGATTTCCTTTTCGGCCAGGTCAATGAGCCCGTTCAAATGCCGCTCGTAACGCGAGCGCAACAGAGGGTCGCCAAGCATCGTGCAAAGCGTCGGCGAAAGCGAAAGTGTCAGCTTCGCGTCAATGCCGTCGCGCCGCCAGCTTTCCAAAATCTGGACGAGCGGCAGATAAGTTTCGGTGACGGCCTCGAACAGCCAGCTTTCTTCCAGAAACTTTTCGTGTTCCGGGTGCCGCACGAAAGGCAGGTGCGCGTGCAGGACGAGTGAGAGGTAGCCTTGCATGGATTGCGGAAAATTATTCGTCCAGCTTGTCGGAGACCCATTGCGCGATGGACCTGGCCCTGATCAAAAAGAAAAGGCCGACCACTGCAGAAATGGACTTGAGGATGCAGGGAAGAATTTCAATGGGCACATTTTTATGGTTGCACAAAGAGCAATACAGCGCAACGTCAACAATCGCCCATCCAATCAACGCCGTGGCGATGACCCGGACCAGCATCAAAGCTCCCCGTTCCGGCACGTCCATAGCCATCACAAGTTTTCAACGAGCGGAGCCTTGAGCGACGGATCCTGCGGATGCGCGCCGACGTTGCCGAGATATTCCGTCTCGCGGCTGAATTTCAAATCCGCCGCGCGCGCGTCCGTGTCGTCGGCAGAAACGGCGACGGCGGGCAGATCATATCTTCCATCCGGCAACGCGAAGCGGAAGCTGAACGAGCCGTCGGAACGTAGTTTGATTTCGTGGCCGCCCAAGGTGACTTTCGCGTCTGGTTCCGTCGCTCCATAAATGATGAGTTCGGCGTTGACGTTGAACCAGAAGCCCTTTGATTTTTCCATACCGCCGAACGAGCTGGACAAGCTGGAGACGCCGAAGCTCGAAACGCCAAGCGAGGAAATTTCGCGCGCGAGCTTGCGGCGGATCAGTTCGGTGATTTCGAGCGAACCCATCCAGACGCGGCGCACGCTGTCAATGTTGACGACTTTAGAGAGCGCCTGCTCCTGCTGCGGCGTCCACGTTGCGGGCGGCGCGCCCGTCACGCGCGGCAGGTCGGGATGGCCGTTGCGCCGGAGTTCCTCGATGGCCTGCGCGAGCGGGAGATTGTCGCGCACGGCGGCTTTGATGATTTCCATTAATTTTGCGAACGGAAATTCAAACGGAATGGTGGCAAATTCCGTTTCGTCCTCCGCCGAGACCGCGTCGGGCGGCGTCATGGTGCCGCTCGAAACAGAAATGCGCGTCCATCTGCCCAGCGCGGAATAGTAGCCAATCTCGGCTACGTAGGAATTTCCGGCGCGCTCGACGTGCGCGAACCAGTGGCGCGATTCCGGGTGGACGTGAATTTCGTAAAGCGGATGCCCCTCGATCTTTTGCGGATAAATCCGCAGCACAAGATGGCCGTCGGTGGAGAGCGCGTTGAGCTTCACCTGCTGGGCTTGCGTCAGGTCCCAGTGCGCGTATAGCCAGTGCGGGTCGCGCGCGGTGATGAACAGTTTTTTTGTGCCGTAGGATTCGGGCAGTTCGGCCTCGGCACCGAAACTTTGCGAAGGCGGCGTGGCGCCGAGCGAATATTTCTCGCCAGGCCCGCTTGCGGACGGCGCGGCGGGCGAATCGCCCTCCGACAAAATGGCAGGAGGCTCGATTTTTTTTCTGCGGGTGTAGGTGCGGCGGACGAGGGTTTGGGAGGTGACTTCGGTTTTCTGCGATGTGGATTCTTCGCGCTTGGGGTTCAAAATGCTTTTTGCGGCGTCGGCGATTCCTTGAAACAGGGATTTCTTTGGGCGCGGCGACTTTGTTTTTGGCGGCGCAATTTCGTCAGGCGCGGAGGTTTTTTCCGTCGATTTGACGCGCGCGGAGATTTTCGTTTTGGCGGGCGCGGATGCTAATTTTGTTTTCATAACCGCAGGTTACTCAATCCTTGTGTCGGACGCAGCTTTGGTGGGCTTTTTTGGCCGACAGGGAAATTTACACGGCTATTAGCAAGATGCAACGTAAAATTTTCGCCGGGGCGTGGATAATTTTTACTTAAACAAGCTTGCCAAAAACCCCGCTCTGTTGTCTGATGAAAGCCGCCTTTGACATGAGCGCCAATGGAAAACAAAACCCGACGGCCACGATTTTTGTCGTGGACGACGAGCCGATGCTTCTGGACCTGGCCTCGGCCATCCTGGAACCGCTCGGCTTCAATGTTCAGACTTTCCGAGATCCCAAGAGGGCGCTGCGGGAATTTGCAGCCACCAAGCCGACGATTGTCGTGACGGACTATGCGATGGGTGAAATGAACGGCCTGGATCTTGTGCGTGAATGCCGGCTTGTCAACCCCCGCCAAAAAACACTTCTCTTGAGCGGCACGGTGGACGAAACGATTTACGACGGCGTGGCTGCCAAACCGGATCGCTTTCTCGCCAAGCCGTATCAAGTGCGGGATTTCATTGAGTCCGTGCAGGAGCTAATCGCGAGCTGAACAGGCTTGCGCGCACAAATTTTTATTTACTGGAAATAATCGAACGAAACATCGGTCTGGATTTTATGAAAAAAATATTTTGGGCCATCGGGATTATGGTGGCGGTTTTGATCGTCGTGGCCGTGATTGTCTACAGCCTGTTCCTCGATAAAATCGTCAAGGCGGCCGTGGAAGACATCGCCCCGAAAATCGTCCAGGTCCCCGTCACATTGGACGAAGTCAAGATTTCGATCCTGACCGGCTCGGCCAAGATCAAGGGCTTCGTCGTCGGCAATCCAGATGGTTACAAGAGCCCATTCGCCATCAGCATCGGCACGGCGGCGGTTGGCGTGAATCCGTCTTCTGTTTTCTCGGACAAAATTGTCGTGCGCTCGGTTGAAATTCATAATCCCGAAATCACGTTTGAAGGCGGGCTGGGCGGCAACAACCTCGGCAAGATCATGGACAATGTCAACGACATCGCCCAATCCGGCGGGCCGGTTTCCACAAACAAAAACGGCTCCGCAAAGCCGGCGAAAAAAATCGAGGTGGACGACCTTCTCATCACCGGAGCCAAAGTCCACGGCACGCTGGTTTTATTTGCCGGCAAGGAGGTGCCGCTTCCGTCCCTGCCGCTGCCGGACATTCATCTCGTCAATTTGGGCAAGGGCACCGGCGGCCTCACCGCCACCGACTTGACGCGCGCCGTTCTTCAGGCCATCACCGCTGCCACTCTCAAGACCGTCGTCACCGCCGCCGGCGACGTCAGCAGAAACATGGGCGACCTCGGCAAACAAGGGCTCAATCAAATCAAAAGCGGAATCGGCGGCCTTTTTGGAAAATAAAAACGGTTTTTATTTCCGCAAGTTGCGGAATTCAAATTGCGGCTTTGTCATTCAAATCAGTTTCCCGGCGTTTTTAAATATCGCTGCGCGAATTCCAGAAAAGCCGGCCAGTCAGGAGCATCGGTGTGGCCTCCGGCATGATAGCGAAAGGCGATTTCACCGGACATCAACGCCGTGTCGGGCCCGGGCATTTCCGTCGAGCCTAAATCATTTTTTCCCAGCAGCCGATACACCGGCCCGGCGGCGACGGCGGCCAGAAACGCGCCGTGCGGATCGGCCCATTGGTCGCCGGTGCCGCCGTTCAGGAAAATCGGGCGCGACGCGACCAGCGCGATCAATTCATCCGAGTCCACCGGCAGATCGTTCCAATGCCCGGCGTATTTGCGGAAATTGGGGGCGGCCCAGTGCGAGGAGGCGACGTTGTCAACCGTCTCGCCAAATTTGCGGCGCGACGGTTTTGCGCCAAGCTCGCCGGAGCAGCTTGGAAAAACAATCGCCCAGCGCGGATCCAACGCGGCGGCCAGCAGCACCGTCTTGCCATAACGGGAATGGCCCTCGACACCCATTTGTTTTGCATCCACGGATTTGTCCGTTTCAAAATAATCCATCGCCCGGCTCAATCCCCACGCCCACGCCGAAAGCGCGCCCCAATCGTCGGGTTTTCTCGGCTGGCCTTGGGACATCAATCCAATGACGCCAGATGTCAGCCCGGCGCTGTTGTCTTTTTGTATCGGGCCGACTTCCATCGTTCCGTATCCCCAGCCTATGGCCAGAAGCTGATACAACGGGCTGCCGGGCGGCGGCTCCGGTGCCGGGGCATTGATGCCCGGGCGCGACGTGCCGTAACCGCCCGGACCGGGAACGACGACAACAATCATCGGCACCGGACCTTTGGCGTTGACCGGCGTGAACATAGTAATATGGATGCTCGGATTGGCGGCGGGATAGCGCGAATTGTCTATGTGGCCGACGACGGTTTTCTTGATGGCAAGTCCGCCGGCGGCGTTGGTGTCGGTCGCGGTCACTTCCCATGTCACCT
>Ga0181525_10003886_pt1 | contig 11651 bp, 12 predicted proteins | sample PEATcosm2014_Bin_48_FD_121100 | JGI IMG/M metagenome (GOLD analysis project Ga0181525, IMG submission 121100) | Peatland microbial communities from MTU Mesocosm Facility, Houghton, MI, USA - PEATcosm2014_Bin06_10_metaG | ecosystem: Environmental > Terrestrial > Soil > Wetlands > Peat | place... | reverse complement strand
CTTTCGGGGGTTGCGGCCGTGCTGGGAGTGGCCGCCGTGGTCTGTGTGGCGTGCTCGGTTTCAGGTTCGCTGATTCAAGATCTGAAAGCCGGGCATCTGCTGGGCGGCACGCCCTGGAAGATGGAAGTGGTCGAGATCATTTCGGTGATTTTACTCGCATTCTTCTTAATGGGCCCAATTATCGCGCTGAATCAAGCTAATCTGGACACCGGCGGGATCGGGGGCCGGGCGTTGCCCGCGCCACAGGCCGGCCTGATGGCCCAACTGGCCAAGGGAATCGTGGGCGGACAGATGGCCTGGGGGCTGCTCGGCATCGGTGCAGCTTTCGGGATCGCGTTACTTCTGTGCGGCGCTCGTTCGCCGATGCTGATCGCGGTGGGAATGTATTTGCCGTTCGACACGTCCTCGGCTATTTTCATCGGCGGGCTCATCAAATGGATTCTCAATCGCGTCTCCGCCCGGCGCAGCGCCGAAGAGAAGCTGCTGATCGAAGAAAAAGGAACGCTGCTGGCATCGGGACTGATCGCGGGCGAGGCCATCGTGGGCATCCTTCTGGCGGTGGTTTTTCTGACGGGTCTGCCGTATATCGCAACTTTTAGCTTTGTCCCGGCGTGGGGAGGCTGGCTATCGTTAATCGGATTCGCCGCCATTGCATATGTATTGATCGGAATTCCGGCCGGCGCTGACTGACGCGCCAAACTCAGCGAAACTTTTGCAAGGTTGGGTGGTCCAATCCGTATGATGAAGCAGGATCAGCGGGAGCCCGGAAAGGGCCCGGGAAAAAACCCCATAGAATTTCCGGAGAAGGGATTAACGCCCGACTCAACCATGCCTGAAGAGAAGCCCTCCGAAGGAGAATCGGAAGATGAAGTGGACGAAGCCGGCGAAGAGTCGTTCCCTGCGAGCGACGCCCCGGCCTGGACAGGTCTTGCGATGACTGACCGGCAGTGACTTTAATCAGCCCAGTAAATTTACCTGCCCAGCTGAGGTGGCGCCTCGAGCGCGAAAGCAATTAAACCCTCGCCCGGCATCCTTGTATCCTCAATAACCGGGTTGTATACTCAATCAACCGGGAAGCCAGATTGTGACTCTGTTGCTGCAAGATTACGGAGTTCGCGCAACTGAAACAGTCGCCCCTGCCTGTGCGTCAAATCCCCGCCCGGCCGATTCTGTAAATCCTCGGACGCCTGTAGGAGTTTTCAGTAACTGGAGGAGTGTCAATGAAACGAACATCGACACCAGCAGTATTTTGCATTTTCCTTGCCCTGGTTTCTGCCGTGGGAGCGGTCGCCCAAGTTGCATCCGATCAGCCGCCGGACCAAACTCCGCCTGCGGCCGGGTTCACAATATCGGGCCTGGGAACCTTCGGTTCGTCGCGCAAAGTAATAACCTTCGAGGGGTTGCTGGCACGTTCGGACGGAGCGACACTCTCCATTGAACTGCCCGATCAGCGCGTGATGCGGTTCAACCTGGATGCGCACACGAGCTATCGACCCGACGGCGGCGCGGAGCGACTCTCGGGATTCCGCATCGCGGACGTTGTGGAGGTGAAAGCGGAAGCCCTGCAGAAAGGATATTTTCTGGCGCACTCCGTGCGCTTCGTCCGCAAACCTTCGCCCGAGGAGCAGGCCGAAATTCTGCAATCTCCCGAGGTGAGTTATCGCCAGGCGGAAAACGTGATTGAAAGCGTCGCCCTCGATCCGGCGCGGGACACCCGCAGGCTCAGCCTGGTGGCGAAGCCAAACGCGATTTCCATCGCGGGACTCGCGGCGCCTGCCTCCAATCCCGGGCTGCCTGCGCAGACCGCTCCACAGACCGAGGACCAGTTGATCGCATCCATCCGAAGAAGGGTAAATGAAGCGTTTGCAAATTTGCCGAATTTTCGTGCCCAATTGGTCACCAGTATGTTTCACAGCACAACCAAGAAGGTGAAATGGATTCCCAATGGCGTGCTGGCGGCCGAGGTGGCCTATGAAGGCGAGCACGAGACCTACAGCGGCATTCAATTAAACGGCAAGCGGCCCGCCGCCGCTCCCGCGACGGCCGATTCTGAGTACATGCGATCGTTTAATAACGCCTGGAGCACCGGGGATTTCGAGACCATTTCGCATTGCGTTTTTGAAGGCCTGCAGGACGCCGATTTTCACAAGTCCGGCGCTGAGCGCGATACCGAAGGCGAGTTGGCCATCTACGACTTTGCCGGGAGCCGGGCCTCCACCTGCGTTGCAGTGCGATCCGACTCGCAAATCGCCTATCCATCCTATAAAGGTCTGCTGAAAGTGCGGACGGAAACCCAGGATGTAGTGCACGTGGAGCTGGAAGCTACCGACATGCCCACGGGGTTCCCACTGGATCGAGCCGAGCGGTCGGTCGATTTCGGAGTGGTCCGCATCGGAACGGAGCAATATCTTCTTCCAACTACCGGCTACTGGTTCGGGTGTTATCGCAACAGCTATTATTGCTTTTTGAATCGGATGGATTTTCGCGATTACCGGCATTTTAAATCGGACTCGATCGTGCGATTCGCCGGCGCGAATTGAACCGTCCTGGCGGCCTACAGTTCCAGCTTTCCTCCAAATAGCATCTCATCCACATTGAAATGTTCCGAGACTTGCAGTCGGCCGATCAGCGCGTTGAACTCGACTATGCTGTCTCGCTTGCCGATTTCCGCCGAGAGTGGAAATAGATAGACCACCGCTACGCTACGCTCCAGCTCAAACACTTCAACGCGCAGCGGCTTTACGTCTCTTTTTCCGTCCCGTCTCAAAAATGCCGCTTCTTTGAGAGGTTTGCCTAAGCTGGTTGGATCGCCTTTAGCGACGCTGGCCGGCAGACCGTAGACGGCGATGCTGTATCCGTCGTCCGACAAAGTCGGCGGCTCGGCTTCGTGAGTCTTTAACTCCGCGGCGCGTATGGGAAACGCGCTCTCCCAGCGAACGGTCAATCGAAGGGGCTGGCTCCTGAGTGGAGAAGCCGCGTAGGGAGCCGGAAGCAGACTTCCGGGCGAGACCGGGCGGGCTCGCCTTTCGTCCACTCCATCGTAGCCAACGCCGGTAGGTTGGCCCATGTTACCGCCTTCCCGCCGCTCATCCTCCGTCTCGCGGCGGGTGATGCCTGCCAGCACGGTTTTGGACCAAGGAGAATGTGCGAGAATCTGCTGGGCGTCGTCCTCTGTCCAATCGGCGATCGATTTGCTTTGCCAGGCCGGTTCCGCGGCGATCAATAAAACCGTGGAGCCTAGCAGAATGGAACAGAATGGTATTCGATGCATCGGTATTTCCTTAGGTCGTCACTTAGCTCATTGCTTACATGCCGCATAAAAACATTCTTTTGGCAAGCCGAGCCCAGCGCCTGAATCCGTCCTCCAACAGGCGCTGTGCCGGCGCTTTAGCATTTACCCAAATCAGGCTAAATTTTCACCATTTAAAACTTCACCATCAGGTCGATGTCGAAGATCACTTCATCCTTGCGAAGGTCCGGGAACCAGACGCCGCCTTGAGGCCCGCAGGCGGTAGTGGCCGCCGACAGGACGGTGGCTCCGGATGCTGCGCCGTTCATACAGGCGTATTGCGTTGGAAAGCCATTGTTGGTCCCCACCGATGAACCGGCGAATGCCGGTGGCGTCACTCCTCCGGCGCCGGACCAATACGGCACATTGGCGTGACGATAGTCGCCTTCGAAGCGGAACGTGAGCCACTGCTTGGGCATGTAATCGAACGTCACGGAAGTATCCCACGCCTTGAAGGGATTGCCCGGATTAAAGGTAAAGTAGGGAGAGTTTAGAGCGGCCGAAGCGGCGCTCTCGCCATTGATGGGCGGGATCAGCACCAGATAACGTCCCGGATTGTTGATCTGGCCGCCGCCCAGCGTTAGGCCGAACATATCTTTGTGGAACCAATAGCGGTCGTAAAGCATGTAGCCGATGAAGCTCTGCTTGGGATTTCCATTGCTATCGTTGTGGCAACTTACTCCGCCGCCGAATTCGCAACCCAGGTCGCCGGTAAAACTGAACGCCATTTTGTCCAGGCCATTGCGTTCCGGGTGATTGAAATACCGGATTTCGATGCTGTTGTCGGTGTGGATGCGGCCGCGGTTGGGCGTGTAAAGATCGTCGTGGCCCAACGCATACTCGTTGGAGATGATGTTCATCCAGGGGAACGGAGTGTACTTAATCTGGCCTCCCAATCCCTTTCGAGAGTTGGCTGAAGCGTATGATTGCCATCCGTTAATGATCCACGGCTCAATCTTCAAGTGGTTAGTGGGGAATATCTGGATCCGGATGCCTTGGAAAAACCACGGTGTGTTGGAGGAGACGTAAGATGGTTGGTAAGCCCAGTTATCGAAATTGTAGTAACTGAACAACCCGACATAGGACATGAAGATACCGGCGTCGATATTCATGCCGTGCATCCAGTTAACGTGGTAGCCGCCGTAGGCCTCGGCCAGATAACGGTTGGCGTCCGCCAGATCCCATTGCCCCTTGGCATAGCTGCCGTCATTCCGGATGGTCGCCGTCGAATAAGCGCCAAACTGCGTCATGAAGCGGGCACGCACGTTATCGTAATGAAAGTCGCCGCCCAGGCCGAGCTGCTCCAACTGGATTTCATCGGAGCGGAAAAGTTCGCTCGATCCACCCTCGGAGTCGTCGATCGGCTTGTTGAAGTCGTAGTTCCAGGTGATGTCGGCTCTGATTTCCGGAGTGAAGAATTTGGAATCATACGCCACGTCGTGATTGCGCGGATTGCCGTTGAGCCAGGTCCAGTCGTAATCGGCGAAGGGAGTTTGGGTGTCGACGGCCGGGGGCGCGGCGGGCGCCGAAACGGGCTGCGTTTCCTGCGGCGCTGCAGCGCTCGCCACCGCCTCGCTCATATCCGGTTTAGCCAGCGTGGCCGGCACGATGGGAATCTGCCCGGGATCCTTCGCTAGCGTGGCGACCAGATCTCCACGCGGAGCGGGCGTTAAGGGCGGCTCTGGAGCGGACTTGGCCTTCAGCTCCGCTTCTAACTGTTCGATGCGCGCCTCCATGGCTTCCAGCTTCTTCTCGACGGCGGGACTAATGCCGGCGGCAGGCGCTTCCACGGGGTTTGCCGTAAGCGCGAGGTCCATCTTAAGATCCTGACGCGGCGCCACGTTCGCGGTGGCCAAAGAGCTGTGCAACGCGTCCTTACTGGCCTTGACCTGGTATTCGCCAGGCTTGAGGTTCGACACCGAGAATGCGCCGTCGAAGCCGCTGATTACGGCCTGATCCGTGTTGCCGGCGGTGGAATGCACGACCACCACTGCCGATGGAATCGGCGTCCCGTCCGCATTCACGGTGACTCCGTGTAACCCGCCAACAGGCGATTGCGCCTGAGCCGAGCTAAAAGTGAGCGCCATTCCGAACGTCATGGCGATGGAGACTAACCATTGTTTATTCATAAAATGCTTTTTACCTCGACACAAATTATTCGCATGCTACTCTTGCTGTCCCGTGCTCCCTGTAGGCTGGCGCGACCGAAGTATGCCGATATCACGGAAGCGATAGCCGATTTGAATATCTGTTAGCAGATACTTAGGCGAGGCTGGATCGTCCTCAATCTTTTTGCGCAACTGGCGCATGAACGTGCGCAGATATTCCACCTCATGGCCGTATTCCAATCCCCAAACGGCGTTGAGCAGGCGGCTATGCGTAATGGGAAGCCCCGCGTGCGCCATCAAATAATGCAGAAGATCGAATTCTTTGGGCGTCAGATGAATCAGGATCCCCGCTTTGTGAACTTCCCGGCGGGCAGGGTCCAGAAGGATGTCGCCGATGCAGATGGCGATATTGGCATTCTCGTCGAAGACCTTGGCGCGCCGGATTGCGGCCCGGAGGCGCGCCGCCAGCTCCCGAATGTGGAAGGGCTTCGTGACATAATCGTCGGCGCCTGCCTCCAGGGCCTGCACCTTGTCGTCCTCGTCGTCCCGGACGGTCAGCATCAGAATGGCAAGGCGAGGGAACATCCCGCGCAGTCTGCGGCAGGTTTCCAGGCCATCCATTCCGGGCATATTGAAGTCCAGAAGCACGACATCGTAAGGAGCGCTGCGAGCCAGTGACAGCGCCTCTTCACCGTTGCACGCTTCGGCGGTATAAAAGCCGAGAGTCTTAAGGGTGGTGTGCAGCGCGCGACGAACGGAAGTGTCGTCGTCGACGATTAGAATTGCGGCTTCTGCCGGAGCGGGCGATGGCGAGGAGGAGTGCGGCTCCAGCTTATGCTTGGAGTGCGGAGGAACCCGGCCCACCCCGAAAGATCTGGCGGGCCGTTCATCCTGGTATGGCGCCTCGCGGATTTTGGCAGTTTGCAGGAAAGGCATGCGCGCTTTCAACTATCGGTAAGTACTGGTTTGTGACTACAGCTTAGAGCGAGTATAGGGTGGCCCTCGTGAGGATCGCATAAAGCCACTGATTGGAAAACTTTTGGCAGCTTATCGAGTTTTTCTTTAGATCTTTGAAAAAACCGTGAATGGAGCATAAAGAACTTATGAGTAACCGTGGCGCAAAGCCCAAGCGACAGCCTCGCGAGAGCGGGCTATCCTTCCCGGAAGCGATAGCCGAAGTGGGAATCCGTCAACAGATACTGCGGGTGAGCCGCATCGTCCTCCAGCTTTTTGCGTAACTGCCGAACGAAAGTGCGGAGATATTCCAATTCTTTGCCGTACTCGGGCCCCCAAACCGCGCTGAGCAACCGTGCATGCAGGATGGGCAGACCGGCGTTCTTCATCAAATGATGCAGCAGGTCGAATTCCTTGGGAGTTAGGTGCAGAATTGCACCGTTCTTTTGGACCAGGCGCCGCAGGGGATCGAGCGTGATCTGGCCGATAGTTATAGCTTCATTTCCATTGCTGAACGGAGTTTGCGATCGCCGGACCGCGGCGCGAACTCGCGCCACCAATTCGCGCATCGGAAAGGGCTTCGTCACGTAGTCGTCAGCGCCTGCCTCCAGCGCTTCTACCTTATCGTCCTCCTTGGCCCGCACCGTGAGCATCAGGACCGCCAAGCGCGGAAACTGCCGGCGGATTTCGCGGCACGCCTGCAGGCCGCCCATACCCGGCATGTTTACGTCCAGCAGTACGGCGTCGAAGTTGGCTTGGCGCAGCAGCGGCATAGCCTGTTCGCCGGTCATGGCTTCGGATATATCGAAGCCCAGCATTCCAAACGTGCTGCGGAGTGCGCGCCGGATGGCCGGCTCGTCATCCACGATCAGTACCTTAGCGTGCGGAATGCTCATAGATCCTCCGTTCGATGCGTGGCAGCGAAAGAAAAAAGGTAGTGCCCTTCCCTTGTTCGCTCTGCACCCAGGCCCGTCCCTGGTGCACTGCCGCGGCCTCTCTCGTTATGGAAAGGCCCAGCCCGGTCCCTGGCGCGCGATGATTCGATCCGGGGCTGCGGTAAAAGCGCTCGAAGATCCGTTCGCGGTCTTCCTGGCGCACCTCGGAACCCTCATTGTGAACGGAGATGAGAATTTCACCCTCGCGATCGTCCACCGCAATCGCGATCGGCGATCCGGGCGCGGAGTACTTGGCGGCATTGTCGATGAACTGCATGATGGCTGTTCCGAGCAGTTCCCGGTCGCCATAGGTAGTGCAACGCCGGTTGCTGCTGGATACTTGCGCCGGATGGCCGTCCAGTTGGGCGGCGTGTTCCGCCAGGATCTGTTCGATCAGTTGCGGGATCACCACCGTTTCCTTGTGAAGCTTTGTCTCGGATGCATCCAGCTTCGCCGTCTGCAACAACCGCGTGCTGAGATTGGTAAGCTTGGCGGATTCTTCGTCGATGAGAGTTACCAGGTCTTCCTGATCTGAATTCAGCCCGCCCGCTTCCAGCAACCCTGAACTGGCGGTGCGAATTGCGGTGAGCGGAGTTTTGAAGGCGTGTGCCAGGGCGTCCAATACTGCGGTGCGGAGTTGTTCGCTCTGCCGCGCAGCTTCCGCGTGGCTCTGTTTTTCAAAGGACCTGGCTCGTTCCAGCGCGATAGCGCTGAGCGATGCGATGGCATCCACCAGCAGCGGGTTCAAATCGCCGCCGCACAGCACAATGGCCCCGCTGGCGTGCACGCCCTGGCGCAGCACCCGCGTCCAGGTGGAAGCCGAACGATCATCCTGCCGGCTGTCCTCCCGATAGGTATTGCGGGCGAGCTTTTCGATCTCCGGGCCGGCCGGCCCGGCCGTATCCACGTGGGCCCGCGCGGCATCGAACAGCGCTACCGCTTCCAACCGGACAACGTCGAGTATCTGCGCCACGATTTGCGCGCCGGGGGATTGCTGCGGATTCATCAACAATGTGCGGCGGCTCAGTTCGTACAGCTTTTCCATGCTCCGCCGCTCCTGGATCGCCGTGCGGGCCTGCTTCTCCAGTTGAATGGATAGCCGGCTGACCAGCAGAGCGGCGGATTCGAAGGTGATCAACGCCACCCAGTTTTGTGCATCGGCAACATAAAAAGTGTAGACCGGCGGAATGAAGAAATAGTTCAAACAAGTGAGCGCCGTAAGCGACGTCACAGTGGCTTCCCAGAATCCCGACAGCATAGCGATGAAAACCACCACCAGCAAGTCCACGAATCCGATGGTGGAGAAGTTGACGTGCAAACGGACGCCGGCATACGCCGCTAGCAAAACCAGCGCCGATCCGGCGAGAGCGTGCGCGATGAAACGAAGCGCGCTGTGCGGCCTGTTGGTGTCGATCTCCATCGGAAAACTTTCTCTCGCGCCACTTGGTTCGGCGCGTGATGATGGCCTAAAGATACACCGAAAGAGCTGAAGAAACCATTAATAAGGCATAAAGAAGGAACAAACATGCCGCCCGTGCGTTCCTCCGCCACGCGAGAAAGCCTGGGCCCGGCAGCTCTTTTCGGCGGCCCAACTTTGCAAGTGTCGCCGCCGCCCAAGACTTTCGACGGTTCCAGCTACCTCGAGAGCGAGACGAAGTATTCGGATTGGCAAAATTACGGGAGGTATTTCTCAGCCATCGCAGTTCGATATCCCACGGTGGAAGGATAATGACGAAGTACAATTGGGCGTGGTGATGGGCATGCGCCCCACGTCGAGCTGCAAGAGTTGAAGTAGCGCCCCAATGTCCAGAATCCACTTCCAGCTCTTCGGCCCGGCACATCTGCTGATTCTGATCTCGATTCCGCTGCTGGCGATTGCGCTGGCGCAATGCTGCCGCCGGAACAAGGCAGCGGCCCGTGGGATTCGACTTGGCTTAGCGGCGTTTCTGGGCGTGAACGAACTGATCTGGTACGTTTACCGGATTCACGTGGAGGGCTTTCGTTTCCCGGGCGGCTTGCCTCTCAATCTCTGCGATGTCACGCTGTGGGCGACGGTAGCGGCCGCCTGCACCTTGAAACCATCTGCGTTTGAATTTGTTTATTACGCGGGGCTGGCCGGAATGGGCATGGCGCTGCTGACGCCGGATCTTTGGGTTCCGTTCTGGGCCTATCCGACCATCTATTTTTTCCTGGCGCACGGAGTAGCTGTGGTCACCGTCTTAACGCTGCTGTGGAGCCGCCTGGCCAGGCCGCGTCCCGGTTCCGTTTGGAGGGCTCTGGCGATGCTGAACGCATACGCGCTGGGGATTGGACTCTTCGATGCCATCTCCAAAACGAATTACATGTACCTTTGTCAAAAACCGCGGGCGGCTTCGGCATTGAGTTACTTCGGCCCTTGGCCGGTTTATTTGGCCGGAGGCGAAGTGGTCGCGCTGGCGCTGTTCTGGCTGCTATGGCTTCCATTCCGAAGCGGGCGCCGCGTGCAGTGGAAAGCGCCCGCTTAGATTAGCGAAAGGCCGCCGCGATTTCCTGGCAGATCCGGTCGCAAGTGGAGGGTGCGAGCAAAATGCCATTGCGATAATGCCCGTAGGCCAGCCACAGCCGGCTGGAGGGAACGCGTCCCATGTGCGCAGCGGGAGCATCGGTGGCAGGACGAAAGCCGATCCAGGCGGATTCGGGTTCGAGCGCGGCCAGGGCAGGAACCAGCGCGGCCGCGCGTGCGGCGACCTCCAAAACAATTGTTGGATCGATTGTTCGATCATAGCCCGCGTCTTCGGTAGAGGATCCCGCGATGGTGAATCCGTCCGCGCGCTGCAAAACGTAAGTGTGATCGTGGCGGATAGTGGCCGCGATCGATCCGGCAGCCAGGCGGTAGCCGAGCAGATGGCCTTTCACCGGAAAAGAGCGCGGCAGCGGGAAAGGCCGGTCGCCGGCAATCACGTTGATGCCGCCGCTCCAGGCGCCGGCGGCCAGAACGGCGAAGGACGCTTCGAAGCTGGTAGCGCCGGCCGACACCTGGACGCCGTTAGCTAAACATTGGATGGACGTGACGCGGGAATCCTCTCGAACGCAGGCCCCACAAGCCAGGCAGGCGGCGCGCAGGGCCCGCATCAATCCGGCGGGATCAACCGTAGCCTCGTTCGTATAGTGGATGGCGCCCACCGCGCCGGGGCGAGCCAGGGGAACCAGTGCCCGAAGTTCGTCGCGATTAAGAGCCGCGGAGGGAATACCCGCGGTCCGTTGTGAAGCGGCGCGCGTGGAGAGCGTTTCGAACTCGGCGCCGGTGAGCGCGATCTGGACCGCGCCCATGCGCCGGAATTCGATGGGAAGGCCACTGTCGGCTTCGATCGCACGGACGTATTCCTCGTACCTCGCCAAGCTGCCGATAGCGAAATCGAGCAGGGATGGATCCTCGAATTCGCCGCCGGGCGAGAGCATTCCAGCCGCGGCAGAACTGGCTTCCGAACCGATTCTGGCGGCGTCCAACAGCAACACGCGAAGACGATTGCGGGCCAGGCGCCAAGCGATGGAAGCGCCGATGACGCCGCCGCCGGCGATGATGACGTCGAAGCGATCCGACACCCTAAGAAACCGGAGGAGAAGTTTCGAATGGATTCAAGATCGTGACTGAGCCGAAACTACGGCCCGTCTGGAAGTCTTCGCCAAGGAGAAAGCGGCATTTCGTACGTTCGGCGGCAGCCAGGATCATCGCATCCCAGAAGTCAAGCTGCGCTTCATCGCTCCAATGCCAGGCACGTTCGATCAGACCAATCGTTAAGTCCGGCGGATTCCATTGGGACATCAGCACCACGCGATAGCGCGCAAGTTCCGGGGCGACCCCGAACTTCCGAAGAGCGTTCCTGTAAAATTCCTGTAGAACTTGCCAACTCACAACGCCACAGGCACTCTCCCATAGCCACGCCAGCCATAATTTCGCTGGGGCGCGTTTGGCCGGGTGGGGAAAATGGTGAGGGTAGAGAAATACGTTGGTGTCGACGAAATACTTATCGCCGCTCATGTGCTGCGTCTCTGGTAAAGCGCTTGGATGCATCAATCGGGACTCCGAGATCGTCCGGGAGAGGCTTCCACTCTTCGTAGGCGCGCCAGTAGGCGTCGGAGGCACGCATTTCTTTTTCGAGCAGGCGGCTGACGAGCTTCGAAACTGAGGTGTTCTCGTCCGCGGCTTTGCGGCGGGCCCAGTGGGCGACTTCAGGATCGAGAGTGATGGTGACGTTCTCCAGCACGGGTCAGTGTAACACAGTTGCAGCGTGCGTCCGGTGCATGCCGCGGGGGGGGACGAAGCGCAACGGCGGATCGAGGAGGCCCGGGTTCTAATGCACAAAAGCGCGATTTGTCGCGTCTGAT
>Ga0181525_10003884_pt1 | contig 11656 bp, 9 predicted proteins | sample PEATcosm2014_Bin_48_FD_121100 | JGI IMG/M metagenome (GOLD analysis project Ga0181525, IMG submission 121100) | Peatland microbial communities from MTU Mesocosm Facility, Houghton, MI, USA - PEATcosm2014_Bin06_10_metaG | ecosystem: Environmental > Terrestrial > Soil > Wetlands > Peat | place... | reverse complement strand
TATTCTATCAACGCTGGCGACACTGGCATGACTCAACCATCAGGGGCCCCCACTTCTTCAAGCTCAATTTCCAATAATCCCCCAACAGAGGGTGTGCGAGCTGAATACAGATCCTGGAGAGAACCTCGTCCGAGCATCACTGCTGAGAAGACATGGTCAATTGGCACACAACGCGGGGACCGCCGTCATGAGGGACAAGTTGAACAATCTATTACTGATGCCCTGGCTGGAGTTGAACCAAGCAATCGAAGCAGAAAGTCCAGTCACAGTCTGCGATTCTTTAAGGAGGGTCTGCCAGAAGATCGGACGAGAAAGCGGGACGGTATTGTTCGGGGCCGTACCAATGATCACTTCCCCGTTCACAATCAGACCAAGCAGGATAGTGGAAGAACGCAGACTGCGCCAGGGTCATACTCCCAAATTTCTACTGACGCTCGTACTTTGGGCCGCTCTTCTACTGGGAAAGGAAGTCCTATTCATTCTTCTCTCGAGCAGGAAAAGCTCAAATCCAAACATACAACGGATTCTGCAATGAATCCCACCGAAGGTCTGGCCACCGCCGAAGACTATTTTGATGCCTCGCATGCCATTGAGATGATTTCCAATGAGCAACTAAAATCAATGCCCGCACAACTACTTGATGAAATCCGGAAACACCACAATCTGACCCCCGGAGCACCACCACATTCATCCTTCTCAGGAAGTTTACCCGTTGCAGCGTCAGAACGGCCAAGGCATGAGAGTCTCCAAGTTGAGGAACACCAGGATAATTCTCAAAAGCCTAACGGCGAGCGAAAAGATCTTGGTGATGAAGATGGTGCAGATCTGTCTCTTGTGAAGTCAGTTGATGAGGGCGACGACTCTGGAGAAGAGCAAGTCTCTTCAGCCGTTTTCCTGCCCCATCAAACACCACACGAATCTCCAGAAAGAGATAGAGGAGGCAATGAGGGACTATTGGGATCAACTTGGAAGAACCACAGCCAGCTACAAAACACTCAATGGCTCGAAGAGCATGTGGTTGTGTCAAGTGATGGAGATGAAAAGTATCTTACTCATGACGCAAAGGCCCGACCTCTTCCATCTCCTAGCCTTACGAAGCAGCCAAGCACATTTCGTGAGGAGGAGACACGACATTCTGATTCTCAAGCCCTCTCTGACCTGGAGCGAGACTCCCATGAGGAAGCTGCATATTCAACGACTGGCGAGGAAGACTTTGGTCTTACTGATGCATCCGACACAACGCCAACAAGCTCTACAAAGACAAAGCCCCGCTTATCCAAAGACTACAAACAGCACATTCATGACCATCAGCGAAAACCGAAGGAGCCATTAGATGCCATTGAATTGATTCCATACCGGCACCAGGTCGGCGGTCACACAACAATGTGGAAATTTTCAAAACGTGCCGTTTGTAAGCAGTTGAACAATCGCGAGAATCAATTCTATGAAACAGTAGAGCGCTATCATCCTCAGTTACTGACATTCCTCCCAAGGTATGTTTGTTTTGATGTCCCCTGTGAGCTCACAGGCCTAAAGCTAAGGCTATGCAATAAAGCTTCCAACACTCCACATACAGTGGATGAAGTACCCTTGCTAACAGTTTTCCTCCTATCTAGATACATTGGTGTTTTGAACGTTACGTTTGAGAAGCAGCCACGTAGGAGATCCGGAAGGAAGGATGGCGAAGAGGTCACCGTTGCGCCTCAAGACCTTGGGCAAGAAGGCCTTGATGGAAGCGTCACTGCTACTGGAACAGTTTCTCCTAATGGACACGCTTCCGCCGAGAAGAAAGCGGCAGATGAAAGGGTCGTCAGTCAATCGATACAGTCATCTTCTGTCCCAGTCCCAACGGTCACATTTACGGATAACAGACACATTCTACCCAGTAGCTTTTTACATGATCATCCTACCTTTGTGGCCTCTCAGCATCGATCCAGGAGCGACGATGTTACAACGTCGATGTCACCCGCTCCTATTGCCAATTCCCAAGTTTTATCGAAGCAGCAGGATGATCCTGCCTCCCGACCAAAATTATATGAAAAGCCTGCCCAGAGCTGGGGTATGACGACTGTAAATAAAGACTTACGCAATGAAGTCTTCACTGATGCCTTCCTTCGCCAACCAATTCCAATCCAGAAACACAAGAAGCCAGCATCACAGCACCGCTCCCTTACGGGTCGTCACCTTCCAGGCCTCCGTAATTCAAATTCAGAATCTAGTTTGAAGACTGCTCAGACAACTTCGCAGCCAGGCGAGGAATCGATTCGGAGAAAAGCAATGAAGACAGCTGCGGAGCAGAAGCACCGCACGATGCAGTCCAATGCATCGAACGGGTTACACGTCGTAGAGAAAGATGCCGAATTTGATTCGAAGACAGGCACAAGTGCACCGGAGCCTGAAATTGCACACGCTGAGAAGAGGTCAGCGACTAAACGCCAAAGGCGCTATTCCAGTGGAGGTCTACGTCGGAAGCCTTCCGAAGTAGCAGAAGATAGAGGCAATCTGAAGTATTTTGAGGAAGCTGATGATGCAGGTTACAAGGGCGACGTGGAAGAAGATGTATTTACGATGGATCCCGAACCGCTGCGCGCACCAGCGGATAAAAAGAACGATGGAGCCGAGAAGAAGGGCGGCGCGAAGGATACGGAAGTTCCTGCAAATGCTGAGCTAGGTACCGCAGGTCCAGGAAGCATGCTTCCAGCTCCCACCGAAAATCCGCCAGAGCATCTGCAAGTTCCTCGACCAATTAACCCAAAAGAAGCGCGAGCTCAGCCAGGGACCCGAAAAGAGTACTTCCTTCTCCTCGAGGATTTGACCGCTGGAATGAAGCGTCCGTGCATTATGGACCTCAAAATGGGGACCCGCCAATATGGTGTCGATGCAAATAAGAAAAAGCAGGAGTCCCAACGTCGGAAATGCGAGGAGACAACTTCCAAACAACTGGGCGTTAGGGTCTGTGGACTTCAGGTTTGGGACGCTAAAAGTCAGACCTATATTTTCAAGGACAAGTATTTTGGTCGAGACCTCAAAGTTGGAGCCGAATTCCAAAACGCCTTGATGCGATTTTTATATGACGGCCTCAACTACTCCAGCGTTCTCCGACATATCCCAACTATTCTACGAAAACTCTCTGAGCTTGAAGTTATCATTCAGTCTCTTGCCGGCTATCGGTTTTACGCTGCGAGTCTATTGATGTTCTATGATGGAGATGATGAAGCAAATGGAAAGGGTGATACAACAGGGAGGATTGAGATTGATTTCAAAATTGCAGACTTCGCAAACTGTGTTACAACAGAAGATTTTCGCTCAGAGGAGCGATCCTGCCCTCCTCGGCATCCGAACTCTCCAGACAAGGGATTTTTGAGAGGTCTAAAGAGCTTGAGGGCCTATTTTCTGGCGATACAGAAGGATATGTACCAAAAATTGGGGATGGCAGACCAGAAGCTCGGCAATGGGCATGGTGAGGGCGATATCATTGATGAGCATGATGAAAGTGGCATGAGTTACTGATTGCGTAGGCCAAGCTCTGATGGGCAATTCCGGATTTCTCGTTTGATATTCGGCGTTTGGGCATCACAATGGGGGATTACATGGCAGGGCAGTTGCATTGTTCGGCGTAGTAAAATTGGGCTCAGCGCATACCCATGCATTTGCAGGTGGAGTTTAAAAGGCAAGGACGGGCGCTGTACATAAAATCAGCTCTCAGGAGCTTGAAAAACCGCCAGCGGTTAACCATTTGATTGCTGATTCAAGACCTTGCTTAATTCATATGAGAATTGTGTCCAAACCAAACAAATGGCCAGCCTGAGGTGAGTTTGGATGACACTGTGTCACGTGTCAGACGTGACGCGAGTCCATATTTGGCAATTAATAAATACTAGTACGCGTTTAGCGTGAAGCTTAAATCCATGACCAGGATACTCCCAAACATTACCACTTAAACACCCCTTTGTCTTTCTTTTCGATCTGCTTCCCAATCCCTCAAGATGCCAACTGAAATTATAGATCTTTGTTCCAGCCCCGAATTGCCTCGACCTGCCAGATCCAAAGTAAATAAATCAGTACCTCCCAGCAAAGCCCTAACTTACGAGCCACCAAAGCCACTGAAGGACGACTGGTTCGACCTATCATCCGATGGAATTAGTCTCCCCCCAGCAAGAGTTCCAGCGCCCTGTAATGGTTCGAAGCCTATACAAGCTGGGAACTCAGCTGGAGGCAATGAATTCTTCTTTCTCTCAGACGAACTCGATACTACTCTCTCGCCGCTGAATGCGCCAGCTTTCAAGCCTGCAGGGATATCTACGCTCTCGAAGTCCAGTTCGGCCGGTGCTTTGAAGCAGGATAAGCTCGCGAACCCCACCAGATTGTCAAATGAGTTCGACTGCCTTTCAGACGATTTAGATGACCCTTTCGCCTCCGATGAGCCATTGGCCAAAAAGCGACGGCTCACGCCATCACCGATTGCGGTCGCACCAAAGAAGACTGAATTCAAAAGATCAACTTCAAGCATCGAATTTTCATCCAAAATATATACGTCGAGAACTACCTGCGCTCCTATTTTGAGGCAATCAAAAACAATGAGCACAGTTCTGGAGTCGGATCCCATAATGTTTACGAGCTCGCCAGATCCTTTTGCAGATGCTGCGAGGCGAAGGAAGGAGCAGAGAAAGCGTACACTGCACGAAGATGAAGAGGACGATCCGTCTGACGTCGAGCACCCCCGAGGCAAGGTAACGCAAAACAACATCGCCACGGGGAGTGGAATATTGGAGTCTAGCTACGGAAACAAAGGAAAAGGATATACCAGTGATTATTCTTCCGATTTGGATATCCCAGATATTGGCTCATTGGTCTCCAAGCCAACTTCAAAAGCTGCCAAAAGTTCACAGGACGCTCTTGCGAAATATAATACCGAGAAAGCCAAGGAGAGAGCAGCAAGAGAAAAGGCCGAGAAGCAAAAGGAAAAACGAGCCTTGAAGGAGGCCGAAAAAGAACAGAAAAGATATGCAAGGGAGCAGAAGGTCCGGGACAAGGAGAAAGCTGCCGAAGTGGCGAAAGTCAATATACTTCGTACCGATAAGAAGGTCTCTGCACCTGAGATGATCGTCGATATTTCATCTTCTTTGAATGAAAAGCTTGCGGAACAAGCTCGGAACTTCCTAATCCCCATGCAAATTGAACACTCGGACTGGCAAAGTTCATTGCCTGTTATTAAATGGAGAAGGAAAGTTATTGCTCAGTGGAATGATGAAATGGGTCATTGGGAGCCCGTTCCCTTGCGGATCAAGACCGAGAAGCATATAATGTGCATCTTGTCCGCGAAAGAATTCGTCGATCTCGCCATGGCAGACGAGGGTCAGGATTTGGATGCCCACGTCCTGAGATTGAAAGCGAAGTTCGAGTCGTCTGAAATCATCTATATGATTGAAGGCCTTACAGCATGGATGAGGAAGAACAGGAATGTGAAGAATAGACAGTTCACAGCCGCGGTCCGAAGCCATCTCGATCTGGAAGAGCAGGCTCCAACTGCTAGTCAGAAGACGAAGAAGAAGAAAGTGCAGGAGTACGTTGATGAAGACATGATTGGAGACGCCTTGCTAAGACTACAAGTCATTCATGGCACTCTCATTCATCATACTGCCGTCATGATTGAGACTGCGGAGTGGATTGTGGCATTTACACAACAAATTTCTACAATTCCATATAAGTATGGCTTCCCCTTTTCTTATCAGGCAAATTTCTAACTCCAATTCCCCCAGAAATCAACAGCGGTCGCTTGACACAGCTTTCTGTATGGAATCTGGCCAGGTTAAAACGGGAGAAAACGCTTCAGACACCTATACCAAAATGCTTCAAGAAATTATCCGTATTACAGCACCAGTTGCGTATGGAATCGCAGCCAAGTACCCAACTTTGCAGAAACTAGTAAAGGGTCTCGAAGAGAACGGACCTTTGGCATTGGAAGATTGCAGGAAGTGTGCCAATAAGGACGGTGCTTTCACTGATCGGAGGATCGGACCATCGATTAGCAAGAGAGTTTATAAGGTGTTCATTGGTAGAGATGCTGCGAGTTTGGATGTTTGAATGGCCCTGCGAAAGAATGGGTGTATGAGTACGGGACATTATGTTTATATGAGTATTGATGATTATGCGTAGGCCGACTCTGAAGTAAGATCCGAGAAAGTTATATACCCGTTTTTTACAATCCCTACGCTTCATTCACTTGCTCCTTAATTCACTGAATTTCAATGGCTACCTGGATTCCTTCGCTTGAGTAAACAACCAACTTGTTTGTATGTTTTCATTTACTGCAAATGCTCCTTGACATAAAAAGGACAACTCCTAGATTATGACCTGGGAGGGGAAGCAACAGGCTCGTCCAACATCTTCAGATGATCCCCATCACTACTACAACCAGAGCAGGTATGCCCACACCCTTGACGCCCCAATGCACTCCATCTACACGCAATTCCCAGGACAGAGATAATGTATGTAATATGCGGTAGAAAGTACACTTTTTATAAAACCCCCATTCTCTATTACAATTGCAAACGTGGAAAAGTTACTGTAAGCGGGACAATGACGCGGAAACTCAACCTTGACATATGATTTGCCAATTTTCCCGGAAACGACGTTGAAATAGACAGCAGACAAGGATCTTGGCGGTCTGTTCTTCTTGGTCTCTCAAAGAAATACTCGATTGGTTGTTTGGTATTTGGCGAGCACCCCTTGGAATTGAAATGCGGGATAGAAAAGGAAGGAGAATCTGAGTCTCAGGAAATATGTACGCTCTAGATTTTATTTCTACAGAGATCTTCCTGTATGTAAATCCAGTATATTATCAAGTACTCTCAATTTGACCTACCATACTCGTCTTCCCATAACTGTCAACAATCCTCACTTCAGACACCCTATTCTTCTCTTCATCCATCAAAACTCTATACCTCTCCTCAGCGTACAGCGGACTCGTAGCTCGATAAATGATTTTCTTCGGCACAGTATCTTTACCTTGCACATCTCTCCAAAGATTGACCATATTGATCAGATTCAAAGGTCCATGGACGACTAAATCTCGATGCCCTTCTACCTCGCGACACCATTCCCGGTTGTAGTGGATCTTGTGGGCGTTGAATGTCAGAGCAGAGAAGCGAAATAGCGTGACAGGTGTTTGGGTGAAGTCTCGTTTGTACTTCGCATCTGGAAAGGGGACCTCCGCTGGCTTAGAAGCTGATGCTTGAGGAGTGGTGATTTCAGGGCGGAAAATCCAATTCCTAGAAATAGTTGTGTTAGCAAATGACACTCACCTAGTTGCAAAGCTCTCCTCCCGCATCAGGAAACACTACCTCCTGTCAATCAAAGCCACCCCATTCTCATTCTCATAGGCCTTCTCAACCCCTACAACAACCATTTCCTCGCCAGCCCTCGTCTTCTTCCCCGCTGCAGAAACTAGCCTGGTTGTTTCCTTCACCTCCTGTCCGATTCTCAGCCTACTCGCTTCCCCACCAATCCATTCCAGTTCACCACCAGCCCACATCCGTCTCGTGAACGGACTAGGAGGATTGAACGTCGTATCCGTGCCATCTTTTCCCAATTCCTCTTCCACTTGAGAAGGCGTAAAATAGGCTAGGTGGTAACAAGCTGGTAATGGGGTGCCATTTTTTGGCAAGGATTGAGCGAGCTCGGACCGGGAAAGAGTGGCGGAAAGCCGTTGCAGTTGGTTGGCGTCTAGGGATTGGGTTTGGGTGTATGGGGGAAGAGATTGAGACTTTGCGAGGAATTGTGAGGCGATTGAAATTGCGGAGGGTGAGCTGTAGAATCGTCGGAGAGTGGGCGGCATGGTGAGTTTGGAAAAAGAGAGGTTGGAGTTGTGAGGTTTGGGGAAGTTGACCCCGCATTAGCCGAGGTTCAGGGACTACAGGGGCTTAATATTTTAGAGTGGTGGGGCAACCTATTTCCAACCACAAACCTTGAAATTTCGATGTTTACCCTGACAGAGGGAGAAACTGAATCATAACGGATGCCATCTTCATCAAAATTACCAGTGGAAGGAGATGATACTCAGCTCACGATTATCGATAACGGCAAGCAAATCCTTCTTCTGTTCGCCCTAAGTTCCCGCCTTCAATAGTAAAATAGAAAGACTCTTTCTCAAGCAGTAGGAGGTCCCCGTCCCAAATAGGATGAGTGGGATGAATTTGAGAAGGTGAAAAACTCTATGGTACTCAAACACGTGTTCTTGATACTGGAAGTCCTCTCTTCGATCAACTCGCTCCATCCGAGATCAAAAGACCACGGCCTATGCCGCACACAGTACCGCATCCGGAAACCCGTTACTTTCAACTTGCAACCTCCAATCAGTAACGGAAGATGGTGCTTGATTAAGATAACTCGGAATCTGACGAACCGCCTCCTTTTGATTTGTAGATTGAAAATGAGTTGGATTTGCCAATCTACTCCTAGAGAGACATCGGAGTCCTGGAGAACTTTGGGAAAGAAATTGACAGATCCTAGTGAACACGTTTTTGCAAGTGCCCAGATACTTTACTTTGGCAAGCATTCCAGAAGATGCTCGTGCCGTCAAAAGATAGCACAGTGACAGTTGTCTTCTTCTATTAGTGTGTCGAAGATCATGGACCTTGTCGAACGAGCCGAAACCTGTAAACCCTTTGGATACTGGAAGAAGACATTCCTCACCATCCGGACCAAGCCTCTACGTAACACAAAATGAATATTTCCACAATCTAGGAACGGCGGAGAAAGAGGTGGACTGTTCAGATCCGCGGAACTGTCGATCAACTTCATGCGATCGGCAACATCTGGGGAGCTTGCAACCGCATAATGGCCTTATCAACAGTGATACACGTGATGCGTGGGTGATCGATTTTTAGCGCTGATCAAGTGGTGACCGGGTTGACGAAAGTATGGAGACGAAGGAGAGTTATGTGTTGGGCGTTGGTAAGGCATGTTGGCTTCCTGAACGTCTGATGCTCCCCACTCTGTAACCTACCTAGCTAGGTGGGCATAAAACTGCCTCTTGCTGAATAGGCAAGAGAAACTTAGCTTGGTCACTCGATTCATCCAAACTCTTGTTCAAGACTTGGAACAAAACATAGCCTTATCTCTTCATCCAACATCATTCGGATTTCGAATCGTTAACTATGCATGACATTCGGGACCATTGCCCGCCTCCGTTCGGATTTACCAGCTCGTCACTGCACCATTTAAAATACCTAAGTATATCATCTTCTAAATCCAAAAGTGGGTAAGTGGGTATAGCTCCACAACTGGAGAAGATCTGGAAACGGCTTGGCATCCGAAAATGTGCGCCTCGAGAAACAAAGAAGAAACACCGTTTGCCGTTCAGCCATTTGCGGCGTGGCGTTCGTCTCGTCTATTGTTTAGGCTTTTGCAGGGTTCAAGGAAGGGCGGCCTGGGGGGCCTTGTCTCCCGCATAAGCGAGGAGCCCCTGACGGAGTAAACGACGACATCAGGGTTTTGAAAAATGTCACAGCATGAAACGGACTGCAGTACGGGCCACTTTAATAACCAAGCGTTTACTGTTTCTTAGGAATCAATAATCATGTGAAGAGCCATGCCAGTAGTAAAATTGGCTCAGTAGTAAAATTAAAAAAATGGATCTTCGATTTTTGGGACTTTCGTGCCTCTCGACACGAAAGACCTCGACTCGACGAAAACAGCTAAATGCCAATACTCGTACATGCATATGTCTTCTTTTTCTCGACACGACTCGACTCCGATAACACTTCCTTCTCCAAAAGGTTTGCGATGGCTATTCACACGTAGAAAGGAAAAAGCGCTTTGATAAAATGAAATTCCACCGCTCCATCCAAATCCGTCACTCATTAGCCCATGAGGCATCCAACCCGAAACAACGCCCCTACCAAGCCCCCTCCCTCACCGCACTCCACAAAAGAAGAATCCAAAAGTAACCGCCTTCATCAATTAAATATCCGTAGCTGAGAATAATCCATGAAGTGTTAAAGCTCACTTATTCGTGTCGCTGCATCTCCGCTCCGGCCATTACGATTTCTCGGGTATCTCGTCTCTCTTCCATGCGCTTGATCATCTCCCGTTCCTTTGGGCTACGTGGGCTAGCATCCTGTTTCAAACGTTAGCGAAAGAAGTTTCGGTGACGTGGCTCGGTGAAACTTACAATACCCAACAGGGCGGAGATGCTTGTAGCGCTGGTCTTGTTCTCTTGAACAGGGGTGGGTAGTTGATGCACTGGCTTGGTGTTGTACCCGTGATAGGCTCCGCTTGAGATGGTGTGTTGATCTGGCGAGACACATGGAGTAGGGGGAGCGTTGGTAACGATTCCGCGCATCCAGGTCTCCTCGAGAAGAAGTGGTGATGCTCCATGTCCGTATTCCTGAGCGATGACACCCCAGAATGAAGCTCGGTGAGCTTCATAGATATGGCGGAGACGCTCCTTGTCTACATTAGCCATGCTCGTCTGTGTAGTAGCAACATCGCAGTCGAGACGTAGAGGTGGGTTAGCTGCTGAATCGGAAGGAGCACGGCGGGGTGGAGATGGCTTGGGTAGGATGGCGACTGGGTGGCTCAGGTTGCGAGGAGGGCTGTTGGAGTTGGAGCGAGGCAGTAGGGTTGATGCAGCGGGAAGCTGAACATGTTGTGGAGATTGGGGTGAGTAGTTGTAAGTTGGTGGGGTTACCGGTTGCATGGGGCCGTTCTCGTTGATTGGCGATGGCATGGAGTGGCTCATGATGGGAGAATGAGCGACAGTGCCGGCGCTGGAGGCGACGGAGCCACTACGCTTGCGGCGGTTGCTCCCATGAGAAAGTTGGTGGTAGTGCAGACGGCAAGCCAACTCAGTCTTTTTCAGGTGAGCGGCAATATGTTTATAAGGCATTTTCTGGAGGCGGGTTTGGAGAAGGTAAACTTCCTACAGTGCTCTGTCAGCCAAGAATGGAAAGACTACACAGAAAGTATATCCGTACCTCATCCTCGCTCCATGCTCTGCCGCCGCCCGTGGACGCTTGCTTTCTGTTCTTCTGCACACCGAAGTCGTGGCGATTGATGGCATCAACTGGGGAGTAGTTGGACTGGGCCACATGGGTAGAGGTGTTCATTTGGTTCACTGGTGAAGACATGACGGTCGTTGATCGTAAAGATATTGAAGTCGTTGCTGAAGAAAAAAACGTATAGTAATATCAGACTTGTAGTGCCAGCAAGGTTTCAGAATCGAAGTGGGCAAAGGGCAGTCCGGAGCTGCAGTCGAATGTATAGTCTTTTCTGTAGAGGATCTCGGTGTCTGGGATAACAGCAGAAATACCAATATAAAGACTGAAATAAAGTAGTACAACGAAGAATCTACAAAAAAGAATGTAAGCAGCCAAGCCAGTTGGGCAATAAAAGAGAGTGATTATTAGCTGCGGAAAAAGATAGTCGACGTCGAGTGGAGAGCAAGAGAAAGAAGGAAGACAGAGAGGATGGGAGTGATCATATATGAAGCATCGCTTTGCATAAGATCATCTCGAGTATCCTGCTCCCGTGAAGGTCAAGGCCGTGCACTCCCTCTGAAGTTTGCCGGGGGCAGGCGGGGCCGATGTTCACGAGGTTTCTGATTATGCATGGCTTGATTTCATATCTCCTTTGGGATACGCTTTTCATCCCG
>Ga0181525_10003882_pt1 | contig 11659 bp, 10 predicted proteins | sample PEATcosm2014_Bin_48_FD_121100 | JGI IMG/M metagenome (GOLD analysis project Ga0181525, IMG submission 121100) | Peatland microbial communities from MTU Mesocosm Facility, Houghton, MI, USA - PEATcosm2014_Bin06_10_metaG | ecosystem: Environmental > Terrestrial > Soil > Wetlands > Peat | place... | reverse complement strand
GGGTTACCGGCAGGCCTGGGAACACCTCGACGCCGGCACGCCGCCGGAGCGCTTTCGCGAAGCGGCCATTGCCGCCACGCGCCAGCTGGCCCGGCGCCAGCTCACCTGGCTGCGGGCGATGGATGACGCAGTGGTCATAGATCCGTTCGCGCAGGATGCGGGGGAGCGGGTGGAGCGGGCGGTTTCGGGAAATTGACGGGCCCTCACCCCGGCCCTCTCCCGCACGCGGGAGAGGGAGCGAACCGCGGCGCATTCACCCTCTCCCGCGTGCGGGAGAGGGCCGGGGTGAGGGTCGTCAGGAAACAACCCGGCAAGCAGCCGTGCCCGGTGCGCGCGGCTCTATCGTGCCGATGCGCGTGCACTGCTCGCCCTGGGCGGCGAATGCCGCCACCGTGCGTTCGGCGTCCGCGGCCGCGACGATCAGCACCATGCCGATGCCGCAGTTGAACACGCGGTGCATTTCGTCCTCGGCGACGCGGCCCATGCGCTGCAGCCAGTCGAAGATGGCCGGCCGCTGCCAGGCATCGCGGCCGATGACGGCGGCCACGCCCTCGGGCAGCACGCGCGGCACGTTCTCGAGCAGGCCGCCGCCGGTGATGTGCGCCAGGCCCTTGAGCCGCACCTGTTCCATGACCGCCAGCACCGGCTTGCAGTAGATGCGCGTGGGCGCCAGCAGCGTGCGGGCCAACGTGCGGCCTTGCGGGTCGCCGGCGAACGGCGCGTGGTAGTCGGCGCCGGCCGCCTCGACGATGCGCCGCACGAGGGAGTAGCCATTCGAATGCGGTCCGCTCGAGGCCAGGCCGAGCACCGCGTCGCCGGCCGCGATCGACTTGCCGTCGATGATGGCGGCCTTCTCGACGACGCCCACGGCAAAGCCGGCCAGGTCGTATTCGCCCTCGGGATACATGCCCGGCATCTCGGCCGTCTCGCCGCCGATGAGCGCGCAACCGGCCAGCTCGCAGCCGCGCGCGATGCCGCCGACCACCCGTTCGGCGATCGCCACGTCGAGGCGGCCGCAGGCGAAGTAGTCGAGGAAGAACAGCGGCCGCGCACCCTGGACGAGGATGTCGTTGACGTTCATCGCGACCAGGTCCTGGCCGACGGTATCGTGGCCGTCGAGCGTGAACGCCAGCTTGAGCTTGGTTCCCACGCCGTCGGTGCCGCTCACCAGCACCGGCTCGCGCAGGCCCTTGGGGACTTCGAAGAGGGCGCCGAAGCCGCCGATGCCGCCCAGCACCCCGGGGATCATCGTGCGCCGCGCCAGCGGCTTGATGCGCTCGACGAGTGCGTCGCCGGCGTCGATGGACACGCCGGCGGCGGCGTAGGTGAGCGGGGTTTCGGTCGGCGAGGTCATGGTTAGGCGTGTGGCGGCGCTGGGCTTAAGCTACGCGCTAATTGTACCGGGCCTGTACCGGGCCGCCGGGAGCACACTGTTGTCCGATTCCACCCCTCCGCCAGTTGCCGCCGCATCGTCCGCGCCGGGCACGTCCGCCCCGGGCGAGGCCGCGGGCCCGCTCGCACCGGCCACCCCGCGCGAGCGGCTCTCGGCCGGCGTCTGGATCACGCTGGGCGTGCTCTGCACGTTGCTTTTCTTCTACCTGCTCGAACCCATCCTGTCGCCCTTCGCGCTGGCCGCGGTGCTGGCCTATCTGCTGCTGCCGGGCACCAACTGGCTGCACCGCCACCGCGTGCCGCGCACCCTCGCCAGCCTGGTCATGGTGGTTCTGAGCGTCGCCGTGGCGCTGGGCCTGCTGCTCATCTTGTTTCCGGTGCTCGAGCGCGAGGCCCTGGCCCTCGATGAGCGCCTGCCCGGGCTGATCGCCGTGCTCAACGAACAGGTGGCGCCGCAGCTGCAGCACTGGCTGGGCCTGCGCGTGCGTTTCGATCCGGCGGTGCTGCGCACCCTGGCCATCCAGCACGTCGGCCAGCAGGATTTCGTCACCAACCTGCTCGAGCGCTTCAGCAGCGGCGGCATTGCCGTGCTGGGAGCGATCGGCACCATCGTGCTGGTGCCGGTGGTGCTGTTCTACCTGCTGCTCGACATCGGCCCGTTCGCCGAGCGCATGGAGGCGGCGATCCCGCGCCGCTGGCATACCCAGACACTGGCCTTCCTGACCGATATCGACGCCCTGCTGTCGCAGTTCCTGCGCGGCCAGCTCACCGTGATGCTGGTACTGGCCGTGTATTACTCCGGGGCGCTGACCATCGCCGGCTTCGACTCGGCGCTGCCCATAGGCCTGCTCACCGGGCTGCTGATCTTCATTCCCTACGTCGGCTTCGCGCTGGGCCTGGTGCTGGCCTCGGCAGTGGCGCTGCTGCAGTTCGCGACCTGGGAGGCCGCCGTCACCATCCTGGGCATCTACGGCGTGGGCTATCTGGTGGAGAGCTTCCTGCTCACGCCGCGCCTGGTGGGCGAGCGCATCGGCCTGCACCCCCTGGCGGTCATCTTCGCCCTGCTCGCCTTTGGCCACGTGTTCGGCTTCCTCGGCGTGCTGGTGGCGCTGCCCACCAGCGCGGTGCTGCTCGTTGCGCTGCGGCGGATCCGCGAGCGCTACCTCGCCAGCAGCTTCTACAACCGGCCCTGATCCGGCAGTGCAACCCCGCCAGTTCACCCTCGACCTGCTCGCGCTGCCACGACCGACGCTGGACAACTTCGTCCCCGGCGCCAACGCCGCGGCGCTGGCGGCGCTGCGCGACGTCCTGGCCGGCCACGGACCGGCGTTCGTCCACCTGTGGGGGCCGCCCGGCTGCGGCCGCAGCCACCTGCTGGCCGCGCTGGCCGCTGCAGCCGCGCCCGTACCCGACACCGCGCCCGACACCGTGCCCGAGGCAGCGTCCGAGGCCGGGACCGGCGCCGGCGAGGTGCCGCGCTTTACGCCGTCGCGGCGGGTCTACGTCGCCGACGATGTCCACCGCTACGACGCCGAGCGCCAGGCGCAGCTGTTCGGCCTGCAAAACGAGATCCGCCAGCACCCGGGAAGCTTCCTGGTCACCAGCGCCCACCTGCCGCCGGCCCGCCTGGAATTGCGCGAGGACGTGCGCTCGCGCCTGGCCTGGGGCCTGGTGTTCGCGCTGCACCCGATCGCCGAGCCCGACCAGGCCGCGGCGCTGGCCGCCTACGCGCGCTCCCGCGGCGCCCGCGTCGACGACGAGCTGGTGCCCTACATGCTCACCCGGTTGCCGCGGGACATGCACACGCTGGTGGCGGTGCTTGACGCCCTGGACGCCTTTGCCCTGGCACGCCAGCGCGCGCTGTCGGTGCCGCTGCTGCGCGAATGGCTGCAGCAGGAAGGCCAGGCGGCCAGTTTCGCCGAGGATGGCCAAAGCAGCCCGATCCAGCGGCAGCTGAACCTGCCGATCAAGCTGCCGCTGCACCCGGCCGGCGCGGTCGCGCCAGCGCCCGGGGCCGACCCGGCGGCCGAGCCCCCGCCGCCCCCCCCGATCGGGCCGGGGACGCCCGGACAGTAGAATGCGGCCGATGGCAGACACCGCATCATGATCAGACGGCTCGTACAACGGGTCCAGGACAGCGTCCAGACCCTGCTGACGCGCAAGCCCCGTTCGCGCCGCACGCCCAAGCGCATACCGGCGGCCGAACACGGCATAGACCGCGCGCTGGTCTCCAAGTACGCGATACGCACCTGCGAGACCCTGCAGGCGGCGGGTTTCCGCGCGTACATCGTCGGCGGGGCGGTGCGCGACCTGCTGCTGGGCATAGCGCCCAAGGATTTCGACGTGGCAACCGACGCCACGCCCGAGCAGATCAAGGCGCTGTTCCGCCGCGCGATCATCATCGGCCGGCGCTTTCGACTGGTGCACGTGATGTTCGGCAACGAGACCATCGAGACCTCGACCTTCCGCGCCCTGGGCACCGGCGAGAAGGACACCGACGAGCACGGCCGGGTGCTGGCCGACAACACCTTCGGCGAGCAGAACGAGGATGCGGCGCGGCGCGACTTCACCGTCAACGCCATGTATTACGACCCGACGCAGCAGGAAGTGCTCGACTACCACGACGGGGTGCGCGACGTGCGCCGCCGCCGGCTGCGCATCATCGGCGACCCGGAGGGCCGCTATCGCGAGGACCCGGTGCGCATGCTGCGCGCGGTGCGCTTTGCCGCCAAGCTGGGCTTCGAGATCGACGCCGAGACGCGCGAGCCGATCGGCCGCCTCGCCGGCCTGATCGAGAACGTGCCCGCGGCGCGGCTGTTCGACGAGATGCTCAAGCTGCTCACCAGCGGCCACGCGGTGGGCTGCATCGAGCGGCTGCGCGCCGAGGGCCTGCACCACGGCCTGCTGCCGATGCTCGACGTCATCCTCGACCAGCCGCAGGGCGAGCGCTTCATCATGCTGGCGCTGTCGCGCACCGACGAGCGGGTGCGCGCCGGCAAGCACATCGCCCCCGGATTCCTGTTCGCCACCTTGCTGTGGAACGAGGTGCTGACCCAGTGGAACGCGCGCGTCGCCGCCGGCGAGCACCGCCTGCCGGCGCTGGACATGGCGATCGACCGGGTGCTCGAGGCCCAGACCGAGAAGCTGGCGATACAGCGGCGCTACAGCTCCGACATGCGCGAGATCTGGATGATGCAGCCGCGCTTCGAGCGGCGCAACGGCCAGGCGCCGCTGCGCCTGCTCGAGCACCTGCGGCTGCGCGCCGGCTACGATTTCCTGCTGCTGCGCTGCGATTGCGCCGAGGCACCGGCGGAACTGGGACAATGGTGGACGCAGTTCATCAATGCCGACGAGGAAACGCGCGTGCGCATGACGCAGCAGCGCGCCGATACGACGCCGGGGCCGCGCAAGCGGCGCCGCGGCGGGCGGCGCAAGACGGGTGCCGGCGCCGCCGAGGGGGCGGCCGCGGCAGCGGGAGACGACGATAGCAACGCCTGAGACGCACGCGCCGGTGCTGCGGCGCGCCTATATCGGCCTGGGAGCCAACCAGGGCGACGTCATGGCCGGCCTGAAGGCCGCGGTGACGGCCTTGCGTTCGATCGAGCGCTCGCACTTCGTCGCGGTCTCGCCGTTCTATCGAACGGCGCCGATCGACGCCGCCGGCCCCGACTTCACCAACGCCGTCGTGGCGCTCGATACCGAGCTCGAACCCTATGGCCTGCTGCTGCACCTGGCCGACATCGAGATGATGCTCGGCCGCAAGCGGCGCGCCACCGACGTGGCGCACAGCGCGCCGCGCAGCATCGACCTGGACCTGCTGCTGGTGGGCAACCTGATCGTGCGCTCCACGCCGCTGGTGCTGCCGCACCCGCGCCTGCAGCAGCGCGCCTTCGTGCTGCGCCCGCTGCTCGACCTGGCCCCCGACCTGCAGATCCCCGGCTACGGACCGGTCGCCCACCTGCTCGCGCAGGTGAGCGACCAGGTGGTGGAGCCGATCGAATGAGCGCCGCCGCCCGGATGCCGCGCGCATGAAGATCGTCCGCAGCGTGCAGGAATTGCGCGATCACCTGCACGGCCAGAACCGCATCGCCTTCGTGCCCACCATGGGCAACCTGCACGCCGCCCACCTGTCGCTGATGAGCCTGGCGCGCCGCCACGGCGATCCGGTGGTGGCATCGATCTTCGTCAACCGCCTGCAGTTCGGGCCCGCCGAGGACTTCGACCGCTATCCGCGCACCCTGCAGGAGGACATCGACAAGCTGCAGGACCAGGGACAGGTATACGTGCTGTTCGCCCCGGAAGAGCGCGAGATGTATCCGGAGCCGCAGAACTACCGCGTGCTGCCGCCCACCGACCTGGGCGACATCCTCGAGGGACAGTTCCGGCCGGGGTTCTTCATCGGCGTCATGACGGTGGTGCTCAAGCTGTTCTCGTGCGTGCAGCCGCGCGTCGCGGTGTTCGGCAAGAAGGACTACCAGCAGCTGATGATCGTGCGCAACATGTGCCGGCAGTTCTGCCTGCCCACCGAGATCGTCGCCCACGAGACCGTGCGCGAGGCCGACGGCCTGGCCATGTCCTCGCGCAACCGCTTCCTCAGCGCGGCCGAGCGGCGCCAGGCGCCGCAGCTGTTCCAGGAACTCTCGCACCTGCGCAACCGCCTGCAAGGCGGCGAGCGCGACATCGCGGCGCTGGAAAAGCAGGCGGTTCAGGCCCTGGCCGCCACCGGCTGGCAGCCGGACTACGTGGCCATCCGCCGCCAGGCCGACCTGAAGCTGCCCACCCCCGAAGGCCTGGAGGCCGGCGATGCGCTGGTCGTGCTGGCGGCGGCCAAGCTGGGTAATACCCGCCTCATCGACAACGTCGAAGTCTGAGGCGAGCGCCCGGGCCGGCGCCCCTACCCTGCCCTGGCTGGAGCAACCGCGCCGCAACAGCGCCGCCAGGGGCGCGGTGGTACATTTGCGGCCGTGCCGGGCTGGCGAAATTGGTAGACGCGCTTGACTCAAAATCAAGTTTCGAAAGAAGTGTGGGTTCGATTCCCTCGCCCGGCACCACTGTCCGGTCCTGGCCGGTGGCCGCGTTCCTCGCGAAGCGCCCCATGAGATCTCCCGTGCGCTCCATCCTCCTCGTTCCCCTGATTGCGCTTGCCGCCTTGGCTGCGCCGGCGCGTGCCCACGCCGAGACGTCGAACCCGGGCGCGCACTACCTTTTCGTGTGGGCCGGAGACAAGGACAAGAAGGGCAACGACTTCCTTGCCGTGATCGATGCCGATGCGGCCTCGCCTTCCTATGGGCACTTGCTGACGACGGTTGCCACGGACCAGAAGACCGAGCAGGTGCACCACACGGAATACTCGATGCCGGCCAGTGCCATGCTGTTTGCCAACGATCACGAGGCTGGCCGGACCTTCATCTTCGACCTGCACGATGCGCTGCACCCGAAGGTTGCCGCGTCCTTCCAGGACATGGATGGGTACATGCACCCGCACTCCTATGTCCGCCTTCCCAATGGCCACGTGCTGGCAACCTTCCAGCATGCCCATCATTCGGGCATGCACGGCGAGGGCAAGAGCGGCGGCCTGGTGGAGATCGACGATGGCGGCAAGGTGATCCGCTCGGCCAGCAGCGCCGACCCGGCGTTTGCCGATGCGCTGCTGATGCCCTACGGGCTGGTCGTGCTGCCGCAGATCGACCGCGTGCTCTCGACCAACTCGTCGATGCACGACGATGACATCTTCAGCGGCGTGACCTATCAGGTCTGGCGCCTCTCTGACCTCAAGCTGCTCAAGACGGCCTACCTGGATACCGGCGCCAACCGGTATGGTCACGTCAGCCCCGAGGAGCCGCGCCTCGGGCCCGACGGCGCCGTGTACATCCAGACGCTGGGGTGCGGCATCGAACGCATTACCGCCATCGCCACGATGGAACCGAAAGCCAAGTTGGTGCACACCTTTGCCGGGAACTGGTGCGGCGTGCCAACCATCGTCGGACATTTCCTGGTTCAAAGCGTGCCGGCCGTGCACGGCTTCGTCGTGCTGGACATCTCCGATGGCGCCAGGCCAAGGGAGGTATCGCGTCTGGTCATGAGCGACAGCTACGCGCCGCACTGGACAGCCTGGGACCCCGGCACGCAGCGCCTGGTGGTGACATCCGGGAACACGCCGGACGACCGTCTCTACCTGCTGAAGCTCGACCCGTCCAAAGGCACACTCACCATTGACGACGCATTTCGCGACGTCGATACCAAGGTGGGGTTCAACTTCGCTGAACGCGAATGGCCGCACGGCTGGAAGGGCGTCGGCAAGCCGCACGGGGCGGTCTTCTCGCGTTGATTGCTGCGAGAAGGGCATCCCGATCTCTCCGGGGCCTGCAGAGTCGCTACTCTCACGGCCCGATAGCGGACTAGGCGCCGGGAATATCCCAAAGGGGACGACGCACGCTTGCTACCCCTCCCATGGCGACCAGCCCGCAAGCATAACCATTGCGAACGCGGGAAGTCCAACGTAGAAGCCACAACGAAATCGAGATGGGTTGAAGTACTGCGAGCCATTGCGGAAGGCGCGCACGAGGCGCTTGCCTCTGCGCAAAGCTCGAGGTTTGCAATGGGCGCTTAGTCGATCTATCGATGCTTCACCCCTTGGATAGTCAGCATTTGTGCCAATCCAGGGGGCAAAAATCACGAAATGGCAGACGTCGAATCATTGTGCGAATCGGACGTCCGACAGAGCCATATGCGTGAAGCCGCCATCATATGGCGTTCGATAGGCGCCTTCGGCGCCCAAGACATGAACGGCGACGGCAGTCATCTCCCAGCCGTCGACCTCCGCAGCCACCCATTTCGGAACCAGCAAGTGGGGAAAGTCCTTCGCCTCCCCAAAATCCCGTACTGCCGAAATTCGTGAACGGACGCAGTCCAAGGTATGCGAATTTCCCCACGACCAGAGCCACGTATTGGACTTGGTCGAGACGGAGCCGACAAATTCCATCTTCGCGATAACGGCAGGGACACCGTCGTTTGAAAAGACGATCTCGCCACGGTCCTGGTTCCAATCCCAGCGTTTGTGGCGCCAGAGAGCGTAGCGATCCGATAAATCGTCTTGCTTCCGGCGCAACTCGCGCTGACATTCCTCAACGAGCGAGCGCCAAAGTTCCAGCTTCCCCTCAACGAGCCTGTTGACACTTTCGCCCTTCATCCGCTCGTAACAGTGGCTGCAGAGGACCTTGAGATTCGTGCCGCTCTCGTTCTTCTCATTCCACTCGCCTTCGCGAAGAAAGGCCTCCTCACATCTGCTGCACCACGCATCAGGCCACGGATCTCCATCGGAGGGGTAAGCGCAAACCCAACGCTGGATCGGATTCTCCGTCAAATGCCCGCAGACATAGGCCGCCGAAGCCTTTCCGTGAACGCGACAGGAAATGTGTTCGGGATCTGTGCTCATCGTCATTGCGCCAAGAGGGGAGGTTCGCCTGCGTTTGATTGTCGCCGGTCCGGAGTCGCGCGGGTGCGCGGGGGAAATTCCCGAATGTCAGCGAGGAAAAAGGGGACGCTGCTGGTGGACTCTGTCGAACCGGCATGGCAGCCCGGACTGCCGCAACCAGTACCCCAGGTCGCTCGCGTCACCGCCGTCCACCAGCAGCACGTCGGCGTCTCGCACCCAAGGGAGCCACTGCGCGAGCAGTGCGCTCGGCACCATTGCGTGTATCACTGTGCTTTCACGCGGGGAAAAATGGCGACGACCTTGACGTATTTCGCAACGGGCAACAGCAGCAGATTCGCGACCTCCTTGGTCGTTAGCACGGCAACCAGATCCCCCGAAGGATTCACGAACACCGAAACGCTCCTCGACGCGCAATCCAGATAGAAGTTGTCTCCGGAGCCGACGCCACCACAGGGCATCTCGACGGCCAGGTGGAGTGCACCGTCGCCGCCCACACGCAGGTCCTTGCCGGGCACGAAGCTGCGCTCGACGACGCCAGCAATGCCTTCGATGGTGTACCGGATAAGCAGTCCCTTCGGTTCATCATAGGAAATCGTGAACGATGCCGGCACGGCGTCCTTCGGAAGGACCATCTGGAAAAAGGTGCCTGGTCCCTGGAACATGGAATCGGAGATATAGGTCGGCTTGTTCCTGTACTCGCCCGCAAGCCTTTCGAGGGACCCCTTGGCGATCGGCTCCGTCAGCGATCTGCCGTCGATCGAAACGCAGCCGCCCAGGCAAGCAATCAGCGCGACAAGAAGAACCCGCTTCCAAACGCCAGCCTGATGCTTCATCTGCCCATCCTCGATGGCTGGCCGACGCGGCCCGGCGTCAGAATGCCTCGTATGGACGGATCAGCGCGAAGACCGTCCTGTACAGCGCCGACGCAACGAACGCCGGCGAGTCCTCGCGCATCGAATAGCGGTCGGCCAACGCACCGCCCTGGCCGATGATGGCGATCTCCACGCACATCTTCCCCGACTTGCGGTCACGGGTGATCGCGTTGGCGATCTCGGCGGTGTCGCTCCAGAGCATGCTGTCGTCCAGGCATTCCTTGGGCGCCTCCCGGCGCAGCCGCCCGACCTCGGCGAACAGCACGTTCTTCGTCGCGTCGTCGAGTTCGAGCTCGTAGCGCTTGATCGTGCTGCGCCGCCAGGACAGCCCCTTGCTCGGATACGTGAACGTGGCGGTGCACCGGCCCAGCTTGTCGATGCGGAACTGGCAACGTGCCAGCGTCCGCGCATCCTCGCCGGGGCGGAACAGGTACAGGTCCATCGCGGGGGTCGGCGCCATCAGTGGAGTAGCTGCGGTACGGTCGCGACGGTCATCGGATTCAAGGTCGGGTAGCGGGCGCCGGATAGGCGCCCGGCGACGCAAGCAGTGCGGCCGCGGCGCGCGGGCGCTGCAGCCGGACGTCGGGCCCTCAGCCGGGCAGGTCCATCTTGCGCTGCAGTTCCACGAACCGGGGGTCGCCCGACACGCCTTGGAAGCTGGGATTGCCGCGCACGAGGCGCAGGTCGGCGTCCTTCTGCGCATAGGCCTGGTCGAGCCACTGGAAGGCGGCGTCGGGCTCGTTGCGCGCGGCGTATACGCCGGCCAGGCCGCTGCCCCACTGCGTGCTGGCCAGCGGCTTGAGTTGCGCCAGCGCCGCGTCGGACTCGGGCTTGCGTCCGGCGGCATACAGTACCTCGGCCATGCCGGCGAGGCGGCGCCGCGCGTCGGATTCGGACTTCACCTCCGCCAGCGCACCTTGCTGGTCGCCGCCGGCCAGCAGCACCTTGCCCAGCAGGAAATGCGCCGATTTGAGGTTCGGTTCGAGTCGCAGCGCGTGCCGCAGCGAGATCTCGGCCTGCGCCAGCCGGCCGTCCCACAGCTGGGCACGGCCCAGCTCGAGCAGCAGGCCGGCGTTAAGCGGGTCGAGGCCGATGGCCGCCTGCAGGTTGCGCGCGGCGCCATCGAATTGCCCATTGGCCAGGTCCAGGTTGCCGAGGTCCGCCAGGATCTTGGGATCCTGCGGCTCCAGCGACCGGGCCGCGTCGAGTTCGTGCGCGGCGCCGTGCCAGTCCCAGTCGTACTGCGAATGGATCGCGGCCATCAGCCGGTGCGCCTTGGCGACATTGGTGTCGAACGATTCGGCCCTCTGCGCGGCCTGCCGTGCCTGCTCGACGCCGGTCTGCGGCGCCAGCAAGCCCTTCTGCACCATCGCCAGGTCCAGCTCGGCAACGCTCGCCTCTATCGTGGCCGACTGCGGCTCCAGGTCCAGCGCCTGCTTGTAGAGATCGGCCGCCTGCTCGTAGCCGGCACGGTCGCCGCGCGCATACGCCTGGCGTCCCCGCAGGTAGAGCTCGCGCGCATTGGCGTTGCGGACCAGGCGCCGTCCATGCACGCCGTCGGCGCCCACGGGCACGCCCAGGGCATTGACGACACCGCCGGCGATGTCGTCGCGCAGCTCGAAGGCGCTGTCGATATCGCGGTCGAAGGTCTTGGTCCAGCGCACCGCGCCATCGTGGGCGTCGACGAGCCGCACGACCACCTGCATCTGGTCGCCCACGCGCAGCACGCTGCCAGCGACCAGGTACTGCACGCCCAGCGCGGCGCCGGCCGCCGCCGTGTCCGCATCGGTGCTGTGGAAGCGGAACGACGAATCGCCGCTGGTCACCGCCAGCTGCGGCACGCTCGCCAGGACGGGGAGCAGTTCCTCGGTGAGGCCGTTGACCAGGTAGCCCAGATCCTTGGCGTCGCCCCCATCGGTGAAGGCGAGCACGGCGACCGAGGTCGCGGCCATTGGCGGTG
>Ga0181525_10003880_pt1 | contig 11661 bp, 10 predicted proteins | sample PEATcosm2014_Bin_48_FD_121100 | JGI IMG/M metagenome (GOLD analysis project Ga0181525, IMG submission 121100) | Peatland microbial communities from MTU Mesocosm Facility, Houghton, MI, USA - PEATcosm2014_Bin06_10_metaG | ecosystem: Environmental > Terrestrial > Soil > Wetlands > Peat | place... | reverse complement strand
TGGCGCGGCGCAGATTGTCGGCGCGCGAGTTGGCTGCTTTCATCAAGGTTCTGGAAACCATGGTGGATAATTTGCGGCGCATCCCGGAGCCTGAGCGGCGGGCCCTCGCACGGGGCGGTTGATCGCCGTGTGCGCTGCAACAAGCACGCCCCCGGTCCTCTTGCCAAACGGGGGGATGTTCCCCTAGCCTATTATCATCGCTTCGCTGGGTTCGGACTGCTTTCGATCGCTCTTTGATGAGCCGAACCTGCATCCCCCCAACCGATGGCCGATCCGCCGCGCGATGACGCGCGACGGCTCTTGTTACTTGTTATTCGGAGGTCTCTCATGGCGGTGGGTACGGTCAAGTGGTTCAATCCCCAAAAGGGCTACGGCTTCATCCAACCTGAAGGCGGCGGCAAGGACGTATTCGTCCATATCTCCGCGGTGCAGCGCGCCGGCATCGGCACGCTCAACGAAGGCCAGAAGGTCAGCTTCGACCTCGAGCAGAGCCAGCAGGGCAAGACATCGGCAGCCAATCTGAAGCTGGTCTAACCCGACCATCATAGATCGGGCGGCGACGCCGCGCCGCGAACGGCCGTCGGGCACGGCCGCTCAGCCGAGTTCGATCAACGATTCAGGAAATTTATGCAGCCGCTCGGTCACGCCCGCGGCTCCGACCAGGAAATCGTCGCAAGCCCAGCTGTACGTTCGCTCGGTGACGTAAGTCGGATGGCAGGCGAATACCATGTCCTTGCCCACCGGCATGGTTTCATCGAAGCGCACCAACGGCCGCTCGACCATGTCATAGCCCATGCCGTGGCAATGAACGCGTTTTTCCTCGGGCCGTTTGTGTCGGCGCATGAAACCGTTATAGGCCTCCCATATCTCCTTGCAGGAAGCGCCGGGCTTCAACAGATCGAGGGTGAATTTGCGCGCCTCGAGCACGAAGGCGAATTCGTCCTTCATCTCCTGCGTCGCCGGGCCCAGCACGCAGGTGCGGCCGAGTTCGGTATAAAAGCCGCCGGCGCCGTTGTTCTCGATCAATAGGGTGAACTGGTCTCCTTCGCGCAATACGCGGTTCTGCACATGACGGTTGCCGAAGGCGACGCCGATATTGAGTGGTGCGCTCGCCGCCAGGAACAGCCCCTGCTCGCTGCCCATGCCATGCCCCGCCTGCTCGGCCACAGCGGCGATTTCGATATCCTTCATCCCCGGCTTCACCGCCTTGAAAGCGGCCGCCATCGCCTGGTCCTGCATCGCCGCGGTTCGGCGCATGCAGGCGACTTCCTCGGCGCTCTTAACCGCCTTGATGCGGTCCACCAAATCCGAGGCGTCGACGAACTTGGCGTTGGAGAGCTTGCCGCGCTTCAGGTAATCGACCGTGGCATAGGAGATCGACGAGGTTCCCACCAGGCCGATGGTCGCGCCGGAGCAGCCTTCAAGCGCCTTCTCCGCCAGCTCGGCGTCGTAATGCTTGGTGTAAGCAGCGCTGGCGAAGCTCGGACTGCCCAACACGCGCTTGACGCCGCGGCGTAGCCCGTCGCCTTCCGGGGGCAGCGCCTTGTCCATGCCGAAGCCGCCCATGCCGATGACGGTCATGAGGTCATCGCGCGGGAACACCACGGTGACGGGATAGCCGTTGGTTGCCGGCACGTCGGTGAAATATTTGACGTAGCCGCCCATGAAATCGTTGTTGTTCTGCATCAGCAGAGCGTCGATGCGCTGTTCGGCCATCGCCTTGCGCACCGCCGCCCAGCGCCGTTCCATCTCACTGGTCGAGATCGGCGCGTTGGTGCGTTCGGACGGATCGGCCATGGCGTCCTCTCAGTGTTCGACTCGGTTGACCATATGGGCAAAATCGCCGGCCAGGAAGCGCCGCATGTTTTCCTCCACCACCGGCAACGCACGGTCGGGATATTCGTCGTAGAAGCCGCCGAGATGCGGCGTCAGCATGAAGTTCTTGGCGTTCCAAAAGGGATGATCGGCGGGCAACGGTTCCTTGGCGAACACGTCCATGGCGGCGCCGGCGAGACGGTTGCCATCGAGCGCCTCGAGCAACGCGTCTTCTTCCACCACCCCGCCATGAGCGACATTGACAAGATAGGAGCCCGGCTTCATCGCAGCCAGGACCCGCGCGTTCACGGTGTAGTGCGTCTCGGGCGTGGTCGGAGTCAAAATTACCATGAAATCGCATTCGCGCGCCGCCGCGACCAGTTCGTCCCGGCCGTAGATGCGCTCGAATCCCGCCACTTCCCGTTTCTTCGATGAAATGCCGATAACGCGCATGCCCAGGGCCTTGAGGCGCGGCGCCAGGCCCATGGCGATGCTGCCGACGCCGTAGATGGCGGCGGTCTTGCGGTCCAACAATCGCGACGGCCAGCGTTCCCAGACATGCTTGTCCTGGTTGCGCACCGCGCGCGGTAGGTCGCGCGCCAGCGCCAGCATGGAGGATATCGCCGCTTCGGACACCGCCGCCTCGTGGATGCCGTGGATGCGCGTGACGATGGTATCGCGCCGCAGCGCCGGATGATCGGCGATGCCGTCGACGCCGGTGCCCAGCGCCTGGATCCATTTGAGGCTCTTGCCCCCCTGGATGACGCGTGGCGACAACATCGGCGCGAAGGTCAGCAGCACCTCGGCCTTGTCGATATAGGGATCGACCTTGCTGTGATGATCGACCGAATCGACGGCGATCTGCGGGAAAGCCGATTTGAGCCGGTCGAAATAACGCGCCCGGACCTTCTCCGGCATCGTCAGCAGGATGAGCAGGCGGGTCATCGGTTAGAGCCCGAGAACGCGCTCGGCATTCTTGTGGAAAATCTTTTCCATCACGGTTTCGGCATATCCCAGCTCTGCCCATTCCTTGAACAAGCGGGGATAGGGAATGCTGGGATAGTCGCTGCCGAACATGATTTTGTCCTGAAGACGGGCGCGGATATCGGTCTTGAGCTGGGCCGGGAAATATTTCGGCGCCCAGCCCGACAGCTCCCAGAACACGTTGCCCTTGTGCAGCGCCACCGCCGTCATCTCGTCGACCCAGGGCCAGCCCGGATGCGCGGCGATGATGGTGAGATTGGGGAAATCGGCGGCGAGTTCGTCAATGCAGGAGGGATGCGCGTGACGCAGCTTTGCGCCCAAGCCGCCCGGCATGCCGGCGCCCATGCCGGTGGTGCCGACATCGATCATCACGGGAACTTTCAGCGCGTCAATCGCCTCCCACAGCGGATAGAAGCGCCGCTCGTTGACGGCGAAATGGCCCATGATGGGATGGAAGTGGAAACCCAGCATCTTGAGATCGTTGATCGCGTGGCGCGCCTCTTTGATCGCCGCCTCGCCCTTCAGGGGATCGACTGCGCCCCAGGCCTGGATGATGCGTTTGCCGTGGCGGCTTTGCATGCCCTTGACGTAATCATTGCTGCAAGGCGGCGTCTTCGCGGTGGTTTCGAGGTCGAGCGCGACCAACACCGCCTCGACCCCGGCGTCGGCGAATTCCTTCACCACCTCGTCTTCCTGTTTCCAGCTCCAGCTGCGATTCCAGTACTTGGCGAGCGCCTCGACGTAAGGACCCTGGCATTTGATCCAGGGCTCGGTGTTGGGATAGCAGTGCAGATCGATGATGCGCATGGCTCAGCCCGCCTTTGCCGCCGGCCGCGCGGCGGGCAATTTGGACACCGTTTCGACGAGTGCCTTCTTCGACACCTTGCCGAAGGTGGAGAGCGGAAATTCGCCCATGATTTCAAGCCGCTCGGGCAGCTTGAACTTGGCGATTTCCTTGGTGCCGAGAAAGCGCACCAGTTCCTCGAGACCGAGCGTCTTGCCTTTCTGCAGGATGACGCAGGCGCACATGCGCTCGCCCAAGGCGGCGTCGGGCATGGCGACGCAGGCGGCATTCTGCACCGCCGGATGCTGCAGGATCAGGTTTTCGATTTCCTCGGCACTGATTTTTTCGCCGCCGCGGTTGATCAAATCCTTCTTGCGGCCTTCGACCATGTAATTTCCCGAGGGGTGCTGGCGCATCAGATCGCCGGAGCGGTAGAAGCCGTCCGAGGTGAAGGCGCGTTTGTTGTGCTCCTCGGCGCCGTAATAACCGCGCAGAGTATAGGGTCCGCGCGCGCACAGCTCGCCGACCTCGCCGAACGCCACTTCGCGGTCTTCGTCGTCCAAGAGCCGCACCTCGTCATCGGGCGAAATCGGCCTTCCGACCGTTTCCAGCCGGACGTCCTCGGGATCGCCGGCGCGGACGAAGAACAGCATGCCCTCCGACATGCCGAAATTCTCCTGCACGAAAGCGGAGGGGATGAGCTCGCGGGTTTTGATGCGCACCTCAGGCTGGAGACGCTGGCCGCCGCTTTGGATATAGCGCACCGACGATGTGTCGTGCCGCGTCACCTCGGGGCTGCTGATGAGCCGGATCAGCAAGGCGGGCACCACCTTGATATGCGTGACACGGTGCCGAGACACCAGGGGAAACATGTCTTCGGGTCGCGTCGAAGGACTCAACACCACTTGGCCGCCGTTGAAGAAGAAGCCCTGGATGCCCGGACAAGCCAAGGGCAGATTATGCGCGATCGGCAACGCCAGCAGCAGCACGGACTCGCCGGTGACACCGCAGACTTGCGCGGCGGTTTTGGAATTATAAGCGTAGTCGTTATGCGTACGCGGGATCAGCTTGGGCACGCCGGTCGTTCCGCCCGACAGCTGAAAGATGCATGGATCGGTCGGATCGAGCCTGATTTTGGCCAGTTCCGATTTGGGCAATTTCGCCGGGCGTTCGATCAGTTCGGTCAATGAAATCTCGCCCGGCCCCGCCTGGCCCAGAACGATGCGGAACCTGAGGCAGGAATTCTCGTCGGCGATGCGCTTTACCATCGGCCCGAACGCGAAATCGCCCTGGCGCTCGGCATAGACGCAGGAAACCGCCTGGGCGATTTTCACGAACTGGCTGATCTCGCTATAGCGATGCGTCGCCAGTGCGGCGATGGGGATGCCGCCGATCTTCTGCAACGCGAAATAGAGCAGTACGAATTCGGCGACATTGGGCAGCGCCGGCACCACGCGGTCGAGCGGTTTGAAGCCCAACGCCAGCAGATTGAGCGCGAGATTGTCGGTGATGCGGTCGATGTCGGCATAACTGTAGCGCCGCGCGCCGTCGATCAGCGCAATGCGCGGGCCGAATTTTCGCCAGATCTCGGCGAATTCCTCGGCCAGCGATTGGTCCCGCCAATAGCCCTTGGCGCGGTAGCGCTTGGCGTATTCGGGGGGAAAGGGAACGACGCCGGGCAGCATGGTTCAGGTCGAACTGGCGAAGCCGCCATCGACGACCAGGATCTCGCCGGTGACAAAACGGTTGCCCTCGATCAAGGACAGCATGGTCTCGGCCACGTCCTCGGCCGTCACCACGCGCTTCAAAGGCGTAAGCTTGGCGCGGCGGCCCATCAGATCGTCGTATTTGTCCTTGAGCATGCGCTTCATCCAGTCGCCTTCCATCCAGCCCGGCGCCACGGCGTTGACGCGGATCTCGGGGCCGAGATTCAGTGCCAGCGTCTTGGTCAGATTGACCACCGCCGCCTTGCTCGCGGCATAGGGCAACGGTTGCGGCCCGGGGCGAAGCCCGACGATGCTGGCGGTGTTGACGATGGCGGGATGGGCCGATTTCCGGAGTAGCGGCAGCGCGGCGCGTGTGACCGAGAATATGCCGCGCACGTTGACGGCGAAGACGCGATCCCATTCCTCGACCGTCATGGCCTCGAAATCCTTGGGCCTGACCTCGGTGGTGGTGCCGGCATTATTGACCAGGGCATCGAGATGTCCGAATGCCGCTTCGACCTGCTTCAGCATGGCGCGCACGGCCGGATCGTCGGCGACGTCGCATTTGCATAGGATGGTCTTGGCGCCGAGTTTTTGCGCCGCATCCGCGGTCTCGCGCGCCGGGCCGTCGCTGCGGCTATAATTGACGGCGACGTCGTGACCGGCGCGCGCCAGCGCCAGCACGCATGCTGCGCCGATGCCGCTCGCCGCGCCGGTGACCAGCGCGGTCTTGCGCTTGGCGTTCATGCCACGTCCCTATCCTTTATCGCCGTTTCGATCGCCGGACAATTCTTCGAACCCGTTCATTTCTAGTCCGGCTTGTCGCCGGGCTCAAGCCGCGTGCTTGACAAAACAGGGGGTGGGACCAATAGTCCAAACGTTCCAAAAAGACCAAGAAATCCGGAACAATCCGCAGGGGAGGGACAATGCGTTCCATACAACTCGCGCTGGCTGCCGTTTTTGCCGCCGTATTCGCTTATGGGCCATGCTGCGCAAGCGCCGACCCGGTCAAGATTCGCACCAGCTACGTCGTGCCGGTGGCCAATTGGGCCTCGCTGTTGCCGGCGAAACCCGATCTTATGACGCATCTGAACAAGACCTATAGCCTGGATGTGACGCGTTTCCAGGGCACGCCGCCGATGATCACCGCGCTCGCGAGCAATCAGCTCGATATCGGCGATCTTTCCTATTCCTCTTTCGCGCTCGCCGTGCAGAACGCTGGACTTACCGACCTGCGGATCATCAGCGACGATTTCCAGGACGGCGTCCCCGGCTATTATACCGACCAGTACTTCGTCCTGAATGACAGCCCGATCAAGAAGGTCGAGGATCTGAAGGGCAAAGTTCTGGCGACCAACGCGGCCGGCAGCGCGGTGGACATCGCCATGCGCGCCATGCTGCGCAAGCATCACCTCAATGACAAGACCGACGTCACCTTTGTCGAGGCCGCCTTCCCCAACATGAAGGAAATGCTGGCGGAGCATAAGGTCGACCTCATCCCGGGCGTGCTGCCCTTCTCCACCAATCCCGACCTGCTCAAGATGGCGCATCCGTTGTTCAGCCAAAAGGACGCCGTCGGCAGGACGCAGATGATCGTCTGGGCCGCCCATGCCGACTGGCTTAAGCAAAACCGCGCCGCCGTGGTCGATTTCATGGAGGACACGATCCGCGTCATACGCTGGTTCCAGGATCCCCAGAACCACGCCGCGGCGGTGCAGATCGCCGTCAACACGACCCAGATTCCGGCTCCGGTTTGGGATTCCTGGCTGTTCGTCAAGGGCAAGGACTATTACCGCAGCCCGAGAGCGATGCCCGATCTCGAGGCGCTCCAAGCCAACATCGAGACGCAACGCGAGCTTGGCTTCCTCAATGCGGATATCAACGTCAGCCAATACGCCGATCTCAGCATCGCCAGGGACGCGGCGGCGCGGATAAAATAAGCCGGCTGCGGTTGCGGCGGACGAGACAGGGGTGGGCCTTCAGGCCCGCCCCTTTTCTTCAAGGGCGACCGGCGGCATCGCCGCTTGCAGCCGGTAACCCACCCCCGGCTCGGTCAAGATCAAAGCCGGCCGCGCCGGATCGGTTTCGAGCTTGTGGCGCAGGTTGCGTATAAAGACCCTCAGATACTGGGCGTCTTCGGTGTGAGCGGGCCCCCACACTTCCGTCAGGATGTGGCGGTGGGTCAGCACCTTCCCCGCATTCACCACCAGCGTCTTCAACAGATCGTATTCCTTGGGCGAGAGCTTAACCTCCTCGCCTTTCCGCTTCACCAGGCGTCGCACCAGATCGACCGAGATTTCGCCCAGCACGAACACCGGCAGCTCGCCCTTGGCCTGAAAGCGGTGGCGGATTGCGGTGCGCAGCCGCGCGATCAATTCCTCCATGCCAAAGGGCTTGGTGACGTAATCATCGGCGCCGAGATCGAGCGCCGCGACCTTGCTCTGCTCATCGCCGCGCACCGACAGAACGACGATCGGCACGTCCGAGGCCTTGCGGATGGCGCGGATAACATCGAGGCCGTTCATGTCGGGCAGGCCGAGATCGAGCACCACCAAATCGGGCTTGGATTCCGCCATCGCCTTCAGCGCGGCCGCGCCGGTATCGGCTTCGACGACGCGATAACCCTGCCCTGACAGGCTGGTCTTGAGGAACCGGCGGATCGGCGGTTCGTCATCGACGATTAGCACGGCGACCTCCCTAGCCATGAGCCCGCGCTTCCGTCGCCGACTGCTCCTCGCTTACGGGAATGCGGATGGTGAACACGCCGCCATGCGCGCCGTTGTTGCCGGCGGTGATGGTGCCGCCCATGGCCTCGACGAAGCCGCGGCAGATGGCCAGTCCCAGCCCGGTGCCGGCGCGCTGCCGGTCCTGGGCGTGGACGCGGTAGAATTTGTCGAAGATGCGTTCCAGATCGTTTTGCGGGACACCCGGCCCCTCATCCTCGACACGGAAGACGACGAATCCGTTCTCACGCCGCGCCGAAACCCGCACCAGGGATTTCGGCGGCGCGTATTTGGCCGCGTTGTCGAGAATGTTGAACAGCGCCTGTTCGAACAGCAGGTAATCGAGCCGCAGCATCGGCAGGCGCGGATCGATATCGATCTCCAGGCGGTGATCGGCCAGGATCTTGGAGGCGCGCTGCAGCGTCGTGCCGATGACATCGCCGGCGTCGATCATCTCGGGATTGAGCTGGATGGCCCCCGATTCGAGCCGGGTCATGTCCAGCAGATTGCCGATGAAACGATTGAGGCGCTCCGCTTCGGACTGGATGGTTGCCATCAGCTCCTCGCGCGACGCTTTGTCATAGGCGTCGCCATAGCTCCTGAGGCTGGTCATGGCGCCGATGATCGAGGCCAAGGGCGTGCGCAGATCGTGCGAGATCGAGGTCAGCAACGCCGCCCGGAGCCGCTCGGTCTCGGCCAGGACGCGGGCGCGGTCAATGTCATCGGCGAGCGTGATGCGCTCGATCGCAACCGCCACTTGGTCGGCGAGCGCGTCGAGCAGGCGGCGTCCGTCTGGCGTCAGAAGCGGACCGGGCTGATCGCGATCGATGCCGAGCACACCCACCGGACCGCGCCCGGTCCTCAAGGGAAGGAAAAGGCGCCGGGCGCCCGGCAAAGTGTCGGCGCCGCGCCCGGCGGCGCGATTGTGCTCCCAACTCCAGCGCGCGGCGGCGAGATCGGCTTCGTCGAGCTCGTCCTCGGGCGGATAACCCGCGCGCACGCCGATACCGTCGCCCTCGGGCAAGAGCAGCACGACCCGCACCGAAAGCATGAGCGCGATCTGATAAACCGTCGCCCACAACAAATCCTCGAGCTTGCCGATGCCGGCGAGCTTACGGCTGAAGGCGAACAACTCCTCGGTAGTTCGGGCGCGGCCGCGCGCCGACACCGCCTGGCTGCGGGTGCGCGCGGCCAGGTTCGACGCTATCAACGCCACGATGAGAAAAAAGAACAGCGCGACCACGTTTTCCGGATCGGCGATGGTGAAGGTGTAGAGCGGCGGCAAAAAGAAGAAATTGTAAGCCAGCACGCTGATAACGCAGGCGTAGAGCGAAGGCAGCAACCCGTAGGTCACCGCCGAGATCAGGATCGCGGTCAGGAAGACGAGCGCGATATTGAGGACGTTGAGATATTGCTGCAACACGAAACCGACGCCCAAGGCCGCGGCGACGATGGCCGTGGTCGCGACATAAGGCATGATGTCGAAGGGCTCGGCTTGCGCCTGGGTGCGTATCGTCTTGGCCGGTAATGCGTCGTCGGCGTTCCCGGCAATGACGTGGACGCTGATATTGCCGGCATGGCGCACCAGATCGCGCACCACCGAACCGTGGATCATTTCGAACCAGCGTGAGCGCTCGGATTTGCCGATGACGATATGGGTGATGTTGTTGGCCTGTGCATAGCTTGTGACATCCTCGGCGATGCGCCCGCCGGGAATGGTGATGGCCTCGCCGCCGAGCTTCTCGGCAAGCCGGAGACTGTCGGCGATGCGGTCGCGGTCGCTCTCGTCGAGACGCTGGTAGCGCGCGGTCTCGACAAAAAGCGCGGTCCAGGGGCCGTGCAGCCGGTCGGCCAGCCGCTTGGCATAGCGAATCAGGGCGGCGCAGGCCGGATCCTCGCTGACGCAAACCAGCACCCGCTCGCCAGCAGCCCAGGGGCCGCTGATGGTGTGCGCCTGCATGTAGGTCAGCATCTGTTCGTCGACGCGTTGGGCGGTGCGGCGCAGCGCCAGCTCGCGCAACGCGGTCAGGTTGCCAGGCTGAAAGTAATGGCGGACGGCGCGCGCGGCCTGTTCGGGGACGTAGACCTTGCCTTCCTTGAGACGCTGGATCAGGTCGTCGGGCGAAAGATCGATGACCTCGATATCGTCGGCGCGGTCGAGCACGCTGTCGGGCACGGTCTCGCGCACGCGGATGCGGGTAATCTGCGCCACCACGTCGTTGAGGCTTTCAACATGCTGGATGTTGAGCGTCGTAAAGACGTCGATGCCCGCGACCAGCAATTCCTCGACATCGAGATAGCGCTTGGGATGGCGCGAGCCGGGGGCATTGGTGTGGGCGAGCTCGTCGACCAGCACCAGCCTGGGCCGGCGCGCTAGGATGGCGTCGAGATCCATTTCCCCGATGCTGCGGCCCTTGTAGTCGATGGTGCGCCGCGGCACGGTATCGAGGCCGGCCAGCAGCGCCTCGGTTTCCTTGCGGCCATGGGTCTCGACGACGCCGATGACGAGATCGACACCCTCGCGGCGCTTGGCCTGCGCCGCCTGAAGCATCTCATAGGTCTTGCCGACCCCCGGCGCGGCGCCGAGGAAAATCTTCAGCCGGCCGCGGCCTTCCTGCTTGGCCTGAGCCAGCAGCGCCTCGGGCGACGGGCGCGAATCATGCGCGGGATGGTTCGGCGCAGCCATGCTCCATTATAGCAATACCCGCGCTATTTCGCGCCGAGCGCGTCGAGGGCAAGGTTGAGTTTCAGCACATTCACGCGCGGTTCGCCGATAACCCCGAGAAACCGGCCCTGGGTGTTGTCATCGACCAGTTGACTGACACGCTCGGCAGGCAGACCGCGCGCCTTGGCGACGCGCGGCACCTGGAACAGGGCCGCCGCCGGCGTGATATCGGGATCGAGACCGCTGGCCGAGGTGGTCACGAGATCGACCGGCACCGGCGCGGCGGGATTTTCGGCGCGGAGTTTAGCCGCGTCGTCCTTCACCCGGTCGACCAGCGCCTGGCTGGTGGGCGCGAGATTGGAGCCCGCCGAATTGTCGGCGGCGTAGGGCACGGAGATGGTCTTGGTCGGATCCTTCGGATCTGGCTCGGTGGTCGCCGAGGGCCGGCCGTGGAAATACTTGTCGGATTCGAAATCTTGGCCGATGAGCTCGGAGCCGACGACTTTGCCGTCCTTTTCGATAAGGCTGCCATTAGCCTGACGGGGAAATATCGTCTGCGCCAATCCGGTCATGGCCAACGGATAAGCCAAGCCGGTGATGATGGTCATGACGACGATCATCATGATGGCGGGACGGATCTGCTTCATCATGGTGGGACTCCTCAGGCCAGGCCGATAGCCGTGACGATCAGGTCGATAAGCTTGATGCCGATGAACGGCACGATGAGGCCGCCGACGCCATAGAGCCACAGATTGCGGCGCAGGATGCTGGCCGCGCCGGCCGGACGGTAACGCACGCCGCGCAAGCTGAGCGGAATCAGCGCGATGATGATCAGCGCGTTGAAGATGATTGCGGAGAGAATCGCGCTTTCGGGACTCCGCAAGCCCATGATGTTGAGAACGCCGAGCTGCGGATAAAACGCCACGAACATGGCCGGAATGATGGCGAAATACTTGGCGACGTCGTTGGCGATGGAAAAGGTGG
>Ga0181525_10003879_pt1 | contig 11663 bp, 10 predicted proteins | sample PEATcosm2014_Bin_48_FD_121100 | JGI IMG/M metagenome (GOLD analysis project Ga0181525, IMG submission 121100) | Peatland microbial communities from MTU Mesocosm Facility, Houghton, MI, USA - PEATcosm2014_Bin06_10_metaG | ecosystem: Environmental > Terrestrial > Soil > Wetlands > Peat | place... | reverse complement strand
GCGGTGGTGTGCGGCTTCGGCCAGTGGACCTGGAAGGCAGGCGCGGACAAGGTCAATGCCAGCGGTGACTATGGCATCCAGGGCAGCGCCTCGGCCAGCAACATGCCCGGGGCGCGCTATTGGACCAGCTCATGGACCGACGCGTCCGGCAGGTTCTGGCTGTTCGGAGGAGTCGGCTACGACGCTACCGGCGCGACCGGATACCTGAACGATCTGTGGCAATACAGTCCGAGCACCGGGCTGTGGACCTGGGTCAGCGGCGGCAACGCAGACAACGGCAGCGGAGTCTACGGCACGCTGGGCACAGCCGCGGCGGGCAACGTGCCTGGAGCGCGCTATTCGGCCAGCTCCTGGACCGACTCGTCCGGCAACCTGTGGCTGTTCGGGGGGGTTGGCTATGACGCCACCGGCGTTGTAGGAAACCTGAACGATCTGTGGCGATTCAGTCCGAGCACCGGGCTGTGGACCTGGGTCAGTGGCGGCAACGCACACGATGCCAGCGGGGTCTACGGCACCCAGGGCTCGGCCGCGGCCGGCAATGTGCCGGGAGCGCGCTATGCGGCCGGCTCCTGGACCGACTCGTCCGGCAACCTGTGGCTGTTCGGCGGGGATGGCTATGACTCGAGCGGCGCTGCAGGAAACCTGAACGACCTGTGGCGATACCATCCAAGCACCGGACTGTGGACCTGGATCAGTGGCGGAAAAGGCAAGAACGCCAGCGGCGTCTACGGCACCCAGGCCACCGCCGCGGCCGGCAACGTGCCGGGAGGGCGCAATTCCATCAGCACCTGGATCGACTCGTCCGGCAACCTGTGGCTGTTCGGCGGCTATGGCTACGACTCGACCGGCAGTTTGGGCAGGCTCAACGATATGTGGCATTACAGTCCGAGCAGCGGACTTTGGGACTGGATCGATGGCGAGGACGCGGCCAATGCCAGCGGGGTCTACGGTACGCTGGGAACCGCCGCCACCGGTAACCTGCCGGGAGCGCGCCAGGCAGCCAGCTCCTGGACCGACTCCTCCGGCAACCTGTGGCTGTTCGGCGGGGTCGGCTATAACTCAACCGCCGCTGTAGGAAACCTGAATGATCTGTGGCGATTCAGTCCGAGCACCGCACTGTGGACCTGGGTCAGTGGCGGATACGGCGACGATGCCGCTGGAGTCTACGGTACCCAGGGCACCGGCACGCCCAGCACCGTGCCGGGAGGGCGCAATTCCATGAGCTCCTGGATCGACTCCTCCGGCAACCTGTGGCTGTTCGGCGGCTACGGCTACGACTCAACCGGGGACGTAGGCTACCTCAACGACCTGTGGCAATACGATCCGAGCACCGGGAGTTGAGCCGCAGCTAGCGAGCTTCACGTGAGCGCGCGCTGACGAGCGCAAGCGCAAATTCCTGACTGATCCGCGCCGGACTTCAGGGGCACACTTTAGTTCTTGCCGCTTTATCGCGAGGCTAAACTGATGAGCGCCGAACGCACCGAGGAACTTTCACAGCCGCGGGTAAGCGGAGCCCTGCCGGTATCGATATCCGTGTCCGTGGCCGCTGATGGTCACAAAAGCACCGACACCTCAAGCAAGGATGGCGCACCGCAAGCGGCGCGCAAGGACGCCACGCCCCCTGCAGCCACCGACACGTCCGGGAAGAGCGCGAGCAGTGACCGCGCACCCAGCAAAGAGGTTGGGTCGCCGGCCGCCAAGGTATCGATCATCAAAGCCAGGATGCAGGCTCACCTGCCTGCGCTGGATGACGACGCGGACGTCGGGGTAAAGAAGGAACACATCGTCACCAGGGATGGCAAGGCAGATCTGCGATTCGCCGGAGCGCTGCTGGCATCTGCAGCGCCGGCTTCGGCGCCGGAAGGACACTGGGAGGAGTACCGCATTTACCAGACGAACGGCGGAATGCACGTGTTCTCGAAGGTGACACGGAACGTGCTCGAGAAAAACGAAGACACGCATGAGGCCGAGGTGTTCGATCCGTCTCCCTCCTCCATGCCGTCACAGCTGTTGAGGAGCGCGCGCGAGATCGCGCGTGCGCGTCCGCTGACGTGGATGGATGCGGCGGTCGCCTTTTTCGGCTACAACCCGCTTGCCAAGGTGCTTTATCGCAAGCTCAGTGTCCGATTCGAGGAAGAAATCAGCTAGCCGCCAAACGCAGTGGCGCGAATCTCTCGATACCACAGCTGCGCCGCACGCGCCTGCTGCCCACCGGCGCCGGTGCCGCCAGCGGCGGAGGACGCCGGCGATGCCATCGCGACGATGCTGCCGTCCTGGACGGCAAAGCGGCCGTGGATCGCAATCGCACGCTGCCGGCTGACAAAGCTGTAGCAGACGCTGTCGAAGGCGGGCTGCGGTACCTCGCGACCGGCCAGCAGTGCGACGATCGCGCGCGCGCACTGGCGCGCCTGGCTACACGCGGCCGAGGCCGACTTCGGCATCGCGTCGGCAATACAGGCGTCGCCGATCACATGCACGCCGGGCAGCAGCTGCGATTCAAACGTGTCGCGTGCTACCGGACACCAGCCATGGTCGGAGGCCAGGCCGGTATCGGCCGCGATCTGCCCAGGCGCCTGCGGCGGAATGATGTTCGCGACCGCCACCGGGTGCGCGGCGTTGCCGGTATACAAGGTCAGGCTGGCGGCATCGACGCGCACCACCGCACCGTCCGCGGTGGACGCAATCCATTCGATCTTGCCGGGATATAGTGAGCGCCAGGCTTCGGTGAAGACATCCTGGCGCGGAAAGTGATTATTGGCATCGAAGATCAGCACCTTCGAGCGCGGCTTGTGTTGCGACAGGTAATTCGCAATCAGGCTGGCACGCTCGTAAGGGGCTGGCGGGCAGCGCATCAGGCCGGAAGGCACGCTGATCGCGACCACGCCACCATCATCCATCGCCTGCAGTTGCTGCGCCAGGCGCTGTGTCTGTTCGCCGGCCTGCCAGGCGTGCGGCATCGCCCGCGCGGCGCGGTCATCGTAGCCTTCGATCCTGTTCCACAGCATTCGAATGCCGGGCGCGACCACCAGGCGGTCGAACGCCAGGGATTGTCCACCCTCGAGCCGGATGCGGCGCTGCTGCGGCTCGATGCTGTCGACGCGCTCGCGCACCCGCCTTACCCCGGCGCGCGTGCTGCCGGCGCGCGGCACCGTGATCGATGCCAGGTCACGCCAGCCGGCCAGCACTTCGTTACTCATCGGACAGGTGACATAGCGCTCGAGCGGATCGACCAGCGTGATGTCGAGCGCCGGGTCAAGGCGCCGCAGAAACAGTGCGCAGGCCGAGCCGGCAAAGCCGCCACCGACGATCACCACGCGGCCCGCCGGCCGCAGCGGCGATGCGCCGGCGCGGCGCCAGCCGCGGGCGGCTCCGATCGCGGCCAGCGCCGCCATCTGCAGCCAGCGGCGGCGCCCGATCACTGCCATTCCATCTGTTCATAGACATGCGCCACGTTGCGCGCATGGGTGCTGTCCCACAGCAGCCAGTGCGGCTGCTCGGCGGCTGCCACCTGCACGATGGCCTGCTGCATCGAGCCGCCGCGCGCCAACTCGTCACGCACGCCGTCGATCAGTGCGCGCAGGTAGCGGCGCTCGGGCTGAAGCGCCATCGGCAGGTCACTGGCGACCGGACCGTGGCCGGGTATCGCGCGCGTCACCTGCAACCGCTCCAGCTCATCGAGCACGCTCAGCCAGCCGCTGGCGCTGCCGTCCACGGCCGGCAGCCGGTCGCGAAACAGAAGATCCCCGGTCCACAACGTGCCGCTGCGCTCATCGAACACCGTCAGGTCGCAATCGGTGTGAGCGACCGGCCACGCACGCAGGCTCAGGCGCCGGTCACCCAGATCAAGCACCAGCGTCTGCCCGACGGCGATATCCGGTCCGATGATCTGCGCTGTATCGGGAGGCTGGTCCAGATCCTCGGCGTACTGCTGCACGAAAAAGTCGCGGCTGCGCGCCAGCGCCGCCGCCAGCGCCGCATGGCCGACGAACTTCGGACGCTCCTGCACAAAGGCTGCATTGCCCAGCACATGATCGACGTGCACGTGGGTGTTGATGACGTAGCAGATCGGCACGCGGCTGCGCTGGCGGATGGCCGCGCGCAGCGCGCGGCCGACGCGCACCGAGCCGCCGGTATCGATGACCGCGACGCAGTGCGTGCCGAGTACGAAGCCGATATTGGCGATGTCGTCGTGACCCGGCGCATCCAGCGCCAGCTGCTGCCCGATGTGGACGAACACTCCCGGGGCCAGTTGCTGGAGCTGGAACCCTGGCGCGCCGGCGATGGCGAGCGCGCCGGGGTGCGACAGCAGGGCGATGAGCGGCCAGGTCAGTGTTTGCAGGAACGCCCGAGGCTGCATCTCAACGCGTGCCGCCAGCCCCCGACGCCGAGCTGCTCGCGGAGTTTCCGGCGAGCGCGCCGCTCCAGCTGGCGTTGAAGTGCGCGTCGGTCGAGTCGACCACGTCGAGGCTGATCGGCGCCGGCAGCGGCTGATCGGATGCGATACGCAGGGTCGGATTTTCGCTCAGCGAGATGCCCGTGTTGGCCTCAAGCAGCGTGCGGCCATCGCTGCTGAAGCGCAGGTGCGACACGTAATGCGAGGCGATGGGCTCGCCGCTGCGCGGATCGATCTGGAATCCGGAATTGTTGGGATGCCGGATGCTGACCAGCATCGACCTGGCATCGGGCGATGGCCGGAAACGAATCTCGCCCAGCGTGCCAGCACTCAGCGCACTCGGCGGCGCGGAGCAGCCGCCGCTGGCATTGACCCAGGCGCTGCGCATCTCGACCCTGCCATCGGTGGTCTCGGCGATCGCGCGCACCGAGGTAAAGCGATCGATGCGTACACGCAGACCGATTTCGGCCACGCGTGCGCCGCTGGCGACATCGAAGGTCGCAGCCACCGGCGATGGATTGTTGTCGATGATGACCCGGATCTGCTTGATGTGTCCGACGGCGGCATCGCCAAAGTGCAAGGTCAGCGGCGTCGCCGCCGGATCCGGCGTATTCGCCGGCGCCTCAAGGCTCATGAAGCGCTCGTCGAGCACACCCAGGGTTCGGTCCGGGTAAAACTGGCGCTGCAGGTATTCCCACGCGCCGCTCGAGGGCGTCTGGCCGTCGCCGACGGCGGATGCCACGCCGCAGAATCCGAGTAGCAGGCAGGCCAGCACCGAAGCGCGCGCCTGCGGCTGCGGGCGGGAGATCAGGCGGGAGATCAAATGAGCGTGCACGATAAGCGCTCCTGGCCGTGCCGATGGCCGTCACGACACTACACCCATGTTACGCCTTAAGTGGGCGTCGAGGGCGGCCCGGCCATCACAGCAGCAGCAGAACCGCCGGAATCAGCGCGCCTGCGAGAACCAGCATCCACCCCAGACGCTTCTGGCGCGTTTGCGTAAGACCCATCCAGAGACCCAATGCCGTGGAGAGAACGAGACAGAGCGCCACCAGCAGAAACAGTGCCTTCAGCGCAAGCGTGGACAGCGTGGGTTTGTCGCCATCCTCCTCCGTAGCGGGCGCTGACGCCTCGCCCGCGCCGGGCGTCCGCGAGGCGGCTTGCGGCGCCGGCGGCTCGTAGTGATGGCCAAGCGCGAACACCTGATCCTTGTGAACGGAGCTGAGCTTCTCCAGGACGGCGGGCGGCTGGTAGTGACCGTGCGCCTCGTGCAGGTTGAAAAGCTGCGCTGCGCCGGTCAATGCGAAGAACAGGACGATCGGAGCCATGAAAAGGCCGATATATGAATGCCAGCGTCGGATCGTCGTCATGTTCAAATCGAATTCGCTCCATTGCAAGCCGCACGCCGGGCGCGGGATGTGGCCGAGACAAGCTGCCGCCTTGATAAATAAAAATTATTATTAATCAATGTGATACTAGCATATTGTCGACCCATTCTATCCAATGCATCACCGGTGTCGCCGTGCCCGATGCGAGGTGCGCCATGCAGCCGATGTTCGCTGTCAGCACCACCTGCGGCTGGCCCTGCAGCAGCTGGGCGAGCTTGCGCTCGCGCAGTTCGAGCGCGAGTTTGGGTTGCAGCAGTGAATAGGTGCCGGCCGAACCGCAGCACAGGTGCGGTTCGGCAACCGGCAGCAGCTGCGCGCCCAGCGCCGCCAGCAGTTCATCGACGTTGTCCTTGAGGCCAAGGCCATGCTGCAGCGTGCACGGCTTCTGCAGCGCCACGCGCTGTACGCCCGGAGCGTGTACGCGCTGGCGCAACAGCGGCAATTGCGGTCCCAGGAACTCGATCAGATCGCGCGTCGCATCGCTGACCTGGCGTGCCCTGGCGGCGTAGGCCGGATCCTCGCGCAGCAGCCAGCCGTATTCCCTGATCATCACCGCGCAGCCTGAGGCGTTGATGACGATCGCCTCGACCGCACCGGATTGCAGTTGCGGCCACCAAGCATCGATATTGCGCCGCGCATTGTCGAGTGCGCCGTGCTGATCGTGCAGATGATGGCGGATTGCCCCGCAGCAACCCGAGCGCGTATCCACCAGCGCGTGCACGCCAATCGCATCGAGCACTCGCGCGCTGGCAGCGTCGATCGAGGGCGCCATTGCCGGCTGGGTGCAGCCGTTGAGCAGCAGCACCTTGCGCGCGTGCACGCGCCGCGGCCAGGCGCCGGCGGCGCGGCGCTGGGTGAACTTGGAGCGCAGCGCCGGCGGCAACACAAAGCGCAACGCGCGACCCAGGCGCCAGGCCGCGCCGAACAGCGCCTGCCGGCTCAGCACCGCGCGCAGCAGCCCGTGCAGCAGTCTTTCCCGCAACGGTCGGGTGAGCTGGGACTCCACCACCGCGCGTCCAATATCCACCAGGTGACCGTAATCCACGCCCGATGGACAGGTGGTCTCGCAGGCGCGGCAGGTCAGGCAGCGATCCAGGTGCAGCTGCGTGCTGCGCGTGGCCGGCGCACCCTCCAGCACCTGCTTGATCTGGTAGATGCGTCCGCGCGGGCCGTCCAGTTCATCGCCCAGCAGCTGATAGGTGGGGCAGGTCGCGTTGCAGAAGCCGCAGTGTACGCAGGCACGCAGGATGCCCTCGGCGCAATCGCCTTGTGCGGTGCCCTTGATCCCGAGCGCCAGTTTCGTTTCCATCTTGCCTGCTACAGTCCTGCGACCAGCCGTCCCGGATTGAAGATGCCGCGCGGGTCGAAGCGCGACTTGAGACGGCGGTGTATCTCGAACACCGCGGGGAGAGCGCATCGAAGCGGCTACCGCTCGACCCGCCACGCCAATGCAGCGCGCTGCCGCCGGCGCTGCGCGCCAGTGCCCGCATCTGCGCCGCAGAAGAATCGCCGGCGCACCAGCGCAGCGCGCCGCCCCATTCGATCAGTTGCGCAGCACTGGTGGCGAGTGGCGCTGCCGAGGACGGCACCGACACGCGCCACAGCCCGCCCGCCTGGCTGAAGAACGGGTGCGTCTGGTCGCGCAGGCTGTTCCACAGCGCCAGCGCCTCGGCGTCGTCGAGCAGTTCACCACCCAGGCGCGCTCGCGCGGCGCGCACCGCCGCGGGCGCGCCGGACAGCCGCACCCAGGCACGGCCCGCGTTCCACACGGTGGCCGAGATCGGCAGCGGCTCACCGCCCCAGCGATTGAACAGCGCCAGCGCCTCGGGCGCCGCGGTCTCAAGAAACAGCGTCTGTTCCATGCGCGGCAGCGGCATCACCTTCAGCGATACCTCGGTGATCGCACCCAGGATGCCGAGCGAGCCGCACAACAGGCGCGCGAGGTCGAAGCCGGCGACGTTCTTGATGACTTTGCCGCCAAAATGCAGCAGTTCGCCCTGTGCTGACAGCAGCACGGCGCCGAGCACGAAATCACGCGCGGCGCCGGCCTGGAAACGCCGCGGTCCCGACAGCCCGGAAGCGATCACCCCGCCGATGGTCGGGTCGCCGCCAAAGGCGGGCGGCTCGAACGCCAGGAACTGCTGGTGCTGCAGCAGCAGGCTCTGCACCTCGGACAGCGCGGTGCCGCAACGTGCGGTGATCACCAGTTCCGATGGCTCGTAATCAACCACGCCGTGATAGCCGCGCAAGTCCAGCAGCGCGCCATGGCAGTGCTCGCCGTAGAAGTCCTTGGTTCCCGCGCCGCGCAGCCGCAGTGCGGCCCCGGCGCCGTCGGCGTCCATGACGCGATGGCGCAGCTGTTGCAGCGCGGCGTCCATCGAGTCCATCTAGAATCGCGGCAGATCGGCGTGCGGCAACTGGCCGTGGCGCACGTGCATGCGGCCATACTCGGCGCAGCGTGCCAGTGTCGGGATCGCCTTGCCCGGATTGAGCAACCCCGGCGGATCGAAGGCGCGCTTGACCGCGAAGAACGCGGCGCGCTCGGCCGGGGAGAATTGCACGCACATCGAATTGAGCTTCTCCACGCCGACGCCGTGCTCGCCGGTAATGGTGCCGCCCAGCTGCACGCACAGCTCGAGGATGTCGGCCCCGAAGCGATCGGCGCGCTCCCATGCGCCGACGCTGTTGGCGTCGAACAGGATCAGCGGGTGCAGGTTGCCGTCGCCGGCATGGAACACGTTCATGCACGCAAGGCCGTACTTGTGCTCCATCTGCTCGATCGCCTTGAGCATGTGTCCGAGCCGGTTGCGCGGGATGGTGCCATCCATGCAGTAATAATCCGGCGATATGCGACCGGCGGCCGGAAACGCGTTCTTGCGCCCGGACCAGAACCTCAGCCGCTCGGCCTCCGAACCGGACACCGCGATCGCGGTGGCGCCATGCGCCTGCAACACGCGCTCGATCGCGGCCACTTCCTCGGCCACCTCTTCCGGGGTGCCGTCGGACTCGGCCAGCAGTATCGCCGCGGCACCCAGGTCATAACCGGCCTTGACGAACGGCTCGACCGCCGCGGTCGCCTTGCGGTCCATCATCTCCAGGCCCGACGGAATGATGCCGGCGGCGATGATTGCAGCGACTGCTTCGCCGGCCTTGCCGACGTCATCGAACGAGGCCATCACCACCTGCGCCAGCTGCGGTCGCGGCAGCAACTTGAGCAGCACCTCGGTGACGATCAGCAGCAGCCCCTCGGAACCGATGCTCAGCGCCAGCAGGTCGAGGCCGGGTGTGTCGAGCGCACCGCCGCCAAGCTCGATCGGCTCGCCGTCGATGGTGCATCCGCGCAGGCCGAGCACGTTGTGCAACGTCAATCCGTACTTGAGGCAATGCACGCCGCCGGAATTCTCCGCCACATTGCCGCCGATGCTGCAGGCGATCTGCGAGGAGGGGTCCGGGGCATAGTAAAGGCCGTACGCTGCGGCGGCTTCGGACACCGCCAGGTTGCGCACCCCAGGCTGCACGCGTGCGGTGCGCGCGACCGGATCGATCTGCAGGATGCGATTGAAGCGCGCCAGCGACAGCAGCACGCCGGCCGCGTGCGGCATCGCGCCGCCCGACAGCCCGGTGCCCGCGCCGCGTGCCACCACCGGCACCTGCAACCGGTTGCACTCGCGCAGCACCGCGCGCAGCTCGGCCTCGGTGCGCGGCAGCGCCACCAGCATCGGCAGCGTGCGGAACACCGACAGTCCGTCGCACTCATAGGGACGCAGTTCCTCATCGGCGCTGAGCACGCAGTCGGAAGGCAGCACGGCGCGCAGCGCGGCGGCGACCGCGGGCCGACGCTCGGCCGCCGGGGCTGCCTGCAGGTCACTCCAGCGCGATTCGTCGACGTCGAATTCCGGCACGGACATGGCGCATCATGACCGCCAGCCGCGCGCCGATCAATTGGTCGGCAGGGCGGCGGCCGTTGTGCGCCAACGCTCGCGAAATGCGCTGGGACCGTGGATGCCGGCCAGGCGATAGACTACCTGCGCCGCTTCGGATCGGTTACGGTGCTCGATGGCCACATCCACCAGATCGTGCAGAAGGTCGAAGGCCATATCACTTCGCACACCGCGCGCTCCTCAGCCTACCCGCAGCCCACCTCCGGGGCGCGGCCGGTGGATCGCGGCAACGCTGTACGCGCTGGCGCTGCTCGCGTTGCTGGGCCTCGGCGCCTGGCTCGCCGCGCCATCCACCACAGCTTCGATGCGGCCGGACAGCGTAGTGGCCATTCGCGACTTCATGTTCAGCCCGACCGCGCTGGTGGTCGCGGCAGGAACCAGGGTCAGCTGGAAGAACTTCGACGGCGAACCGCACACGATCCGCAGCATTGACGATAGCTTTCGCTCCGGTGCGCTCGACCCGAACGACAGCTTCAGTTATCGATTCACCAAGCCCGGCACCTACCGCTACGTGTGTTCGATCCATCCGCAGATGGTGGCAACCATCGTGGTGAAATAGCCGGCTAGCACCGCGCCTGAATGCGATCGGCGAGTATTCGGGCGGCCTGCGCGGCGCCGTCCTCGAGCGCGATGCGATCGCGAATGGCCAGCGCGCGCGCGCCGCCGGCACGATCTGCCAGCAGTGCGGACAACTGTTGCTGCGCCCGGGCCGCGCTGTAGCGGCTGCGACGCACGGTTCGTGCGACCCCCAGCCGGACCGCGCGCGCGGCATTGTCGGCCTGGTCGGCGAAGAACGGCACGATCAGCTGCGGGCACCCCGCCCGCAGCGCCTGAGCCAGCGTGCCAATGCCACCCTGGTGCACCACCGCTGCCGCCTGCGGAAACAGCCGGGAATAGGCCGCGTAACCGCACACGTGCACATCGTCGCGCGTGCCGCTGGCAATCGGTTGTGCTGCGGATTCACCGATCAGCAGCACGGCGCGTCGCTGCAGTAGACGCGCGGCGTTGAGGCTCGCCACATAGAAATCCCCTGGATTGCGCACCATCGAGCTGCCAAGCGTAAACACGATCGGTGGCGCTCCGGCCGCGAGAAACGCCTGCAGCCCCGGCTCGAGCATCGTATCGCCGCCGCGCTCGCTGTCGTAGAACGCAAACCCGGTCAACGATGTCGGTGCGGGAAAATCCGGTTGTACGTCGCCGAGCACCGGGGAATAAAGCGCCAGCGCGCCGGCGCGCGAGAATTGCCCGTCAATGATCGGATCGCGGTCGCTGCGGCACAGGCCGATCTCGCGTCGGAAGTCGTGCACCGGTGCCGCTGCCCGCCCGACCAGCCGCTTCAGGGCGCGCAGCACGACGCCGGCGCCGGACGGACCCAGTCGCCTGAGCAGCGGAGCCAGCCAGGCGCCGGGTTGCAGCGCCGGAGGATCGTACGCCGACATGAACATCATCGGCTGCAGCACCGCGCCGATCCAGGCGATGCCGCGCTGTTCTGCCGCCAGGCGCGCGCCAATGCAGACGCTGCCGGTGACCAGAACGCGGCTGTCGCGGGTGGCCGCCATCATGTCCTCATAGGACTGCCGCAGAAAAGGGAACACCAGCCGCCGGTACAGCAGGTCGGGCCGGGCGATCACCTGGCGCGTGAGCTCGGGCAGCTGTGTGCCCAGCGCACGCTCGAGTTCGGCCAAGGCGGGGCGCACGCTGTGAAATCGCAGACCCTCGGCCTCGACCTTGGAGCGGTATTCGCTGACGCCCGCTATGACGGGGTCGTAACCCTGCTGTTTGAGCTTCAGCCCAACGGCGATGAACGGATGCAGGTCGCCGAGCGAGCCCCAGACCGCGAACACAATGCTGTTATTCGGCGCCATGCCACTTCAGCGACGGCTGCTTCACCGACCGCTGGCGGGCGATTCCAGAAATGCCCGCAGCGCCGCAGCCGAGCGC
>Ga0181525_10003878_pt1 | contig 11669 bp, 13 predicted proteins | sample PEATcosm2014_Bin_48_FD_121100 | JGI IMG/M metagenome (GOLD analysis project Ga0181525, IMG submission 121100) | Peatland microbial communities from MTU Mesocosm Facility, Houghton, MI, USA - PEATcosm2014_Bin06_10_metaG | ecosystem: Environmental > Terrestrial > Soil > Wetlands > Peat | place... | reverse complement strand
CTGCTCCAGGCGATGCCGTGGGCAGCGCCTCTGCCCACCGATGACCTGCATCAGCTTGCCTCAGACCTCGCGGAAGCGGCCGGCAGCGGCAGCCGCGCGCCGGAGAGGCTCGCAGCGGTGCTGCGGGAATGGCAGGCGACGGCTGAGGCGCACGGCGACCCAGATATCCTCGCCGCGCTGACCGGCCCGCCAGCCGACTGCGGCCCGGTTCCTGAGCCCGCCGGGTGAGCCCGCGACGCGGCGAGCGCGTCGCGCCACCGGCAGCCGAAGACGAATGGGAGATCGTCTACGGCAATAACGATGCGGCCAAGGGCTGGGAGGACCTGTGCCGGTCCGCTCCGCTAACACGCGCGCTGCCTGGCAGGACATGCGGACCAGGCCGCGGATGCGGGACCACCGGCACGGTCCGCTGCGCGGCACGCTGGCGACCGGCCAGCTCGGCGGCCGGCAGATGGACCGCTGGCAGATCGAGGTCACGGGCGCCGCGCGGGTGTGGTACTTGATCGATGACGACCGGCAGACGGTGTGGCTCGTCCATGCAGGGCCCGGGCATCCAAAGGCCACCGAATGACGGTCATGCCATCCGATTCCCGTTACCCAGACCTCCTGCCACTCCTGGTCATTTAAAGGCCGGGTAGCGGTATAAATAGCGAACACGTCGCCGAATACCCGGGCGCGTCCGCCCCGATCGTGTTGCTCTTATTACATGATTTCCCCGATCCGGGGAAATCGCACCGGTTTCCGTGTTCAAGTCCCCCTCGGACACGTCAAATCCCCATGAGCGGCCGTTCACGGGAATGCTCGGACGTCACCCGCGCTCAGCCTCCGGCCGCGGCGGGTGCTCTCTGGTCTTTCTTCTTCCCTGGACGGTCCTCCTTTCGCTGGTTCTGGCGTGAGTGAGTGTCAGTGGTTCTTGCCGATAATGACGGACGGCGTGTCGGGGTCGCCGACGCGCAGGGTCCGGTCTCGCGGATCGTAGGTGAGGACGGTGCCGCCGGAGCGGAGCTGGTCGATCAGGGCTGCCGTACTGTCCGGGCCGGTCAGCTGCGCCAGGCCGCGGTTCGCCCGGGCGGGTTTCCCGGCGGGGCCGGCGAGGAGGATAGCGATGGCCGCAAGGTGCGGGAGGATCTGGTCCTCGCGTAGGTAGGTGTTCGGGGGCCGTCCTGGTTCTGGGCGGGTGGCGCTGGTGTAGCCGTGGCGGCACCGGTAGGCGGGCTTGCCGTTGGACCACGCTGATTCCAGCCGCCTTCTGCACTGCCCGCAGGCCAGCAGCCCGGCCAGCAGGTCCCGGCGTGCCGCGGGCCCGGCGGGGCCGCGCGGCGCGGTGCTGTCCTGGGCGTCGATGAAATCTGTCTCGCTGACCAGCGCCGCGTGCGCGGGATGTTTGGAGATGACCCAGCCTCCGGGCAGGTTCCACCGATGCACCTGCTTATGGCCTAGCGTGGTGTTCGCCGGGCCGGCCAGGTCGAAGTCAGTGCGCTGCCGGTTCCACACCTGCCGCCCCGTATAACGGGGATTAGCGAGGATCGCCGCGACCGTCCGCAGCGTCCATCCGCTCCCGGTCCGGTGCGGGTTACGTCCAGGGTCCGCGGCTGACGGGCACGGCACCCCGGCATCATTCAGCGCCCGGTAATCCGGGCCGCGCTGTGCCCGGCCAGCCGCTGGCTGAACATCCACGTCACGACCGGCGCTGTGGCCGGGTCCGGCTCCAGCCGGTCCTCGGCGTGCCAGTCCACCCGGCCGCCGACTTCGGGCATCCACAGCTGGATGCCGTAGTGCTCGAACAACGGTGCCATCGACGCGTACTGGTTCCCGCAGGACGCCCGCTCGTATTCCCCGATCACGACCGCGTCCCACCCGCGGCCCGGGTCCACGTGCTGGGCGACCAGCGCGGCGGCCTGCGGGCGCCTGGCCCACGGCAGCGTCCGGCTCTCCCCCGCATCGAAGAACTGCGCCACTATCGCGCCGTGTCCCGCTGTCGGCATGACGGCCTGCTGCAACTGCCTGGCCCGCGACGTCACCGGATCCTGCCAGTCCTCAGTCGAGACCCGCCGTAGAACGCGAACCGCAAGCACCCCCGGCTCTGCACCCCAGCCCGGCTCCGGCCCAGGCCCTCCGCCCAGGACGCCAGCATGTCCACGCCCGGCCCGCCTGCCGGGAGCATCCCCATCGGCGCCGCACACACGTCCAGGCCACCTCCCCCGGCACGCACCGAAGACAAATGCAGGTACCTTTTCGGTGGAGCGCTCCCGGCAGGGTGCGCGTCAAAGATGCAGGGTCTCGGAGTTTTAGCTGGTAGCGCGCTTGCAGCGGTTCAACTGAACGCGTTCGACACCCTGGTGATAGAGCGCTAGGTCGAGGTACTCGCACCCACGGCTCGTTCGGAAAAATAAGAACCTATATGCCGAACGGCCGTGGTGCATGTCCTCAGCCTGGGTGCAGGCAGACATAGGAAGGCCCGGTCGTGTGCGGAGGCACCCGATGGAAGCAGGCTGGATGCGGCCTGGCCCGGAGCCGTTCGTCCGGGTGGAAGTCGTGCACTCCAGCGAGCGCACTCGCATAACGAGGCTGTTCCTGCCTGGGCGCACGGTTATCCGCAAGGAGCCGCTGGGACCGGACGCGGAACGGCGGGTGCGGCTTGAGGCCGCGATGCTGGAACGCCTGCTCGGCGTCGCGGGGGTCGCGCAGCTGGCGGAGCCGCGACGGTACCCCGGGTCGGTCGTGCTGGAAGACGGCGGGGCGGGCCCGGCGTAAGCTGCGAGCCGCTCTCGCCGCTAACGGGTATCTGGACGATCAGACTTCGAGGCGCTCATGAACGGCTGGTCAGCGCTGGACCGCTTCCTGCAGACCGACCCGCGCGACGTGGGCTGCACCGAGGCGATGGACCTGCTGCACGTCTACGCCGAGCTGGTGGCCACCGACGCCTCGGCCGCGCAACGTTACCCTGGCATCGCCGCTCACCTGCAGGCCTGCGGTCCGTGCGGCGAGGACTTCGACGGGCTGCTGGCGGCTGTGCGCGGCGCCGCAGACTGACCGGGCTGGCTCACCGGGCGTCGCGTCGCCCCGGGAAAGGCGTGTTCTACGGGACGATTTCCCTGCCTGGGCGAGAGGACCGCCGGCTCGTCACGATCCTCATGCCGGGAACGGAGCGTCCTGGCCGCCTGATCGGGCCGGCCGGCCGTCTGGAATTGCTCCCTGACAAGGGCGAGGGCTATGCCCGCCAGCACGGCTAGGCCGCAGAGCACGTAGAGATTGCCTTCCAGCAGCCGGACCGGGCCGGGCGGCTGGCCGGGCCCGGCTAGCGGGATCCGGCCAGAGAAGACAGCGGCGGCCGCCGCTGTGGCCAGGCCGTACCAGGCTGAGCGGCGCCGCCACGCGGTGGCGGCCAGGGCCACCAGCAGCGGCACGGCCCACACCCAGTGGTGGGTCCAGGAGAACGGCGAGATGAGCAGGCCGGTGATGGCGCAGCAGGTCACCCCGGCGAGCTGGTGGCCGCGCCGGTGTGCCCACGCGGCGACCGTGATCCCGGCCAGGCCGACTAGCAGCGCCACGACGACCCACCATCGGTAGGCCGGATCAAGGTTCCCCGCGAGCCGGGCCACCGCCCCGGATAGCGACTGATCTGACAGGTTAGCCGGGTCACCGATCCGGTCCCGGTTATAGAACACGCCGTCCAGCCAGAACAACCGGGACTGTGACGGCAGCAGCACGAAGCCGATGGCGACAGTCAGCGCGAAGGTGGCGGCGGCGGTGGCGGCCGCCCTGACCCGGCGGGTGATCAACAGGTAGGCGACGAAGATCAGCGGGGTCAGCTTGATACCTGCCGCCAGCCCGGTGGCGATTCCTTGCCACCAGTGGCCGTCGTGGCGGCGCAGCAGGTCGGTCCCGGCCAGCGCGGCAAGTATCAGGTTTACCTCGCCCAGGTGCAGCGTGTAGGCGACCGGCCAGGTCAGCAGGGCCAGGGCCGTCACTGCGAAAACCGTCTCCGGCCGTCGCCGCACCCCCGCCGTGCCCAGCGACAACGCGCACAGCACCGCCAGCGCGCCGGTGCTCGCGACGGTGATGACAGCGGCGAGATCACCCTCCGGCGCATGTGCGGCGATGGTGAACAGCGCGGCGGCGAAGGGAGGGTAGGTGAAGCTGTACCGGGTCCCGGCAGCGTACAGCATGCCGCCGCGAGAGGCCTGCTGGCCGCCCCACCAGTAGACGTGGACATCCCACAGCGGCCAGTACCCGTGCGGAGCCGCCAGCCCCGGACGCAGGTAGATTGTCAGCGCCGCCAGGCCTGCCAGCACCACGGCCGCCCTCATCCAGCGGGCTGCCTGCGGGCTGGACCCGTCGAGCGGGGCGGGTGGCGAGGCGCGTCCGGCCAGTGTCGCCGGAGGGCGGTTAGCTGAACCCATCCACAGGCGATCTCCGTTGCCGTCGCTTCCGCGTCGGCGCGCGACCGGCCGCCGCACCAGGACAGAGAGCTGCTTGGAGTTCACTGGCTTCGGGTGGTGACGGAAACAAAAACCCGCCCGGCGTGTTGCCACTCCTCGAAGAGCTTCAGGTCGGCGGCGGCCGCGAGTTTGAGTAGCGCACTTACACCCAGCCGGGCCCAGGGGAACACCGGGCCGCGCCTGCCGTCGGCGTGTTCGAGCCATGCGGTCATCCGCTCGTCGATGTCGTCGCGCTCCGCTTCGATCAGCAGCTGGCCGCCGGGAGCCAGCAGCAGCGCGCAACGGCGCAGCAGTTCGTCGGGGTAACCGCCGATGCCGATGTTGCCGTCGGCGAGCAGCGCGGTCCCCCATCGGCCCTGGCCGGGCAGCGGCTCGAATACCGAACGGTGGATGGCGCACGCCCCGGCCCGGTGCACCCGGGCCACCGCGGTACGAGAGATGTCCACGCCGAGCACAGGGATCCCGCGCTCGGCCAGCGCGATGGTCAGGCGGCCGGGGCCGCAACCGATGTCGAGTACCGGCGCCCGGCAGCGGCGCAGCAACTCCTCGTCGGCCACGTCGGGCGGCCCGCACCAGCGGGCTACCTGTAGCGGCAGCGCGCGGCCGCACGCCGTCCGCAGGAACAACGCGGCACCTGACATATCCAGCGCCTCCTCGTACAGGCCGATCGCACCCGGCTTCATACCTGCTCTCGCACGGCGCGGCCGACCCGATGCCCCGCGGCGGGCGGGTCGAGAACCGGGGCGAGTTCCCGCACCCGAGCGGCAAACCGGCTCCACGGCGCCTGACGTGCCACGGCCACGGCGTCTGCTGTGGTGTCTACGTCGCGAAGCAGCGGCAGATCGGCGACACGCAGCCCGGCCGCATGCAGCCGGGCACGCTGGCTGGCACCGGTGTTCGCCGTTGACATCGGCACACCGCGTACCAGGGCAGGGTCCGGTACGCGTAGCCCGAGCGCCCAGAAGCCCCCGTCGGCGGCCGGCCCGAACCAGGCGTCGGCGACCTCCCAATCCACGAGGAGAAGGCCAGGAGTTAGCTGTGGCGTGTCCATGCCGATGAGCAGCGCGGGTCCGCGTACCGCGGCGAAAGCGCCGGCCAATCGCTCATCGAGGCCGCCACCGCACTGTGGCGCGATGTCGAACCCGCGCGGCAGCCACGGCCCCGGCTCGCCGTCGAGTACGAGCACCCGCCGTCGGGCCGGTGCCGCGAGAACGGTGTGCAGCGTGTCGGCCAGCGCGGCCTCGGCGAGTGCGGCGGCCTGCTCGGGCGTGCACGGCGGCACGAGGCGGGTCTTGACCCGTCCGGGCAGCGGCTGCTTGGCGATGACGAGCAGGGTGGTGTCCGGTTCCGCGGCCGCGCCATGCGGCCGGTACTGCGCGGTCACCTGGCCAGGACCTGGCTCATGTCCCTGACGGTGCGCACGGAGCCGCGCACCGTCCCGGTCACCTTTGACTTGCCGATGCGGGGCAGGTAGGTGACTTCGACCTCGGCCAGGCGCCAGCCGGCGGCGGCCGCGCTGAGCACCATCTCCAGCGGGTAGCCGAAACGCCGGTCGGTGAGGTTCAGGCCGAGCAGCGCCTCGCGGCGCGCGGCGCGCATCGGTCCCAGGTCGCCGAGGCGCACGCCGGTGCGGCGGCGGACGCGGCGGGCAAGCTCGCGGTTGGCCAGGCGCGCGGGCAGCGGCCAGGCGTCCCGCCGGACCGGTGAGCGGCGGCCGAGCACGAGGTCGGCCTGGCCAGCGAAGAGCAGTCCGGCCAGGCGCGGGAGCTGCTGCGGATCCAGGCTGCCGTCGCAGTCGCAGAAGCACACGAGATCGGCGGTCGCGGCCAGCACACCAGCATGCGCGGCGGCGCCGAATCCCCGCTTTGATTCCCGCACGACCGTTGCGCCGAGTGAACTGGCGAGCTTCCCGGAACCGTCGGTCGAGCCGTTGTCGACCACGATCGCCCGGAAGCCAGCCGGCATTCGTTCCAGGACCCACGGCAGCGCGGGTGCCTCATCCAGGCAGGGCAGGATCACGTCCACTGTCACAGCAGCGACGTTACGAGTACGGCGAGTCGGCGGGCAGGGAGCGGGACCTTACGGGATGAGGAAACTCCCCGGCTGCTAATTCCTACACTCAAATCTATGGGCGCGCGTGTTCTCGTGGTCGACGACGATCCGATTGTGGCCGAGGTTGTCGTCGACTATCTCCGGCATGCGGGCATGGAACCCCGGCACGTGGCCGACGGGCCAGCCGCGCTCTTGCTCGCCGAGGAATGGCGACCCGACCTGGTCGTGCTCGACCTGATGCTGCCCGGTATCGACGGTCTGGAGGTGTGCCGCCGGCTGCGGAAGGCATGGGACGGACAGGCTGCGCTGCCGGTGGTCATGCTGACCGCACTCGGGGAGGAGAACGACCGGGTCCTGGGGCTGGAGACGGGTGCAGACGACTACGTGACCAAGCCGTTCAGCCCCCGGGAACTGGCCTTGCGGGTGGAGGCCGTACTGCGGCGGGCCAGCGGACCCGAGGCGGGAGTGACGGCGATGCCGCGGCCGCTGCGCTCGGGACGCCTTGAGATCGACGTGGCGGCCCGGCGGGCCCGCAGGGATGGCCGCGAGCTGACCTTGACGGTACGCGAGTTCGACTTGCTCGCCTTCTTCATCTCGCATCCGGGACAGGCGTTCACCCGGGCCGAGCTGATGAAACGGGTGTGGGGCTGGTCGTTCGGTGACCAGTCCACCGTCACCGTGCACGTGCGCCGGCTTCGCGACAAGGTCGAGGAGGAACCGGCGTCGCCGTTGCTGCTCCGCACCGTCCGGGGTATCGGCTACTGCTGGGACGCAGAGCCCTCGCAGGATGACCGCGGGGCAGATATCTCCAACCCGTAAGGTTGGCCGCCCGCGGCGGCCCCCGCGACACCAGAACCTGGGGCCTGCGAGCCGGAAGGACTTCGCGTGCACCGGTGGAAACCCCTGGTCAGCGGCTTAAGCCGGACCGTGACGGTCGTGTGTGCCGCGCCCCCCGGCGCACCTCGACCCGCACCCCAACATTCGGATAATACGTCATATAAGGGACGGAACTCCCTCCGCTCGCGGCTTGTCTCGTACCGGCGCACCTGCATCTAATACGCAGCGTGAGAAGTTCTGTCCCGGCTGGCGGCGCCAGCGCCGGGCCTGCGGCCACGCCAGCGCCCGAGCGGCAGGTTGCGCCGGGCCCGGGCGATGCGGCCGGGCCGCTGCGCGTCCCGTCGCCCCGCCGCTGGGACGCACCGCGCGCCGTGCGACTGGCCGCCGCCCTGCTCGGGCTGGCCGCGATCGCCACCTACCTGGTCACCGCCCTGTTCCGGCTCGGCTACCCCTTCCCCCTGGAATACCTCGAGAGCAACTCCCTCGTGGAGGTGCAGCGGATACTCACCGGGCGCGCGCTTTACGCGGCGCCCACGGTCGGCTACGTGCCGGACGGCTATCCGCCGCTGTACTTCGCGACCTCGGCCGCGGCAGCCAGCGTGCTCGGCCTGTCTTACCTGCCGCTGCGGCTGGTGTCGCTGGTGTCATCACTGGTCTGCTTCGCGGTAATGGCCCGGCTGGTGCAGCGCGAGACCACGAGCGCCGCCGCCGGGATCGCGGCGGCGGGCCTGCTGGCCGCCACCTACTTCGTCGCGGACACCTGGTTCGACGTCGCCCGGGTGGACTCGCTGTTCATCGCGCTCAGCGTCGCCGCCCTCTACACCGCGCGGTGGATGCGCCGCACCCGCGGCGCTGTCGCGACCGGGCTGCTGCTCGCTGCCGCGTTCCTCACCAAGCAGAACGGGCTCGCCGAGGGGGTCGCGGTGCTCACCGCGCTGGCGTTCGGCCCGCGACGGCGGCTCGCCTGGCCTGCCGCCCTGACCTACGGCGCGGTTCTCGGGATCAGCACGCTCGTGCTGGGGCTCACCAGCCACGGCTGGTACGTGTTCTATGTCTTCGTGCTGCTGAGTGAGCACCCGCTAAAGGACGCCGCGTTCGGGCAGTTCTGGACCGTCTCCCTGCTGCCCGTGCTCGCCATCGCCTGCTCCGCCCTGGTCCTCGGGGTGCGGCGGACACCGCTGGTGCTGGTCGCCGGCGGTACCGCGCTGGTGGCCGAGAGCTACGCCGCCCTGGTCCACAGCGGCGGCAGGGTCAACGACCTGCTGCCCGCCTACCTCGCGGTGGCGCTGTTCGCGGGGCTGGCGATGGACCCCCGCCCCGGCGGCCTGGCGGGTTCCGGCGTGGACCGGCTGGCCGGCGGCCGATTCGCGAACTGGCGGCCGGGTCTGACCTGCCGGTGGGTCGCCGCCGCGGCCGCCGCCCTAGTTATCGCGCAGCTGGCCGTGCTGATGAATGGCTTCCGTCCTGCCCAGGCGATACCGTCGAGCGCTGACCGCGCCGTCGGCCTGCGGCTGGAGGCAGGGATGCGCGCGCTCGGCGGCACGATTGCGGTCCCCTCCGACCCCGGTCTCGACCTGCTGGCCGGGCTGCCGGCCGTGGCCCACCAGGGCGCGACGGACGACGTGCTGCGCGCCTCGGACCCGGCGATCATCGCGAGCTTCCGGCGCAGCGCCGCCCGCGCCGTGGCGACACGACGGTTCAGCGCGATCGTGACCGAGAACACGGGACCGCCGGACGGCTTCCCGCCCGACCTGGGGCGCTACTACCGCCGCTGCCCGCAGGCGCTGCTGCCCGGCGTGCCGCAAGCGGTATTCGAGCCGGTCGCCGGTCCCCCCGGACGGCCGGCTTACCTGTGGCTTCCGGGCGGCGCGTCGTGCGCGGCGGCGGTCAGCATGCTCAACGGCGCGACGGCCGACGCCCGGCCTGCCAGCATCGGCATCCCGGCAGGTCGGGAGGTTGAAAAGTGACCGACGATGAGAAGCCTGGCACGCACCGGCCCTCGCTCGCCCGGCGCGCCGCGGAAACAATACGCAGGCACCGGGGCGGGATGCCCGGCCCGTTCCGCCGTTCTTTCTGGCGAAGCCCCATCCGCGGCCCCTGGCTGACCTCGGTCCTCGGCCTGGTCCTGCTGGCCGGGGTCTCGGTGGTGTTCGTCACCGGCCTGCTGTCCTACGCGGCCTACAACCCCGACCTCGCCCGGATCAACGACACCACCCCCGGCAAGGGGCTGCTCGGCTTCTACCTGTTCTCCTGGCCAACTCATCCGGTGTGGCTGTACCGGGTCAACCAGGGCCTGCACGTCACCCTGGGGCTGGTGCTCATCCCGATCCTGCTGGCCAAGCTGTGGTCGGTGCTGCCGAAGCTGTTCCAGTGGCCGCCGCTGCGCAGTCCCGCGCACGTGCTGGAGCGGCTGTCGCTGCTGCTGCTCGTGGGCGGGGCGGTGTTCGAGTTCGTCACCGGAGTCCTCAACATCCAGCAGTGGTACAAGTTCCCCGGCTCTTTCTACACCCTGCACTTCTACGGCGCGTGGGTGTTCGTGGCCGGCCTTGTGGTCCACGTGGGCCTGAAGAGCCGGACCGTGATCAGGGCGCTGCGAAGCCGCGGCCTGATCCGGGAGCTGCGCGTCGGCACCGCCCGCACGCAGCCGGAATCGCCGGACGCCTCAGAGCTGGTCAGCCCAGCGCCCGCAGCCCCGACGATCTCCCGGCGCGGCGCGCTGGCCTTCGCCGGAGCCGGCTCGCTCCTGCTGCTGGCCTTGTCAATCGGCCAGTCGCTGGGCGGCCCGCTGCGCCGCACCGCGCTGCTGGCCCCGCACGGGCAGGACCTCGGCACCGGCCCCAACGACTTCCAGATCAACCAGACCGCAGCCGAGGTGGGCGTCAGCACGGCCGAGACCGGCCTGAGCTGGCGGCTCACCCTTGACCACGTGGGAGGGACCGGTCACCTGCCCCTGCGCCTGAGCCGGGCCGAGCTTCTCGCGATGGAGCAGCACACCGCGTACCTGCCGATCGCCTGCGTCGAGGGCTGGTCCACCGACAATCAGGCCTGGACCGGAGTGCGGCTGCGTGATCTGGCCCGGCTGGCCGGAGTCAGTCATCCGGCCAGCGTGCTAGTGGAGTCGTTGCAACGGGGCGGCACCTTCCGGCACGGTGTCCTGTCGGCCGGACAGATCATGGACCCGGACTCGCTGCTCGCGCTGCGGGTCAACGGCGCGGACCTGTCCCTCGACCACGGCTATCCCGCGCGCGTGATCGTGCCGGCCAACCCCGGCGTGCACAACACCAAGTGGGTCGCCAGCCTGACCTTCGCGAGCTGACATGAGACGCCAGTTGCGCTGGTACGGCGCCAGTCCCCTGCACCTGCTCGCCTTGCTGGCCTGTTTCTGCCTGGCCGGTTACGCGGCCGCCCGGCTCGTGTCCTCCCACCCCGTGGCGGTCGTGGTCTGGTTCCTCGGCGCGGTTATCGGCCACGACCTGCTGCTGATGCCCCTGTACTCGCTCGCCGACCGGTCGGCCATGGCCGCGGTCAGGCACCGCGAGCCGCAGCTGCCCGCGACACCGTGGATCAACTACGTGCGGGTGCCCGCCGCACTGTCCGGCCTGCTGCTCCTGGTGTGGTTCCCGCTGATCCTGCGGCTGCAGTCGCCCTACCACGCGTCGACCACGTTGTCCGCGAACCCGTACGTCTGGCACTGGCTCGCGGTGACGGGCGCGCTGTTCCTGCTGTCCGCCGTCGCGTTCGCGGTGCGGCTACGCCGCCAGTCGCGAACCGCCCCGCCGCCGGAACCGCCGACCGCGGTACCCGACGGCGCCGACCCGGACCGCGAGACCGAACCGCCGGCCGATACGGTACTCACCCAGGCCGACCCTGGAGGGGGCGAGCAACCAGCCGTCCAGGAAGACCACGGACCTGCACTGGTTGCCGGCGAAGCCGCAGCAGGCGGTGCCGTGTCCGGTCTGGGCCAGGGCGAATCCCGGCCCGGTCCGCAGCAGGAGGCCGCCGGAGAAGATCAGGGGCCGCCCCGCCAGATCCAGCACCAGCCTGCCGCCCAGCAGCACGAAGCAGGACCGGGCGATGAAGCCCGGTAAGCAATCCAAGCCCGGGACGGCTACGAATGCAAACCGGGCGATTCGGTTCGCCTGAGCCTGGGCCCCCGCCGGGATACCGCAGGCCAGGAGGGGAATCGCCGAGACCGGCGGTCCGTGGCTCGCGAGCGGCGTCGGCTACAGCTAGGAGGCAGACCTTCGTGAACGCGCAGCTTGAGGTCGTCCTGATCGCCGCGGGCTGCACCAGCGCGGTGGGCCTGATCGGCATGGGCGTCATCCGGCTACTGCGCCG
>Ga0181525_10003877_pt1 | contig 11670 bp, 9 predicted proteins | sample PEATcosm2014_Bin_48_FD_121100 | JGI IMG/M metagenome (GOLD analysis project Ga0181525, IMG submission 121100) | Peatland microbial communities from MTU Mesocosm Facility, Houghton, MI, USA - PEATcosm2014_Bin06_10_metaG | ecosystem: Environmental > Terrestrial > Soil > Wetlands > Peat | place... | reverse complement strand
GTACCTATAATCCATGCCGCCTTGGTTAGACGACCGGCCCGTCACACCCCCGAGAGCAACTCAGAGTTTCAGGTCGGAGTTCCCCACCGCGTAGTCGTAGTTGGCTTCGTAGAGAAGCTCGCTGTATTCGGCCGCAACGTAGTCGCGCTGCGCGGTTGCGAGGTTGGCGTCGGCCGTCGTGATGTCGGTGATCGAAGCCGCACCCACGCGGTAACGAGCCGACGTGGCCTGCGCCGCGACCTGGGCACTCTGCAACTCGGCCTGAGCCTGCACGAAGCTGGCACGCGCCGAGATCAGTTGCGCGAGCGCGCCGCGCACGTTCGACTCGACGGTCTGCTTCGTCGCCGTCAGGTTCGCCAAGGCCTGATCGTACTCCGATACGGCCACCGCGATGTTGTAGTTGGTGAGGCCCTGGTCGTAAATCGGCAGATTTACCGTCGCCCCAAGTTGCCCCGTGGGAGCCCACGCGCTTGCGACCGGCGGGTTCGATATGAGTAAGCGCGAGGTTCCCGTACTGCCGTTTGCGGTGATCTGCGGCATGCGCGCGAGTTTGGCATAGCGCACGTTCTGAAAGTCCGACGTGACGGTATGTTCGGCGGCGAGATAATCAGGCCGGATTTGCAGGGCGAGCGCCACCGCCTGCTGGTAGGTCAGGGTCTTCACCGGCGGCTGGTTCGATTGGACTTGCGGATTCACTTCGGCGTCGGCGTCCAGCCCGAGCGTCGTTGCAAACGTCGCCTGCCCGGCGATGACGGCACCCTGCGCCGTCACGAGCGCGCCCTTCGCCTGCGCGGTCGCGAACTGCGCCGCAGCGAGATCCGAGCGCGCCGCAGCGCCGGTCTTAATTTGCGCTATTACGTAGTTTTCTTGCGTCTGGTCTTCACGCACGATCGAGTTGTCGGCAACGACCGTCGCCTGGTCTTGCAAGAGGTTGTAATAGGCCGTTGCGACGTTATACGCGAGCGTCTGCAGATCGCGAACCAGCGTGTCCTTGCCGGCGACGCTGGCCTCCTTCGCGCTGCGGATCGCGGCGATCGCCTGCCCGCCGTCGAAGATCAACTGCTCGATGCTGACATGTCCGTTCTCGGTCGTGATGACGTTGTTGAGCGAGCCCGGGGCCGGCGTGCTCGTCCCGCTGGTTCCGTTCGTGGTGCCATTGCCGTACGTCCGCGTGATCGTTCCCTCGGCGCTGAGGCTGGGAAAGAGGGCCCCTTGCTCCGCGCCGTATTTCGCGAAGATCGCGTTGTATTGTGCGCGTTGCGTTGCAAATGCCGGCGAGAGCATCACGGCGATATCGACTGCCTGCTGCAGAGAAACCGTGGTAGGAACCCCCGCTTTCGGCGCTTGTTGCGCGACGTCGGGCGCGGGCGTTCCATACGCCGGATAGGGGATCGGCGTTCCCGACGCCGTCGGCACCGGGAGCGGCGTCATCGCCGGGAACGGCGTCGCCTGCGTCTGCGGAACCTGCGCGGACACGGGCGCACCCGCGAGCGGCGCGAGCACCAGCGCGCCCGCAAGTACGCGAGCTAGGGCAGATCGGAAAACCATCATTGCGCTTTGCCACCCGCGGCCGCCGGGCTACCCGAAGGCGCCGGCGCGGCCCCGTTGACGGCGACGAGGCTGCCGTCTTTCAGGGCATCCGGGCGAGTCGTAATGACCTTCGTCCCAGGCTGCACCGAGCTTGCGAACACCTCCGCAAGCGTATCGGTTTGAATCCCGACGCGAACCGGAACTTCTTGCGCTTTGTTGTCGGCGCCGACTACGTACACGACGTTTCCTTTATCCGTTTGAGCGATCGCCGTGCGCGGCACGACGATGGTGTTGTTGCGCGACTGCTGTGCGAGCGTAGCCGTCACGAGCATGCCGCCGCGTAAGACGTCGCCCGGGTTGGGCATGGCTACGCGTGCCAGGTACGACAGCGTGCCCTGCGTCGGCACGGCGTTCACGGTGGCGATCGTCGCCGTGAAGGCTTTTCCCGGTAAGGAGCTCGAGCTTAACGTCACGTGCGATCCGGGCCTAACGTACGACAGATCTTCGTCGGGCACGTTAAGGTTGATCCATACCGTGTCGACGCGGGATATCGACAACACGGGTGCCTGCGGTCCCGCATAGGCGCCCGGATCCAATAAGCGTGCCGTAATTATGCCGTCGAAGGGAGCGTATAAGACCGTTTGACCGACTTGGGTGCGCAGCGTCGAGGCATTCGCCGCTGCCGCCTGCGCGCTAGCGATCGAAGCCTTCACACCCTCTGCGCTGACGACGTTGTTGCGCAAACCGATCTGCGCGTTGTTATAGGTACTCAACGCTTGAACGTAAGCGGCGTGGGCGCTTTCGAGCGTAGCCTGCGAAACGTAGCCTTCTTTGTAGAGCTGCGTATTCTGGTCGTAGACGAGTTTGGCGTTCGAAAGCGCCGCGCGGGCCGTTTCCAGCGCCGCTTGATTCTGCTGTTGCTGAACCGGCAAACCCACCTGCGCGCCGCTCGCGGTTGCGACCTGCGATGCCGCTTGCGCTTGAGCTTGCGCGAGTTGCGCGCGCAGCGTAGAGGCGTCGATCCTCGCTAGCGCTTGGCCCGCGTGCACGTGGTCGCCGATGTTCACATCGATCGCCGAAATTGTCCCGCTTTGCTGAAACGCGAGGGACGACTGCTCGAGCGGCGCGATTTGACCGTCGAGCGAAATATACGTTGCGATGTCACGGCGCTGCGCGCTCGCGACGTCGACGTTGAGCGGCGGCGGGGCCTTTTGCCCGCCTCCCTGGCCGCACGCACTGAGGGCTACCGTCGCTGCCAAGGCGACTCCCACGACGCGGTGGTAATACATGATTCTCCTACTTTAGAAAGCCTCGACCGCCCGCTTCGGCGGCAGCAGTCGTTGGTACTACGGCGCAAGCGGTCAATTTGATTCACAGCTTGGCCATCATTCCTGAGAACCCGCTGACGCGCAAAGGATTCACCGAGGCCGAATTCACATATCCTCGAGGAATGAGCGCGAAACTGGAGGTCGGCCGCGCGTACAGCCTCCAAACTCGGGTCGAAGAATGGATGACCGCCGAGAAGGCGGGGAATAAGGGTGTGGACGTGCTCGATACGTCCATGCTCGTGCAATTTATTGAAAATGCCGCGATCCATTGTCTCGAACCCATGCTCGGCGACCAGACGGTCACTTTGGGCACCCACATCGATCTCGAACACCACAAGCCGGTCCCGGTCGGATTCATCGTTCGGACCGAGGTCGAAATCGTCATGATCGACGGGCCACGCGTGAGCTTCGCGGTATCGGTTTTTGACGAACGGGAAGCGGTCGCGGAGGGCACGCACGAGCGTCACATCATCGAGAAGTCGAAATTTCTTGCAAAATTGGAAGAAAAACTCGCCTGACCCCGTTACCGGGCGAGCCCGAATCCAAGCCGCAAAAGCCCTTGACGAACTCGGGTCATACTGCAGGGTGGGCAAACGAGCCCCCGAACAGGTACCGCAGGATTGTCTTGGGGGGACCTATGCCCTTTGGCCGAGAGGCTGGGACGCGGTCCAGGCGCCGATGCGGCCCGAAACAAGCTAAGGTCTCATACTCATTCTAGGAGGAAACATTGAAGCGACTGAGCACCGGAGTCCTCGCCGCGCTCTTTGCAGCCGGTCTCGGACTTAATGCGGTCGCAGCTCCGACCTCCGCGTCGCATGGAAACATTGGAACCAACGCGATCGCGCAGGCCGGCAGCTCGACCATGATGGAGGCTCCGCCGGCGAACTTCGGTTCCCCGCCGTCGGGGCAAGTGCCGATTCTTTATAACGACCATCACGTCTATTCCAAGCCCGACACCCTTAAGCAAGGCCGCGTCCTTGCGGCGCTCGTGCGCGGCGGTACGGTTCTGATTCCGCTTCGTTCGATGTTCGAGCAAATGGGTGCCACCGTATCCTACGATGCGGCCAGCAAGACGGTCGACGTGAGTAAGCCGGGCGCCGACGTGAAGGTCACGGTCGGCAAGCCGGAAGTGATCATCAACGGCGAATCGCGTCCGTTGGACGTTCCGCCGATCCTGTGGCAGGGCAACGTTCTCGTTCCCGTCCGCGTGATCTCGGAAGGCATGGGCGCCTACGTTCAGTGGGTTCCCGACAAGCAACTCGTCGTCGTGCGTTATATCCCGCCGACCCCCACGACGCCCGAACCGACGGTTCCGCCCACGGCGCCTCCGCCCCCGGTAACGGCACCGCCGACGCCGACCCCGTCACCGACCCCGTACCTCGACTTGTTCGTCGCCGGTGACTACCTGATCTCGCCGAAGGTCTACGACGAGTTCAATCCTGGAACGCCGAACGGACAATCGAACGGTTTCTCGTGGGCCGCTCGCGCAGGCGCGGAGTTCGGATTATTCGACCTGCCGTGGATGCTCGAAGGCGACTACCGGAACTTCAACTACCCGCACAACTGCTCGGGTACCCCGAGCGCGCCGACGCCTGACTGCTACGTCACGACGATCGGTGGTACGGGCTCGACGTACGTTCCGTACTTCCAGGTGCGCAGCTACGACTTTGACGGCCGCCTCGGCATCAAGGTCCTGAACCCGCGCATCTACATCGGCCTCGGCTACATCTGGCGCGGAAACAACGCCGGATATCCGCAACTGACCGGCATCGGTTTCGGCGCAGAGAAGCTTCCGGATCTCGACCAAACCTGGTCGGTCTACGGCAGCATCTACTACTACTCGAACATCAAGGGTAGCTTCGTCGATCCTACCGGTATCAGCTGGAACATGCAGTACAACGCGCTCAAGTATCAGCTTGGCGTGACGTACGCACTCGGAACCAGCCCGCTCTTCATCGAGGCGGGTATCCTCGGTGAAAGAGATCAGGGTAAGCTCAACACGCCTGGCGATTTCAATGACTTCGCCGGATACGTTGGTCTTGGTCTGAAGTTCTAGACGGTTCGCCCACCTCGCGGTGGAAGCCAAGGAGAGAGCCCCCGGCGATGCCGGGGGCTCTTTTCATTTACGGCGTAAGCGTCGGCGCGGGCGCGGGGGCCACGCAGGGCGGCGTGATGATGTTGACGATCGGCTGTCCCGGCGCCGGCACCGGCGTCGCCGTTGCCGACGGCGCCTCCATCGCTACCACGCCGCTCGGCAGCGGCGTCGGGCACATCTCCGGATTGCCGAAGTAGTGCTCGGTAAAACCGTGCGCGATTTCAGCCTTTTCGACCTTGCCGAAATACGTGCTGCCAAAGTGTGCCACCAGCAGGTGCGCGTAATTCCAGGCCTTCTCCTGATACGGCTGCGTGTAGATCTTCTTATACATGACGATGGCTAGAAAAAAGCTCCGGGCCAGCTCCGGGTCGCCCGGGTATTTTGCAGACCACGCCTGCAGCGCTTCGTCGGCAAAGGACACCTTATTGATGATGCCCGAGTCCGTCGTATAGTCGCCGGCCCGAATACTCTCGTCGCGGAACGTGTTGTTGATGCCGAGATAGCTCATCTTCATACGGCCGAAGTACTCGTCGGCCGGCGCGGAGTGCGCGAAATTTTCACATTGCCCGCGTTCCCACTTGCTCTTCTTCGCGAGGCAGGGGTCGGGAGAACCTTTTGCGTGGGGAGTCGCGCTAGTCGCCGCCGGAGCGGGCGTAACGCAGGTGAGGGCGACGGCCAATAAGCCGGCGAGTGCGAGTGGGAGACGCTTCATAGCAGCACTATTCGATTCCGCCACCGAAGGCGGCCTTCGTGCAACGAACGCTCCGCATTGCCGCGCTTCAGCTATCCGCCCACGACCGCGCCGCTTTTCGCGAGCGCCTGCCTGCATTGCTCGAACGCGTCGCAGCCGCTGCCGCAGATGCAGAACTGCTCGTGGTGCCGGAGGGCACGATGCCGGCCTACGTCTTGGGCGAACCCGGAATCGACGGCGCCGCACCTCAGGAAGCGATCGAGGGTCTGCGCGCGATCGCGCAAGCGAATCGCTGCGTTATTGTGGCCGGCGTCGCAAAGGCGGTCGACCGGGAATTGCGTAACAGCGCGATCGTCATCGACGCGGACGGATCGACGGCGGGGCGAGCCGACAAGATCTTTCTCTGGCATTTCGATCGGAAGTGGTTTGCGCCGGGGGACGAACTCACACCGATTCGAACGTCGCTCGGCGTCCTCGGCGTGATGATTTGCGCCGACGGCCGCATGCCGGGAATCGGTCGCGCGCTCGTCGATGCCGGCGCCGAGCTCCTCGTTATGCCGACGGCGTGGGTAACGTCGGGACGCAACGCGGCGGCTCTTGAAAACGTGCAGGCGGATCTTCTCGCGCAAGTGCGCGCGTTTGAAAACAACGTACCGTTCGTCGCCGCAAACAAATGCGGGGTCGAAAATACGATGGTGGCCTACTGCGGGAAATCGCAGATCGTCGATCGCGACGGGAGCGTCATCGCCTTGGCGAGCGAGCGCAACGAAGAAACGCTTTCCGCCACGCTCAGTCTCCAAACGCCCGCGCCGTTTCGCTCGCCGCTTCCCGTGCCGGCGCCGCGCGGGGCCGCTCATGACCGAGCGATTCGCGTCGCGATAAGCCCCCATGGATTGCCCGCCGACATCGAGCGCCGTCTCAACGTGCTCGATGCGGAGCTTGCCATTGCACCGGGTGCGGCAACGGGCATCGCGGCGCTGGATCGCATCGTGCCGACGGCATCGCTCGAAGCCGATGCCATACTCGATCCCGGTACCTTGGTCGCCTATCGCATGGCCGGCTATCGCTGTGCGATCGTGGTAACAAACGGCGAACCGCACCCGTGGCTCGAACGCGTCGCACGGGCGCGCGCGCTCGAATTACGGATGTACGTCATCGTTCTCGAACCGAACCGGCGCGCGTATGCGGTCGATCCCGATGGGATCTGTATCGCCGGAACCTTTGACGGGTTCCGGATCGCAAGTTTCTCGCTCGACGCACCGCGGACGCAGGCGACCGCCGTCGCGCCGGGCACCGACATCGCGACGGGAATTCAACGCGTCGCATCGCTGTCGCGACGGGAATCGCGTACGTGAGCACGCCCTCGACCCTGTTCGAAAGGGCAACGGAGGGACTCGAGCATCCGAGGGGAGGCGCTCGCGTCGTAGCGTTCGTTAGCGCGATCGTCGCGGTGCTGGCGGCCATCGGTTCGCTCTTCGCACACCAGAAGTCGATTCAGGCACTGGATATCAAGAATCGCGCCCTCCACGAATCGATCCGGGCATCGGACCAAATCGCGTATTACCAAGCGAAACGCGTTCGCGTCGGGTTGTACGCCGCATTGCTGGCCGCCGACGTCGCCCGCGACGCGCAAGGCCGCGAAAATTTGAAAAAAGCCATGGCTCACGAAGAGACCACCTCGCTCGTTGTACTCGACAGTGCCAATCAACTCGAGGCCGGCGCCGCGCGGCAAGAAGATCAAGCCGAAGCCAAACTCCACTCGTTCGAGACGTTCGAAATTGCAACCGCAGCATTTGAGGTGTCGATCGTGCTCGTGTCGATATCGGCGCTAACGCGAACGATCTTGCCATTGTGGACCGCTATAGGTTTGAGCGCAATCGGCGTCGTTGCGATGGCGATCGCGTTCGCACAGGGCATGTGACGCGCCTCGCTGCGGCACTGCTGCTGGTCGCCACCCTTGGAGCCTCCGCGCACCGCTTTACCGCCGAGCGCGCGAGCGCATCGTTCGTCGCGGCTGCCGTGCCGTATCTCCCCGGCAGCGTCATCCCGATCGATCTGAACGGCATCTCTTCCCCATACGACGTCGCGCTGGTCGGACCGGGCACGATCACGCGCCGGTTTTATACCGTCCCTTCGGATGCATCGGGAAGCGCTTCGCTGGTTGCGTCGAGTGCGAACGGCCTCGCGCAGCACACGTTTAGGTTTGCCGCGCCGCCCGACCCGGCTCGCGATTTCATTGCGGTAGCCTGTTACGATGACGGTATCGTGATTCACGACGCCCGCGGCCCGTGGAAGATGATGTCGGCGCTGGCCGTCGGCGGTGCACCGGGAGACGTCGCGATCGATGCGCGCGGGGCGATCGGAACCGGAGCGACCAACGAAACCACGGCGACGGTCGCACGCTTGGCGCCCTGGAAAACGGAAACGTACGCAAACGTGCCGTTCACCGACGAAGTCGCCTTCGATTCTAAAACTGGCGCGCTGTTCCTGACCAATCGCGACATCAACGGACTCGGTGCCATCACGCGCGTCGACGCCGCCGGATCGATGCAGAGGCGTCTTCTAGGATTGACGGCCGAGGGGCTTGTGGTGGACCCGGTGCGCCGGCGCGTGTACGTCGCCAACGTCAACGATGGGACCATCTCGATCGTCGACGCCGACAGTCTCGTGGAGATCCGGCGATTCAAGGCGGTCGATCGCGTGTTCGCCCTCGCGCTCTCGCCCGACCGCTCGCGCTTATACGCGGTGTCCAATGAAAGCCTCACGTCGCCGTTTGCTGCCGCCGGAACCGTCGTCGCGATCGACGTACGAAACGATCCCGTCGTCGTCGCGCGAAGTGCGCCGATGTCGTTTCCGGTCGGCATCGCAATCGACTCGACCGGCGCCCGGTTGTTTGTGACCGACGAGCATGACGACGACGTCTACGTCCTGCGCGCATCGACGCTGTCGGCGGCGCACGCACCATTGCGCACGTGCAGAACGCCGTGGAAACCGTCGGTCGACGCCGGAAACCTCTACGTTCCATGCGCGCGAGCCGACGAAGTCGACGTGTTCGACGCACGGACGCTCGCACGCGTCGCGGGCGCGCCGTTTGCCACCGGCGGATATCCGCTTTCGGTCGCGGTATGGCATGGGGACTCGCGCGTCTAACACCCTGAACCGTGCTTCCAGCTCTGTTTCTCGCGCTGCTGCCCGGCCGGCTCGATCCCCCCGCGCCGTTTCCACGCATCGTCACGCAGACGACGACCGTAGAAACCATCGCTCCCGGCGTCGATTCGGGTGAATACGATTTCGACACGGCCGAAGGTCCGATCGTCGTGCGCGTCATTGCGGTCGCGCCGCATCGCAACGACGTCGCCGTACAAAACGTTCTTGCGAACGACGCACTCGCATCGCCCGGCGAGACGGTTTCTTCCATGGCAGTCCGAACCGGTGCGGTCGCCGGCATCAACGGTGACTACTTCGATATCGGAAACACCAACGCGCCGACAAACATCGTCGCGGTCGACGGAGCGCTCGTTCGTACGCCGCGCAAACGTTACGCCCTGCTCGTGCTCGACGACGGAAGCTCGCAAATCGTCGAGTCGAGTTTTCTCGGACAGGTAACGTTTCCGGACCGGACCGTCGCGCTCGATGCGCTCAACGAGTTTCCGCCGCCCAACCGCGGCATTTCGCTGCTGACGCCCGCATTCGGAAGCGTACCGCCGCTTGTAAACCTTACGCTCGTGGCGCTCGAGCCGAACGGCGGAGCGCTCCCCTTCGCGCACTATACGGTCGCGAGCATCGCGGACAACCTGACGCGGCAAAAGCCCGGCTATTATCTCGCGATCGGCGATGATGCCTACACCCTTACGGGCGTACCCAACGCCGGCGATGCGTTGAGCGTGAGCGGCGATCTCTCGCCGGTACCGCTCGATACCATCGCGGCCGCGATCGGCGGCGGCCCATTGATCCTGGACGGCGGCGCGTGGGCCGACGATCCGGACGGCCCGAGCGGCGGCGAGTACGGACAACGGATACCCTCCAGTGGTGCGGCGATTGCTTCCGACGGTACGCTCTATCTTTTGGAAATCGACGGAAGGCAACCCGACGTGTCGGTCGGCGTCACGCGGCCGGAGTGTGCCGCGATCATGCGTGCTCTCGGTGCGTCACGCGGCATGGCGTTCGACGGCGGCGGTTCGTCCGCGCTCGCGCAGCGTGCACCGGGCACCCCAGCCGCGGCACTCGCAAGTTCGCCATCCGACGGTATCGAACGGCGCGTCGCCGACGGGGTCTTCGTCTACAGCACCGCACCGGTGGGGCCCGCCGCCCGTATCGTCGTGAATCCCGGCGTCGTACGCGCCGTCGTCGGCGCGCGTTTGCCGGTCCACGCTGCTGCGATCGATATCTCCGAACATCTGGTGAACGCGCCCGAGCCAATCGCGATCGCCGTCGATCCCGCTCGCATCGGCGAGGTTCGCGACGGCGAGTTCACGGCTTTGGCGAACGGCGACGGATGGATCACGGCGCACGCAGGCGTGCTAATCACGCGCGTTCCGATCCGCGTTACGGACGATCCCGCGCGCGTGGAGATCGTACCGTCGCATCCGTTTGCCGAACGCAACGCAACGATCGTGCTTCACGCGCGGGCGTACGACGCAACCGGCGCGCAGCTTACGCTTCCCCCGTCGCTGGCGTGGCGCGCCGTCAACGGCACGATCGATGCGAGTGGAAAGCTCGCGACGACGGATCGCGACGCCCTGGTATCGCTCTTGATCGGGAACCATCTGGCAGATGCAACGGTCATCGTGGGCTCGCACGACGTCGAAGCCGCCGGCGTTTCGGACGCCCGCTTCTTGAGCGTGCCACGGGGTGGCGATGGCGACGTGACGCACCCGCCGGACTGCCCGGCGTGCTTGTTGCTGCGGTATAGCCTCGGTCCGAGCGAGCGCGCGGCGTACGCCCTGCTGCTGAGCCCCCTGCCGCCAAACAGTATTGCCGTTGCTTTCGACGTTCTCGACGACGGCAACGGCGCGCGCATTCGGCTCGCCTTGCGCAACGCCATCAACGAAGACGTGTTGCTTGCGGGAACGACGCTCGACCATCCCGGATGGCGTCACGTCATCGTCCGGCTGCCGGCCGGCCTCGCGCAGCCGGCTCGCCTGACGGGAATCTACGTCATCGGCGCCAACGGCTCGGCGCTCGTCGCCGGAACCATCGAGATCAAGAACGTAACCGTGTCCGTCGCAGGGCCGCGTTAGGCCTGGGGCGCAAACGCCCCCTATGGAGTTCGCGTTCGATGCCCTAGCGGCGCAGGCGCTGGATACTGCAAGTTCGCGCGGCGCCGCTTATACGGACGTTCGCTTCGAAAACGTGCGCACCGAGCGCATCGAGGTACGCAACGACGTGGTTGCAAGCCTCGCCGACACCGTCACTTGCGGCTACGGTATTCGAGCACTCGTCGATGGCGCGTGGGGATTTGCCGCCAGCGACGATCTCTCGGTTACCGGCATCGACGCGACCGCAGCACGCGCGGTTGAAATTGCCCGGGCCGGAGCGTCGATCGCACGCCGGCGATTCGGCGAAGCACCGGCGAAGGCGTACGTCGATCGTTACGCAACGCCGATGCTTCGCGACCCCGCCACGGTTCCATTGGGCGCCCGCGTCGCACTTCTGCTCGAGGCTGCAAAACGCGCGCGTTCTACCCGGAAGATCGCGGTTGCACGAACCTGGATGGACCTGTGGCGCACTCACAAGTGCCTCTACAGCAGCATCGGTTCGCGAATCGAACAGGAGATCGCGCAGACCGGTAGCGGTCTCGCCGCGATGGCCGTGAGCGACGGCGACGTCCAGACGCGCAAGTTTCCCGGAGATAACGGACTCTACCAAAGCGGCGGTTGGGAAATCGTCGAAGCCGCTGACCTGCTCGAGAACGCCGCGCGCATCGGTGAGGAAGCAACCGCGCTGCTGACCGCGCCTCAGTGCCCGAGCGGCAAACGCGATCTCATTCTCGGCGGCTCGCAGATGTCGCTGCAGATTCACGAATC
>Ga0181525_10003876_pt1 | contig 11671 bp, 9 predicted proteins | sample PEATcosm2014_Bin_48_FD_121100 | JGI IMG/M metagenome (GOLD analysis project Ga0181525, IMG submission 121100) | Peatland microbial communities from MTU Mesocosm Facility, Houghton, MI, USA - PEATcosm2014_Bin06_10_metaG | ecosystem: Environmental > Terrestrial > Soil > Wetlands > Peat | place... | reverse complement strand
TTCCCGATTTTGGAAATGACAGTCAGGGCTCTCCGCCAGGTCACGGCGTCCATAGGCGTTCTCCAAAAGCCGGGCCGAACACCCCTCGGTCGGAATTGAAACGGAGGCCTGGACTTCCTCGTCGCGACGCCGCGGTGATCGGCGCGTCGAATGTCCGGATTTCCCTCGCGACCGTTAGGCGGGAGATGCCGATGCTATATTAAGCGCGCGCGAAAAGTGTGCTGTTTTGACCAGTATCGACCCGTCTATAGTACTGTGATGTGATGGCGCCGGGCGGCGAGGGATGCATGTGTCTCGGAATTCCAATGCGGGTCGTGGAGTGTGACGGCTTTGTCGCGCGCTGCGAAGCCAAGGGCATTGCGCGGACTGTCAGTCTGTTTTTGCTGCAGCACGAAGATATCGGTCCCGGTGACAACGTGATGGTTCATGTCGGGTACGCGATCCAGAAAATGTCGGAAGCTGAGGCAGCCAGCGCGTGGCAACTCTACGACGAGATTCTGGTCACCGACGAGGAGGTTGTCTCTCGTGCATGAGCTGGCGATCTGCCAGAGTCTCCTGAGTGAAGTGGAACGCGGGGTCGCGCCATATGGTGCGCGCGAAGTCATCGAAATCGTCGTAGCGTTCGGATCGTTGTCCGGTATCGAACCGCAGCTTCTGGAACGGGCGTTCACCGTGGCGCGATGCGGCACGATCGCCGATCGGGCCAGGCTCAGAATTGAATTGATCCCCGTCGTTGTCCGCTGCAGGGCCTGCGCGACGGAGACGACTGTTGCCGCCAATGCGCTGCTATGCGGCAAATGCGGAACGTGGCGGGTTGAACTCAAATCGGGCGATGAAATATTGCTCAAGCGCATCGAACTCTCAGACATCGTGGACGCTGCGGCGCCCCGCGGAAAGGACAAACCATGTGCCAGGAATGCGGATGTTCCCTGACGCCAGACGATGTCCATGTGCATCATGCGAACGGCACGATGTCTGTGAGACCTGCAAGCACGTCGATCGACGTGTTGCACGGCATCTTGCACCAGAACGATCAGGCGGCGGCGCATAACCGCGAGCATTTTCGGCGCCATGGGGTGCTGGCCGTCAATCTGATGTCGTCGCCGGGATCGGGCAAGACGAGCCTGCTCGAAGCGTCGATCGATATTCTGAAGGGTAAGTATCGGATCGCAGTCATCGAAGGCGATCTCGAAACCGAGAACGACGCGGAACGCATCCGGGCGAAAGGTGTCCCCGCGGTGCAAATCACGACCGGACAAACCTGTCATCTCGACGCGCATATGGTGCATGACGCGCTGCACGCGCTCGACCTGTCCGCCATCGACATCGTATTTATCGAGAATGTGGGCAATCTGGTTTGCCCCTCTGCATTCGACCTCGGTCAGAACGCGAACGTTGTGCTGCTCGCGGTGACAGAAGGCGACGACAAGCCCGCGAAATATCCGGTCATGTTCCGTGTCGCCGATCTTGTCCTTCTGTCGAAGTCCGATCTTCTGGATGTGCTCGATGATTTCTCGCCAAGAAAGGCAGAGGCGTATCTCCGCACTTTGGCCAACCCCGCGACCGTGCTGCAGGTCTCCGCGCGCCGGCCGGAGACGCTTGCGCCGTGGATCGCCTGGATTGAGGAGCAGCACGCGGGCGTTCGACATTCCGCGGCGTCTCATTCCGAACATGGACATGTGCATCACCACCACCCTGTGGCGTGACGGCGATGGCCCAGAACGTCAGCGCACGGGAGTGGCTTGAGCGTATCCGGGGTCTGCCGTTCAAAGGTCGGATCCGCGTCATGAATGTCTGCGGCGGCCATGAGCGCTCGATTTCGATGGCCGGTTTGCGCGGCGCATTGCCGAAAGAGGTCGAGCTCATCCCAGGACCGGGATGCCCGGTTTGCGTCTGCCCGGAAGAAGACGTCCACGCCGCTATTGAGCTCGCTTTGCGCAAGGACGTTATCCTCGTCGCGTTTGGCGACATGCTGCGCGTGCCCGCCAATGTGCCGAAACGCGAGCCGCGTTCACTGGAACAGGCGCGTGCGGCCGGTGGTGACGTTCGTGCCATCGCAAGTCCACGCGAGGCGGCGAAGATCGCGCGAGCCAACCCGGAGCGCGAAGTGGTGTTCTTTGCGGCGGGCTTCGAGACGACGACTGCGCCAGTGGCTGGTTTGGTCGCCGAAGGGCTGCCGGAAAATCTTTCGATCTTATTGTCCGGACGGCTGACATGGCCCGCCGTGGCGATGCTCCTGCAAAGCGAAGAGGCCGGTTTCGATGCGCTCATCGCGCCGGGACATGTTTCCACCATCATGGGGCCCGAGGAATGGGAATTCGTACCGGCGAAACACGGTATCCCGTCGGCCATCGCCGGCTTTGAATCCGACAGCCTTCTCGCTGCGCTCTATTCGGTCCTGCGCCAGCGTCTGGAAGGTCGCGTTTTCCTGGACAATTGCTACGCCAATGTGGCCAGGCCGGGCGGCAACCCGACAGCGCGCAAGCTGCTCGATCAGTCGCTGGACGTTGTCGATGCGAACTGGCGTGGCATCGGGATCATTCCGCGATCCGGCTTTGCCCTGAAGTCAGAGCTTGCGCGGCTGGACGCCAATCGCCGCTTCGATCTCGACGCGGACGCAGGCAGACAGCGCGCCGGCGAAATGCCACCTGGATGCGATTGTGCGCGCGTGGTGCTGGGCAAGATCTATCCCAATCAATGCGTTCTGTACGGCCACGCCTGCACCCCGCGCAATCCGATCGGTCCGTGCATGGTGTCGGATGAAGGTGCCTGCCATATCTGGTGGTCGTCGGGCATCAGGCAGGTTCCGGATGAATATGCAACAGCGCGATATTGAGGCGCTGGCAGCCCGGCGCATCGTCGTAAGCGGACGGGTTCAGGGCGTCGGATTCCGGCCTTTCGTCCACCGGATCGCGCGTGCTTCTGGGCTGTCCGGCTGGGTTCGTAACGAGTCCGGGCAGGTCGTCATTCACGTCGAAGGTTGCGCACGCCGCATCGAGCTGTTCGAACGCGCACTGACCGCAGAGGCGCCACCATTGGCGAGACCGCGTGTTGAGGCGTCCGAAGACACGGACATTCAAGATGTAGAGGATTTTCGGATTCTGGCCAGCGCCAGCGCGGAACATCCGAACATTCATTTGCCGCCGGATTTGTTCTGCTGCGACGACTGTGTCGCCGAATTTCAGAACCGTTCGCGGCGGCGTTACCGCTATCCCTTTACCAACTGCACCCAATGCGGGCCCCGTTATACGATCATCGAAGCGCTGCCTTATGACCGGCCGAACACGTCCATGGCCGCATTCGCGCTCTGCACGCGATGCCGGGAGGAATACGAGAATACGCTCGACCGCCGGTTCCACGCCCAGCCGCTTGCCTGCCCGGATTGCGGGCCGATACTCACATTCGTCCGCCGCGCGCGTGTGCTTGCCAGTGGCGATGGCGCGCTGGCGGCAACCGTGCGCTGCCTTCGCGAGGGTGGAATCGTCGCGGTGAAGGGCGTTGGTGGTTATCACCTGATGTGTGATCCGGCGAATGACGCGGCGGTCCGGCTCTTGCGGGAACGCAAGCACCGTCCGCACAAGCCGTTGGCGATCATGTTTCCGCAGGCCGGAGCCGATGGCCTGGCCGCTCTACGGGAGCATGTGAATTTGACTCGAGAGGAAGCAGATGCCTGCGCCGATCCGGCACGTCCCGTTGTCCTCGCACGGCGCCGTGCGGATTGCCGGCTGAGCGCCGCGCTGGCGCCCGGACTGGCGGAGTTGGGTGTGTTCCTGCCCTACAGTCCGCTGCATCATCTTCTGCTGAGCGAGTTCGGCAGCCCGCTTGTCGCGACATCAGGGAACATCAGCGGCGAACCCGTGATCACCGACAATGCGGAAGCGGAAAGTCGGCTCGCAATCGTGGCGGACGCATTCCTGCATCATGACAGGCGCATCGTCCGTCCGGCCGACGATTCCGTTGTGCGCGTCATTGGCGGAGCGCCGCGGTCCATCCGCGTCGGACGGGGAAGGGCCCCGCTGGAAATCGAATTGCCTCACGCGTTTGAGCAGCCGACGCTCGCCGTAGGCGGACATTTGAAGGCGGCGATCGCGCTTGGTTGGGGAAAGCGTGTCGTGGTCTCGCCGCACATCGGGGAACTCGACAGCCCGCGCAGCTTGGAAGTCTTTGAGCGGGTGACTGCCGATTTGCAGGCGCTCTATCGCGTGACTGCCACGCGTATCGTTTGCGATGCGCATCCTGAATATGGCAGTTCGCGGTGGGCTGCGACGCAGGAACTTCCTGTGTCGCGCGTCCAGCATCATGCGGCGCACGCATCGGCACTGGCTGGGGAACGCCCAGAAATCTCACGCTGGCTTATGTTTGCGTGGGACGGTGTCGGACTCGGCGACGACGGCGACCTCTGGGGCGGCGAGGCATTTCTGGGATCGCCTGGCGCGTGGCGCCGCGTCGCGAGCCTGCGTCCCTTCCACATCCTTGGTGGCGATCGTGTCGGCCGTGAACCCTGGCGATCCGCCGCGGCCCTGATGTGGGAGACCGGCCGGGACTGGATCCCGTGTTTGTCCGGCGGAAACTTGGCCCGGCAAGCCTGGCGCAAGCGGATCGGCACAGACCGCACCTCATCTGTGGGGCGCCTGTTCGACGCTGCTGCGTCGCTGGTGCTTGGTGTTGAGGAGGCGAGCTTCGAGGGCCAAGGGCCGATGATGCTCGAAAGCGTCGCAACAGCCACCGCAGACGCCATCGTGCTGCCGCTCGCGCGTGACGTGGAAGGCATCCCGCGCGCCGATTGGGAGCCACTCCTGCCGATGCTCTGCGATGGTGCGCTGGGCCCGGAGGAGCGCGCCGGCATTTTTCAGGAAAGCCTTGCGCAAACGGCCGTCCGGCAAACACTTGTTCTATCCGAGACGGAACGCTTCGACTGCGTCGGGCTCACGGGCGGTGTGTTTCAAAACCGTTTCCTGGCTGAACGTGTGACGGCGTTGTTGTCCGAACGCGGCATCCGTGCGCATCTGCCGCTGACCTTTCCCGCCAACGATGGCGGCCTCGCATTCGGCCAACTGATCGAGACCCTCGGCGCGGATTGTTCCTCGCGGACAATTTCCGGAGATTGGCGGCCATGATCGAAGATCGTCACGTGACGCTTGCCCACGGCAATGGCGGCCGTCGCATGCGCGAGCTGATCGACGAAGTCTTCGCGCGTCATCTTGCCAATCCCGCGCTTGATGTCCGGCTTGACGCTGCGCCGCTTGGGCTTGCGCCGGGCATGGTACCGTTCGTCACGACCGACGCCTTCACCGTCCAGCCGCTCGAATTTCCCGGTGGCGACATCGGCTCGCTGGCTGTCAACGGAACCGTCAACGATCTGGCCGTCAGTGGTGCCGTACCGCGCTTTCTGACGCTCAGTGCGATCATCGAGGAAGGTCTTGACGTTGCGTGTCTGGATCGAATCGTAAGGAGCCTTGGCGCGGCGGCAAAAGTCGCCGGCGTCCAGGTGGTGGCTGGCGATACCAAAGTCGTGCCGCGCGGGCAGGGCGGGGGGCTCTACCTGTCGACGACCGGGATAGGTTTGCGCGCGATCGATTGCCGACTTGGCATGAATAGCATCCGCGAAGGCGACGTGCTCTTGGTCAGCGGGCCTGTCGGTGACCACGGAATCGCCGTGCTGCTCGCGCGCGAAGAGTTCGAGCTCAGCGGCGATGTTGTGTCCGACTGCGCGGCCGTCACGCCTCTTACGACGCCCTTGGCCCAAATGGACGGCGTCCGCTTCATGCGGGATCCGACGCGAGGCGGCCTCGCGACAGTGGCCCATGAAATAGCCCTGGCGACATCGATGAATGTGTGGCTCGACGAAGCACAGGTCCCGGTGCGGGATTCCGTTCGTACAGTTTGCAGGATGCTCGGTTACGATCCCTATTACCTCGCCTGCGAGGGGCGCGTCGTCGCCGTGGTGGCGCCGGATGTCGCCGAGGACATCATCTCACTGTGGCGATCGGTTCCCGGCGGCGAAGAAGCGAGCGCGATCGGAACACTGCGCGACGGGCGGGGACGCGTCGTCTTGAAGACCGAAATCGGCGGCGAGCGTTTTCTCGAAGAGCTCGAGGACGATCCTCTTCCCAGAATCTGTTAGGGCACCCAGTCGTCATAATCGTGCTCGGCAGTGCAGAAAAGAGTCACAGCGATTTGGCGACATCCCTTCCCGCGCGCGTTGAATTTCTCGATGAGCAGGCGCAAAATAAACAATGGCGAGGTGCCGAAGAGGCCCTTCTTGTGAGCAATTTTGTACAGTCTGGGCGGCGGCGTCCGCGTAGCGTTGCTCGATTCGGAAACTGCGATAACCGGCAGTTGGCGAAGGCGTAGAGCCGAAAAATTAGAGAAACGAACCGACGAGGCGAGCTATGAAGCTTGAGACTTGCGTTTGTGTCATGGCGACTCTGCTGTGCGTTGCAACGAGCGGGGCGATGGCAGCCGATGGACAAGCGGTCTATAGCCAGAACTGCGCCGCGTGCCACACGAGCATGTCGCCAAAGTTGGGCGACAAAGTCGCGTGGGCGCCTCTGATCAAGGAAGGCACCGACGCGCTTGTGGCGAGCACCATCAAGGGCAAGGGCGCGATGCCTCCCCGCGGCGGCCACGCGAACCTGTCCGATGCCGATATCAAAGCCGCCGTCGCTTACATGGAAAGCCAAGGCCAATAGTTTGCCGGGGACGTGCTCGGCGCGTTTCGCGGAGCCCCAAGTCCTAAGCGCGATTGTGAACGACGGCTGCGTCGGTTGGTGCCGGAGTTGATCTTTATCGATGACGGGAAATCTCCGAAGCGGTGAAACTCAGCATTGCGATTTCGGTGAACGGGACGGGAGCTAAGCGGGGGACGCGCGCATGGCGGCAAGCAATTGGTGGGGTGGGATTGCCGCAGCGGTGCTGTGCATCGTGCTGTTGGGTGTCACCAGTTCCGCATTTGCAGCCGACCGGACGAGCGGCGTGACATTGAATGGCGCAGCAACGCCATCGGTCACAGCACCGGCCGACGCCAAAAGTTTGGTGGGCTTGTACGCCCCAGGCGGATCCGCGACCTGCCTGGGTTGCCATAATACCTCGCCGGTGAAGGACATTCTCGGTACGCCCCACTCGGTGAAGGGCGACCCGCACGCGCCATTCGGCCAGCATGAGTGCGAATCCTGCCACGGTCCGAGCGACGCCCATGTCCAAGGCTGGGCCAAGGGAACTCCGACGTCACCCGCGGTTGTCTTCGACGCAAAAAGCCAGTTTCCGATCTCTCCTGTCGAAGTGCGCAATCAGGCCTGCCTCACCTGCCACGAGAACGGCCAAAGGATGAATTGGCACGGCAGCCAGATGCAGCAAGCCGGCCTGGCTTGTACGAGCTGTCACACCGTCCACGCCGCCAAGGATCCCGTGCTCGCGAAAGAGACGCAGCCCGAAGTCTGCTTCAAGTGCCATGGCCAGCAGCGGGCGGAAAGCTTCGAGTACTCGCATCACCCGATGCGCGAGGGCAAGGTCGTATGTTCAGACTGCCACAATCCGCACGGTTCGGTTGGTCCGCACATGGTGAAGGAATTCACCGTCAACGAGACTTGCTACAACTGCCACGCCGAAAAGCGCGGACCGATGTTGTGGGAACATCAGCCGGTTCGCGAGGACTGCACCAACTGCCACACGCCGCACGGCTCAAATGAGGCGCGCCTCATGAAGGAGCGCATGAACTTCATGTGCTCGAGCTGCCATAGCGCCGTTTCGAACAACAGCGGCGGAGCCTTCGGCGGGGTGCACGCCTTTTCCGGAAATCTGCAAGCGGCCGCCACGTTCAACTCTGCCTTGGCGAACAATCGAACGTGTCTGAACTGTCATTCGCAGATCCACGGGTCGAACAGTCCGAACGGGTCCTATTTCTTCCGCTGACGCCACGCGCCGTGGCAGAGAGATTGCCATGATAAAGAAACGGACTCTATGTGCCGCCGCGCTGATCGGACCATGCCTGCTATCCGGCGCAGCGATGGCTCAGGCCGCGGCGGCGCCGCCACCGACCGCTACATCACAGCCGGCTGCCCCTGCGCCGCCACCAGCTGCGGCGCCGCAAGCGGCTGCAGCACCGCAACCCGCCGCGTCGTCCGAATCGCTCGACCAGTTCAGCCTGGGCATGCAATGGGTGGGCGGATCCAACACGGGTCTTTACGGCCGCTACAACGGCTTCACGGAACAAGGACTCGACGTTCTGGGTGACTTCGCCGTCGCGCGGCACGATCCGTGGGACTCCGGAAAAACGTGGTACTACGAAATCACGGGTGTCAATCTGAACTTCCAGACCGGCGACCAGCTGGCGACACACTTCCACGACAACACCTACACCAACAATACAAGCAACGATCTCGGGCCGACGGCCGAGTTGAGCCTGAAATTCGGCAATCAGGGCTCCTGGGCGATCACGGCAGATTATGACGCGATCTCCTATACCGGAAACATCATCGATTCGATCTATACGACAAGCGGGACGACGGCGACGCTCAACGCCAATTTCCCGCCTTGGGGCGGCGCGACAAATTTTCCGCTGCACGTCGGAACGATCACCTCCTACACGGTGCCGGCATTGTTGCCCGCCGAAATGCCGGTCCAGGTCGGTACGCGGCGCGACATCCTGAGCTTTAGCGGTCAGACGTTTCTCGACGATTGGACGCTGGGCACGAATATACGGCACGAGCACAAGGAAGGCACGATGGAGGAATCCGTCTACGCCACCTATGGCGGCATAGCCTTTGCGAGACCGATCGATTACGACACCGACCGCTTCGATGTGACGGCGGCCTACAATCTTCCCGATCTCCAGGCTTCGCTGCAGTACACCTATTCCAAGTTCACCGACAACAACGGCGGGCTCGAGCTTCCCCGGCCTGCATCTGTTGTTGCTCCCCTTAGCGCCACTTCGGGCCCCTTCGCGCAGACCGGCCTTTACTCGACGCCGCCGACGACGTCTGCCCACTACATTACCGCGATGTTCGGCGACAATCTGGCGCCGGCAACGCGGGTCACCCTGAATCTCCGCGGCGGCGTGGAACTGCAGAACGACACCTTCCCGGCGAACAGCGCCGATCCTGGTCTCAGCAGCACTCTGGGTCATCCTGCCTTTGCGTGGTTCAACCACCTCAACAGCCTGAACCAAGGAACGAGTGCGACTTCGCCTGACGACGTTGCCTGGGTTTATCAGGGCAAGCTCGCGGTCACTTCCAAACTCGCAACCGATCTCGAAGGCCAGGCGTCGTACTCATTTGATGGCCGCGACGTGCATTTGAATCAATTCGAGGTGTGGACCGGGGGCACAAACGGCGACGCCACAGCCAATACGCCCGCTTTCGTCGTGCCGCAGGACTGGTTCAAGCAGACCGCGAAGGTCGAGGCTGACTACAAGATTTTGCCGGAGGACAACACCAAGCTGATGGTGGGTTATGCCTTCAACGATATCGATCGCACCAATGCCCAGGTCGAACACAGCATCACCAATACGGAGACTGTGCAGCTCAGCTCCATGCTGGGGACCGACATCCTGGGGCGGATCAGCTACGATCATGGTGACCGCACCGGCAGCCTCGTTTACGGGACGGCATGGGGAAATCTGATCAACGGCATTCCCCAAACCTACAACACGCCGTCTGGCGCTTACTATCAGGCGCCGATGACGTCGGACTCGGTCACCTTTCGCGCCGACTACGCCGCGCCCGGAGAAATCAGCGGCGGTCTATTCCTGAAATACGCCAACGAGCGCTACAACTATCCGGCCGTGCCGAACAGCGCTGCGGCTTGCGCAGCCACACCGGGCTGTGTGTCCGGTGATTGGACGCTGACGGGCGTGGGTGCCGGCATTAAGCGCGACTACAATTTGACCGTCGGGCCCGACGTCAACTACCGGCCGAACGCCGATATGAATCTCCATTTCTATTACACATACGAGAAGATCTTCTTCGACAATCTCGGCAACGGTGCGTGTGCCGAAAGCAATATCGGCGTCTGCGCCGGCAGCGCGGGATATTTTCAAAACACCTATACGAGCAATATGAATACCGCGGGCCTGAATGGAACGTGGCAGGTCAATTCCAAATTGAAGATTGCAGCCGAGTACAACATGTCGTCCGGCGCGATAACCTTCGGCGAATTCAACGGCGTCCAGGTTATCCCGGCGAGCGTGTCCGCGACCTACCAGAATGTCCTTCCTTACCCCAACATCAACTCGGTCATGAACCAGCTCAAGCTGTCCGCGACGTATCAACTTGCGACAAACATCGCGTGTTCGCTGATGTATCAGTTCAGCATGTTCCGCAACAATGACTGGGACGATGTCGCGGCGCCGATTGTTCCTACCACCAACACCGGCACGGCGATCAGCATCCTCAACGCCGGCTACGCTGCGCCCCACTACGACGTCTCGACCATCGGGACAGTCCTGAAGGTCACGCTCTAGGCGGGAGCATCGACCAATTCGGCCGTTTCGCTCGACGTCATGTTTCCAGCCACCCACCGAGATGACGTAGCGCATTTTCAAGCGCCCAACCCATGCTATGATAAATGTCAGACAAATGTCTGACAACCCGAATGACCGATTTCTCCCGCCGTTCTTTCTTGCAGGTTGGCAGCGGTTTCGCGGCCGGCCTCTTTGCCGGTGACGCTTCGCCTTATGCGGGCGCCGCCGGGTCGATCCTGAAGCCGGTCGATTACTCCGATGTCGTGCTCCTCGACGGGCCGATGCGCGAACAGTTTCGGGCGCAGCGCGCGACGCTGCTCGCGTTGGACGAAGACGCGTTGCTCAAGCCGTTCCGCCGCGCGGCGGGATTGGCCGCGCCCGGGGACGATTTGGGCGGCTGGTACAACGCGTCGTCGCATTTCAATCCGCCGGCGGACATGCACGGCTTCATACCCGGGCACAGCTTCGGCCAGTACGTTTCAGGCCTCGCGCGGGCCTATGCGGTCACGGGTGACGATGCGACGCGAATGAAGGTGCAGCGGCTGGTGGCCGGTTTCGCTCCGACCGTCACACAGCGCTTTTACGACGGCTATCCGCTGCCCTGCTACACGTTCGACAAACTCAATGTCGGTCTGATCGATGCACATGCCTTTGCCGGCGATAGCGCGGCGTTGCGCGTTTTGAATGCGGCGACCGACGCGGCATTGCCGCATCTTCCGGAAAAAGCGCAGACCCGTCCGGAAATGGCTGCACGGCCGCATCCCAATGTCGCGTTCACCTGGGATGAACCTTACACCTTGCCGGAAAATCTCTATCTCGCGTGGCGGCGTGGTGCGGGCGATCGCTACCGCGCACTCGCCAGCCGCTTTCTGCTCGATCGCGATTATTTCGATCCTCTCGCGAACGGTGAAAACGTCCTGCCGGGTAAACACGCTTATAGCCATATGAATGCGCTCAGTTCAGCCATGCAGGCGTATCTGGTGGACGGAGACGCCCGGCATCTGCGTGCCGCGCGGAATGGATTCGACTTCGTTCTGGCGCAGAGTTTCGCCACCGGTGGTTGGGGTCCAAATGAGGGCTTTATCGTCCCCGGCTCGGGCGCACTGGGCGATAGCCTCGACACGACGCACGCCAGTTTCGAAACGCCCTGCGGCGCTTACGGACACTTCAAGGCCGCACGGTATTTGATGAGCGTCACCGGCGAAAGCCGCT
>Ga0181525_10003874_pt1 | contig 11673 bp, 9 predicted proteins | sample PEATcosm2014_Bin_48_FD_121100 | JGI IMG/M metagenome (GOLD analysis project Ga0181525, IMG submission 121100) | Peatland microbial communities from MTU Mesocosm Facility, Houghton, MI, USA - PEATcosm2014_Bin06_10_metaG | ecosystem: Environmental > Terrestrial > Soil > Wetlands > Peat | place... | reverse complement strand
GGCGTGCTTCCACCCCGAAGATCAGTCGATCATCCGTGGAGAAATGGTGGGTGGCCGTCGCCTCGGTGTCGATCCAGTCGCCCGTGGCGCCAACCGATTCCGGCAGGATCCCCGTAGGTGTCGGCCCCGGATCGTTGATATCCGCGTCGTAGCGCATCTGGGCGAGCGAGGCACGCAGCGTGTAATTCGTGTCTTCGCTCAAGGTCCCGTCGTAGTGGGCATCGGCAAAGGTTTCGCCATCGCGAACCCAGCTGCCGGCGACACCCTGGACGCTGCCATGCAGGCCGTAGCCGACCTGCTGGCGCCGTTCGCTGAAGCCCAGGTTGACCCGCAGGTTGCCATCGAGAATCTTGGCAAAGGCGTGCGCGATATTGCTGCCGTCGACGCCGGCATACTCCGCGCCGTTCGGAATGCCCGGTTGCGGCGGAAACGTGACGTCGAGCCCGTCGCTCGCCTCATACGATGCATGGAGGTAGTAGCGCAAGTCCTCGCCGGCGCTGGCGCTGTAGGTCGCGGAACCGCCGCGCTGGTCGCCTGATCCGGCCTGGGCGTTGCCCCCGGAGCTGAGTTGCGCGGGCGTCTTGAGAATGACGTTGATCACCGCGACAAACGCATTGGCACCGTACACGGAAGACCCTGGCCCACGAATGATCTCGATGCGGTCGATCAGGTCCAGGTCGATGACCGCTTCCTGCCCTAACAGCGCCTGTTCCCAGACGTTGTCATTGGTCGGAAAACCGTCCACCAGCAGGAGGACGCGGTTGTTGACGCTGCCGATGGGGGCAAAGCCATTGACGCCCACGTACCCGTAGGCCAGATCGCTGAACGAAAAGAAGCCCGGCGCGACGTTCAGGACCTCGCCCAGAGTGCGAAAGCCAAACGCGCGGATTTCATCGGATGTGACGATGGTGACGGCAGCGGGCGCGTCGATCGCGCGCTCCGTGGTTTTCGAGGGTCCACTGACCTCGATATTCGCAAGCTGCTCGAAAGACAGATCGGTCGCGCCCGTGTCGGCGCGGGCCTTGCCGCCGATCGCGCACAGGCCGGCGAGCAGGATTGCCATGCCCTGCGCGAGGCGCCACACCTTCGAAGGCGCGCAAGCGCGGGCACTGCCGGCGCGGTCGCGGTCGTTTCGGCTCCGCGAGGCCTGGTCGAGAGTTCTCATTTTCCCCCACACATGCTTGGAGCGGTCCTGCAGGCTCCCCCCGAGCGTAGCGTGGGCTTTGACGCCTTGATGGCGTGATTTATCGGCGGAAAGATCCGTAATCCCGGGCTAGACGCGAGGCTCGTCGAGGCATTCCTGGAGCACGGTGACGGCGATTTCCTCGATTGACTTGGTCGTTGTCGAAAGCCAACGGATGCCGTTCATGCGCATCAGGCGTTCGGCCTCTTCCACCTCGAAGCGGCAGTTCTCGAGAGCGGCGTAGCGGCTGTTGGGGCGGCGCTCGAAGCGCACTTCGGACAGGCGCTCGGGGGCGATCGTCAGGCCGAAAAGCTTCGCGCGGTACGGGTGCAACGCGCTTGGCAGCGTGCCGCGCTCGAAGTCCTCGGGAATTAGCGGGTAATTCGCTGTTTTTACGCCGTATTGCATCGCCAGGTACAGGCTGGTCGGCGTCTTGCCGCTGCGCGACACGCCTACAAGGATGACCTGTGCGCGCGCCAGTTCGGCGGCCGATTGGCCGTCGTCGTGGGCAAGCGCGTAGTTGATCGCCTCGATGCGATTCTGGTAGGTCTGCGAGTCCGAGATGTTGTGCGACCGGCCCACCTTGTGCGTCGAGGCAATGCCCAACTCCTGCTCGAGCGGCACCACGAAGGAAACGAAGAGGTCGAGGATCAGAGCATGGGCCGTGCGCATCAATTCATTGATCGTCGGGTCGACGAGTGTCGAGAAGACGATCGGACGCCGGCCGTGTCGAAAGTACGAATCGTTGATCCGGTCGATCGCATCGAGTGCCTTCGCGCGCGTATTGATGAAGGACATGCGATGCTGTCGAACCTGCAGCGAATCGAACTGCGTCAGTACGCTGTGGCCGAGGGTTTCCGCGGTGATCCCCGTTCCGTCCGAGAGGAAGAAGACGTCGCGGATCTGTGCCGGAGACAGGGCATGCGTCGCTTGCTGCGCGGGCAGTGGCGGGGTCGAAGTCATATATAAGACTTGCTCGGCCAAGGTAGAATCGGCCGATTTTGGCATAGCCGGCGGGAGCCCACATGGACAGCGCGGACTTGGTCGTTCCCTTTCGCGAATTGCGCATGACCGATGTCGAACGCGTCGGCGGAAAAAATGCGTCCCTGGGTGAAATGCTGAGCCAGTTGAGCGCGCGCGGCATTCGCGTGCCCGACGGTTTCGCGACCACCGCGCATGCCTTCCGCGAATTCCTAAGGGTCAATGGCTTGCGCGAGCGCATTGCCGCACGGCTGGCGAAAATCGATATCGAAGACGTGCGGGCGCTTGCCGAAGCCGGCAAGGAAATCCGCCACTGGGTCGCAAGCGCGCCCCTGCCGCGCGAACTCGAGCAGTCGGTGCGGGACCATCTGCAGGCGATGGGCGGCGATGAGGACGCCTCGTTTGCCGTGCGTTCCAGTGCCACCGCGGAGGACCTGCCGGAGGCGTCCTTCGCGGGACAGCAGGAGACCTTTCTGAACGTGCGCGGGATCGACGCGATCCTGGCACGCATGCGTGACGTGTTTGCCTCGCTGTACAACGACCGCGCGATTTCCTATCGCGTGCACCAGGGCTTTGCCCACGATGAAGTCGCCTTGTCGGCGGGCGTGCAGCGCATGGTCCGCAGCGACGTGGGTGCCGCAGGCGTCCTGTTCACGCTCGACACCGAGTCGGGCTTTCGCGACGTGGTGTTCATCACGTCGAACTACGGCCTGGGCGAAACCGTCGTGCAAGGGTCGGTGAACCCGGACGAGTTCGTCGTGCACAAGCCCATGCTTGCGCAGGATCGGCCGGCCATCGTGCGCCGGAGCCTGGGCTCCAAGCTCGTGAAGATGGTTTACGTTCCGCCCGAAAAGAACAAGGGCGCGGGCAGCGGCCACGGCGGGCATCCCGTGATGTCGGTCGACGTTGCCGATGCCGAGCGCCATCGGTTTTCGCTGGAGGACAGCGAGGTCCTCGAGCTCGCCCGCACGGCGGTGCTCATCGAGCAGCATTACGGACGTCCCATGGACATCGAGTGGGGCAAGGACGGCAAGGACGGCAAGTTGTACATCCTGCAGGCCCGTCCCGAGACCGTGAAATCGCGTCCGCAGGAGGACACGCTGCAACGCTATCGGCTCAAGACCTCCGGCGCCGCTCCCGTGCTTGCAACCGGGCGCGCAATCGGCCAGAAGATCGGCGTGGGCAAGGTGCGCATCGTCAAGGACGCCTCGCAGATGGACCAGGTGCAACCGGGCGACATCCTCGTCACGGAGATGACGGACCCCAACTGGGAACCCGTCATGAAGCGCGCGGCGGCGATCGTCACCGATCGGGGTGGGCGAACCTGCCATGCGGCGATCATCGCGCGCGAGCTCGGCATTCCAGCGGTGGTCGGCTGCACCGACGCGACCGCGCGGCTGGAAAACGGCGATGACGTCACCGTGAGCTGTGCGGAAGGCGACACCGGCATGATCTACGCGGGTCAGCTGGAAATGGAGGTCGAAACGGTGCAGCGCGGAGCCCTGCCCGACATCCCCGTCAAGATCACGATGAATATCGGCAACCCGCAGCTCGCCTTCGACTTCCAGTCGCTGCCCAACGCGGGCGTCGGACTTGCGCGCCTCGAGTTCATCATCAACAACCACATCGGCGTTCACCCGAAGGCCATTCTCGATTACCCGAACCTGGATCCGGAACTCAAGCGGGCGGTCGAGAAGCTGTCGTATGGCTATGCGAACCCCAGGGATTACTTCTTCGGTCGCTTGACGGAGGGTGTCGCGACCATCGCCTGCGCGTTCTGGCCCAAGCCCGTGATCGTTCGCCTGTCGGACTTTAAGAGCAACGAATACAAGAAGCTGATCGGCGGCACCCGCTACGAGCCCGATGAAGAGAATCCGATGCTGGGGTTTCGTGGCGCTTCGCGCTTCGTCGCGCCGAGTTTTTCCGCCTGTTTCGAGATGGAATGCGCAGCCATGCGGCGCGTACGTAACGAAATGGGCTACACCAACATCGAAGTGATGGTGCCGTTCGTGCGCACCTTGAGCGAGGCCAAGACCGTCACGGACCTGCTGGCCGCCAATGGCTTGCGGCGCGGCCAGAACGGCCTGCGGGTGATCATGATGTGCGAGGTCCCGTCGAACGCCGTGCTGGCCGAGGAATTCCTGGAGTTCTTCGATGGCTTTTCCATCGGATCCAACGACCTCACCCAGCTGTGCCTGGGCCTGGATCGCGACTCCGGGCTGGTTGCCGAGCGCTTCGACGAACGCGATCCCGCGGTCAAGGTGCTGATCGAGCGCGCGATCGCCGCCTGCCGCAAGCAGAACAAGTACGTGGGGATCTGCGGCCAGGGGCCGTCGGACCATATCGACTTTGCGCTTTGGCTCGTGGAGCAGGGCATCGAATCGATGTCCCTCAACCCGGATTCGGTGGTCGATACCTGGCGCCGGATCGCCGCGGCGACCGCGGAAAAAGCGGCCCGGAAATAGCGGATACCCTCACCCCCGGCCCCTCTCCCATGCAAAGCATGGGAGAGGGTAGGGCGAGGGCGTTATTGCTTCGTGCGGGTTTTCAGCAAGCGGCTTTGCTCGCGTTTCCAGTCGCGCTTTTGTTCGGCGTCGCGCTTTTCGAATTGGCGCTTGCCCTTGGCCAGACCCACGGCCAGCTTGACGCGCCCGCGCGTGAAATGCAGGTCCAGGGGTACAAGGGTGTAGCCGGAGCGCTCCACCTTGCCGATCAGCTTGCGGATCTCCTCGGCATGCAGCAGAAGCTTGCGCGTTCGCGTCACGTCGGCGTGGATGTGCGTCGACGTGGTCTCGAGCGTGGCAAAGTGCGAATTGAGCAGGTAGAGCTCGGCGTTGCGCACGATCACGTAGGCCTCGTTGATCTGCGCGCGTCCTGCGCGGATGCTCTTGACCTCCCAGCCTTCCAACACCAAGCCGGCCTCGTAGCGTTCTTCGATGTGATAATCGTGCGAGGCCTTGCGATTTTGCGCAATTGACATGCTATCCGTCTCGTAAGAATTCGAGTGTAACAATCCGTCTGCGCAGGCACGCCCGTTGGGCACGCGCCGCATGCATCGAGTCCATCGCTCCGTCCTGGTTCCTTACAGCACCGCCCAGATGTTCGCGCTCGTGCGCGACGTGGCGCGCTATCCGCAGTTCATGCCCTGGTGCTCGGCCGGCCATGTGCGGCCCGCCATTGACGGCCCGGACGTCGATGAAGCGCGCATCGACCTTTCCTACCTGGGCGTGCGCAGCCACTTCACGACGCGCAACGAGCATCGGTTTCCCGGAAGCATCGTGCTTACCCTGGTCGATGGACCGTTTCGCCAGTTGCGCGGAAGCTGGGAGTTCCGCCCCTTGCGCGAGGACGCCTGCAAGGTAAGCCTGGAACTGGAGTATCGCTTTGCGCCGGGGCTGCTGGGCAAGGCGATTGCACCCGTCTTCGAGCACATCGCGAGTTCGCTGGTCGATGCCTTTGCGAGGCGTGCGGAGGCATTGTATGGCGAACCGGGCAAGCCGCACCCATGAGTGCGCCCGTGACGGACGGGACATCGGATGACGCGACGCAGGCGCCGGGAATCCGTGCGACAGTGGTTTACGCGCTGCCCGACCGGCAATGGGAGGTTGCGGTGGTTTTGCAATGCGGGGATACCGTGCGCCGGGCGATCGAATGCTCCGGATTGGAGAATTCCGTGCCGGAATTGCAGGGCCGGGAATACGCCGTAGGAATATTCCAACGCGTTTGCGGCTTCGATACCCCGGTGCGCGAAGGCGACCGCGTCGAGATCTATCGACCCCTGCTCATCGACCCGAAAGAGGCGCGCCGGCTGCGCGTCCGCAAGAAGCGGTTGCCGGGCGGGAAGCGGGAAGGGTAGGATCCGCCGATCGCCGAGGAAGCGCCGCGCGATCCAAAAACGACGCGGCGCGGGACGGCCAACGAGGGGGTTTGCTTTCATGAGCGACACGACCAGTGTGAGCGCCACTGCGCCTGTACGCATGCCAAACGGCATTCCGTACATTGTCGTCAACGAATTTGCCGAACGTTTTTGCTACTACGGCATTCTTTCCATCCTGGCCGTGAACCTCGTGCAGTCCATGCACTTCGGCGAAGCCCAGGCAACGGCCTGGGCTTCGTATTTCAAAGCGGGCGCCTATTTTTTTCCGTTGTTGGGCGCCGTCATCTCCGACGTCTTCTGGGGCAAGTTCCGCACGGTCATCCTCTTCTCGCTCGCCTATTGCGTGGGTTGCGTCGTGCTCGCATTCGGGCGCGAACCGGTGATGATCGAGGTCGGGCTGTTTCTCATCGCTTTTGGCACGGGCGGGATCAAGCCTTGCGTGGCGACGAACGTCGGCGATCAATTCACGAGCGCCAACCAGCATCTGATCGAGCGCGCGTTCAGCTGGTTTTACCTAGCCGTCAACGCCGGATCCATCATCTCGATCGCGCTGTGCCCGTGGCTGCTGGAACATGTCGGACCGACGGTCGCTTTCGGCGTGCCGGGCGCCATGATGTTCATCGCGACGATCGTGTTCTGGCTGGGCCGAAGCCGCTTCGCAGTGATACCGCCCGCGGGCGTCGCCTGGCTCAAGGAGGTGTTCTCGCCTCATGGTTTGGCAACGATGGGGCGCCTCATCGGCATCTACGTTTTCATCGCGTTTTTCTGGATGCTGTGGGACCAGAGCAATGGCACGACCTGGGTCTTGCAGGCGCGTTCGGCGCTCATGGACAAGGAAGTCGCGTTCGGCTTTACGGTGTTGCCGGCGCAGATCCAGGACGTGAATGCGTTCTTCATCCTCACCTTGACGCCCTTTTTCAGCTATGTGGTGTATCCCTTCGTCAACCGCTTCGCGAAAGTGACGCCGCTGCGCAAGATCGGCACGGGGCTGTTCGTCACGGCAGGCTCCTTCCTGATCATCGCGTGGATCGAATCGCGTATCCAGGAAGGTCACGTCGTGAGCATGTGGTGGCAGATCCTCGCCTACGCCGTGCTGACGTGCGGCGAAATCCTGGTCTCGATCACGGGCCTCGAGTATTCCTACAAGCAGGCGCCTTTGAAGGCGAAAAGCTTCATCATGGCGTTGTTCCTGCTCGCGGTGACGGTGGGAAACCTTGCTACAGGCGTCGTGAATGACGTCATGGTGCGCCGCCTGGACGCGAGCGCGATCGACGTAGGCACCGAAACCTGGGTACACGTGGCGAACGCGTCGGCCCTGGTGCCGGGCCAGAAGATCGATTTCACGAAGTCGAACATCCAGGTGCTCGGAACCGAGGGCAAGACGGAGCCGCTCGAGGGCACGTTCCTCATCAAGACGGTGGATGGCGCGGGAGGTCGCGTCCAGCTTGCCGATGCGGTAACGCGCGAACCGATTCAAACAAGCGGTACCTTCGACGCGACCAACGCGAAGGTGTCGACCTATGCCTTGGTCGGGCCCGCGTACTTCATGTTCTTTTTTTGGGTCATGATCGGCGGCGCCATCGTGTTCATCGTGGTCGCGATGCTCGTGCGCGAGGCGACGTATGTGCGCACCGATGAGCCGGGTGAGGAGCCGGCGCCCGCCTAAGAGCAGTTCTTGGAAATGTTGTCCTGCGCTTTTTGCTGTTCCGCGGCGCGCTGGTCATCGTCCATGAAATTGCGATTGCCTTCGGCGTCCGGCCGCATGATGCGCGTGCCTTCCTGCAACATTTGCAGGTAACCGCGCGCCTGTTCGCACTGGTCGGCCTTTTCCTTCGCGCGCGCTTCGTCCTCGGCCTGCTTTTGCTCGGCCTTCTCGCGCTCGACCTGACGCCTGCGGAAATCGGCGTCTTGTTCGGCCCAGGACTTTGCGGCCGGTTTGGGAGGGGGGGCATCCGAGGGCGGTGCCGGTTGGCCGGACGAAACGTCGCCGGTGCCGTTCGATGCCGAATAGGACGAACCGGACGACGATCCGGAGCCTCCCGACCGCGACGTCGAGTCGCTGCCGCCGGCCTGGAATGGGCGACGCAGGATGTCGGACGGCTTGATGTCCGGCGGTGGCGGTGAATCCGAAAAGGTCGTATTTCCGGTCGCGTCGCGCCAGACCCACTGCGCGTGAGCCGCACTGCAGCATGCGAACGCCAGGCTCGCTGCAAGGCCCACGGTGCTCACGCAAGACGCGGCACGGGATAGCAAAGTACTCATAGGTACTCCAGAGGCACGGGCGAAGCCGGGCGGTTTGGGCATCACCCGCGATTGTAGGTGCCCTTGGGATCGGGCGAATACCGGAGGAACGGACGAGTTGGAGGGCGCGGAGGGCGCTTTTCAGGAGTCTATAATCCGGTTTTGCGTCATGAGGATGGGCATGCGGTTTCGCGAAAAGGCGCTGACTTTCGATGACGTGCTCCTGGTACCGGCGTATTCCACGGTACTGCCGCGGGAGACCGACCTTAGTACGCGGCTAACCCGCCGCATCCCCCTGAAACTCCCCCTCGTGTCCGCTGCCATGGACACGGTTACGGACGCGCGCCTTGCCATCGCCCTGGCCCAGGAAGGCGGAATCGGCATCATCCACAAGAACCTCTCGCCCGCGCAACAGGCGGCCGAGGTCTTGAAGGTGAAGCGCCACGAAGCGGGCGTGCTGCGCGATCCGATCACGATTCCACCCGAAATGCGCGTGGGCGAGGTGATCGAACTCACGCGCGCCCACAAGATCTCCGGCCTGCCGGTGATCGACGCGGCGGGTCACGTCGTCGGCATCGTCACCAATCGCGATTTGCGCTTCGAAACGCGCTTCGACATCCCGGTCAAGGAAATCATGACGCCGCGCGAGCGCCTGGTCACGGTACCGGACGGGGCGAGCCTCGAGGAGGCCAAGGCGCTGATGCATCGGCACCGCCTGGAACGGGTGGTCGTGGTCGACGAGCAGTTCGTGTTGCGCGGACTCGTGACGGTGAAGGACATCACACGCACGACCGAGCACCCGCTCGCGGCCAAGGACGAATTGGGCAAGCTGCGAGTCGGCGCCGCGGTGGGGACGGGCGGCGGCGACGAAGAGCGCGTCGAAGCCCTGGTACAGGCGGGCGTGGACGTCATCATCGTCGATACGGCGCATGGGCATACCAAGGGCGTCCTGGATCGCGTGCGCTGGATCAAGCGCACTTTTCCGAGCGTCGATGTCGTGGGTGGCAACATCGCGACCGGTGCCGCGGCACTCGCCCTTGCCGAACACGGTGCGGACGGCGTGAAGGTCGGCATTGGCCCGGGCTCGATCTGCACGACACGGATTGTCGCGGGCGTGGGTGTGCCGCAAATCAGCGCAATTGACAGTGTCGCGCGTGCGCTGGAAGGTTCGGGCGTGCCGGTCATTGCCGACGGCGGCATCCGGTATTCGGGCGACATCGCCAAGGCGCTCGCGGCAGGGGCGTCGACCGTCATGATGGGCAGCATCTTCGCCGGCACCGAGGAGGCGCCCGGCGAATTGGTGTTGTACGAGGGCCGCTCGTACAAGACGTACCGCGGCATGGGCAGCCTGGGCGCGATGAAGCGCGGCGCAGCCGACCGTTACTTCCAGGACAACGAGGCCAACGTCGACAAGCTCGTGCCCGAAGGCATCGAGGGCATGGTGCCGTTCAAGGGGAGCATCGTGTCGATCGTTTTCCAGCTCGCGGGCGGCGTGCGCTCGAGCATGGGCTACTGCGGTTGCCGCACCATCGACGAGATGCGCGAGCGCGCCGAGTTCGTGGAAATCACCAACGCCGGCATGCGCGAATCGCACGTGCACGACGTGCGCATCACCAAGGAGGCACCGAATTACCGTGTCGAGTGAAAGTCGCCACGAACGCATACTGATCCTCGATTTCGGTTCGCAGTTGACGCAGTTGATCGCGCGCCGCGTGCGCGAGGCCGCGGTCTACTGCGAGATCCATCCTTGCGACATGAGCGCCGACGCAATCCGCGCGTTTTCACCGCGCGGAGTCATTCTTTCCGGCAGTCACCAATCCGCGTACGAGGAATCGACCGACCGGGCGCCCCAGGCCGTTTTCGAGCTGGGCGTCCCCGTGCTCGGAATTTGCTATGGCATGCAGACCATGGCGCAGCAGTTGGGCGGCAAAGTGGCCCTGGGCACCAAGCGCGAATTCGGTTTCGCGCAGGTGCGCGCGCGTGGCCATACCCGCTTGCTCGAAGGATTGCAGGATTTCGCCGGTCCGGACGGCGAGGGCATGCTCGATGTCTGGATGAGTCATGGCGACAAGGTCGAGCAATTGCCTGCAGGATTCACGCTCATGGCGTCGACCGACAATTGCCCGATCGCGGGCATGGCCGATGAAAAGCGAGGCTTCTACGCCATCCAGTTCCACCCCGAGGTCACGCATACCAGGCAAGGCAAGGCACTCCTGAGGCGCTTCGTGCGCGAGATCTGCGCCTGCCGCGGCGACTGGAACATGCCCGATTACGCGAGCGAGGCCGTAGCACGCATCCGCGCGCAGGTCGGCCGCGATGAGGTCATCCTGGGCCTTTCCGGCGGAGTCGATTCCTCGGTGGCCGCTGTACTCATTCACAAGGCAATCGGGCGCCAGCTCACCTGCGTGTTTGTCGACAACGGCTTGCTACGCCTGGACGAGGGTAAGCAGGTGGTCGAAACCTTCGAGCGCCATCTCGGTCTGCACCTCATCCACGTCGACGCATCGGAGCGATTCCTGCGCAAGCTTGCGGGTGTCTCGGATCCGGAACAAAAGCGCAAGATCATCGGCCGGGAGTTCGTCGAAGTCTTCCAGGAGGAGGCCGCCAAGCTCTCGAGCGCGCGCTGGCTTGCGCAAGGGACGATCTATCCGGACGTGATCGAGTCCGCCGGCGCGGGCACCAAGAAGGCCGTGACGATCAAATCGCACCACAACGTCGGCGGCCTGCCCGACACCTTGCACTTGAAACTGCTCGAGCCCTTGCGTGAGCTTTTCAAGGACGAAGTGCGCGAACTGGGCATCGCGCTCGGCCTGCCGCCGGAAATGGTCCATCGCCATCCCTTTCCGGGTCCAGGCTTGGGCGTACGCATACTCGGCGAGGTGCGACGCGAATACGCGGACTTGCTTCGGCGGGCGGACGCGATATTCATCGAGGAACTGCGAGGCAGTGGCTGGTACGAGCGTACGAGCCAGGCTTTCGTCGTCTTTCTGCCCGTGCGCAGCGTCGGCGTGATGGGCGACGGGCGCACCTACGATTGGGTTGTGGCGCTGCGTGCGGTGCAGACGCAGGATTTCATGACGGCGCACTGGGCGCACCTGCCGCACGATCTGCTCGCGAAGGTCTCCAACCGGATCATCAATGAAGTGCGCGGGATCAACCGCGTCGTCTATGACGTCTCCGGCAAACCGCCTGCCACGATCGAGTGGGAGTGAGGGGGCCTACAGGAGGGTGGGGTCGGGCAGAGGACGCGCACAATGATCACCGTATGGGGCGAAGGCAGGGGCTTGCGCGTCGTCTGGCTGCTCGAGGAGATGGGCCTCCCGTACCGGCTGCGCGGTGCCGCTTGCGCCCACGCCCACCGATCCCGCCTTCAGCCTGTACCAGCAGTTCC
>Ga0181525_10003870_pt1 | contig 11677 bp, 9 predicted proteins | sample PEATcosm2014_Bin_48_FD_121100 | JGI IMG/M metagenome (GOLD analysis project Ga0181525, IMG submission 121100) | Peatland microbial communities from MTU Mesocosm Facility, Houghton, MI, USA - PEATcosm2014_Bin06_10_metaG | ecosystem: Environmental > Terrestrial > Soil > Wetlands > Peat | place... | reverse complement strand
GATTTATTGCTATCGGAGTCCCGAAGAAGCAAATTTAGGGTTTCCAGCTATATCGAATCAGCATTGCTTCCTGACGTACCAGGGCGCGCTCACGGTGAAGATGCGCTCATTGCCGCGGGCGAGAAGCACCCATTCCAGAAGGCGGCCACGCTGATTGTGCAGAAAGTATTCATACCATTTGTCTTCCACAAGCTCCGGGATGACGACGACGATGCTGCGAGCGGGATTCTTCTTCGCCAGATCGAGAACGAATTGAACGATGGGAATAATGACAAAGCGGTAGGGGGAAGGCAGAAGGTGAAGCTGGGGTGGTTCCTTGCCTTCGGCGCGGAAAGGGCGGTCGACGTATTGCGCCCAGTCGTCTTGCAGCAATTCGGAATGCTCGTTGGGCTCGACGTGCAGGGCGATGACTTCGGGCGAAAGCCGGGCGGCGAATTCAATTCCCTGGCGGGTGATGTTGCTCCAGCGGTCGATGGCAATGACTGCAATAGGAGGCTGGCTGAGGCCGGCCGCGTCGACTGCAATCTTGCAACTGGTAAGCACTTTCACGTGGTGGTAGTGGCGGCGGACCAGGACGAAGAGAAAGATCGTCAGGGGAATGAAAAGCAGGGTAATCCATGCGCCTTGCAAGAATTTTGCAACCAGCACGACGCAGGTGGTGATACCGGTGACGAGTGCGCCGAGTCCATTTACCAAAGCGCTCTTCAGCCAATGGGGGCCGCGTTTTTTCCGCCAGTGCATGACCATACCCGCTTGCGACAGCGTAAAGGCCAAGAAGGCTCCGACAGCGTAGAGCGGAATGAGCCGGTCGGTGACGCCACCGAAGAGGATGAGAACGCCGCCACACAGCACGGCCAGCACCATGATGCCGTAGGTGTAGACGAGCCGCCGTCCGAGATAGCCGAAGACGTGCGGGAGGTAGTTATTCTGCGCGATGGCGCGGCAGAGACGGGGAAAATCGGCGAATGCAGTATTTGCGGAGAGAGATAGCACAACGAGGATTGACCCGATGGTCAGATAATAGAAAAAGCCTTTGCCGAAAACTGCCGCCGTGAGCATGGAGAGAACGCTCTGGTAACCGGGCTGGCCGGGATCGGTTGCGGCAATTCCGTAGGTCTTGACGAGATAGGAGATTCCCGCGAGCAGCACCGCCAGCAGAAAAATAATTACGGTGAGAGTGCGCTGGGCGTTCTTGACCGTGGGTTCCTTGAAGGCCTTTACGCCGTTGCTCACGGCCTCCACGCCCGTTAACGCGGTGCATCCGCTGGCGAAGACTTTGAGTAGCAGCCAGTAGGTGACGGCTGCCGTCATGGGCGGAGGAGGCGGAAGCGCAACCGCCGGAGTGGGATGGCCGCCGCTGAGGAGAACACGAACGATACCGGCGACGATTGTGATTAGCAGAGTGCCGACAAAAAGATAGGTGGGAACGGCGAAGACTGAGCCAGCTTCGCGCACGCCGCGAAGATTGAGGATGGTGATGACGATCAGAATTCCCACGCAGAGAGAAACGGTGTGCGGCAGCAAGGACGGAACCGCAGAGATTAAAGCGCCGACGCCCGCGGATATGCCCACTGCGGCGGTCAGAATGTAATCGGCGAGCAGTGCAGCCGCGGCGAGCAATCCAGCAGGTGCGCCGAGGTTGAAGCGTGCCACGGTGTAGGAGCCACCGCCGGAGGGATAGGCGGCGATGGTCTGGCGATAGGAAAAATACACGATCACGAGCAATGTGATAATCGCCGCGCTGATGGGAACGATGTAGCGAACGCCGAGAAGTCCGAGTGGAATCAGAAGGCTAAGGGCCGCTTCCGGGCCGTAGGCGGCCGAGCTGAGCGCGTCGAGACCGAAGATGGGGATGCCTTGCGTAGGGCCGATTTGCTCGGCGCGTTCGTCGCTGGTCCGGATGGGCTTACCGACAACGAGATCAAGTATGTTCATGAGGGATGGGAGCTGGACGGGCGAATGCGCCCGTCACCACATGGTTCGTGCCTCTCGTCTAGTTCCCGCCCAGCTTCTCGAAGAACCGGCAGATGGTTTCGATGCCGTGATGGAAGTTCGGGATGTGGAACTTTTCGTTGGGGGCGTGCAGGTTGTCGTCGGGCAGGCCGAAGCCCATCATCACGCTGGGAATTTTCAGGCCCTGGTAGAAATCGTTGACGATGGGGATCGATCCACCGCTGCGGATGAAAACGGTTTCCTTCTTGAAGGTATCGTGTAGCGCTTCGGTTGCAGCCCTGATGTAAGGATTGTCGGTGCCGACCACGCAGGCCGGGCCCTTGCTGAAAGTCTTGATTTTCGTCTCGATGCCTTTGGGCGTGAGCTTCTTCACGAAGGCGGTGTAGCGCTTCAGAATGTCGTCGGGATCCTGGTTGGGCACAAGGCGCATGGAGACTTTGGCCGCGGCTTTGGCGGGAATCACGGTCTTGGCGCCGGCTGCGGTGAACCCGCCGGGCATGCCGTGGACTTCGAGCGTAGGCCGGGCCCAGGTGCGATACAGAACCGAATAGCCGGGTTCGCCAGTCAGCGATTTCGATCCGACTTCGGTTTTGCGGTAGTGTTCTTCGTTGAAGGGCAGGCGCTTCCAGGCTCTCAGTTCGTCTTTACTGGGAGCTTTCACGCCTTTGTAGAAGCCGGGGATCAGGATCTTTCCTTTCGCGTCTTTTAACTTGCTGATGATTTCGATGAGCGCGAAGAACGGGTTGGGAGCGGCTCCGCCGTAGACGCCGGAGTGCAGATCGATCATGGCTCCATGGGCTTCGATCTCGGTGTAGACCAGGCCGCGCAGGCCGACGCATAGAGTGGGAAGGTTGGGCGCGAAAAGTTCGGTGTCGCAGACCAGGGCGAAATCGGCTTTCAGCTTGGCTTTCTGCTTTTTGACATACTCAGAGATCGACTCACCGCCGACTTCTTCCTCGCCTTCAAAAAGGACTTTGACATTAATAGGCAGTGTGCCGCCGGCGGACATGAGCGATTCGAGGGCTTTTACTTCCATCCAGAGCTGGCCTTTGTCATCGACTGCGCCGCGGGCATAGATGTTGTTGTTGCGTTCGGTGGGCTCGAAGGGAGGAGTTTTCCATTCGTCGAGCGGATCGGGCGGCTGCACGTCGTAGTGCGCGTAGCAGAGTACGGTGGGCTTTCCCGGGGCGTGCAGCCAGTCGGCGTAGAGAAGAGGATGGCCTTTGGTGGCGATGACTTCGACGTTCTCCATGCCGATGCGGCGCAGTTCGTTGGCCACGAATTCGGCGGCTCTTTCAACGTCGGGTTTGTGTTCTTCGAGGGTGCTGACGCTGGGAATGCGAAGCAAATCTTTGAGTTCGCCGAGAAAGCGTTGTTGATTATTGCGGGCAAAATCGACGGCGGGAGAAGCCATGGATGATCCTTTCGACGTTACGGAATGGTGGGGTTACGGAAACGCTCCAGTATACCGGAAGGAATTGAGCGGGGTCGCGGCCGCCGCCTGGTAGTCCTCAGGTTGAGAATGCGGCTGAGAAAACCGTGAACCACGAAGGACACTAAGGTGCACGAAGGACAAACCACAAAACATAGGCCTTCTTGTTCATTCATGCCCTTCGTGGTTTTTGGTTTCCTGCGTTGCGATTTTCAAACAGCCGAGGGGGCTGTCTCTACCTGAACAGATCAGGAGTTGGGAATCGTAAGGGTGAAAAGGAATCGAGGTTGTACTGGCAGTTCTGTTCAGTGATTACTTGCGCCATGACCTTTGCGGTGATGGGGGCGAGCAGGATGCCGTCGCGAAAATGTCCGGTCGCGACGTAATAGCCGGGCGTGGCCGTCGCGCCGAGAATGGGCAGGCCGTCGGGAGTTCCGGGGCGCAGTCCGGCCCAATCTTCAAGAATCCGGGCGTTGCGCAGTTCTGGAACTGTTGCGATCGCCGCGTGGTGCAGGCGCTGCATGGTGGCAAGGTCGGTGCGCTTGTCGAATCCGGCTTCTTCCACTGTGGTTCCCGCGAGAATTCGTCCGTCGCTGCGGGGGATTAGGTAAATTTCCGGAGCACGAATTACGTGCTTGAGCAAATCGTGAGAGGGCGCGGCGAGGCACAACATTTGCCCTTTGACCGGACGAGTGGGAAACGCGTGCGGCGCGATCTGGCCTGACCATGCGCCGGCGCAATTTACGACTTTCGCTGCGGAGAATGACGTTTTGGTGGTGGTGGCGCCGCTGACAGTTCCATTCGATACATTTACCTTAGTGACCTCGTCGCCAGAGGAAATGTCTACACCGTGGCGCTTGGCTGCTTGCAACGCGGCCGCGACCAGAGCACGAGGATCGACGCTACGTTCCTTTAAATAAAATGCTGGCAAATAGAATGCTGGGTCATCACTCCGCAACAGTGCCGGCTCGAGTTCCGCCAGCGCGGAAGGAAGCAACTGCGTTCCCAAGTCTGGATGCGACGCGTGTGCGGGAGACGGGAAGAAAATCGTTCCCTGGTCGCGCAAGTCGACTTTCATTCCCGATTCAACTTGCAACTCATACACGAACTCCGGGTACATGCGGGCGCTGGCCGTGGCCAGAGTCTGCAAGGCAACAGGGGTTTCGAGGGTGGAATCCACCAGCATGCCGCCGGCTGCGTGCGAGGCTTCCCGCCCCGGTTCTCCGCGCTCGATGACGAGGACGCTCGCGCCCTGCTTGCGCAGTTCAATCGACAGGGAGAGGCCAATGATGCCGCCTCCGATGACGATCACGTCCCAACTTTTCATTTTCGCATTGTAGAGGAAGATGGGGGCAGATCGGTGTCAGCCGGAAACTCTCTCGGCCCCTCGTAGCGCAGACGGAAAAAAGCATGGTAGGGCAAAGCGTAATGGAGGCTTATCAATCTAAACCAGGGTGCAGATTCAGGTGTATAGCTGACATCACCGTATGTGGTGGGCCGCTCGACCCCAGGTTGGGTGGACTTACCCAGAACCTGAAGTGAAATCGTCCGAAAGTCCTCATCAATCAGGCGATTGGTGAGGAGTCCGGCATACAGCGCCGGGCCGCCTTCACACAGCAGTGTGCGGATGCCGTGCTCTTGCCATAGAACCTGCGCCGCGGCCGCAAGATCGACCCGCTCGCCATCCCCTACCGGGACGATCTTAATCTTTCGTTCTGATACTTTAAGCTGCGATCGAAGATTGCTTTCGCCCTGCGAAGACGTAACGATCCAGGGTTCCACCCGCGGAGAATCGAAAACGCGAAGAGTGGCGTCGATGTTTCCAGATCCTGTGACAACGATAATTTTCTGCTTGCCGAGAGCCAAAGTCTGCTCCCGGTAGACCTGCAGTTGCTCGTCATCGATAGCGTAGTCCGCGCCATGGCCATCAGGGCCTAGCTCTTCACGGAGCGTGTTGGCACCGATCAACTGTGCATCGTGATGCGCACGCAGGAATCCATCAGCCAACGATCTTCGTCGCTCCGTGAAACTTCCTTGCCTCCGGCACAGCCTTTCAATTCCCTGAAGGAAGCCCTGCCGTCGACTCCCATCACGAGATTGGAGCTTATATAAGGACGATTTGGGTCACGAGGCTCGGGAAAGCCAAATGGGCCATAACGCGCTTTGATCTGCTGCGGTAAGAGAAACGTATCTTCGCTGGCGTTATAACAACGCTGCAGATCCATCGGTGTCTCGCTCGTCAGGCCTTCTTCGATTTCGCGGGAGGCGCCAGCGCTACGGCCGCTTCGGTGGTGAGCAGGAGGAAAGTGAATGTCTCCTGCAGGTACAAGCGGACGGCGGCATCGGTGTGGCTGAGATAGCCGATGGAAACGTCCTGGCCGATGTGCAGATCGAAATCGCCGCCACGGGTGGTCAGCACGAAAGCGCCGGAAATGGCGGGCGCCCAGATGATTTCATCCTTGACCAGACGCTTGACGTGCTCGAGCACGGGGTATCCGTGGTCGCTGGTTTCGGCGAGCGCGGTGTAGGCGTCGGCGCCGAGCAGCACCGAGTAGGGGCCGTTGACGCCGACGAGACGCAACTGGCTTAGGCTTTGGGCAATGGCATCCGGATACTCACGCACATCGGCGGGGAGCGTCTTGATCGGATTGCTGGTTCCTTGACGGATGCCTTCGATGCCGGCGGCGGCATAGCCCTCGAATATGGCGGCGTCCTCGGCAAAGGCGATCTGGCGCGCGGCGTCCTTCGCGGGTTGCCAGTCGGAGTCGTTCGCGCCACGATCGACGTCATCGATGGCATGGCGATCCAGATCGAACGGAACCCGCAGCTCGACCAGCGCCTTCACCTCGCGCTGCCGCGCGATGATGCCTTTAGCTGGGGCAGTGATCGACGGGGCAGCGATCGTCCGCAGATGGCCAGTGCCCACGGCGGAGAGGCCAGTGCCGGCTGGCCCCTGTAGGTCGACGACGCGCCTTCCGGCGAGGTAGCGCTTGAGCGTGCGCGATGTTTCTTCTTCGATCTGAGCCCACGCCGAATCGGAAATGGGGGCAAGCTCGCGATGGAGATTATTCATGTCGTATGTCTCCTTTGAGAGAACCGATGCCGAGCGAAGCGTCGCGCACCGGGGAGTTAGATGAAGAAGTTTCGGCCGCCGCCGGCGCCGGGGATTTCGCAGCCGCGGGCTGTTCGTCGTTGGCTTGGGCATCGTTGCTTTGAGTGTCGTTACTTTGAGTGTCGGCGACGTCTTCCAGAAATGTCGCCGACGGCACGAAGAACAGATTTCCGGTGACGGCGCGGCTGAAGTCGAGGATCCGGTCGTAGTTGCCGGGCGGGCGGCCAATGAACATGTTGTCGAGCATCTGTTCAATGGTGCGGGGCGAACGGCTGTAGCCGATGAAGTAGGTGCCAAATTCGCCATAGCCCGGCCTGCCGAACGGCATGTTGTCGCGTAGGATCTTGATCTCTTTGCCGTTCTCGACGATGGTGGTGAGCGCGTTGTGCGCCGATGTCGGCTTGACCGAATCGTCGAGTTCGATATCGGAAAGCTTGGTGCGACCGATGATGCGTTCCTGCGCTTCGGTGGAAAGCGCATTCCAGGCGTCAAGATCGTGGAGATATTTCTGCACGATGACGTAGCTGCCGCCGGCAAAGTCGGCATCTTCGTCGCCGATCACTACAGCATCGGCGGCTGCCGCGCCCCTGGGATTCTCCGTCCCATCGACGAAACCCATGAGATCCCGGTCGTCGAAGTAGCGGAAGCCCTGCACTTCATCCACCGGTGAAACTGCATTTCCGATACGGTCCATAATCTGCGTGGCCAGTTCGAAAGACAGATCCATACGCTTGGCGCGGATGTGGAATAGCAAGTCACCCGGTGTGGATACGGCATGGCGCGATCCGGCACGAATCTCGCGGAAGGGATGCAGTTCCGCAGGGCGGGGCCGACCGAAGAGGCGGTCCCACGCGTCGGACCCAAACCCCATCACACAGGAAAGACCACCTTCCAGGTCGCGAAATTCCACCGCGCGTATCAGCGCGGCGAGGTCGCCGCAGAACGTGCGCAGAGTAGCGCGATTCTCAGAGCCTGGGTTGAGCGTCGCAACCAGAAAGATGGCGGCGCGCGTAAGCGGCGCGGCTACTGCCTGCGCGAGGGGTGGTAATCGATCTGGCGCTTCGGGTGCACTCATTGGATCGAGATGGGGATCGGTCTCCATCGAATATCTTCCTGCTGTGGGCGGAACGGAGCCCTTCGAACTTACGATCGCTGCGCGTGTGAAAATTCGCCTTGTAAGCTTACCACTGGCTGCCAACTTTCATGAGCTCGCGGCAGCGCCGCGCGATCTGAAGCTCTTCTTGTGCAGTGACAATCTGAATCTTATCTGCGGTGAGCCCGAGAGAGTCAAGGCCGTTGGTGGCCGCGGATCGAATGCGGCTGCTGTGCTCTCCTATGCCGCCTGTGAAAACCAGCAGGTCCACACCGCCCAGCAGAGCCATGTAGGCGCCGATTGTCTTTCGTACTGCAACGGCAAAGATATCCAGCGCAAGGCTTGCCTTGGTGTCGCCCGATCGGGCCCGTTCTTCCAGGGCCTTCACATCGCTCTCACCGGAGGACAAAGCGAAAAGGCCGCTCTGGTGATTGAGCAGATTTTCAAGCTTGTCGGCGTCGAGTTTGTCATTGCGTAGCAAAAAGAGAATCACACCGGGGTCGAGGTCGCCAGAGCGTGTTCCCATCGGAATGCCGCCAGTAGGAGTCAGGCCCATCGTGGTGTCGATCGACATCCCGTTACGAAGCGCACAGAGACTCGATCCGTTACCCAGATGCGCGAAGATGGCTCGCGGAGGAAGCTTTGCGCCGAAGTGATGCACCAGCGACTCGTAAGAAATACCGTGAAAGCCATAGCGGCGGATGCCTTCGTCGAAATAGCGTTGCGGGAGCGCGAAATGGGATGCGATCTCCGGGATCGTCTGGTGGAAGGCGTCGTCGAAGCAGGCGAACTGTGCAGCCGACGGAAAGATCTTCTGCGCGGCCGCGATTAGCGACAACGCCTGGGGGATGTGCAAAGGCGCAAAGTGGGTTGCCGCACGCAGTTGATCCAGAACTTGAGGCGTGATGATTTGGTGTCTGCGGAGATTGGGACCGCCATGCACTACCCGATGGCCTACCGCCACGGGTGCGCGCTCAATGTGTTTCGCTATTGCCGCCGCGAGAGTGTTCAGTGCGTCGCCCTGGGATTCGTGAACGCAGTCACGTTCCAGAAGCGTTTTTCCATCCGAGGAACGAATGCGTAAGGATCCATTGTCGCGTCCAATGCCATCGGCAGCCCCTGTCAGCAGCGGTTGTTCGACTGTCGCGCCGAGGTCGGTCGCGTTGAGGTCAGTAGCCCCGGGCCGGTAGACGCCGAACTTCAGGGAAGACGAGCCACTGTTGAGCGCGAGGATTGGACCGTCCTGTCCAGCCAACTCTTTCGCCATTTCTACCCCGGCCACTTCCAGTTTCGAATCTCTTCTTTGTCGATGCCTTCGGCGTGAGCGTAGTTGACGCTCTCAATGATCTGATCCTTCAGCCATTCCTTGACATGAGCGCCGATGGAGCGCAGTCGTGGAACCCGGTCGATGACATCGATCGCTAAATCGAAGCGGTCGATCTGATTGAGAATGGCAAGTTCGAGCGGAGTGTTGATGTTGCCCTTTTCTTTGTAGCCGCGCACATGAATGTTGTCGTGATTCGTGCGCCGGTAACTGAGTTTGTGGACCAGCGAAGCGTAAGAGTGGAAGTTGAAGATGACGGGCTTGTCGGCGGTGAAGAGGGAATCGAAGTCACGGTCAGAGAGTCCGTGCGGGTGTTCGGTCTCCGGCATCAGGCGGAATAAGTCCACGACGTTCACGAATCGTATCTTCAAGTCGTGGAAGTGCTCCTTCAGAATCGCGACCGCCGCGAGCGATTCCATGGTGGGGATGTCGCCGGCGCACGCCATCACCACGTCGGGATCGTCACCGTCATCGGTGGAAGCCCACTCCCAGATGCCGATGCCTTTGGTGCAGTGCGTTACGGCGTCCTCCATGCTCAGATACTGAAGATGCTCCTGCTTGTCTGCGACGATGACGTTGAAATAGTCGCGCGAGCGCAGGCAATGATCCGCCACGCTGAGCAGGCAGTTGGCATCCGGCGGCAAATAGATACGCACGACATCGGGACTCTTGTTCGTGACCACGTCGAGAAATCCCGGATCCTGGTGCGTAAAGCCATTGTGATCCTGCCGCCATACTAAAGAGGTTATGAGAATGTTGATCGAGGGCACAGGGGCGCGCCAGGATATTTCTTTCTTGGACTTCTCCAGCCATTTCGCGTGCTGGTTGAACATGGAATCGATGATGTGGATGAAGGCTTCATAGCTTGAGAAAAGGCCATGGCGGCCAGTGAGAACGTAACCTTCGAACCAGCCTTCGAGCGTGTGCTCGCTAAGCATTTCCATGACTCGTCCGGCAACATCCAGTTCGCCACCGTCGGCATCTTCCGGCAGGTATTCCGCGAGCCAGGTTTTTTTCGAAGCAGCATAGATCGCTGTGAGCCGGTTGGAGGCGGTCTCGTCCGGTCCAAAGACCCGGAACGAACTCATGTTACGGCGCATCACCTCAGCAAGAAAGTGCGCAAGGATATCGGTGGGCGGAGCATAGGCTGCGCCCGGCTTCTTCACTGCGAAGGCATAGTCGCGAAAGTCCGGCAACTCGAGCTCTTTGCGCAGCAGTCCTCCGTTAGCGTGAGGATTGGCGGAGATGCGCTTCGGCCCGGAAGGTGCAAGTTCTTGCAGTTCTGGTACGAGCGTTCCCTTGGCATCGAACAACTCCTCCGGCTTATAGCTGCGCAACCAGTCTTCCACGATCTTTAGATCTTTCTTGTTCGTGGCTGGGTCGGCTACAGGAACCTGGTGGGCACGCCAAGAGCCTTCCACCTTGTGGCCATCAACTTCTTTCGGACCCGTCCATCCCTTCGGGGAGCGCAGTACGATCATGGGCCAGCGGGGGCGCGTCACATCGCCGCTGGAGCGGGCGTGTTGCTGGATGGAACGAATCTCCAGAACGCATTGCTCCAGCGCTGACGCCATTTTCTGATGCATCGTAAACGGGTCGTCGCCTTCGACGAAATAAGGCTTGTGGCCGTATCCGATCAGCAGCGCTTCCAATTCTTCGTGCGGAATGCGCGCCAGAATCGTAGGATTCGCGATCTTGTAGCCGTTGAGGTGCAGCACCGGCAGAACAGCTCCATCGCGAATGGGATTCAGGAATTTGTTCGAGTGCCATGAGGTCGCGAGTGGACCGGTCTCCGCCTCGCCGTCGCCAACTGCGACGGCGACGATTAGATCAGGATTATCGAATGCGGCTCCGTAAGCATGCGAGATGGAATAGCCAAGTTCACCGCCCTCGTGAATAGAACCCGGCGTCTCCGGTGTGCAGTGCGAGCCGATTCCTCCGGGAAACGAAAACTGCCGGAAGAACTTGAGCAAGCCCGCTTCATCACGGCTCTTGTCCGGATAAATCTCGGAGTAGTGGCCTTCGAGATAGCAGTTGGCGAGCGTAGCCGGCGCGCCATGGCCGGGCCCGGAGATGTACATCACATTCAAGTCGTACTTCCGGATGAGCCGGTTCAGGTGTACCCAAATCAGAGATTGGCCGGGATCGGAGCCCCAATGACCGAGCAGGCGATTTTTGATGTGCTCCGGCTTCAGCGCCTCGCGTAACAGCGGGTTGGCGCGGAGATAGATCATCCCCGCCGAGAGATAATTGCAGGCTCGCCAGTAAGCATGTATCTTCCTGAGTTCTTCCGACGTGAGGGGAGCCAAGACTTTGGTTGTGTCCGCCATCAGATTTTCTCCAGCCATTAAAAACCGCGAAGCAGTCGTAATGTCTCTATTTTAATGCCACGCCAGCCAGGGAACTGACTTGGTTCGTTTCCGTTCGCAAAAATCTAAAGATGAGGTTGGCTTGTGCAAAGGAACCTGGAGACTTGCCAGGCATCCACGAAAAAAAAGCCCTCTCCCACCGGGAGAGGGCCATTGGAGTTGAAACGCGTTTTAGTCGTCGTCATCAACCTTGTTAGGTGCCGCGCGGTTGAAGTCGCTGGCGGGGCGAACCTTGCTCTCGCCAGGGTAGGGGCGAGTAAACGCGGTGGATTCGTACCAGTTCAGGTGGTTGACGGTGTCCGAGTCTTCGACGTCTGGCCGGTGATAATTGCCAGCGAAGATCTGCGCCTTCTTGGCCATCCATCCGGCCCTTAGAGCCTTAACAGCAGGGCTC
>Ga0181525_10003867_pt1 | contig 11685 bp, 9 predicted proteins | sample PEATcosm2014_Bin_48_FD_121100 | JGI IMG/M metagenome (GOLD analysis project Ga0181525, IMG submission 121100) | Peatland microbial communities from MTU Mesocosm Facility, Houghton, MI, USA - PEATcosm2014_Bin06_10_metaG | ecosystem: Environmental > Terrestrial > Soil > Wetlands > Peat | place... | reverse complement strand
GCAGCGGGCCAACGCGCTCGCAACGCGCCCGGAGGGGCTCGCAGCCGAGAGTGGCCTGCAGGCCGATGGCTATCATCTGAGCGTGGAGCAGGCACAGGCCGTGCTCGACATGCGCCTGCACCGGCTCACCGGGCTGGAGCAGGGCAAGATCATCGAGGAGTTCCAGACGCTGCTGGGTGAGATTGTAGATTTGTCGGACATCCTCGCGCGTCCCGAGCGACTCATGCAGGTGCTGCGGCACGAGCTCATCGAGATTCGCGAAAATTATGGCGACGCGCGGCGCACGCAGATCAGCCGCGATCATCTCAATCTGAGCACCGAGGATCTGATCGAGCGCCAGGATGTGGCCGTGACGCTCTCGCATGCCGGCTACGCCAAGGCGCAACCGGTCTCGGACTACCAGGCGCAGCGGCGCGGCGGGCGCGGCAAATCAGCCACCGCGGTCAAGGATGAGGATTTCATCGAGAAGTTCTTCGTCGCCCACACGCACGACACGTTGTTGTGCTTCTCCAATCGCGGCAAGGTGTATTGGCTGCGCGTCTTTGAGCTGCCGCAAGCCGGCCGCGGCTCGCGCGGCAAGCCGATCGTGAATCTGCTCGCGCTCGAGGAAGGCGAGAAGATCAGCGCGGTGCTGCCGATCAAGCAATTCGACGAGCACCACTATGTCTTCATGGCCACGAGCAGCGGCACAGTCAAGAAGACTCCGCTCGCCGCCTATTCGCGCCCGCGGGCCAGCGGCATCATCGCGGTGGATCTGCGCGCCGACGACACGCTGGTCGGAGTCGCGCTCACCGATGGCAGCCGCGACATCATGTTGTGCACCAGCGGGGGCAAGGCCATTCGCTTTCCCGAGCAGGAAGTGCGCCCGATGGGACGCGATGCGACCGGCGTGCGTGGCGTGCGCCTGGGCGCCGGGCAGCGCGTCATCGCGTTGCTGGTATTGGGCGAGGGCCACGTGCTCACGGCGTCCGAGAATGGCTACGGCAAGCTCACGCCGCTGGATGAGTTCCCGCACCACGGTCGCGGCGGACAAGGGGTCATCGCGCTGCAGACCACGGACCGCAACGGCGCCACCGTTGCCGGTCTGCAGGTGCGCGCTGACCAGGAGCTCATGTTGATCAGCTCCACCGGCACGCTGGTGCGCACGCCGGTGGCCGACATATCGGTCGTGGGCCGCAATACGCAGGGCGTGCGCCTGATCCGGCTCGCCGAGGGTGAGCGGCTGACCGGCGTGGAGCGGGTGGAAGGTCTCGATGCGGGCGAAGATACCGCCCAGGCCGACAGCGCCGGCACCTCCCCGGACGAGGTCAGTCCGACATGAAGCGCGTTTTCAATTTCGCGCCCGGCCCGGCGATGCTGCCGCTCGAAGTGCTCGAGCAGGCGCGCGATGAGCTCATCGACTGGCATGGCAGCGGCATGTCGGTCATGGAGATCAGTCATCGAAGCCGCGCGTTCATACGCGTTGCCGAGGAAGCTGAGGCGGATCTGCGCGAGCTGCTGTCGATTCCCAATCAGTACAAGGTGCTGTTCATGCAGGGCGGGGCGACGGGCGAGTTCGCCGCCATTCCGATGAACCTGACGAGCCCCGAGAGCAGCGTTGATTACGTCAATACCGGCGCCTGGTCGAAGAAGGCGCTGAACGAGGCCAAGCGCTATTGCAAGGTCAATGTCGCGGCGGATGCGAAGGCCTCGAACTATTGCCAGGTGCCCCCGCAGAGCGGCTGGGCGCTCACACCCGGCGCGGCCTATCTGCACTACACGCCCAACGAGACCATCGGCGGGGTCGAGTTTGGGTTCGTGCCGCAGGTGGATGTGCCGTTGGTGGCCGACATGTCCTCGAACATTCTGTCGCGGCCGATCGACGTGAGCCGCTTCGGCCTGATCTATGCGGGGGCGCAGAAGAACATGGGTCCGTCCGGACTCGTGGTCGTGATCGTACGCGAGGAGCTGCTCGGACATGCCCGACCCGGAACGCCCGCGGTCTGGGACTTCAAGGCCATGGCCGCCGAGGGCTCGATGCTCAATACCCCACCCACATTTGGCTGGTATTTCGCCGGGCTGGTATTCAAGTGGCTGCGCCGCCAGGGCGGTGTGGCGGCCATGGGCGAGCGCAATCGAGCCAAAGCGGAGCTGCTGTACCGCACGATCGATGACTCGGGTTTTTATAGCAATCCAGTCGAGCTGGGCAGCCGCTCATGGATGAATGTGCCGTTCGTACTGTTCAAACCCGAACTCGATCAGACATTTCTCAGCGAGGCGCAAGCGGTCGGGTTGACCAATCTGGCAGGCCATCGCTCGGTCGGGGGGATGCGAGCGAGTCTTTATAATGCGATGACGCTCGAGGGCGTGCAGGCACTGACTGAATTCATGCAAGAGTTCGCGCGCCGCCACGCATAGAGTGCTCACGATGAGCTATCGGATCCTGACACTGAATCACATCAGCGTGCGCGGCCTGGAGCGCTTGCCGCGCGATCGCTACGAGGTGGCATCCGAGCTCGGTCAGCCGCATGCGGTGCTCGTGCGCTCGGCTGACATGCACCGCCTGCCTCTGCCGGACTCGTTGCTCGCGGTCGCGCGCGCGGGCGCCGGCACCAACAATATTCCAGTCGCGGCGCTCTCCAAGCGCGGCATACCCGTATTCAATGCGCCCGGCGCCAACGCCAACGCGGTCAAGGAGCTGGTGCTGGCGGGGCTGCTGCTCGCGGCGCGCAATATCTGCCAGGCCTGGGCTTACACGCGCGAGCTGCACGGGGATGCCGCGGCGCTCGAGCATGCAGTGGAGGAGGGCAAGCGGCGCTTCGTCGGCTTTGAGCTGCCGGGCCGCACGCTCGGAGTCATCGGTCTCGGGGCGGTGGGCGTGCAGGTCGCCAACAGCGCCGAGGCGCTGGGCATGAAAGTGCTCGGCTATGATCCACAGATCACCGTGCAGCGCGCCTGGCAGTTGTCCTCAACGGTACAGCAGGCGCTCTCGCTGGATGATCTGTTCGCGCGCGCCGATGCGGTGAGCGTGCACGTGCCATTGCTCGATTCAACCCGCGGCATGGTCAACGCCGCGCGTTTGCGGCTGCTGCCGCCCGGCGCGGTGCTGTTGAACTTCGCGCGCGCGGCGATCGTCAACGAGGCCGACGTAATCGCGGCCCTCGACGGCGCGCAATTGCATGCGTATGTTTGTGATTTCCCGACGCAGGCGCTCAAGAATCATGCGCGCGCCATCACCTTGCCGCATCTGGGAGCCTCGACGCTCGAGGCCGAGGAGCAGTGCGCCGTGATGGCGGCCGATGCACTGCGCGATTTTCTCGAGCACGGCAATATCCGCAATTGCGTCAATTTTCCTGAAGCCGTGTTGCCGCCCGTGCTCGGCTCGCAGCGCATCGCCATTGCCAACAGCAACGTCCCGAACATGGTCGGTCAGATTTCCACTTGTCTCGCCGGCGCCGGGCTCAACATCTCCGAGCTGGTCAATCGCTCGCGCGGCGAGTACGCCTATACGCTGATCGATGCCGAGGGTGCGGCCGACGATGCGCTGATCCAGCGCCTGCGCGCCATTGACGGCGTGCTGTCCGCGCGTCTGGTGCGCGCGCAGGGCTGACGACTCATGCCTCGCCGCCAAGCCGCCTCAAAACCTGTGCGTCGCGCGGCCGCGCGAGCGCGCAAGACGCCGCGCCGTGCGAGTAGCGCCGCGACGCCGCCCGCGCCGCTGCGGGCCGGAGCGCTGGATGATCTGCGCGGGCAGATCGATGCCCTCGACGAGCAATTGCACGGCCTGCTCAATCAGCGCGCGCGCCTGGCCCAGCAGGCGGGCATCTCCAAGCACAGCGATGGACACACGGTGGATTTCTACCGCCCCGAGCGCGAGGCAGAGGTGCTGCGCCGCGCGCTCGAGCGCAATGACGGTCCGTTGCGTAACGAGGAAATCGCGCGGCTGTTTCGCGAGATCATGTCGGCCTGCCTGGCGCAGGAGGAGCCGCTCAAGGTGGCCTTTCTCGGGCCCGAGGGCACCTTTACGCAGACCGCGGTGTTCAGGCATTTCGGCCACTCGGTGCGCGCGCTGGCTCTGGCCACGGTCGATGAGGTCTTTCAGGAGGTCGAGGCTGGCAACGCGGACTTCGGCGTCGTTGCCATCGAGAACTCGAGCGAGGGCATGATCACCAATACGCTCGACCGATTTCTGGCGAGCCCATTGCGTATCTGCGGGGAGGTGGAACTGCGCATCGAGCACTGCCTGATGGGGCAGATGCGCTCGCTCGGGGAAGTGTTACGAGTCTGCGCGCACAGCCAGGGACTCGCACAGTGCCGCGGCTGGCTCAATGAGCATCTGCCGGACGCCGAGCGCGTGCCGGTGGCGAGCAATGCCGAGGGCGCGCGGCGCGCGCGCGATGAGCACGGCACGGCCGGCATTGCCGGGGAGACCGCGGCGCAGGTGTACGGCCTGAATGTACTGGCGCGCGAGATCGAGGATCGCAGCGACAACTCCACGCGCTTCCTCGTGCTCGGCCGCAAATTGCTGCGTCCGAGCGGGGCTGATCGCACCACGCTGCTGCTCTCGGCGCGCGATACGCAGTCCCCGGGCGCCCTGCAGCAATTGCTCGAGCCCTTCGCGCGCGCCGGCATCAGCATGAGCCGCATCGAATCGCGGCCATCGCGGCGTCGCAAGTGGGATTATGTATTCTTCATCGATATCGAAGGCCACGCCGAGGATGCCTCGGTGCGCAAGGCCCTCGCAGCGCTCAAGCGCCGCGCCTCGCTGCTGCGCGTGCTCGGCTCCTACCCGCGCGCGCTGATCTGACAAGCATGAGCCAGGGGGCGCATCCGGGCCGGCTGGCCGTCGCGGCGATACGCGAATTGGCGCCCTACGTGCCTGGCAAGCCCGCCTCCGAGCTCGAGCGCGAACTGGGCATCCGCGCCCAGGACATCGCCAAGCTCGCCTCGAACGAGAACCCATACGGGCCGAGCCCCGGATCGCTCGCAGCCATGCGCGCCGCGCTCGAGCAGGTCTGGCTCTATCCGGATGGCGCGAGCCATGGGCTCAAAGCAGCCTTGAGCTCTCACCTGGGAGTGGATGCCGCTTGCCTGACGATCGGCAATGGCTCCAACGATCTGCTCATGCTGCTCGCTGAGGCGTTCCTGACGCCGGCGCACAGCGCGGTGTATTCCGAACATGCGTTTGCCATCTATGCGCTGGTCACGCGCCAGACCGGCGCGCTCGGTATCGAGGTCCCGACGCTCGTGCGCGACAGCGCGATGCCATTGGGGCATGACCTGGCAGCGATGTGCGCCGCCATTGATGAGCACACGCGGCTCGTATTCATTGCAAATCCCAACAACCCGACGGGCACCTGGGCGAGCCCCGCACAGCTCCGGGACTTGCTGGCGCGCGCGCCCTCAAGCACGCTCGTGGTGCTGGATGAAGCCTATCTGGAATACGCTCTGGAGCGCGGCCTGCCGGATGCGCTGAGCTGGCTGCGCGAATATCCGAACCTCGTGCTGTTGCGCACGTTCTCCAAGGCCTACGCCCTGGCTGGCGCGCGGGTGGGCTATGCGGTCTCGCACCCCGAGGTGGCCGAAGTGCTCAATCGTCTGCGGCCCCCCTTCAACGTCAACTCGGTCGGCCAGGCCGGCGCAATCGCCGCCCTGGCCGATCCGGCGCACATGCAGCGCACCGTGGCTCTGACGGTGAGCGAGCTGCGGCGCGTGCAGGGCGCACTGTCGGGGTTGGGAATCTGGAGCGCACCCTCGGCCGGCAACTTTCTGCTCGTGCACGTGGGCGCGCAGGTCACGCCGGTGTTTGAGCGCCTGCTGCGCGCGGGCCTGATCGTGCGACCGCTCATCGGCTATCGCCTGCCCGAGTATGTGCGCATATCCATCGGCACCCCGGAGCAGAACGATCGCCTGTTGCACGAGCTGCCCGCGGCGATCGCATGAATGCGTGTACGACACAGCGCTACCTCGCGCGCCCGGTGCGCCTCGTGCAGGGTGAAGTACGCGTCCCAGGCGACAAGTCGATCTCGCATCGCGCGCTGATGCTCGGCGCCATCGCCGAAGGGCGCACTGCGATCAGCGGTTTCCTCGCGAGCGAGGATTGCCTGGCGACGCTCGCGGCGCTGCGCGCGCTCGGTGTGCATATCGAGCGGCCGGCTGAGAGCGAGGTGCGCGTGCACGGCGTGGGCCGCAACGGTCTGCGCGCGAGTGCTGGACAATTAGAAATGGGCAATGCGGGCACCGCGATGCGCCTGTTCACCGGACTGCTCGCGGGTCAGGGCTTTGACAGCACGCTCGTGGGCGATGCCTCGCTGATGCGTCGCCCGATGGAGCGCGTCGCGCAGCCCCTGCGCGCGATGGGCGCACAGATCGAGACCCACGAGGGCAAGCCTCCGGTGCGCATCCGCGGCGGCGCGCACTTGCGCGCGATCGACTACGCGATGCCGATCGCCAGTGCACAGTTGAAATCCGCGCTGCTGCTGGCCGCGCTCTATGCCGAGGGACGCAGCAGCGTGACCGAGCCCGCCCCGACCCGTGATCATACCGAGCGCATGCTGCGCGCCTTTGGCGTGGATCTGGCGCACGCGGGTGCGCGCTCGAGCCTCGAGGGCGGCGCGCGACTGCAGGCCTGCGCCATCGAGGTGCCGGGAGATTTCTCCTCGGCCGCATTCTTCATCGTCGCCGCGGTGCTGGCGGCCCACGAGGGTCTGACCTTGCGCGGCGTGGGCGTCAATCCCACCCGCACCGGCCTGCTCGATATGCTGCGGCTCATGGGGGCCGATATCCGCGTGGAGCCCTATGCCGGCTCCCACGCCGAGCCGATTGCCGATATACACGTGCGCGCGAGCGCGCTATCCGGCATCCGCGTGCCCGAGTCCCTGGTGCCGCTCGCGATCGATGAGTTTCCTGCCTTCTTCATCGCCGCGGCCGCGGCGCGCGGGGAGACACTGGTGAGCGCGGCGGCGGAACTTCGAGTCAAGGAGAGCGATCGGCTCGCGGTCATGGCGCAGGGGCTGGACGCGCTTGGCATCGAGTGTGAGCTGCTGCCGGATGGGCTGCGCATTCAGGGCGGTGCGATGCGCGGGGGCCGCATCGACAGTCACGGGGATCACCGCATCGCGATGGCCTTCGCGATTGCCAGCGTGATCGCTCAGCAAAGTATCCAGATCGATGATGTTGCGAACGTTGCGACCTCGTTTCCGGGCTTCGCGGCGCTGGCGCGCAGCGTGGGCCTGTCGCTGCAGGACTGATCTTGGAGCAGGAGCGCGCGCATAACGTTCCGGTCGTCGCGATCGATGGACCGAGCGGCTCGGGCAAAGGCACGGTCGCGCGCCTGCTGGCCCGGCGCAGCGGCTGGCATCTGCTCGACAGCGGCGCGTTGTATCGGCTCGTAGCCATCGCCGGCAGTCACGCCGGTCTGGGCAGCGAAGATGTCGGGGCGCACGCGGCCCTCGCCCGGTGCATGCGCGTGCGCTTTGCAATCGGTCCGCAGGATAACGAGCAGGTTTGGCTCGATGAACGCGAGGTCAGCGAGGAGCTGCGTACCGAGGCGGCGGCAGCCGGCGCATCGCACGTGGCCGGCTGGCCGGCGGTGCGTGCGGCGCTGCTCGAGCGCCAGCACGCCTTCGCCAAACCCCCGGGTCTGATCGCCGATGGACGCGACATGGGGACCATCGTTTTCCCGCAATCGCCGCTGAAGATCTTCCTGACCGCGAGCGCCGAGGAACGTGCCCGCCGTCGCTATAAGCAGTTGAAAGACAAGGACTCCAGTGTTACTCTCGCCGGCCTTTCGCTCGAGATCGCGGAGCGCGATCGCCGTGACAGGACGCGCAGCGTCGCGCCGCTCGTGCCGGCAGCCGATGCGCTCATATTGGACTCGACGGCTTTGGATGCGGCCGCAGTGGCCGAGCAGATCTACGCGCACGGCCGTTCCCGTTTGCTGTGGCCTTAAATAAGGCCATCGGGCAGGGGAGCGCGCCTTGGCGCCGCGCAGCGTGCTGCGCCGCGGGCGATCGAAAATGGGGGGTGCTGCAAGGACGCGGCGCCCATATTGGACCAACCCGCCGGGCCGGAGGCCGTGGCGGCGCCAAGCAGTGCGCTGACGTGCAAGAGAGTTTATGAGCGAAAGTTTCAGTGAGATGTTCGAACAGAGCCTGGCCAACCAACGCATCCGGCCGGGCATGATTCTGACCGGACTGGTTATCGATGTAGGTCCGGATGTCGTGATCGTCAATGTCGGGCTCAAGTCCGAGGCGGTCATTCCGCTCGAGCAGTTCAAGAACGAGCGCGGTGAGATCGAGGTGGCGGCGGGCGATCAGGTTGAGGTCGCGCTCGACTCAGTGGAAGACGGCACCGGCGAGACGCGCCTCTCGCGCGAGAAAGCCAAGCGCGCTCGCACCTGGACGCGCCTCGAGCAGGCATTCAATGACGGGGAGATCGTAACCGGCGTGATCTCCGGGCGCGTCAAGGGCGGCTTTACGGTCGAGATCGAACATGTGCGCGCATTTCTGCCCGGCTCGCTGGTCGATGTGCGACCGGTGCGCGACACCGCGTATCTGGAGGGTAAGCCGCTCGAGTTCAAGGTCATCAAGCTCGATCAAAAACGCAATAACGTGGTCGTATCGCGCCGCGCCGTGGTCGAGCAGGAGTTCTCGGCCGAGCGCAGCGCGCTCATGGACAATCTGCAGGAAGGCGCGGTAGTGCGCGGCTCGGTCAAGAATCTGACCGACTACGGCGCCTTTGTCGATCTGGGCGGTATCGATGGGCTGCTGCACATCACCGATATGGCCTGGAAGCGCGTCAAGCATCCATCCGAGGTCGTCAAGGTTGGCGATGAGATCGAGGTGCGCATACTGAAATTCGATCGCGAGCGCTCACGCGTCTCCCTGGGTCTCAAGCAGCTCGGTGCCGATCCCTGGGAGAACATAGCGCGGCGCTATCCGCCGGCCACGCGTGTGTTCGGCAAGGTCACGAACATCGCCGACTACGGCGCGTTCGTTGAGATCGAGGATGGCGTGGAGGGTCTGGTGCACGTCTCGGAGATGGACTGGACCAACAAGAACGTCAATCCGGCCAAGGTCGTGCACACCGGACAGGAAGTGGAGGTCATGGTGCTCGACGTGGATGAGGAGCGCCGCCGTATCTCCCTGGGCCTGAAGCAATGCAAGGCCAATCCGTGGAAGGAATTTGCCGAGAATCACAACCGCGGCGATCACGTCGCCGGTCAGATCAAATCGATCACCGATTTCGGCATCTTCATCGGCTTGCCCGGCAATATCGATGGCCTGGTGCACCTGTCCGACATCTCCTGGGACCTCACGGGCGAGGAGGCGGTGCGCAACTATCAGAAGGGCCAGCAGGTCGAGGCGATGGTGCTCTCGATTGATCCGGAGCGCGAGCGCATCTCGCTGGGCATCAAGCAGCTGGCGAAGGACCCGTTCTCGGCCTTCATTGCCGACAATCCGAAGGGCACCATCGTTCACGGCACGGTCAAAGAGGTGGATGCGCGCGGTGCCGTCATCGATCTGGGCAACGGCGTGGACGGACAACTGCGCGCCTCGGAGCTTGGCCGCGATCGCATCGAGGATGCGCGCGCGGTGCTCAAGGTCGGGGATGAAATAGAGTCCAAGTTCATCGCTGTGGATCGCAAGACACGCACGATTTCGCTGTCGATCAAGGCCAAGGAAGTCCACGAAGAGGCCGAGGCCGTGCAGAGCTATCGTTCCGAATTGCCCGCATCGGGGACCACCTTGGGGGATCTGCTCAAAGAGCAGATCAATACGAGCGATCGCAGCTGAGCCATGACGAAGTCGGAACTGATCGAGATCATCACCGTCAAGCAGAAGCATCTGCCGGCCAAGGACGTGGAGCTGGCGCTCAAGCAGATGCTCGAGATCATGAGCGACTCGCTTGCCCAGGGTGATCGCATCGAGATTCGCGGCTTCGGCAGCTTCTCGCTGCATTACCGCCCGCCGCGTCAGGGCCGCAATCCCAAGACCGGCGAGGCCGTGGCGCTGGCCGGCAAATACGTGCCTCACTTCAAGCCCGGCAAGGATCTGCGCGAGCGCGTCAATAGCGGCGCGGATCGTCCCATCCGGGACTGACGATGGCAGCGCAGAAGATTCGCACCGCGGTATTCCCCGTGGCCGGACGCGGTACGCGATTTCTGCCGGCGACCAAAGCCAGTCCGAAGGAGATGCTGCCGGTCGTCGACAAGCCGCTGATCCAGTATGCGGTCGACGAGGCGCTCGCCGCCGGGGCGCGGCGGCTCGTATTCATCACCGGTTCGGACAAGAGGGCCATCGAGGATCACTTCGATGCCGACGATGAGCTGGCTGAACTGCTCGAATCGCAGGGCAAGACCGAGCTCGCGCAGCAGGTGCGCGGCGTATTGCCAAGCTACGCGTCGTGCCTGTACATACGCCAGCCCGCGCCGCTGGGCCTGGGCCACGCGATTCTGTGCGCGCGCCCGGCAGTGGGTAACGAGCCCTTCTTCGTGCACCTGGCCGATGATCTGATCGATGCCGAAGTGCCGGTCCTCAAGCAGATGGCGGGCACCTTTGAGGAGCGCGGCGGCAGCGTTCTGGGGGTCGAGGAAGTGCCGCGCCGGGACACGGATAAATACGGCATCGTCGAGGTCGAGGCCGGCGAGGGCATCGCCAGCCGCATCAAGAGCATCGTCGAGAAACCCAAGCCCGAGGCCGCGCGCTCGACGCTGGCCGTTGTGGGCCGCTATCTGTTGAGCGCCTCGATCTTCGATGAGCTCGAGCTCGTCGGCAAGGGCGCCGGCGGAGAGATTCAGCTCACCGACGGCATCGCGCGACTCTTGAAGCGCGAACCGGTCTACGCGCATCGCTTCAGCGGCCGGCGCTTCGACTGCGGCAACAAACTCGGCTATCTGCAGGCCAATGTCGAGTTCGGCATGGATCACCCGGCCCTCGGCCGGCCATTTCGTGAGTATCTGCGCGGCTTGACCAGCAGACTCGCCGATCCGGGCTGACGCCGGACAGCGCGCCCGACTGCAACATGGCGCGCGCGAGTCCCGTGCTCGACATGATCGGCAACACCCCGTTGCTGGAATTGTCGCGTCTGGATTGCGGTCGCTGCCGTCTGTTCGTCAAGCTCGAGAATCAGAACCCCACCGGCTCGATCAAGGACCGAATCGGGCTCTCGATGATCGAGGCCGCGGAGCGCGACGGACACATACGAGCGGGCAACGATCCGCCATTCACACTGATTGAGGCCACCGCCGGCAACACCGGCCTGGGGCTCGCGCTGGTCGCCGCGCTCAAGGGCTATCGCCTGCTGCTCGTGATTCCGGACAAGATGTCGCAGGAGAAGATTTTGCATCTGCGCGCCCTGGGTGCGCAGGTCCGGCTCACGCGCAGCGATGTGGCCAAGGGACATCCCGAGCACTATCAGGATCTCGCGGCGCGACTGGCGCAGGAGACGCCCAACAGCTTCTACGTCAACCAGTTTGCCAATCCGGCCAATCCGTTCGCGCACGAAGCCACTACCGGACCTGAAATCTGGGCGCAGAGCGGGCAGATGCTCGATGCGGTCGTGGTCGGAGTGGGCAGCGGCGGTACCCTGACGGGCCTGTCGCGCTATTTCGCGCGCGTGGCGCCGCACGTCGAGATGATCCTAGCCGATCCGAAGGGCTCGGTGCTCACCGAGCTGGTGCGCACCGGCAGTTTCCAACGGCCG
>Ga0181525_10003864_pt1 | contig 11690 bp, 12 predicted proteins | sample PEATcosm2014_Bin_48_FD_121100 | JGI IMG/M metagenome (GOLD analysis project Ga0181525, IMG submission 121100) | Peatland microbial communities from MTU Mesocosm Facility, Houghton, MI, USA - PEATcosm2014_Bin06_10_metaG | ecosystem: Environmental > Terrestrial > Soil > Wetlands > Peat | place... | reverse complement strand
TGGACGCGTAGGCGCCGCGCACGAACTGCGCCTGGCCCCCGGTGCCGCTGATGTGCCGGTGGCCGTCCGATTCGGACGCGGCCTGGCCCTGCAGGTCCATCTGCGTGGTGTTGTTGATCGACACCACCCGGTCGTTGCGCATGATGTTGTGCGGCAGGTTGGTGTAGTCGACCGTGCAGGAGAGGAAATCGGGGTTGCGGTCGACCGTATCGTAGAGCTTGCGCGAGCCCAGGGCGAAGGTGAACACCACCTTGCCCGGATCGAGCGTCTTGGCCGCGCCGGTGATGTAGCCGGCCTTGTACAGGTCGATGATGCCGTCGGTGAGCATCTCCGTGTGTATGCCCAGGTTGCGCACGCCGCTTTCGAGCAGCAGCGCGCACACCGCGTTGGGCATGCCGCCGATGCCGATCTGCAGGCAGGCGCCATCGCCGATCTCGGTGGCGATCTGGCGCGCCACGGCGCGGTCCACGTCGCAGGGCGGCGGGTTGGGCAGTTCGGCGGCGGGCGCATCGTCGCCTTCGATGATGTAGTCCACCTCGCTGACATGCACGCCGTTGTCGGGGCCGCACACGTACGGCAGGCCCTTGCTCACCTCGACGATGACGACCCGCGAGCGCTCGACCACGGCACGGTGCCAGAAGTTGGCGCCGCTGAAATTGAAGTAGCCGTCCTTGTCCGCCGGGCAGGTCTTGATGATCGCGATATCCGGCGGCTCGATGAAGCGCCGGTAGTAGTCGGGCACCTCGCCCAGGTGCAGCGGGATGTAGTGGCCGATGCCCGCGTCGTGCTGCTTGCGGTCGTAGCCCGAGAAATGCCAGTTGAACCAGGTGTAGTGCTCGCCCCTGGGGTCGGCCTCGAGGATCGCGCGCGGCCGCACCGTCAGGCAGGAGCGGATCTTGACGTCGCGCAGCTCGGCCGTGCGCTGGGCCAGCGCCCGGTCGAAGACATCCGGCTGGCCCAGGCCGGCGCCGTAGTCGAGCCAGTTGCCGGAGCGCACGAGCGCCGCGGCCTCGGCGGCGCCGATGGCGCGCGCCGGCTTGCTGCGAGGGGAGGTTGGCATGCTGTCCTTCATGCGCGATGAGCGTCGTGGATCCGTGCGCGGCGCCCAGGGGCGCGCGCCGGAAGCGGCTTCTTTTCTGCCGGCATTCTACGGCCGCGCCCGCGCGGCGGCGCGGCGCAGATGGCTCGCGGATGACGTGCGTCAGGCCGGCGTGTCGTCGCGCTTGGGGTAGGGCGTGCCGTCGCGGTGCGTATAAGCCTCGCGGCTGCCGTCGTAGAGCAGGTCGACGTCCGGGTAGGCGGCGCCGTCGCCGGCGATCCGGCTGCCCACTTCCAGGCAAACGGCCGGCACCGTGCCGCGGTTGACCAGCTGGTGTCCGTCGGGCACGCCTGCCGGAAAGGCCGCGCATTCGCCCGCCTGCAAGGTCTGCTCGCCGGCATCGGTAACGAGAATGACTACGCCCGACAGCACAATCACGAACTCGTCTTCGTGGGTGTGCCAGTGGCGCTGGCTCGACGCGCTGCCCGGCGCCAGCTGCAGCAGGTTGACGCCGAACTGGGTCAGGCCGCCGGCGTCGCCCAGCACCTGGCGGATGCGCCCCGCGCAGATCTGGTGGAAGGGCGCGGGGTAGCCGCAGGTGGTGCGCTGCGGGATCGAGTCGAGGTCGAGCTTGGGCATGCGCTTGCTCCTGCTTTCATGTGTGGCCCGCGAGCGGGGGGGTCAGGTGTCGGGCGCGCGACGGCCCAGTCGCGGGCGCCAGACGGCGACGATGATATTGGCGGCGGCCACCGCCGTGACGATCCACAGGCCACCCCACTCCGTGCGCAGGGCCTGATCGAGCGCGGCGGCATTGCCCTGGCCGGCGGCAGCCGCGGCGGCCGCTTCCGCGGCCTGGCGCGCGCTGGCACTGATCGTGAGCAGGCTGCCCTCGAAAATGGCCAGCCCCGATATCGCCTTGAGCCAGGGCCAGCCGGCATGAATATAGGCCTCGGTGGCGGCTATCGACAGCAGGCCGCTGATCAGCACGACGGCGAGCGCTGGCACCAGCAGCCACTGGGTGAGAGCGGCAATGCCGTGCCGCACCGCGGCATATTCGACCAGCGAATCGCGCGGCGCCGTGGCGATCAGCACGATGCAGGCCGCCAGCGCGCCGAGCACGCCCACGGCGCCGAACTCGTGCAGGATCTTCAGCGTCTTGCGGTACATGGTGGCGGATCCGTATCGGCAGGCGCGAACGAAGCAGGGACGACGGCGCGCATCGGCCGGAGCGCGCCTATGCTACGTCCGCTTGGCGCGGCGGTAAATGGAATGCCGCGGGCCGTCGGCCGTGCCCGCAGTTACAATCCGCCCCTGTGCGTGCCGGCACCACCTCGCGCCGCGACGGAGTGCCGACCCTGCCGTCTCGAGGTTCGCGCGTGACACCATCCGAACATTCGCCGGCACCGCCGCCCGCCCTGGCCGGACTGCGCGGGGAGATGACGGTGCCCTCGGCGGGGCTGCTCAGCTGGTACCAGGACGGTCCTGCGCGGCCGGGTACCCAGCGCCCGCTGCTGCTGGTTCACAGCGTCAATGCGGCCGGCTCGGCCTACGAAGTCAAGCCGCTCTACGATCACTTCCGCGCCAGCCGTCCCGTCTATGCCCTCGACCTGCCCGGATTCGGCCTGTCGGAGCGCAGCCGCCGCCCCTATGCGCCGCGCCTGATGACCGACGCCGTGCACGCCCTGGTCGCCGAGATCCGGCGCGCGCACGGCGATCTCCCGGTCGACGCGATCGCCCTGTCCCTGGGCTGCGAATTCCTCGCGCGCGCCGCCGCCGAGACGCCCGGCGCCTATCGCAGCCTGGGATTGGTGAGCCCCACCGGATTGAACGACGTCGAGTTGCGCGCAGGGGCGCCCGGAAGCGACCTCGGCATGCCACGGCTGTACGCCGCCATGGCGGGTCCGCGGGTCGGGCGCTGGCTCTTCAGCCAGTTGACCCGGCGCAGCGTGATCGCCTACTTCCTGCGCCGCACCTGGGGTGCGCCCGGCATCGACGGCGGCCTGCTCGAGTACGACTACGCCGTTACCCGTGGCCCGGGCGCCGAGCATGCACCCTTGCGCTTTCTCTGCGGGTTCCTCTTCAGCGGCGACAGCGGCACGGTCTACCGCGCCGTGCGCGCGCCGGTCTGGGTGGCGCACGGCGTGCGCGGCGACTTCGTGCGCTATCAGGGGCTGGCGCGCCTGCGCGCGGAGCAGGGCTGGACGGTGGAAGTGTTGCCCACGGGCGCGCTGCCGCACTTCGAGATGCTGCCGCAGTTCCTCAGCCGCTACGGCGCCTGGAGCGAGCGCCTGCCAGGCTGAACCCGCGGCGCGGGTGGATCAGGGCGCGAGCCGCCACACTTGGTTTTCCGCGCCGTTGCACTTCCACGCCACCGGCCGGGCGCCGTTGACGGTGGAGCCTCCGGGTACATCCAGGCACCGCCCGCTGGCGATGGAACGGATGACATAGCCGCCGCCCGCGCTCTTGAGCGACCACAGCTGCTCGGACGCGCCGCTGCCGCAGGCCGACTGGATGACGGGCGCCGAACCGGCGCCGGCAGCCCGATCGATGCCGATGCACTTGCCGCTCAGCTGGCTGACGATGCGGTAGCCGGCGCCGCCGGCCGATTCGACGGTCCACCGCTGGTTCGCCCTCGAGTGGCAGTCGTACTGGATGATGACGGGGCCATCGGCGGTCGCGCCGCCATCGAGATCAAGGCACTTTCCGGAAGACAGCGACTGGAGTGGCCCTGCCCCTGACGCCAGTGCAGGCGCAGCCACTGCCGCGAACACGGTGAAGGCGAACGCGGCCGCCGTGCAGGAAAAGCGTTTCATCGTTGCGCTCCACCGGATCGGTTCCGGCTCGGTTCAAGCTCGGTTCAAGCTCCGCTCAAGCTCAGCTCCAGCCGCCGGTTCCCCGCGGCCCCAGCATCTCGTGCACATCATGCGTCATGATGGCCAGGAATATCAAGAGACCGATGTAGGCCGCGCCATAGGTGAGCTTGGCCTCGCTGGTGACGCCGTAGTAGGCCTGGTTTTCCGGTGCGGCCGCGTCGTAGTGCCAGGCCTTGAGTACCTGCGGTATCGACAGTATGCCCATCAGGAGGAGCACGGCGTTCGGGTGCCAGAGGAAGATCGCGACCAGCACGGGTGCGCCCACCAGCCAGATGCGCGGAGTCAGCACCGCGGTGATGCGCCCGCCATCGAACGGCGAGAGCGGAATCAGGTTGAACAGGTTCAGGAAGAACCCGGCATAGGACAGCGCCAGCAGCAGGCCGCTGTCGTAGTTGCGCGAAAGAAAATAGCAGACCAGGCTGCCCACGGTGCCCATTACCGGACCGGCGAGGCCGATGTAGGCCTCCACTTCCGCGTTGTGCGGCAGTTCCTTGAGGTTGATCCAGGCGCCGACAAACGGGATGAAGGTCGGCGCGCCCACGTCCAGCCCCTTCTGGCGCGCCGCGATGAAATGCCCCATCTCGTGGACAAAGATGAGCAGCACGAAGCCCACCGCATACCACCACCCGAAGACGAGCGAATATGCAAAGACGGAAATCAGCATGGTCCCGCCGGTGAGCAGGACCTTGCCCAGCTTGCCGGCGGCCAGCAGCGTCAGCAGCAGCTTGATCACGCGCTAGCCTTTGTTATCCGGAACCGCAGGCTGGGCCGCGGCGGCCGCGGGCGGCGGTGGCTCTGGCGGGACAGTGGCGGGAACCGGCGCATTCTTGCGTGCCCAGCCCAGCTTCTTGCGCACGGCCCAGACGAATCCCGCGACCGCCAGGGCGATGATCTTGGCGAACTTGAGCACGAAGGCGACCGCCAGTGCCAGCAGGCCCAGCTTCTTGGCCGCGACGCCGGCCACCAGCGCGGCCAGGCCGAACTCGGCGACATGGTCGGTGCTGGCATTGAAGTTCGCGTACTGCTTGCCGGGATCGAAGGTGAGTCGATCCAGCAGCGTTGCGGTGGGTGCGCGCAACTCGTCCAGGTGCGCCTTGTCCGTTACCAGGGTCATGGCGAAGTAGCCTTCGCGTCCCAGCACCAGCGTCCGGTAGTTCACGCCATCGGACTCCTCGGCGGGGGCGCCCTTGCTGCGCGACGCGATGGACCATACGAGTTGGTGCCGGTCGGCGTTGTAGTGTGGCGCCTCGAGCCAGCCGGTGACCTCCATCTCCGGTATTCCCATGGCGGCGCGGCGCTTGTTGCCCTCGGCGGTGCCGTCGCGCAATTGCTGCAGCAGCTCGTCGGCTTTCCAGTCCTTGGCGTCGTCGTCCTTTATGAAGCCGGCGGGCTCATAGGAAAGCTCGTAGAACGAGAAGGTGTTGTCCTTGGACCGGGGAACCACCAGCCCGAGAAAGGCATCGCCCGCCGTATTGCCCATGGCTCGCATCAGCCGTGCGCCCTCCTGGCGGGGAATGTAGGCGAAACCTTGCGGCAGCGCGAGGCGCGCCTCGCCGGCAAGCGGAACGTCCAGCGGACCTTTTTGCAGGGCTTCACCGGCGGCCTTGAACGCAGCCTTCTCCTCGGCATCGACGGCCGATGGCGCGGGCGCGGCTTCCTCGGGCCAGGCGCCGAGGGGAATTGCCGCCAGCAGAGCGAGGACGACGGTCAAGCAGGCCTTGCGTCGATCCACGGAGCCTCCTGCGGAATGCGCCATCATGCCGCGCCAGCCAAGCCCTTGCGCAGGACCAGCACGCCGCGGACGATGAAATAGATCACGAGGGCGTGGAGCGCAACCGGCATCCAGTCCTGGAATCGGACATAGACGAGCGCATCGAGGGCGTACACCGCGGTGCCAACGTAGAACGCCCAGAGCTGGCCGCGCGCTGCCTGGCGGCCGATGACGAGGAAAAACGCCAGTGCTGCGGCATCGATGGCGAATCCGACCGGGCTGCGCGCACCGAAGGTGACGTCCGATAGCAGCGTCATCCCCAGCCCGACCACCATCTGCGTCCCGGTGCCGCCCAGTGTCAGGACGGTATTGAGGAGCGACAAGCCCGCGATCCACCAGAACCAGTGGGCGGACGAACGTACGATGGGCAGGGCGGCGATCGCCGCCGGATCGCGGTTAGCCGGGACGGCAGGGGTCGGCGTGCTGGGTGTGGCTTCGGTCATCGCGGGTCCTGGAGCAGGCTGCGGATATGGGGCCCATGGCACGGACGATCCAGGGCGGCGGGGTGTTCGGGCGCCATGGTAGTGGCGATCGCCTGCGGCGGCAATGTTCCGGGCGGCTAGCCGAGCGGCGCCGCCTCAAAAAAGATGCAGGTACGCCAGCGTCTCGCGCATCGAATTGGCGATGCGCGTCTCGAGTATGTGCCGGATCTTCTTCTTGTCCTGCGCGGAATAGCCGTCGAAGCTCTCCTGGAAAGGGATGGTCTCGTCGCCGAGCTTGTCGAGCCCCTTGCAGTCGGTGTGAATCGACTGCCATGCCTTGCGCTGGTGGCTTGCGACGTCGAGCAGGTCCACTTCGAAGATGAGGTAGACGCAGTGATCCGGCCCCTTCAACGAGGCGTTGTCGAAGATGCCGTAGCCCGGCCCCAGTCCGAAACCGGGTCCGATGTAGAGATAATCCGGAATGATGGCGACGAGCGCGTCGACGCCCTGCCTGCGCGCCAGTTCCCACAGCAATTGCCGGTCGTCCTTGAGCAGGTCGCCGCTGACGACGCCGCCCCGCTCGAGCGCGACCGCCTTGAATCCGCCGTGGCCCTTCAGGTAGGCCAGGGTCCGCTGGGCGGCGAAATCCTCGATCGCCCAGTCACGGACCGTGCCGGAGAAGCTGGAGTTTCCGAAACGGGTGATGCCCAGCCGCGATTCGTAGAACGTGTCGCCGATGAGCGAAACGACGCCGACGGACTTCACGTTGGCGACATACGCGTCGGATCCCGTCAGTGTCGGCGAGCCGCAGCCGTACAGCAGCGGCATTGCCACAAGGAAGCACCGAGCCAAGCGCTTTCGCATCCGACTGCTCCAGGTTATTGCGTCCGCGATCGGCGACATGGTATCGCGCCAATCGGTGCTGCAACGACGGCGTCCATCCTTCGCATTGATTGCGACGTGGGGCGAAGAGCAGCCGTGCGGGCGGACATTTGAAAATGGCGCCACCAACGACCTGAACCGAGAACTCGGGAGAGGGGTGCGCTCCGATCCTGCGCGGGTCGGCCGATATCGGCAACTACCGCGCGTCGAGTGATCCGGTCAGACGGTCCAAGTCCTGTCGATCGGATAGTTGAAAATCGGGGTGAACGTGACGCCGACCGCCTCCATATCCCTGCGCCCGTCAATGACCATCTCGTTCAGGTGGTCCAACTGCGCCGCATGCTCCTCTGTGTCCCAGACGCTGACCTGCACGATGGATCCCTGCGGCGAGACGCCCGCGTAAAAGTGGATGAGCCCCGACAGGCGCCTGAGAGCGGGAATAATGTATTCCGATGTCTACTTGCTTGCGGCGTCGACGTCGGCGAACCGGCTCGGGTCGAAGTTGGCGCGCGAGACGCGCACGATGGCTGTCGTCGGCAACGACTCGATCATGGTGATTCTCTCCGCCATTGTGGTCCTTTCTCCTGTTCTCGCTAACCGACACTAGCTGCAGTTACGCCGAATTATCGATCGCCGATGGAACTGGCGCAATGGCCGACATTGGCGCTGGCTCGTTTGTCAGCGCCCCTTCGCGACGGCGCACAAAGGTTGCCTTGACACGCCTCGAGCGAAGCAGGTACGTCGTCCAGACGGCAGAAGCCATGAAATCCTTGACGGCGTCAGTCACTGTCTTGGCTACCGGTTCGCCGACGTCAACCCCCATCAATTGCAGTACTCCAAAGAAGACTGCCGTATGTATGGTGAACGTCCACATCAACACGATGTGCCAGAACGGCACGGACGACCGCTTGCGAAACAGCAGTAGAGCAACGGCAGTGCTGCAAGGAAGCGCAACCGCAATCAATGCGATGCCTAACGTGATCACCGCTTGGGCGACGTGTGCGTATGCGGGGCTGACTATCCTCGGGATTGCATACCACATGTCCGCATCGACAAAGCGGCTCCATTCCGCGACGACGAAAATGCATACTAACGGCGTTGCAACGATGCTCAGGGCAGGCAGCAGCAGCCAACCCCGGATACCTACCGGTGCACCCCACTGCGTCGGTTCCGGCACGGGATCGAAGCGGTACACGCGGCTGTAGGCGAGCCATGTGCCCAGTGCCAGCGCAAGGACAATGACGAAGAACGGAACCGGCGCGATGGCAAAGCGGTCATTCGCGACTGCCTGGGGGTCGCGCGTCAGCGAAAAACCGAGATCGTCAAGAACGCGGCGCCGATCGGTCAGATATCGCTCCAATTCCTCGGGTGCAACCTGATCGCGCAGGGACTGGTACTCGTAGGTCAGGACCAGCTTCCGATTCGAATATTCCACTTCGCTGCGATAGTGGAAAGCCGGATTGTCGATCACTACAATTTCCGGCTTGATTTTCCAGGAGTCCGGCAGGTGAACCGTGATGGTCTGCCTAATCTCGATGGGAAATTCGAGCTCCATCGGTGCGGTACGCACTGTCCATTGCGGCGCCTGGGCCATCCCATACAGGCGATCCGGATGGAATTGCGCCTTGAGCAGGTGTGCGTCGTTCAACACAAAGAGATGCGGCATGACGTAGTTCTCGCGCACCTCGAAGGCATTTTGCCCCGGTACTTCCGATGTCTCTATGGGCCCGGCGGACTGGAGACTCGGGTAGTACTGCGCGAGGTAATTTATGCGCCCTGCCTGCAACTGCTGCTGGGTCTCGCTTGAAAACATGGCGCGCGTCTCGTCGGCAAGCGCACCGAAATACCGACGCTTCAATGTCACCACGGCCGGCTTCTGGAGGTCGTCCCCACCCAGGAAGTCGCCTTCGAGCTCCTCGCGTTGCGATGTTGCCGCTGGCCGCGGTATGACCTCCAGTTCCGCAGTGGTTCCGTCGACCAGCAGGGCACGTTCAAAGTCGGCAGGCGCGTCAACAGCCAGTGGCGCCTGTTGCCGCGGCCTCGTTGAGTCGAGCCAATAGACTCTCTCGCCGAGGGTGGCGCGAACGATTGCATGGTTGAACGCGAAGGGTGTCGGAAGCTCGTGCGCAAGAGCGCGCCTGCGGTCGGAATTTACGAGTGCAACGTGTGCCTCTGCGCCGAGCATCCGCAAGGCCGCAACCAGAAGCAGGGACTTGTCCTTGCAATCCCCGAAGCGACGCCGTAGAACCTCCCCGGGCATTGCCGGCTGGTAAGACGCGGGGCCGATGGCGATGCTCGCGTAGCGGATTTCGCCTTGCACGTACTGCAATGCCCGCAATGCCTGATCCTCGGGGGAGCCGCCGCCGCGACGGATATTCTCTACAAGTTCCTTGAGGCGCTCGTCCGGCTCATCCGGTAGCCGGAACAATGCCTCGGTGCGCCTCGATACGCCACTCCAGTCACGGATATCGGTCGCCTGGAGATACGGGCGGGCTGGATACCAGGCGGGCGTCTCTGCGTCTGTAACCAGCCCAGGCCGATCGGGCCAATCGAGGTCGACTTCCCGGGTTCCCGCGGCCGACACGGCCTGGGGTGGCGCTGACCCATCGCTATAGCGAAATTGCAGGGGGCGTGCCGCTGGATAACGAATGCGCAGGTGCTCCCGCCGCAACAGCGAGGTCATCGTCAAGGGGAAGCTGTGCGCGTAATGACCCTTGAACAGCGTGGCACGGGAGGTCAGGGAGTACGCCAGGTCGACGACATCGCCCGCTCGCAGGTCCGAAAGCAGGATGTTGATGTCGTATTGCCCGTTGTATATCTGCCTCCAGGAGTCCGATTCCTGCGCGAGCGCCGTTATGCGAGCCGTGTCGCGGTTGTCGATCGACCTCCCATTTCGGACCACGCGTATCCAATGGATGCGAAGCGTCTGGTATGTCGGATCCACTGTAATGTTGATCTGCGAAAGATCGGTGACCCCCGTCCCGCTCAGCGCCCTGTCCACGTGCCGGACGTACAACTCATCACCGACTTCCGTGATGTTTACTTGCCGGTCCCACAGCAGATGACTCACGCTGCCGGTTGAAGCCGTGGTCGGCGCGGCTGCGTCGCCCGATGCCGCAACGATGCTTACCCAGGGAGCCGGAGGACCGAACTGGTAAAGGGACCCCGGGGTTTTGGCTTGCACCGCGTGCACCAGCCCGGCTAGCAGAAACAGGAAGACACACGACACGCGCCACGGCGACACCCAGCCAGCGGCGGGCCTCCAATAGCTCATCATTGCGCATGGCTCCCTGGCGTGCGTCGGCCCTGAATTCAGCGTCGGAAAAGCCGGCAATCAAGGTCGAGTTGATCTGCGCGATTGCCGGTTGGGCGATTCCACCCTTACCTTCGAATTGCGAATGCTTTGGTGGCAAAAAAATACCGGGACCGTAGCCCGGCCCCGGATCTCTCGACTTGGTGGCGATCATATCCGCGCCCGAAGGGATGCGCCAGATACCGCCAGGTGCTTTGGGGCGCGCGGTCAGCGCAACACCGGCACTCATCCAGCCGCTCCATTGCCGGCGCCGGATTGCCCCACGCGACATCAAGTCGACATGCGGCGATGGCTGAGATCGCCGACTGGCTTTCCACGCGACAACTAGGCATGATGGCGCGCCTTTCCAGACTCCCGGTTCCACATCATGCCTTCGCGCCCCGCATCCCCGTTCACTTCCTTCGGCGCGCTGCTGCTTGCCATGATCGCGTTCCAGTGTGGTGCGGCGCTGGCCAAGCAGTTGTTCCCGGTGATGGGCGCGCAAGGGGCCACCGCGATGCGGCTGGGGCTGGGGGCGCTGGTCCTGTGGTGCATACGCCGGCCGTGGCGCCGCCTGGCGGGGCGTGACGGCTGGGGCTGGCTGTGGGCCTACGGACTCACGCTGGGGTCCATGAACCTGTGCTTCTACATGTCGTTGCGTACGATCCCGCTGGGGGTCGCGATCGCGCTGGAATTTGTCGGGCCGCTGTCGATCGCATTGGGCGGTTCGCGTCACCTGCGCGATTTCTTCTGGGTGGGCTTGGTCCTTTTCGGGCTCGCGCTGCTGTTGCCGTGGCAGGCAAGCGCCCGTTCGCTCGATCCGGTGGGCGTGCTGTATGCGATGGGCTCGGCGACGGGCTGGGCCGCCTATATCCTGGTGGGCCGCCGCGCGGGCGCTGCTTTCGGGAACGATACGGTGGCGCTGGGTTCGGCGATCGGTGCGCTGGTGGCGGTGCCGGTGGGCGTCGCGCATGCCGGCGCGGCGCTGTTGACCCCGGCGGCGCTGCCGTTCGCGCTGGGTGTCGCCGTGCTGAGCTCGGCGCTGCCCTATTCGCTGGAGATGTACGCGCTGACGCGGCTGCCCGCGCGCACCCTGGGCATCCTGATGAGCGCGGAGCCGGCCCTGGGCGCACTGCTGGGACTGGCGCTGCTGGGCGAGCACCTGAGCGCGCCGCAATGGCTGGCGATCGCGGCCATCGTCGCCGCGTCGGTCGGTACCGTGCTGGGCGCGCGCAGCGCACCGGTGGAGATCATGCAGATGGCGGAACCGGCGCCCCCGTCCGAACGCGGGAGCCGGCCGCAGTGAAGTCCGGCGCGATGGCGCTGCGCGCCGCGCGGCATCGGCGCATCAATGCCCGCGCGCCAGGGCGCGCATCGCGCGCGTCAACCCTTCCAGGGTGAGCGGATACAT
>Ga0181525_10003863_pt1 | contig 11690 bp, 6 predicted proteins | sample PEATcosm2014_Bin_48_FD_121100 | JGI IMG/M metagenome (GOLD analysis project Ga0181525, IMG submission 121100) | Peatland microbial communities from MTU Mesocosm Facility, Houghton, MI, USA - PEATcosm2014_Bin06_10_metaG | ecosystem: Environmental > Terrestrial > Soil > Wetlands > Peat | place... | reverse complement strand
CGTGCTGTGGCGCTTCGACGAGGTGCTTTCGCCGCCGTTTCCGTCAGGCATGGCCGTCGCGCTTTTATTCGTCGCCGTCGGTATGATTTGGAGCGCGGCGCGCTTATTTCACGGCCGGCCGCTCCGTTGGGGCGCCATGTGCCTGGGCGCGGTGGTCTGGCTCGCCGCCTGGCTGTCGCCGGTATTCCCGAACGCGCCCGCCGCGCGCGTTATTCTAAGTTCTATCATTGTCGCCACCTACACCTTCATGATCGCCGCCGAACTGTGGCGCGAGCGGCGACAATCGTTGATTCAGCGCTGGCCGGCGCTTTTTGTGCCGACGCTGCATGGCGCGATCTTTCTCGTGCCGGTGGCGCTGGCGAGCCTCGGTGTCCGCAGTCTGGCCACCGGCTGGATCGCGGTTTTCGCCATTGAGGTCGTGCTCTACGTTGTCGGCGCGGCCTTCATCGTGCTGGTTTTGGCAAAGGACCGCACCGTCCATCGCTACAAAACGGCGGCCGAGACCGATTCCTTGACCGGCCTATTTAATCGCCGTGGATTTTTCGAGGCTGCCGGCCGCCTCGTGAGCCGCAATAAAGCCCGCCTGGCTCCGGTCAGTGTGCTGGCGTTCGATCTTGACCACTTCAAATCCATCAACGATCGCTTCGGACACAAAGCCGGCGATGCCATGCTGGATTTGTTCGCGACGGTGGTGCGCAAAACCATGCGGGCCGAGGACGCCATCGGTCGGATCGGCGGCGAGGAATTCGTCGCGATATTGTCCGGCACCCTTGCCGACGCCTGTGTCGCCGCCGAGCGCGTTAGATGGGCGTTCGAGGCGGCCGCGCTCGGCCCCGATAGTCCGCGCATTCCGGCGACGGTGAGCGTCGGGGCGGCGTGCGGCTTGCCGCATGTTTCGATCGATCTGCTCATCGCCCGCGCCGATGCCGCGCTCTATCGCGCCAAGGCGAACGGGCGCAACCGGGTCGAACCGGACCATGAAATGATTACCGGTGTTGCTGATCGGTCCGCCGATAGCGGCGCCGCCGCGGCCTCGGCCGCGCTGATGCGTCCGGTTCCGGCATTCTCGGTCCCCATTTTGACGCGGCGGCACGGGCTGGGTGCCGCGATCCCTTGGACCGCACAGGAATCGGACCGGACATGAGAATGAAAAAGGGCGCCGTCGATAACGGCGCCCTTGAGGTTGCATCGCGGTCACGATGCTGGAAGGTACTCACGCCACGCTTACGCCAGATGCTGCGTCAAGCCGAATAATACATGTCGAATTCGACCGGATGCGGCGTGTGCTCGAAGCGGATGACTTCGCCCATCTTCAGCTCGATATAGCTGTCGATGAAATCGTCGTCGAATACGCCGCCGGCCTTAAGGAAGGCGCGATCCTTGTTGAGCTCGTCGAGCGCTTGGCGGAGCGAGCCGCAGACCGTCGGAATCTTTTTCAATTCCTTCGGCGGCAGATCGTAGAGGTCCTTATCGACGGCCTCGCCCGGATCCAACTTGTTTTTGACGCCGTCGAGGCCGGCCATCAGCATCGCCGCGAACGCCAGATACGGATTGGCGAGCGGATCGGGGAAACGCACCTCGACGCGCTTGGCTTTCGGATTGGTCGTGTAAGGGATGCGGCAAGACGCCGAGCGGTTGCGCGCCGAATAGGCCAGCAACACCGGAGCCTCGAACCCCGGAACCAGACGCTTGTAGGAGTTCGTCGTCGGATTGGTGAAGGCGTTAATCGCCTTGGCGTGCTTGATGATGCCGGCGATATAGGACAGGCAGGTTTCGGAAAGGTCCGCATATTTGTTGCCGGCGAAAACCGGCTTGCCGCTTTTCCAGATCGACTGGTGACAATGCATGCCCGAGCCGTTGTCGCCATAGACCGGCTTCGGCATGAAAGTCGCGGATTTGCCATAGACCTGCGCGACCTGCTGGATGCAATATTTGTAGATGATCAGCCGGTCGGCCATCACCGTGAGCGGCGCGAATTTCAGGCCGAGCTCATGCTGCGCCGAAGCCACCTCATGGTGATGCTTTTCCACGACGCAGCCCATCCGCGCCATCGAAGCCAGCATTTCCGAGCGCATGTCTTGCGCCGAATCCTGCGGCGGCACCGGGAAGTAACCCTTCTTGGTGCCGATGCGATGGCCCAGATTGCCGCCTTCGTAGTCCATGTCCGAATTGGACGGCAATTCGACCGAGTCGAGTTTGAAGCCAGTATTGTAAGGCTCGACCTTGTATTTGACGTCGTCGAACACGAAAAATTCCGCTTCGGGTCCGAAAAATACGGTGTCGCCGACGCCCATCGCCTTAACCATGCCTTCGGCCTTCTTGGCGATGCTGCGCGGGTCCCGATTATAAGGCTCGCCCGTAGTCGGCTCGAGCACGTCGCAAATCAGCGACATCGTCGTTTCGGCAAAAAACGGATCGATGACCGCGGTCGAAGGGTCCGGCATCAGGCACATGTCGGATTCGTTGATCGCCTTCCAGCCCGCGATCGACGAGCCATCGAACATTTGGCCTTCGGCGAAGGTGTCTTCTTCGATCATCGTCACGTCGAAAGTGACATGCTGCCACTTGCCGCGCGGATCGGTGAAGCGGAAGTCGACGTATTTCACGTCGCTGTCCTTGATCATTTTCATGACATTCTTGGGCGTCGTCATGGAATGCGTTTCCTTTCGTAAAGCTGTTGGGTGCCTCGTCGCACTGTTCTGTCGCACCGTTCTAATGCCGCTCTCGGGCGGCCAGCGCAAGCAGTGGACACCAACGCTTTAAATCGCGTCGACCCCGGATTCGCCCGTCCTGATCCGGATCGCTTCTTCAATATTCGATACAAAAATCTTGCCGTCCCCGATGCGCCCAGTCTGGGCGGCGCGACGGATCGCGTCGACGGCCTTATCCACCATGTCGTCGCCAAGCACGATCTCGATTTTCACTTTGGGGAGAAAATCGACCACATATTCGGCCCCGCGATAGAGTTCGGTGTGGCCTTTTTGACGCCCGAAACCCTTGGCTTCGGTCACCGTAATTCCTTGAAGACCCACTTCCTGAAGCGCCTCCTTCACCTCATCGAGCTTGAACGGTTTGATGACTGCCTCGATTTTTTTCATCGCGTCTCATCTCCCCGGCTGCCTGATGAACAAAATCATCGCGGCAGCCGGACCCTGGTTAGCAGGTCCCGTGCCAAGGCCGTTGTGGAGCTAAAAAGCGATGAGACTCATAGGGATACGGCATGGTTGGATGACGACGGAAAGGGCCCGGAACGAGGCTCCGCCGATAAACTAGGCATCATGCCTATAAACGCATCGAGGCCGCTCCGGGACATGCCGAGCCGCTTGCGGATATCGGCGGGAGGGTGCTTTGGCTATTCTGTGTGCGGCATGATCGAACTCCTTTCCACCGCTGAAATGGCCCTGGCTGACCGGCTGACAATCGAAGGCGGTACAGCCGGCATCACGCTCATGGAAAGCGCCGGCAAAGCGGTGGCCGAGGTCGTGGCCGCGCTACGGCCCAACGGCGGTCGTGTCGCCGTGGTGGCCGGGCCCGGCAATAATGGCGGCGACGGCTTTGTTGCTGCGCGTCACCTCGCCGAGCGCCGCTACGATGTAACGGTGCTGTTGGTTGGCGACGGGGAACGGCTCAAGGGCGACGCGGCACTGGCCGCGAAAGCATGGGATGGCGCGACGGTGCCGGCGCATCCTGGCGGGCTGGACGGCGCCGATATCGTGGTCGACGCGCTATTCGGCGCCGGGCTTGACCGCCCTGTCGAGGGCGTCGCGCGGTCCATGATCGACGCCATGAATACGTGGTCCAAGACGCGAGCGGCGCCGGTGGTCGCGGTGGATTTACCGAGCGGGATCAACGGCAGCTCCGGCGCGGTCATGGGCTTGGCGGTGACGGCGGCTTCGACCGTGACGTTCTTTCGCAAGAAACCCGGCCATCTTCTTATGCCCGGTCGGCTGCATTGCGGCGCGATCACGGTCGCCGATATCGGCATCCCCGATTCGGTGCTGGGGCGGATCATGCCACGGACATTCGCCAACATTCCGGCGCTCTGGCGCGCCAAATTTCCGGTGCCGCGGCACGACGGAAATAAGTACAACCGCGGCCACGCGGTGGTGGTTTCGGGCCTGTCTTGGTCGACGGGAGCGGCGCGGCTTGCGGCGCGCGGCGCGCTGCGCTGCGGGGCCGGACTGGTCACCATCGCCAGCCCCCGCGAGGCGCTGGCGGTCAACGCCGCGACGAATTTGGCCATCATGGTCAGGCCGGTCGACGGTGCCGCGGAGCTTACCGCATTCCTGGCCGACCGCCGCCTTAACGCGCTGGCGATCGGTCCTGGCGCCGGGGTAGGCGAGGCGACCCGCGAACTGGTGCTGGCAGCTTTGTCGGGCGAGCGGGCGGTGGTGCTCGATGCCGACGCCATCACCAGCTTTTCCGACAAGCCCGACCGCCTTGCCGCAGCCCTCCAGGCACGGGCGGAGCGGGCCACTATTCTGACACCGCATGACGGGGAATTCTCTCGTTATTTTGGGGCGTTGGACGCACGCACTCAAGTCGGATCTAAGCTCGAAAGAGCCCGTCTTGCGGCACAGATCAGCAACGCCATCGTTCTCATCAAGGGCGCCGATACCGTGGTCGCGGCTGCGGATGGGCGAGCGTGCATTGCCGCCAACGCGCCGGCTTACCTTGCCACAGCCGGCGCCGGCGATGTGCTGACCGGGATTGCCGCCGGCCTCTTGGCGCAGGGCATGGCGGGTTTCGAGGCCGCCGCGGCCGCAGTCTGGCTCCATGGCGAAGCCGCCGCGGCCTTCGGGCGGGGTCTGATCGCCGAAGACCTACCGGAAATGCTACCCCGCGTGTATCAGGGCCAATTTTTTTAGTGTCGGACGCATCTCGCATGATATAAGCCGCGCCAACCGGGCCGCGCTGCGTGTCGCGGGCGTGGCGGAATTGGTAGACGCGCGGGATTTAGGTTCCCGTGACGAAAGTCGTGGGGGTTCGAGCCCCTCCGCCCGCACCAGCTGGGCGGTTTTACAAAAACTTGGCCGGAATTCGCCTAAGGCGTCTTCTTGGGCCGTGAAGAGCAATGCCAATGCAGGTGACAGAAACTGCCGCCGCGGGTCTCAAGCGGGAATACCGCGTTGTGGTCCCCGCCACCGATCTGGAGGCCAAAGTCGTCGAGCGGCTCGACGACCTCAAGGGCCGGGTTCAGCTCAAGGGCTTCCGGCCCGGCAAGGTGCCGGTGGCGCATCTGCGCCGCCTCTACGGCAAATCGGCGATGGCGGACGTGATCGAAGCGGCGGTGCGCGAAGCCAATTCCAAGATCGTCACCGATAACGGGTTCAAACTCGCGACTGAGCCGAAGGTGGTGTTGCCGTCGGAAGAGGGCGCGGTCGAGGGCGTCATCGCCGGCAAATCGGATCTGGCCTACACCGTCGAGCTTGAGATCGTACCGGCGATCACGCTCGCCGATTTCAAAACCATCAAACTAGAACGCTTGACGGCGCCGGTTGCCGATTCCGAGGTCGATCAGGCGCTCCAAGCGATCGCGGATCAGAACCGGCCCTTCCTCGCCAAACTCGATGGCGCGGAGAAGGGCGACCGCGTGATCGTCGGGTTCCAAGGCTCGGTGGATGGCCAGCCGTTCGAGGGCGGCTCCGGCGAGGATGTCCCGATCGTGCTCGGTTCGGGCCAATTCATCCCTGGTTTTGAAGAGCATCTCACCGGCATCAAAGCCGGCGAAAACCGCACTTTCGATGTCAGTTTCCCGGAAAACTATCCGGCACCGAAGGTGGCCGGCAAAGCCGCGACCTTTGCCGTCACCGCCAAGGCGGTTGAGGCTCCCGGCGCGGTCGAAATCGACGAGGAGTTCGCCAAAACTCTTGGGCTGGAATCGCTGGCGAAGCTGCGCGAGGGTATCCGCGAACGCATCGAGCGCGAGCACGCCGGCGCGTCACGCCAGAAGATCAAGCGCGCGCTGCTCGACCAGCTTGACGAGCGCCACCGTTTCGAGCCGCCGCCGACGCTCGTGGAAGAGGAATTCAACAACGTCTGGTCGTCGATCGAGAACGACCTCAAGCAACAGGGCCGGACCTTTGCCGACGAGGGGACGACCGAAGAAAAGGCTCGCGAGGAGTACCGCGCCATCGCCGAACGGCGGGTGCGGCTCGGGCTCGTCATCGCGGAAATTGGCGAAAAAAATACCATCAAGGTGACCGACGAGCAGATCACCCAGGCCATCGTGGCGCAGGCCAGACAGCTCCCCGGACAGGAGCAGCAGGTGTGGGATTATTACCGTAATAATCCCAATGCGCTCGCCGCATTGCGCGCACCGCTGTTCGAGGACAAAGTGGTGGATTTCCTGCTGGAACTCGTGGAAATCACGGAAAAGCAGGTTACGCGCGACGAGCTATTTAAGGAAGACGAGGATTGAGGCGGCTTGCGGCGCAGGCTGCTAAGGTCCTAGGTCTGGAGAAGTCCAGGTCGTAACGAGGTCAAGGTCTTGGCGCGGGCATTGCCTGCGCATATGTGCTTTAGCCGCAACGGCGGCTCTGTAGGCTTCGCCGCCGGTGCGGCAGTTTCGACAAGTCGAGCCCGACTCAGTCACAGTGAGCCAGCAGTTTTGAGTCCTTCCAATAGGTGACCCATGCGCGACCCGATAGAAACTTACATGCAACTGGTACCCATGGTGGTCGAACAGACCAACCGGGGCGAGCGGGCCTACGACATCTATTCGCGGCTGCTCAAGGAACGGATCATCTTCATCACGGGTCCGATCGAGGACCACGTGGCATCGCTGGTCGTCGCCCAGCTATTGTTCCTCGAGGCCGAGAATCCGAAGAAAGAAGTCTCGATGTACATCAATTCGCCCGGCGGCGTGGTGACCTCGGGCTTGGCGATCTATGACACCATGCAATTCGTGCGGCCCCAGGTTTCGACTTTGTGCACCGGGCAAGCCGCCTCCATGGGCTCGCTGTTGCTGGCCGCGGGGGCCAAGGACATGCGTTTTGCCCTGCCTAATGCCCGCATCATGCTGCACCAGCCGTCGGGCGGGTTCCAAGGTCAGGCGACCGATATCATGCTGCATGCCCAGGAAATTCTGAATCTGAAGCGGCGTTTGAACGAAATCTATGTCAAGCATACCGGCCAGCCGCTGAAGAAGATCGAGGACGCGCTGGAACGCGATATGTTCCTCACCGCTGAAATGGCGCAGGAATTTGGCGTGATCGACAAGGTTATCGAGAAGCGCCCGGAGGAACCGAGCCTCAAATCCGAGCCCATCCTTAAGGGGGTGAGCTAGATGGCGGAGCTTCGAGCGCCATCAAAGCGACTGATTCGGCAGCCCAAGACGGTACCGGCACCCCGGTACAGGGGCTTTTCGGGCAGTGTGATGCAGAAAACACACTGTTGCAAAGTCGTGTTATCGTTAATGGATTCTTGATTGGCACGCCGTTAGCATGTCCGCTTGTGACCCTCGGCCAAGTGTTGTCAGCTTGGCTTCCGGTTCGGCGGAGAAGGCGGGTGGCGCTACGGAATGTTAGCGCGGTGCTTCGTAAAGTGCTGAAGTTCTGCGCTGACGGTGAAGACGGAGACTTGAATGAGCAAGGTTGGCGGCGGCGACTCTAAGAACACGCTTTACTGCTCGTTCTGCGGCAAAAGCCAGCACGAGGTGCGCAAACTAATTGCCGGTCCGACAGTCTTTATCTGCGACGAATGCGTGGAACTGTGCATGGACATCATCCGCGAGGAGAATAAATCCTCGCTGGTGAAGTCGCGTGACGGCATTCCGACGCCACGGGAAATTCGCAAGGTTCTCGACGATTACGTGATCGGTCAGGACCACGCCAAGAAAGTGCTCTCCGTCGCCGTCCACAACCACTACAAACGGCTCAACCACCAGAGCAAGCACAACGACGTCGAGCTGGCGAAGTCCAACATCCTTCTCATCGGGCCGACCGGCTCGGGCAAGACCTTGTTGGCGCAGACGCTGGCGCGGATCCTCGACGTGCCCTTCACGATGGCGGACGCGACGACGCTCACCGAAGCCGGGTATGTCGGCGAAGACGTCGAAAACATCATTTTGAAGCTGTTGCAGTCGGCCGATTACAATGTCGAGCGAGCGCAACGCGGGATCGTCTATATCGACGAAATCGACAAGATATCGCGCAAATCCGACAATCCGTCGATTACCCGCGACGTTTCGGGGGAGGGCGTGCAGCAGGCGCTCCTGAAGATCATGGAAGGCACGATCGCGAGCGTGCCGCCGCAGGGTGGACGCAAGCATCCGCAGCAGGAATTCCTCCAGGTCGACACCACGAACATCCTTTTCGTTTGCGGCGGCGCTTTCTCCGGCCTGGAAAAGATCATTTCGGCGCGGGGACGTTCCACCTCGATCGGTTTTGGCGCCAAGGTGCTGGCACCCGAGGATCGCAAGCAGGGCGAGATCTTCCGCGAAGTGGAGCCCGAGGATCTGCTCAAGTACGGCCTCATTCCCGAATTCGTCGGCAGGCTTCCCGTCGTGGCGACGTTGGAGGACCTCGACGAGGCCTCGCTCAAGCGCATTCTCACCGAGCCCAAAAATGCTCTGGTAAAGCAGTACCAGCGGATGTTCGAAATGGAGACGGTCGATCTTACGCTGGCCGACGAAGCTTTGGCGGCGATCTCGCGCAAGGCGATCGATCGCAAGACCGGCGCGCGCGGCCTGCGTTCGATCATGGAGACCATTCTCCTCGACACCATGTTCGACCTGCCGAGCCTGGAAGGCGTCGAGGAGGTGGTCATCTCCCGCGAGGTGGTCGAGGGCAGCGCTCGGCCGCTCTACATCTATGCCGACCGGTCCGATCGGACCGGGGATGCCGGCGGAGCCAGCGCCTGACCGGGGCCCTTATCCGGGACCTTCGATTCGGTGTGCGGCCGCTTGCTCGGCCTTTGCGGTGCGCGGCTTTGCTGCGAAAAATGGCCTTTCTTGACACGCCCGCGGCGCAACGCCACCTATATTGGAAGAACGAAAGGAGCCCACCTTCAGATAGCGTGGGCTTTTCCAGGAAGGATTTCGTGCCGTCCTGGCTAATGGCAGTCTGTCGTGACAGCGCATCCTGCGGGTCGTGATGGAAGTGCACAACAATAAGGAAATGGGGCCATGACAAGTGCCGCCAAACCGAAGCCGCTCCTGCTGGCCGGCGAAAGCCGAGCCTATCCGGTGCTGCCACTACGGGACATCGTTGTTTTCCCGCACATGATCGTTCCGCTGTTCGTCGGCCGCGAGAAGTCGATCAAGGCCCTCGAAGAAGTGATGCGCTCGGACACGTTTATCCTGCTGGCGACCCAGAAAAACGCCTCGGACGACGAACCGGCGACGGATTCCATTTACAGCATCGGCACGCTGGCCAGCGTGTTGCAGCTATTAAAGCTGCCCGACGGTACCGTGAAGGTCCTGGTCGAAGGCGCGGCGCGCGCCCAGGTGAAGCACTACACGGATCGTGAGGAATATTTCGAGGCCGAGGCGGTCGTCATCGCGGATTCGGCCGGCGATCAGGTTGAGGCCGAAGCGCTGGCGCGCTCGGTAGTCAACGAGTTCGAGGGCTATGTGAAGCTCAATAAGAAGGTGTCGCCGGAAGTCGTCGGCGTGGTCCAGCAGATCGAGGATTACGCCAAGCTCGCCGACACTGTCGCGTCGCACCTCGCGGTGAAGATTCCCGACAAACAAACGATCCTGGAAATCCCCGTCGTCACCGAGCGGTTGGAAAAGGTGCTCGGGCTGATGGAGAGCGAAATCTCGGTGTTGCAGGTCGAGAAGCGCATCCGCACGCGGGTCAAGCGTCAGATGGAAAAGACGCAGCGCGAGTACTACCTCAACGAGCAGATGAAGGCGATCCAGAAGGAATTGGGCGACGAGGACGGCAAGGACGAACTCGCCGAGATCGAAGACAAGATCAAGCGCACCAAGCTGTCGAAGGAGGCGCGCGAGAAGGCCCAACACGAGATCAAGAAGCTGCGTCAGATGTCGCCGATGTCGGCGGAAGCCACCGTCGTGCGCAATTATCTCGACTGGTTGTTGTCGATCCCGTGGAACAAAAAGTCCAAGATCAAGAAGGATCTCACGCTCGCCGAGCAGATTCTCGACGCCGATCATTTTGGCCTGGAAAAGGTCAAGGAGCGGATCGTCGAATATCTCGCGGTGCAGCAGCGCGCCAATAAGCTGACCGGGCCGATCTTGTGCCTGGTCGGTCCTCCCGGCGTTGGCAAAACCTCGCTCGGCAAATCGATCGCCAAGGCGACCGGGCGCGAATTCGTGCGCGTGTCGCTCGGCGGTGTGCGTGATGAGGCCGAGATTCGCGGCCATCGGCGGACCTATATCGGCTCCATGCCGGGCAAGGTGATCCAGTCGATGCGCAAGGCGAAGACCTCGAACCCGCTGTTCTTGCTCGACGAGGTCGACAAGATGGGCGCGGATTTCCGCGGCGATCCGTCGTCGGCGCTGCTCGAAGTCCTCGACCCTGAGCAGAACCATGCCTTCAACGACCACTATCTAGAGGTCGACTACGATCTCTCCAACGTGATGTTCATCACCACGGCGAATACCCTCAATATTCCGCCGCCGCTGATGGACCGCATGGAGATCATTCGCATCGCCGGCTACACCGAGGACGAGAAGGTCGAGATCTCACGCAAGCATTTAATTCCGCATGCGATCGTCAAGCACGGTCTCGAGCCGAAGGAGTGGTCCATCGACGACGGCGCGTTGCTCACGCTGATCCGGCGTTATACCCGCGAAGCCGGCGTGCGCAATCTCGAACGCGAGCTGTCGACACTGATCCGCAAGGCGGTGAAGGAACTCACGATCTCGAAGAAACAGTCGGTCGAAGTCACCGACAAGGTTCTTCCGGATTATCTCGGCGTGCCGAAATACCGCTACGGCGAGGTCGAGGACGAGGATCAGGTCGGCGTCGTCACCGGCTTGGCCTGGACCGATGTCGGCGGCGAATTGCTGACCATTGAAGCCGCCATGATGCCCGGCAAGGGCAAGATGACGGTGACCGGCAACTTGCGCGACGTCATGAAGGAATCGATCTCGGCGGCGGCGTCCTATGTCCGTATGCGAGCGGTTTCCTTCGGCATCGAGCCGCCGGCCTTCGACAAGCGCGATATCCACGTGCACGTGCCGGAAGGCGCGACGCCGAAGGATGGACCGTCAGCGGGTGTCGCCATGGTCACGGCGATCGTCTCGGTCATGACCGGCATTCCGGTGCGCCGCGATGTCGCCATGACCGGCGAGATCACCTTGCGCGGTCGCGTTCTGCCGATCGGCGGCTTGAAGGAGAAGCTGCTTGCCGCGCACCGCGGCGGCATCAAGACCGTGGTTATTCCGGAAGAGAACGCCAAGGATCTTGTCGAGATCAACGACAGCATCAAGAGCGGCCTCGACATCATTCCGGCCTCGCGCATGGACGAGGTGCTCAAGCACGCTTTGGTGCGCATGCCCGAGTCGATCGTATGGGACGAGGCGACGGCGAAACCCGTCGATGTCCCCGAGCCGGCCGTGGTCGAGGAGGATGCCTCCGGTCTTACCGCGCACTGAGCGGCGATGTGACAATTGCAGGCGGCGCCCCAACAGGCGCCGCCTTTTTTATGGACGCGGCGTCACAGGCGCTGCGTTATCGCTCGCTTAGCCATGTTCGCAACGGTTCGCGCAGGCACCTTGG
>Ga0181525_10003862_pt1 | contig 11691 bp, 8 predicted proteins | sample PEATcosm2014_Bin_48_FD_121100 | JGI IMG/M metagenome (GOLD analysis project Ga0181525, IMG submission 121100) | Peatland microbial communities from MTU Mesocosm Facility, Houghton, MI, USA - PEATcosm2014_Bin06_10_metaG | ecosystem: Environmental > Terrestrial > Soil > Wetlands > Peat | place... | reverse complement strand
TGCGCCGATATCGGCAATGGGCCGAGTGCCAAGGAACGGAAACACCAGCGCCTCAAAGCGGGCCAGCTTCTTCGCGTAGGTCCGTTCGCTTAGTTTTCGGGACTGCAGGGCCAACCATTCGCGGGCGATCCCTTCGAACGTGTTCGCATGCCCGGCGCGTTCAGCCCGCCTTTGCGCTGCCGGGTCGGCGCCAGCAGCCACCAGCTTGCGGGCCTCTTCGCGACGATCACGCGCGGCCTTGAGGGAGACCTCCGGGTAGGCGCCCAGGCCGAGCATGCTCTCGCGCCCCGCATGGCGGTACCTGAAGCGCCACAGCCGGCCGCCGGCAGGAGTGACGAGCAAATGCAGGCCACGACCGTCCCGCAGCTTGTAGGGCTTGTCTGTCGGTTTGGCGGCGCGAATGCGGGTTTCGCTGAGTGCTGACATGCGGGTACGGGCTCCTAGCTGTCGCTCAATACCCGCAGGTGTACCCGCACTATGAGTAAGATGTCAAGCGACACGTTGAGTCGCGTTGCTCCGTTTAAACGCTATATTTCAGTGGTTTAGTGGTCCTGGTGAGTCGGAGCGACTCGGGTTGATTCAGGCAATTGGCTCCCCGGGTTGGACTCGAACCAACGACCAACGGATTAACAGTCCGACGCTCTACCAACTGAGCTACCGGGGAGTAGACGGGCGTCCAACGATCGGGACGCTTGGATGGGATTGCCTGCGGCGGCGCGAATTCTCAGGGCGTGCTGCCGCCGCGTCAAGGACTTAAGGCGGCGCAGCGGCTTTATCGGGCGCGCGGCCGCCGGCAGACTCGCCGGCAGCCCCGCCCGTATGATCAGGCGGTTTTGGCCTGCACTTCCGCCTGTTGCGGGAGCACCGCCCGGATGCGCTCCATGGCCTTTTCCAGCGTCTGCCTGCTGCAGGCGAAGGACAGCCGCATGTGGCCCGGGGCGCCGAAGCCTGAACCGGGTACCACGGCTACCCCGGCCTTGTTGATGAGGTATTCGGAGAAGGCGTTGTCATCGCGCAGGCCGAGGTTGGCCATCGCGCCGCGCACGTCCGCAAAGGCATAGAAGGTCCCGGCGCCGGGCAGGCAGGACACGCCGGGCAGGCTGTTGAGCGCGGCGACCAGGTAGTCGTGACGCTCCTTGTACGCTCGATTCATGTCGGTGACGCACTGCTGGCTGTCGTTGAGCGCGGCGACCGCCGCTTTCTGCGAGATGCTCGACGCGTTGGAAGTCGACTGGCCCTGGATCGTACCCATCGCGGTGATAATCTCCTTCGGACCGCCGCAGTAGCCGATGCGCCAGCCGGTCATTGCGTAGGTCTTCGAGCAGCCGTTGATGGTGACGGTGCGATCGTAGAGTTCCGGAGCCACGGTCAGCAGGCTGGCGAAAGGCTCGGGCGACCAGTAGATCTTCTCGTACATGTCATCGGTGCCGATCAGCAACCGGGGATGCTCGACCAGCACGTCGGCGAGGGCGCGCAGCTCCGCGCGCGTGTAGGCGGCGCCGGTGGGGTTACTCGGGCTGTTGAACAGCACCAGGCGAGTCCGGGGCGTGATCGCCGCGGCGAGCTGCCTGGGGGTGATCTTGTAGCCCTGTTCGGGACCGGCACTCGGCATCACTGGGACGCCGTCGGCCAGCAGCACCATGTCCGGGTAGGACACCCAGTAGGGTGCCGGAATCACCACTTCATCGCCGCTGTCGAGCACCGCCATGCACAGGTTGAAGATGGTCTGCTTGGCGCCGGAGGACACCAGGATCTGCGCGCGCTCGTAGCTGATGGCATTGTCGCGCTTGAACTTCGCGATGATGGCGTCCTTGAGCTCGTTGATGCCATCGACGTTGGTGTAGCGGGTAAAACCCTTGCGGATAGCCTCGACCCCGGCGTCGGCGATGTGCACCGGGGTGTCGAAATCAGGCTCGCCGGCCCCCAGGCCGATGATGTCCTTGCCTTCCGCCTTGAGCCGGTTGACCAGCGCAGTCACCGCGAGGGTGGGTGAGGGCTTGACGCGCTGGACGCGCTTGGAAACGGTAACAGGCACACTTATCCCCTTGCAGACATCTGGAGTCGTCGCTATCTCTGAGTGGAGGTTATATTACGGGATTGGGCTGGCGACGACCAACGCACTGCACGGAGCCGAGTGGATAAACCCGCAAACCGCTTTGAATTACAAGCAGATTATGAGCCGGCCGGCGACCAGCCGGAGGCGATCGCGCGGCTGACCGAGGGGCTGGAATCCGGGCTGTCGCACCAGACGCTGCTCGGCGTGACGGGAAGCGGAAAGACGTTCGCCGTAGCGAAAATAATCGAGCGCGTACAGCGCCCCGCGCTGGTGCTGGCACATAACAAAACGCTGGCGGCGCAGCTGTATGGCGAGTTCAGGGGTTATTTTCCGAACAACGCGGTCGAGTACTTCGTCTCCTACTACGACTACTACCAGCCCGAGGCCTATGTGCCCTCGAGCGACACCTATATAGAGAAGGACTCCTCGGTCAACGAGCACATCGAGCAGATGCGCCTGTCTGCCACCAAGGCCCTGCTCGAGCGCCCCGACACCATCATCGTCGCCACCGTGTCCTCGATCTACGGCCTGGGCGATCCGCAGGCCTACCTGTCGATGGTGTTGCACCTGGTGCGAGGCGAGCGCATCGATCAGCGCAAGCTACTGCGGCGCCTTGCCGAGATGCAGTACACGCGTAACGACATGGACCTGCAGCCCGGCACCTACCGCGTGCGCGGCGACATCGTCGATATCTTCCCGGCGGAGTCGGGGCGCGATGCGGTGCGGGTGGAGTTGTTCGACGATCAGCTCGAGAACCTGTCGCTGATCGACCCGCTCACCGGCAGCCTGGTCGGCCGCATACCGCGCTTCACGGTGTATCCGGGTTCGCACTACGTGACGCCACGCGATCGGCTGATGCAGGCCATGGACCTGATCCGCGAGGAACTGCGCGAACGGCTTGCGGTGCTGCATGCCGACGGCAAGCTGGTCGAAGCGCAGCGGCTCGAGCAGCGCACGATGTTCGACCTGGAAATGATCAAGGAGGTCGGCTATTGCAACGGCATCGAGAACTATTCGCGCTACCTGTCGGGCCGCGAGGAGGGCGAGCCGCCGCCGTGCCTGTATGACTATCTTCCGAACAATGCGCTGCTGATCGTCGATGAGAGCCACCAGACCATACCGCAGCTGGGCGCCATGTATCGCGGCGATCGCTCGCGCAAGGAGACGCTGGTGCAGTACGGCTTCCGCATGCCATCGGCGCTCGACAACCGGCCGCTGAAGTTCGAGGAGTGGGAACGCCTTGCGCCGCAGATGATCTTCGTCTCGGCGACCCCGGGGCCCTACGAGGCGAAGAAGTCGTCCCAGGTGGTCGAGCAGGTGGTGCGGCCGACGGGCCTTACGGATCCCGAGGTCGAGGTGCGTCCGGTGCGCACGCAGGTGGACGACCTGCTGTCGGAAATCCACAAGTGCGTGGAGCTGCAGCAGCGGGTGCTGGTCACGACGCTGACCAAGCGCATGGCCGAGGATCTGACCGAATACCTGCACGAGCACGGCGTGCGCGTGCGCTATCTGCACGCCGACATCGAGACCGTGGAGCGGGTGGAGATCATCCGCGACCTGCGGCTGGGCCGCTTCGATGTGCTGGTCGGCATCAACCTGCTGCGCGAGGGGCTGGACATGCCGGAGGTTGCGCTGGTGGCGATCCTGGATGCGGACAAGGAGGGCTTCCTGCGATCGGAGGGTTCGCTGATCCAGACCATCGGGCGCGCGGCGCGCAATGTGCACGGCCGGGCGATTCTCTACGCCGACAAGATGACCGGCTCGATGCAGCGGGCGATCGCCGAGACCGATCGGCGGCGGCAGAAGCAGGTCGAGTACAACCTGGCCCATGGCATTACGCCGTTGAGCATCATCAAGCCGGTGGCCGACATCATGGAGGGGGCGCGCCTTGCGGGCGCGGCCGCCGGCCGGGGCGGTGACCGCAAGGCGAAGCAGGGCAAGGGTGCGCCGGTCGATATCAACACGCTGCGTACCCCGGCTGATATCGCGCGGGAATTGAAGCGTGTCGAGGCGCAGATGTACCGCCACGCGCGCAACCTTGAGTTCGAACAGGCCGCCCAGCTGCGCGATCAGCTCGATCAGCTGCGCAAGCTGGAACTGGAGGTCACCACCGGCGTCGTGGCATCGTTCGACCTGCCGGGCGGAGCGGGTACCACCAAGCGCGCCAAAGCGGCGGAAAGACTCGCTAAATCGTGATGTTAGACGACGACAGGACGCTTGCGAGCGCCTGCCGGCTCCGGTATCTTTCAGCGCCCGCCGGCAGTCGATAGGCGCGTAGCTCAGTGGTAGAGCACTTCCTTGACATGGAAGTGGTCGGTGGTTCGATCCCACTCGCGCCTACCAGGCCCCCTTAAGCCGTCATGCGGAGCAGGCCATCGTTACAGGCAATCCCACGTGCCAACCAAAGCCGAAATCATTGAGTTCCTGGCGCGTGATTTTCCCCAGAGCAAGTGCATTGTCGAAGCGGTGGGGAACGGTGGGGCGACGGTGAAGCATCCGGTCGGCCCGGATGAGCTGCGGCCAGGTGGCAGCGTCGCAGGGCCGGTATTGATGGCGGTGGCCGATATTGCGCTCTATGTGGCGGTGCTGGGCGCGATCGGCATTGTGCCGCTGGCGGTGACCACCAGCCTCAACATCAACTTTTTGCGCAAGCCATCGCCGGGCGCAAGTATCGTCGGCGTCTGCAAGCTCATCAAGGTCGGGCGCTCACTGGCAGTGGGCGATGTGACCCTGTACTCGGAGGGCAAGCCGGAGATCGTGGCCCACGCCGTGGGAACGTACTCGATTCCGCCGGCACACCGGGACCGAGCCTGATGGCAGCGGTCCCGGTTCGCCCGGTCAGCGCCGTCAGGTCTTGGTGATATCGATGCCCTTGGTCTCAGGCAGGAAGATCAGGCCGATCACCAGGCTCGCCGCTGCGACGACGATCGGGTACCACAGACCGGAATAGATGTTGCCGGTAAAGGCGACGATCGCGAACACGGTCGCCGGCAGGAAGCCGCCAAACCAGCCGTTGCCGATGTGATAGGGCAGCGACAGGCCGGTATAGCGGATCCTGGTCGGAAACAGCTCGACCAGCCAGGCGGCGATCGGCGCATAGACCAGCGTCACGAAGATCACCAGGACCCAGAGCAGTAGCACCGTCATGACGGTGTTGACCTTGGCGGGGTCGGCGCTCGCCGGGTAGCCGTGCTTGACCACGGCCGCCTTCAGGACCTTGGGGAAATCAGCCGCATCGGCGGCGATGATCTCGTCGCCGATCTGAACACTGGCCGTGGTGCCAGGCGGCGCCACGACATTGGTGTAGTTGACCGACAGCTTCGCCAGGTTGGATTTCACCGTGTCGCAGGAGCTTTTGAACTTCGCCGTGCCGACCGGATTGAACTGGAACGCGCACTCGCCCGGATCGGCGGTGACCGTGACCGGTGAATTGGCGAGGGCGGTCTCCAGCGCGGGATTCGCAAAGTGCGTGATGCCCTGGAAGATCGGAAAGTAGGTCAGCGCCGCGAGTGCGAATCCGGCCAGTATGATCGGCTTGCGCCCGATCCTGTCGGACAGCCAGCCGAACAGGATGAAGAACGGTGTGGCGAGCGCCAGCGCGATCGCGATCATGATCTGAGCCATCGCCGGCTTCACGCTCAGGGTCGTGGTCAAAAAGAACAGCGCATAGAACTGTCCGCCATACCAGACCACCGCTTCGCCGGCGGTCGCGCCGAGCAGCGCCAGGATTGCGATCCGGGCATTCTTCCACGTGCCGAACGCTTCCTTCAGCGGCGCTTTGGAGCGCTTGCCCTCTTCCTTCATCTTCAGGAACATCGGCGACTCGTTCAGCTGCAGGCGGATCCACAGCGACACCACCAGCAGGACGATGGAAACCAGGAAAGGCACCCGCCATCCCCAGGCGGCGAACGCCTCCTCGCCGGTGTAGGTACGAACGCCGAGGACCAGCAGCAGCGCCACGAACAGCCCCAGCGTCGCCGTGGTCTGGATCCAGGAGGTGTACAGCCCGCGCTTTCCCCTCGGCGCGTACTCGGCGACGTAGATGGCCGCGCCGCCGTATTCGCCGCCGAGCGCCAGTCCCTGCAGCAGCCGCAGCGCTATCAGGCAGATCGGTGCAATGATGCCGGCCGACGCGAATGACGGCAGCAGGCCGATCAGGAAGGTACCCAAGCCCATGCAGGTGATGGTGATCAGGAAGGTGTACTTGCGGCCGGTCAGGTCACCGATGCGCCCGAAGAACAGCGCGCCGAATGGACGCACCGCGAAGCCGGCAGCAAACGCCAGCAGCGTGAAGATGAACGCGGCCTGGGGATCCACCCCGGAGAAGAACTGCTTGGCGAGGATGGTGGCAAGCGTGCCGTAGATATAGAAGTCGTACCACTCGAACACCGTTCCGAGCGATGAGGCGAAGATGACTTTGCGTTCCTCGCCGGTCATCTTGTGGGCCTGGGGCAGAGACTCCGTCATTGTCGTTGCCATATCGTGTTCCCCCTTCGCTGATCGCTTTTTTTAAACGGGAGTTTCGCCATGCGGGCCGATCTCATGCGCTGGCACCGCATGCCGCCTCCCCGAGGCGGCCATTGCACGGCAGTATACCCGACGTATTGCGGCCGGCCGCAAGAGCGCTGCCGTTAGACTTTGGTAGAACATCGGATGGCGGTTATGTTGCACGCTCCCTCATCGGGAGCGTCCGCTCAGTGCGCCATCTGGTAGAAATAATACGTTGCCGTATATGGCACCCGGATGACAGTGTGTGCCAGAGCCTGCGTGCAGGGCGATGTCGGTGCAATCCCGCCGGTGGTCCGAACGCGCTGGATACTCCGGGTGCGGTTCAGGGCGCCGGTTCCCGACGTTGATTTGGCCTCCAGCAGCAACCACGGGATCGCCCCGGCGTCGGGGCCGGGATCGCGCGCCACGACCGCTCCCACCACGCTGCTGCCATCCCGAAGCTTCCACGCCGGCCCCGCATAATGCCGACCGATGGCACGCCCCCAGCGGTCCGAGAGCTGCGCCTCGGGCGCCACAAAGTTCCACGCCAATGTGTCTGGCGTGTCCTGCCGGGGCGCGCACTCGTAGATCTGCACACCGCTGGCGTGCGCTTCGAGGAACACGCTCTGCCCCGTTGGCGGCCGCAAGGTTGCCGGCACCTGCGGCGCTTTCAGCGGACTCCATGCGCAGCCCGCCAGCGCGATTACTGCGGTCGCGCTCAGGCTCGTCATCCGGGTCGCCGATCTCATGCGACACTATAAATCAACCCGCCACCACCGTCAGGCGGGTGCGGCTGGCGATGCATGGCAGCCCGCATCTGGCAGTCCGCATGTGGCAGTCCGCATCTGTGGCATGATGGCCTGCGGTAATCGCCGCCGCGGCCAGCCTTTCGAAGTTGATCCTCACCGCCATGCCAATTTCTGCCGCGGCGCAATGAACCAGCTCGATCTGCGGCAGCGTGTCGCCATCATCACCGGAGGCGCACGCGGCATAGGCTTGGCCGTTGCCGAGCGGGCGCTGCGCTCGGGCGCGGCAGTGTCGCTCTGGGACATCGACGCCGCGCAGCTCGAGCAGGCGCAGGAGCAGCTGTCGGCCCTCGGCCAGGTGCACACCTGTGTCGCGGAGCTCAGCACCGACGAGGCGGTTCGTATGGCAGCCCAGCAGACACTGGTGCGGTTTGGTCGCATCGACATCCTGGTCAACAACGCTGGCATCACCGGCGGCAATGGCCTGGCCTGGGAGCTCAAACCGGATCTGTGGCGCCGTGTCATCGAGGTCAACCTGATCGGCCCCTACCTGAGCTGCCGTTCGGTGGTGCCAGTGATGCTCGGGCAGGGCTACGGCCGGATCGTCAATGTCGCCTCGGTGGCCGGCAAGGAGGGCAATCCGAACGCCTCGCATTACAGCGCCTCCAAAGCGGGACTGATCGGTTTCACCAAGTCGCTGGCGAAGGAACTGGCGACCCGCAACATACTGGTGAACTGCGTGACGCCGGCGGCCGCGAAGACCGAACTGTTCGCACAGATGAAACAGGAGCATATCGACTACATGCTCTCCAGGATTCCGATGAGCCGCTTCGTCGAGCCAGGGGAAGTCGCCGCGATGATCTGCTGGCTTGCCAGCGAGGACTGCTCCTTTACCACCGGCGCGGTAGTCGACATTTCCGGCGGCCGCGCCACCTACTGACAGCGACCAGCGCATGTCGAGCAACGTGGCCAACTTACTCGGCAGCGTAGCAGCGGTGTCAGCAGTGAGGCGCCACGAAGTGCAAGCGCTTGCATACTACCAGTCGCTGGTTTAGAGTTTAAAACCGGCGCTGGTTGAGCCTCCGCAATCGCGCAATCACTGCCTGCGGCGGCGCTGGGGGCATGGCCTTGTCGACCGGATCGCATCACTACCTTCGGCTGACCACGGCCCAGGCGCTAGTCAAGCATCTCGCCGCACAGAAGATTGTGATCGACGAGCGTGAGCAGCCACTGTTCGGCGGCGTGTTCGCCATCTTTGGCCATGGCAACGTCATCTGCCTGGGCGAAGCGCTTTATCAGGCGCGACAGTCCCTCCCCACCTGGCGCGGACAGAACGAGCAGTCGATGGGGTTTGCCGCGGCCGCCTATGCCAAGGCGCATGCACGCCGCCGGATTTGCGTGGCGACCTCATCGGTCGGCCCGGGCGCCACCAACATGGTGACCGCGGCGGCGGTGGCGCATGCGAATCGCCTTCCGGTACTGTTCCTGTCGGGCGACGTCTTCCATCACCGCTTGCCGCACCCGGTGCTGCAGCAGGTCGAGCACTTTGGCGATCCGACCATATCGGTCAACGATGCGTTCAAGCCGGTCACGCGCTATTGGGATCGCATCACGCATCCGGCGCAGCTGCTGCCGTCGCTGCCGGCCGCGATCGCCACGATGCTCGATCCGGCCGACTGCGGACCGGCGTTCCTCGCTCTGCCGCAGGACGTGCAGGGCAGCGCGTACGAATTCCCAGCGGCATTCTTCGAGCCGCGCGTGCACCGCATCCGCAGGGTGCGTCCTGATGTTGCGGAGCTGGCCGCTGCCGCGGCGCGCATCCAGGCTGCGCAACGCCCGGTCATCATCGCCGGCGGCGGGGTTCACTATTCGCTGGCGGAGGACGCACTGGCCGCGTTCGCCGAGCGCCATGACATTCCGGTGGTCGAGACCATTGCCGGCATGTCCACACTGCTGCACGCGCATCGCTGCAACGCCGGCATTGTGGGCGTGACCGGTAACGACAGCGCCAATGCCATCTGCGGTGAGGCCGACGTGATCATTGCCGTGGGAACGCGACTGCAGGATTTCACCACCGGCTCCTGGAGCGTGTTCAGCGACAGCGCCCAGCTGATCGGCCTGAACGCTGCGCGCTTCGACGCCAGCAAGCACCTTGCCCTGCCGCTGGTCGGCGACGCGCGCGAGGGTTTGCTGGCACTCGACCAGGCGCTGGCCGGCTGGCGCGCCGATCCAGGCTGGAGCTCCCATGCAGCGGCGCTGCGCGATCAATGGAACAACCGTAGCGAAACTCGCGGCAGCACACCCGGGGGGGTACCCGCCTATGCGCAGGTCGTCAACGCCGTGAATCGCCTGTGCGCCCCCGCCGACCGCATAGTGACCGCGGCGGGCGGCCTGCCGGGGGAAATCTCGGCCAACTGGCGCTCACGCTCGGTCGGCTCGGTCGATATCGAGTACGGCTACTCGTGCATGGGCTACGAGATCGCCGGCGGCTGGGGCGCTCGCATCGCGCAGATGGAAATCGCACAGATGCAAGGCGCGGCTGGCGCCGACACCATCGTATTCGTCGGCGACGGCTCGTACCTGCTGCTCAACTCGGATATCTACTCGAGCGTTCTGTCCGGCCGCAAGCTGATCATCGTCCTGTGCGACAACGGCGGATACGCCGTCATCGACAAATTGCAGCGCAACACCGGCAACGTTGCCTTCAACAATTTCATCGCCGACTGCCAGTGGGAACGCGCGCCGTTTACGGTCGACTTCGCGATGCACGCGCGTGCGATGGGCGCGCACGCCGAATCGGTGGCCAGCCTTGCGACGTTCGAGCAGGCCTTCCTGCGCGCCAAGATGTCGGATCGCACCTGCGTGATCGACGTCAAGGTGGACCCATACGCGTGGACCGAGGGCGGCCATGCCTGGTGGGAGGTCGGCACGCCGGCGGTCAGTGATCGGGCCGAAGTGCTGGCCGCCGCCGCGGAATGCGATCATGGGCGCGCGCGTCAGCGCCGTGGCGTCTGACGTGGCGCTCGCCATCGACCGCACGCGGCCCCTGGCCGCGATCGTCGTGGGTCGTGCGGGCATCGATTTCTATCCGCTGCCCGATGACACCAAGACCGAGCGGGCGGCGCAATTTGCCGCCGAGATCGGCGGCTCCGCCGGCAACATCGCCGTGGCTCTCTCGCGCCAGGGATGCCGTGCGGCGCTGCTCGGGCCGCTGTCGGACGATGCGGTCGGCCGCTTCGTGCGCCGGCACCTGACACGTTTTGGTGTGGATACCTCGCGCTGTCGCACCATAGCGGGCGAGTACCGCACCAGCCTTGCGATTTGCGAGACCCGCCGCGAGGATAGCGAGACGGTTTTTTATCGCAATAACGCCGTTGACCTGCAGCTGTGCGCGGATGACTTCGATGCCGCGTATATCGGCAGCGCCGCGGTCCTGATCGTCACCGGCACCGCGCTGGCTGCGGAGCCGTCGCGTACCGCTGCCCTGGAGGCACTGGCGATCGCGCGCGCGTCGGGTACATTTGCGATTCTGGACGTGGATCATCGGCCGGTATCCTGGCGCTCGAGCAACGAGGCCATGCGTACCTACGCGCAGGCGGCGAGCCGCTGCGACGCCGTGGTCGGCAACGACGATGAATTCGGGGTGATTGCGGGCGATGCCGCTGGCGCGCTCGCGGCCGCGGCCGGCTTTGTCAGCCGGGGTGGCCGATTTGCGATCTTCAAGAGAGGCAGTGCCGGGTCGGTTACCATTACCGCGCAGCGCACCTTCGAAACCGGAATCTTCGTCGTCGACGTCAAGAAACCGTTCGGGGCGGGCGATGCGTTCCTCGGTAACCTGGTGGGCGCGCTGTTGCGCGGCGACCTGCTGGAGCCGGCAGTGCGACGGGCGTCTGCTGCGGCGGCCTGGGTGGTTGCACGGCGCGGCTGTGCTTTCGCCATGCCAACCGCCGCGGAGCTCGATTCGTTCTATCAAGGGCATTCAATGCAATGAGGTCAGGCATGCACATCCCCGCGTACGACAACCACAATGTCGCCATTGTCGACGGCGATGACCAGGACGTGCCGCTGGCGTATTTCAATATCGTGCGGTTGAAGAAAGGCGAGAGCTTCGTTTCCGCGGTGCCGGGCTACGAGACATGCCTGGTGCCGGCGCACGGCACGATCGACGTTCAGGTCGAGGGCGATGGCATCGACAGCAGGTCATTTGAAGCGGTGGGTGAGCGCGCTTCGATCTGGGAGGGCGCGCCGTCGGCGGTGTACGTGCCGGTGAACGCCAGCGCGCGTATCGTGTGCCGCTCCGAGAGCACCGAGACCTTCGTCGCCGGCGCGCGCTTCGACCAGACGTTCGAGGCGTTCGTGGTGCGACCCGAGCACATCGATCCGGTGCAGTACGGTTCGGAC
>Ga0181525_10003861_pt1 | contig 11693 bp, 8 predicted proteins | sample PEATcosm2014_Bin_48_FD_121100 | JGI IMG/M metagenome (GOLD analysis project Ga0181525, IMG submission 121100) | Peatland microbial communities from MTU Mesocosm Facility, Houghton, MI, USA - PEATcosm2014_Bin06_10_metaG | ecosystem: Environmental > Terrestrial > Soil > Wetlands > Peat | place... | reverse complement strand
GGATATTTCCAGGTGATCGCTGAACCTGTTTCAATCTGCGTCCAGGAAATTTTGGAATGCTTGCCGCGGCAATGCCCGCGCTTGGTGACGAAATTAAAAATGCCGCCGCGCCCTTCTTCATCACCGGGATACCAGTTTTGTACGGTGGAATATTTGATTTGCGCATTATCCAGTGCGACTAATTCAACCACCGCTGCGTGCAACTGGTTTTCATCACGCATGGGTGCTGTGCAGCCTTCGAGGTAACTCACGTGGCTGCCTTCTTCTGCAATAATTAATGTGCGCTCGAACTGTCCGCTCTTTGCGGTATTAATTCGAAAGTAAGTTGATAATTCCATAGGGCAGCGCACGCCTTTGGGCACGAAGACAAATGAACCATCACTGAATACAGCGGAATTTAAGGCGGCATAAAAATTATCGCGGTAGGGAACAACTGAACCCAGGTATTTTTCGATAAGCTCAGGATATTTCTGCACGGCTTCTGAAAACGGACAAAAGATCACGCCGGCTTCTGCTAGTTTGGCTTTGAACGTGGTGGCAACAGAAATACTGTCAAACACAGCATCCACGGCCACGCCGGCAAGACGGCCTTGTTCGTGCAGGGGTATGCCTAACTTTTTATACGTCTCAAGCAGCTTGGGATCGACTTCTTCCAGACTTTTGGGTCCTGCTTCTGCCGATTTCGGCGCGGAATAATAAATGATGTCATCAAAATCAATGGGCGGATAATGCACGTGCGCCCAGGCAGGCGGGGTCAGGGTCAGCCAGTGACGATAGGCATTTAAGCGCCATTCGAGCATGAAGGCTGGCTCGTTTTTTTTCGCGGAAATCAGCCGAATCACGTCTTCATTCAATCCGGGCGGGATGGAATCTGATTCAATTTGGGTCACAAATCCATAGGGATATTGCTGATTTACAACGTCTTTGATAAGTTTATTTGCCATCGAAAACCCCACGTTTATGCGCTTTCTTTCCCATCTTTTTAGTTTATTTAGATAGCCGAAAACGCAAGGGCGGGTAGAGTATCATAATTTGCCTGGATTGGACAGTTATGCAGATTCTGATTATCAAACAACCCTGGTGCAGCGGCCGGCTGATTTTTGGCCTTAAATACGACGGAGAGCGTTCCCCTCTCCCGGAGCGTTTTTTGCGAGGGGAGAGGGGTAGGGGTGAGGGTGTCTGAAGCACAAATTACCATCTTAAAAATTTTTAATCTTTAAAAGCTTACTTTTTAAGATAGTAATTTAAATGTTACAGACCCTCACCCCTACCCCTCTCCCCTCGCAAAAAACGCTCCGGGAGAGGGGAACGCTCTCCGTTGCACCAGTTTTTCTTTGGTAATTTTTGGTTCTGTTGTACATTTGCGCCATGCAAAATACATTTAGCACCCTTCACATCCAACACCTTGAACTCAAGCTCAACCTTGGCTGGCGCAGCAAGGAGCGCAGCGAGGAACAAGCCGTCTTTCTCGATATGGATATTTACTTTCCTCATCCGCCCAAGGCTTGTGAAACAGATGAACTGGATGACACGGTTTGTTATGCGAAGTTAACGGATGACATTCATGAAAAAATTTCTGCCAAGCATTATCGGCTCATTGAACATTTGTGCGCGGATATTTATGCACTTGCAAAAAAACATGTGCCGGAAGATGCGCGCGTGCTAGTGCGCATCACTAAATTCCCGCGGCTCGCAGGTTTGAGAAAAGGCGTGAGCTTTGAATACGGAGATAAAGATTCGTCATGCTGATTCTGGGTCTTGGATCAAATCTCGGTGACAGACTGGAAAATCTTCGCAAAACATTTCGCACACTTAAAAATCTTCCGGGATTAATCATTAAACAGATTTCACCTGTTTATATTTCTGATGCTCTCGTGCCTGAAAATGCACCGGCTTCTTGGGATATGCCGTATCTAAATCTCGCTTTACGCTGCGAATCGAATCTGCAGCCTTTGGATTTACTGCATCAATTAAAAAATATTGAATGGAGCATAGGCCGTAAACCTGAGGTGCGTCATTGGGGACCGCGCGTTATTGATATTGATATTCTCGCGTGGGATGAACGCGTCATTCAAAATGAAGAATTATCTATCCCGCATGCGAGTCTGAAAGAACGGCCGTTTGCTTTGTGGCCACTCGCAGATGTTGCGCCTTTGTGGCGATTCCCCTTGCAAGGTGATGACTGCGGAAAAACCGCTGCACAATTGGTTGAAGCATGGGGCTCGCGTTTTTCTGGTGATGCGCCTTTTCATACGCGGCAAATTCAGCAACGCATAGATACATCACAATTTGTCGGCATTATTAATGCAACACCTGATTCTTATTCCGACGGCGGATTATATTTACAAGCAGATGCTGCCCTTAAACACCTGCATCATCTCGTTGATGCAGGCGCTGAAATAATTGATATCGGTGCTGAATCCACCTCCCCTGCTGCAAAAGCGCTGACGCCGGAAGCAGAATGGGAAAGACTTGCGCCTGTGCTCGAAGCGATTAAAGCCGAACAAAAGCATTGCCTCATTCAACCCAAAATCAGTATTGATACCAGACATAGTGAAGTGGCAGCGAAAGCATTAGCAGCAGGCATAGACTGGATCAATGATGTCAGCGGTCTCGATGATCCTGCCATGCGAAAAATCATTGCTGATAGTCAAACCGATTGCGTCATCATGCATCATTTGCGTATTCCTGAGCAGCGCGATCATGTTCTTTCGCGGCATGAAGATCCCGTACAAGCGGTTTATGTCTGGGCTGAAAAACGTTTGCATGAATTGGAACAAAGCGGCATCGCGAGAGAAAAAATGATTTTTGATCCGGGGATTGGTTTTGGAAAAATGGCGGAACAGTCTTTACTCGTGCTTAAACAAATCAAAACATTTCAAACTCTCGGCGTGCGTTTGCTAGCGGGTCATTCGCGTAAATCTTTTCTTTCTTTATTTACACAGGCTCCTTTTGCAGAACGTGATGCTGAGACCATGGCCTTATCACTTTATCTTGCCGATCAGGAAGTGGATTACATCCGCGTGCATAACGTTGAAATTTGCACGCGGGGGATGAAGGTTATCGCTGCACTAGAATAATTAAAAACTACTAAGCCGCATACCTTCTTCAGCCTGCTCAGCTTCAATTTTCTTAAGCAGATTTTTCATGCCCTTGGTATTTTTGCCAAACTCTTCCTTCATGAATTCCTTTAAGGCATCGGCAAGATTGCTTTGCTTTTTCCAGAGTTTAAAATTAAATCCCGCCATGTTTTTCTGAACATCAAAATATTTTTTAGCGAGAAATAATTCCATCTTTTCGACTTTTTCTTCATCTTGCATTCTGCTTCTTTCAAGGAGCCTCATTTCACGCATGATGTCATCTATCACAGCATTTTTCTTTGTTTTTAAATGTGAAGGATTAAAACAGATTTCCAGCCTTCTTAACATGCTCTGAAAATCCATATCATTATTCGCTTCCTGAATGCCGTTTAAATTAATCGCTGTTTCAGAAAAGGAATCAAGCTTATGTCGCACTCGCGCGAGCCAGCCGTATTTTTGTTCTATGTGCATTTCTTTCTTTAAAAATTTTTCTAACGCATTTGCTAATCTGCTGTCACGCCGCCCCTGGTCTTTTCGCACTTGCCAATAAATGCTTAATACAGCTTGTTCCATTTGTCTTAATTTTTCTTCTTCAGATAAATTGCTTTCTTGAATATCGTCTAGTCTTTTATCGAGGCATGGAATATTAATTTTGCTATAGCGTGTGCATACCGTTGTTATTCTTTCTGCATCGCCTCGTACATAACGCATCATGCCGCTCACTCTCGAAACTTTTCTTAACGCGTCTCGCAATTTTTCTTGTGCATAGGTGAAAGGCTGCAAGTATCGCTCATCTCCCTTATTAATCAAATGAGATGAAAATGTTTTCAGATCTTCTGGAAAATACGCTTCTGAAAAACGACGAGCAATTTGTTCATACGCTCTTTCCAGATAGCCTTCAAACTGATCGACTTCATACATACAGCCTGTGTTGATGATATGACTTGCACACAGCATTTTTAATCGTAAAGCAATATTGGCCTGGTTATTTAATGAGGAAACTTCTGCATCAAGTTCATCAGCAGCTAATTGGCTTGCTCTTCCATGCAAATAGAGATAAGCCATATGCATTTTATTGACGAAAATAATTCTCTCTTCCAGCGTCATCTTCTGAAAATCATCGCCTACTTCATTCTGAAGTGTTTCGATGACGTTTTCAGCATCTGCTAAATCTTCTGCAGAAAGCGTTTCGCAAAATTCCGTGATCGCAAAAATCGTATCACATAATTTTTTGCCGTCTTGTATGGCTCTGATAAAATCGGACATTTTTTCCTCGTTTCTATAAGATTTTATGCATGGCATCATACATAAAAATTATTAAGCGAGTATTAAGAAACTGATAAAACTTCCGCAACCGTATGAAAAGAGCCGAATATAATGATGCGGTCGCCTGCTTCTGCTTGTTTGATCGTATGTCGAAAAGCTTCAGCAAGTGTTTGAAAAAATAAAATATGATGAGTAATTCCTGCTGTTTCAAAAGCTTTCCTTAATAATTCTTCTGATGCTGCACGCTTATTGTTTAAAGGTGCAACCTGCCAGAAATCCACTTTGCCTTTCATGTGCAAAATACTCTCGACGATATCCTTGTCTTCCAGCATGGAAAAAACAGCGTGGGTTTTTCCTGTGCATGCGAGTGTATCTAATTTTTTTCTTAAAAATGCTACAGAAGCAGGATTGTGTGAGACATCGTAAATTTTTGTTATTGGTCCTTTAATAATTTGTATGCGGAAAGGCAAGCTAACATTTTTTAAACCTGTTTCAATTATCTCGCGTGTCACAGGCAGATGATTTTGCAGCAAGCATATTACTTTTATAACAACCGACATATTTTGCGTAGCCAGTCCATTCAACGGCAAATTTTTATAATGAGTATGTTCATCCGTGAACGTCCACGAATCAGCAAATTCCTGAAAATGAAAATTCTTTCCTCGCTGATAAAACGGCGCGTGTAATCGGTGTGCGGTTTCAACGATACTTTCAGGCGCATCCTCATCACCGCAAACCACAGATTTACCTTCGCGAAAAATCCCTGCTTTTTCTGCACCTATTTTTTCCCGCGTATCGCCCAGCCACATGACATGGTCAATGGCGATAGAAGTGATAACTGCAATATCCGTATCAATAATATTGACTGCATCGAGACGGCCGCCGAGACCCACTTCCAATATCCACACATCCAGCACTTCGTCCTTGAATAATACGAGAGCTGCAAGCGTGCCGAATTCAAACGGTGTCAGGGAAACATCCGCTCTTGCCGCTTCCACCTTTGCAAAAGCCGCGCAAAGTTTTTCATCTTCCACTGCTTGCCCGTCTATGCGGATTTGTTCGTTGTAGCGAAACAGATAAGGAGAGGTAAACACACCCGTTCGATAATGTGCTGCGCGATAAACTGATTCCAGTCCTGCAGCTGTTGAACCCTTGCCGTTTGTGCCGCCTATGGTGATTACCGTGCAGGCTGGATGTAAAACCTTCAAGCGTTCCGCGACTTTTTTCACTCGTTCAAGGCCGAGATCCATCTCAGTGACATGAACTGAACTGATATAAGAAAGCCATTCAGGCAATGTGGATAAGTACATCTTGATTCCTCTATATAGGCTGTGAATAAGCGTGTGATAAAAATCTTTCTTTCGCGAACGTCTTTTTTATCCCCATCATCCTGATTTTCATACGTGAGTTTTCCACAGGTTACAACTCATATAACTTATTGATTTAAAACTACTTAAATGAGTAATCCACAAAAAATACCCGCTTATATAACAAAAATCATCTTTTAAAAGAATAAAAGAATATTGTTTATGAAGCGGGGAAGAATAATGCCTTTAAAATTTTTCTTTCTCAATCTGGCGCGCTAGAATAGCGCCTCACACGATTTTAAGGACACTCCATGAAAATAAAATCCGGACTCGCGCTAACGGCCATGCTTCTGACTTCCACCACACAAGCGGCAACCTTCACCGTCCCGCCTCCGAATCAATCCCTGATTGGCGAAATCCAGTATCACGATGCCAGCTCAGACGACACCATTGCAAAATTACAACAGCGTTACGACATTGGATTTAACGCTATTGAAAAAGCCAATCCGCAATTAAATCCAGCCAATCATGCGAAAGCCATGCGTGCGGAAAAAATCAAACTTCCCACCCAGCATTTACTGCCTAACATGCTGCGTGAAGGAATCATTGTGAATTTGCCTGAAATGCGCATGTATTATTTCATTCCGGGAACAAACAAAGTGGCGACTTATCCGATAGGCGTGGGGAAAATTGGCAAAACCATTCCGCTTGCCACCGCTATTATTACGAAGAAAACGGAAAATCCTGCCTGGGTGCCGACACCGGATATCCGCGAATTCAATCTCACGCAAGGTATCGTGCTTCCGCAAATCATGCCGGCAGGACCTGATAATCCGCTAGGCCCTTACGCCATTTACATGAGCGTTCCAACTTTTCTTATTCACAGTACGATTTTTCCTGAAAGCATAGGCAGACGCGCAAGCTTTGGCTGCGTGCGTATGTTCGAGGCTGATATCAAGGACTTTTTCCCTTCGATTAAGCCGGGTATTCCAGTGTTGATTGTAAATTCGCCGGTAAAAGTGGCTTGGCACGGGGACCGCGTGTTCATGGAATCTCATGCGCCTTTAGAGGAACACAAGAATGAAACTTCCTTGCCTCTTACGGTGGCGGAGATTCATAAGCTCACCAGAAACCAGGATACGCTGATAGATTGGCAGGCAGTGGCATTCATCGAGGAAGAGAAAGATGGGATGCCTCATGAGGTGGGGATAAGGATGGGGTGAGAAGTGGTGTGTGGGCTGGTGTAGGGTTGGGTGTGTAGGGTGGGCAAAGCGCTTTTCAGCGTGCCCACCGTTTCTCACCCGGTGGGCACGCTGAAAAGCGCTTTGCCCACCCTACGCCAACCCACACATCCTACACACCTAGAAAAGTTGATTGCGACAACCACTTCCTATCTGGGTAATAAGCAAATACCACAGACCTGTCTTTAATCGTATTGATGATAGGTTTCGCCAAAGCAGGGCTTACTGCAGGACATCCCCAGCTGCGTCCAAGTCCTTGGCCTCTTGCCGCATTGGCTGCGCTTGCGTATGCAGCGCCGTGTACGACGATAGCGCGTGAGTAAGCAGAATCATTGAAACCGCGATCAAGACCGCGCAGGCGAAGAGAATAGCCGTTTTTGCCGGTATAAGTGGTATCAGTGACAAACACACCCAGACTGGATTTCAAACTGCCAGGATGATTGGAAAAAGAATTCGAATTCACACCGCCGCTATTTTTGCCGTGAGCGACAAAGGTATTGAACAAGGTGCGGTTGTTGCGCAGATCAAAAACCCACATGCGTTTTTGTGTTGATGGTTTGGAATAATCAATGACAGTGAGAATCTGTTTACCCACGTAACCATGTTTGTGTGTGTTCATATAAGCCGTAAGAGCAAGACGCAAGACTTTATCGTCTATATTGCGAGCCTGGGATTTTAATAACTGGATTTCCCGCTGCAGCCAAAGGTTAGAACCAAAGACTTCATGATTGATGCCGCCTTTGAAGGGAAGCGGAAAGCTAAGCCCCAGTGTCCCCAAAAGGATGCCTAAAAAAAGCATGGATATTAAAATGTTTTTTATTTTCATCATGTTAAGCTCTCTCGTTGGTTACGGTAAGTTTTAAGATGTTGATTCTTAATGCGACATTAAGAATAGTTTCTGAACAATATTTGAGCGAGGCGACATTTTTAATTATTTGAGCTCGATTGTCAACCCTTAATGGATTTTTTGGCTATTTTTTGACTAGGTAGTAGTTTAGGGAAAAAGCGGGTATAGTCGCCAGATTCAAAGACTTATGGGTGTATTTATGAAGCCATCCGATAAAATCCGGGTTGCCGTTCTTTACGGCGGACGGTCTGCCGAACACGAAGTCTCCATCAAATCTGCTGCCAATGTTATCCAGTATCTGGACCCGTTGCGTTTTGAAGTGGTGCCTATTGGTATTGATAAACAAGGCAAGTGGTTTCTCGGCAACGATGTCTTTGCAACTAGTCTCGAACATAATGCCGTTTCAGAATTACAAGACCGCACTTGGTTTGCTCCTGAGTGGATAGGCAAGCCGCATACTGTCAATGATCTCAGCACAGCTAAATCTGCAACAGGTTCGCAATTTGATGTTGTCTTTCCCGTCGTACACGGAACCTTGTGTGAAGACGGTACCCTCCAGGGATTACTGGAAATGGCAGAATTACCCTACGTTGGCTGCGGTGTTTTGTCTTCCTCCGTCGGCATGGATAAAGATGTTTCCAAACGCCTCGCCATGCATGCTGGCATCAATGTCGGGCCTTACGTTGTCGTCAAACAATCGTATTGGCAGCAAAAGCGTGATGATTATTTAAAACAGATAACAGAATTGGGTTTACCGGTTTTCGTCAAACCAGCGAATGCGGGTTCAAGCATAGGCATTACCAAAGTAAAAACCAGAGATCAGTTACACGCTGCAATAGATGAAGCCTTGCGTTTTGATACCAAAGTCCTGGTAGAAAAAGCCATGGATGTGATTGAACTGGAAGTAGCCGTGCTTGAAGCACTTGAAGACGGTACAGATCCTCACATCAGTGTGGTGGGAGAAATCCGGCCGTCGCATGAGTTTTATTCATATGATGCAAAATATCTTGATGAAAACGGTGCAGAGCTTCTCATTCCTGCGCCTGTCGATGATGCCATTCTCAAACAAGCGCAGCAGATGGCGAAAAAAATATTTACCGTGCTTGAGTGTGAAGGCATGGCGCGCGTGGATTTATTTTTAAATAAAGAAGATCAGAAAATTTATTTTAATGAAATAAATACCATTCCAGGTTTTACCCAGATCAGCATGTATCCAAAATTAATGGGCGCTTCGGGGATTTCTTATCCTGAATTGCTGACGCATCTCGTGCAGCTTGCGATGAAAAAGCATGAGTGCAAGAGGAAGCTGGTGCGGAGTTATACATAGAAATAAAACTTTTGTGTAAAGATACAAAGAGAAAAGTTAGAGAACAAAAAAATATAAAATACTTGTTCTGTTTTGCAGGAAGCGGTGCATGCCGGGGGAGTCATTTTTATTCCCATGCTTATAAAAATGACTCCCCCGGTGTGCGCCGTTTCCGCAAAACAGGACAAACCTTATAAAAGCTTTTACAACAAACAAACATACAACATGAAAAAAATAATATTCCTTCTGCTGCTATTTTTCCCATGTCTATCCTTTGCAACAGAAGCAACAGAAAAAGGTGCCACGCTATCCCTGAGCGAAGCCATCCAGCTCGCCATACGCAGCAACCCCAACGTGCAATCTTCTAAACTCAGCCTCCTCGCACAAAAATTTAATTTGCACGTTGCAGAATGGCAATTTTCCCCGCATTATTCGCTGCAAGCTTCCGCCAACTACAATAACAACATCATCAACGGACAGCTCTACGAAGGAACGCACAATTACAACGTCCAACCCGCGGTGACTCTCGCCACGCCCGTAGGCACACAATTAAGTCTGACGGCGAGCAACTCGCAGACCAGCAATTACAACCCCGGCCTTTCATTTGAAATCATGCAGCCGCTTATGCGCGGCTTTGGTTCTGCTGTTGTGCAAGCGCAATTAAATAATGCGCGTGATTCAGCAGTGATTTCGCGTTTGAATGTGGAAGGTGTTCTGCGCCAAACCGTGACGAATGTCGTCAATGCTTATTTGGGCGTGGTTGCTGCAGAGCGTCTGGTCGTTATTGATGAGCAAGCATTAAAGCGGGCAGAAACGTCTGTTAGACAGACAAAATTATTTATCAAAGCGGGTCACAAGGCTGGCAATGAATTAGTGACAGTAAAAGCCAATGTAGCGAGTGCAAAAACAACGCTGGTGAATGATAAAAATAATCTGGCGCAAGCGCGTTATGCTTTGTTAGCCGCAATCGGTATTGATCCTAATCAACATGTGCAATTTACCAGTCTTGACCTCTCAAGGCTGATTGAAAAATATCGTAGACCGACACTCGCGCAAACCAAAACGCTGACGCTTGAAAATGATATACAGTATCAAACCGATCAGATTACGCTGCACGGAGAATATTGCCGCAATTTACTGGTCGCAAAAGACAACACGCGCTGGCAATTAAATTTTAAAGCCATTGTTGCAAGCGGCAATGCCAGTGGCGGCGGCCAAAATGCGGGATTAAACAGCGTGATTAATGGCATTAATCAGCAGCGCAGTGCGGGTTTGATACTGGAAATTCCCCTGGACGATCAACCTGCAAAACAAGCGGTGGAAAATGCGAAAATTGCTTTGCGGCAAGCAGAACTTGCTCTGCTGCAAGAGAAATGGAGCAAGCAGACATCTGCTATTAATGGCTGGAATAATGTAAAAAGCGCTGAGCGTGCACTGGTTTTTGCTGAAGATGCAGAAAAATTGCAAATGAAAACCTATAACATGAGTTATCAAAAATACTTGCACGGTTTGATAGATTCACTGGAATTGCAGACAGCGCAAGTGAGTCTGATTCAGGCGCAGCAGGCATCACTTTCTGCGCGCATCGGTTATTTGCGTGCGCTTGCTGATCTCGATCAGTTAATTGGAAATACGCTGAGAACGTGGAAAATAAACGTGAGGTTATGAGATGAAAATAAAAATGAAGTTACGTTATTGCGAGGCCGCTTTTCAGGCCGAAGCAATCCAGAGATTAATAGCATGTTTAAAAACTGGATTGCTTCGTCGCAAAAAGCGCTCCTCGCAACGACGTAACTTCATCTTTGTGCCATACAGAATAAGTATCTTAATCTTATTAATCAGTTTGACGGCGTGTTCACGCGAAGAAAAAATACGTGAAGGCAGCCATGTTGCAATGGTCGCAACAAATAATTTCTCTAGCACTTTATATTATGCCGGCACGATTCAACCGATAAATTCCATTGTTATCACCAGTCCAGTCGATGGCGTTGTCGTGGATATGCCGTTTCAATACGGCGAGGCAGTAAAAGCCGGACAGTTATTATTTCAAATTTCCTCCGCGAAATTTCTTGCGGATTATAAAGCTGCTCTCATGCAATACATCAAAGCAAAAAGTGATTTCAACACGAATCAGACTTTGTTAAACGAAGCAAAATTCCTGCATAAAAACGAATTGATCTCAGATGACGATTTTAAAATGAAGCAATCAGCTTATTATGCTGCGCAACTGACTTTGTTGCAGGCAAAAGATGTGCTGGAAGTATTGCTGCATCAATTAAACATGAAAGAACTGGATCCGTATAACTTAACCATTGCTGATGCAGATAAGATTACCAAAGCCATGCACTCACACATGAATGCAGAAAATCTGCGTATGACAGCATCTGCAGCAGGAATTATTTTATCGCCCATGAAAAGTGAAACCGAGCAAAAGAAAATAATGAAAGGTGATACGGTCAAGCAAGGCGATGTGCTGGCGGTGATAGGCGAGATGAGCGGCATTAATGTTCGCATCAAGGTAAATGAATTAACCGTGAATCAGTTGAAAACAGGACAAGAAATTAAAATCACCGGCCTTGCTTTTCCTGAGGAAACGCTGCGAGGCGAAATTGTACGCGTGGATAGACAAGGTGATACCTCAGGCGG